>Ga0179593_1501592_pt1 | contig 13770 bp, 11 predicted proteins | sample CZODoug2_1_08_16_FD_185931 | JGI IMG/M metagenome (GOLD analysis project Ga0179593, IMG submission 185931) | Vadose zone soil fungal communities from Angelo Coast Range Reserve, California, USA - CZODoug2_1_08_16fungal (PacBio error correction) | ecosystem: Environmental > Terrestrial > Soil >...
TCATCCTGGATAGTTTGGAAAAGTGACTCACGAAAAAAAAAAAGGCCTGTCCTCAGGCACATTAAAAAAGCATGAACAAAGGAAGATGATATCGGCGAAACTTAACCCCAGGATGCCGAAAAATCCTTGGAGTCCGCCGAAAGTCAACCAGAAAGGAGGGCATACCGGCTGAAGTCTTACGGCCAAAAGAAGCACTACTGAAAGAGGAGTGGGCTCAGAATGCTCTGAAAAGCGACTGCAGAAGGGGACCTTTAGTAAAACTTACGGGAGGACTTGCAACACAAGGTGAAAGTCATAATGGAGCATAAACGTTAGATTCTCGAAGATTCTTCCTCAAAAAGAGGAAACACAAAGGACCAAAAACGCAAAAACCAGGGGATTCCTTCCTGGAAATCACGGTCACCGCACAAAGAGCATAGAAAAAAGCCTAAGAAGGTAGGCATTCGGCATCACACAAGCCGTTCATACTGACAGGTACTACAAAAAAATGGCAAGGGGAGCTGAGCGAGAAGACAAGAAGGCATTAAAAGAGGACGGAATCGTACTACTGAGGGATAACTCTAAAACTGGAAAACATTCAGGAAATTCTGCTGGAAGCAAGGTTTTTGGACGGGTGAAGTTCGACACGCAGTCACAAGTGGGACTGAAAGAGACGGAGGCTCTCTTGCGGACGAATAAAAACCTCTTATTTCAGGAAAAATACAAGGCCCGACTCAGAACCTAGCGCGGCACCCTCGCAAAAAGCATATCTAAAGGTTCTAATTACTCAATCACAATATCCTAGGCAGTGGGGTGAAAAAGAGTCCGAGAGGACAGGGGGGTTGGGTGAGGAGGACAAAAACTTTGCGGAGAAAAGGGGGTAGCAATGAATACCTAGATCTCTTCAGACCGGGGGGAGAGATCTCCCTGAAAACCAAGCTCTGGAAGATGTCTAAAATTGGTAAAAGGAAGGGAAAAGCTTAATGGGGGATTCCTGAAGGAAAGGGAGAACCAAGAATGAAGCGCACCCGTGGAACCTCTGCCCCTTGAAAAAACCTTCTGGGGACTTTGGAAAGTTACTTTATGGGACGTGCCGGCCAAAGCGTTCCGGAAGGGGGAAAAGGGGCTTCTCCTTTCAGCAGAATTAATCGAAGTCCGTGAATCCCGAAGGGTGGGGAATTACTAGGTTCCAGCAGGGTGGAGTATCCATTCATAGGGAAAAGATCTTGACTAAGGCCCTTCGTCGAACCTCCAGACCATGCAAAAGGCATCCACAAAGAAAAGGCATCCCGCAGAAAAAAAACTTGCCCTAAAGAAGCTACCGAAGAAGGCAGTGCACACATCGCAAAAGGGAAGCCACGGAAGGAGAATCTGAGGAGGACTTGCAGGGAGAGAGACGGACCTTGTGGGCGGGAAGCGGCGTGCAGGAAGGGGGAACGACGCCTGCATCGCAGGAAACGTCGAAAGGGGTTGGACACAGATCCGCTCCCTGAATAAAACCCTGGAAAGACCCGATGAAGAGCTTGCTTGACGAGGAAGCGTTCCTCCGCGTGCAAGGGCAAAGGGTGACAAAAAGAAAAGCAAGTGCAGGCTTTAAAATCTATGCCACCGAGGCTGTAGAACCGATCAGAAGAAAGTCCTCCAGCTATCGATCAACAAAAAAAAAAATTCCGGCCAAAAGCGGAGTCAGGGCGGAGGTTTGCTTGGGCAGAAAGACCGATGAGCTTGGGGAAAAAGGAAGACAAGCTGAAAAGCGCGCCCCAGCGTGGAAGATTGCGCTCAAGGGAGGAGTGAACGGGAAAAACGATGCTCCAACGGAGGGGGAAAAGGTTTTCGCTTCGCCAATCTCAATCGCAAAAGAAGGGGGGAACCAAGCAAATAAAGACCGTGGGCTCCCAAGCCTCACAATGAAACAGCACAAATTGTGCGGGTGAGGGGGCTGAAAGGGGAAAAGGAAAAAGAAGGGAGATACGGGATCGTCGGCTTAACCGCAAGCCGGGGGGAGAGAGAAAGGGGAAAAAAAGCCTGCCGTTATTGAGCACCTAGGCGTCACCCTTTGCCTTGTCCTGACTTCCTCCGAGCACTGAAGAAAAAAAAAAAAAAAGGCTACGGAAGAAGAATACCCAGGAAAAGAGGAACGAAAGGGAGCGATCAAGAAACAAGCAATCATCCGGGTCATTCGTTCTGGTAGGGTCCTCGGCCAAGAACAGAAGGACATGAATCAGGAAAAGGAGAAAAAAAGAAGTTCGGAGGGAAACTTTGCTCCCAGGGGGGAAGAAACTGTGCCTCTTAGGATTGATCGGCGGTGTCGGGGGAAAGTTCTTCAGGGCCTTTCTTAAAGGGGAAAGCTTTAAGGGCTTTGCGGGGCGGCTGAAATTAGACTAAGAAAGGACATACATCGGGGGAAGAGTGGATAAGACAAACGAGGGGAAAACCCTGCCTGAGTACTTCAGAAAAAAAAAAAAGAGGCTTTCTTTAAATTGGATTAAAAAAAACTAATCCTCTAAATCGGAAGGCGTCTGGGCCTAAACAACCGTAAATCTTGAACGGAGAAAACATCGGGAAAGGAGGCAAAGCAGGCACGAGCTCTTCAGCTTGGGGTGTGAGATCCTAAGGAGGGAAAAATATCCATGACCTCTCAAAGAACAATTCTCCAGCGGGCGAAATAAAAGGTTCTCAAGGGGGCAAAAAGACGTGTGGTTAGTCGAGAAACAGGATCTTGAAACGTAAGTCGGCGATCTCGGAGGCTTTCCGGGAAGAAAAGTCCCTGTTGGGGCGAATAATCACAAACCCCGTCCTCTCGGCCTCGGCCCCCTCCTAACACACCTGAATCTCGGAAGGGAATGGATCTTTGGTCTTGGCAGGCCAGTATCCATGCACTATACTTTTTTTCTGGGAAGAGCTCTGTTTGGGGAGGTCTTGCTGGGTCCTTTTAATTAGGTGGGGGGCAGAGGGGTAAAGTCTGTCTCTCAATCACGCGGACTATCCGCAGGGAGGTGGTCATTCAAAGCAGTTTATCTCGTTGAAGAACGGGGTCATCAGTCACCTTTCGAGAGGTCCAGAAAGGACAGAAGGGCCCTAATGGGGGAACGTTAGCAAAGGCGGGCCCAGAAGGTCGCAGCTGACGCGGCGATGTCTAAAGAACTTCTAGAAAGTAAAAAAAAGCAAGGGAGAAAGTCGTGGGCGCGCGCTTTCGAGACGATGCCGTCGAAGGAACGAGCGTTGGAACGATCGGAGGGGAGACGGCATTGAGGGGTGCCGGTTCGGGTCCCTCGGGGTCTTGATGCCTTGGGGCGCTGGGGTTAGGGGGAAGCCAGGAGGGAGCTGTTTCCTTAAGACCTATTTATCAGCTTGACTGGAAGATGAATCAAGTTGTTGCAAGGGGAGTTGGACCTGACCCAGGAAACTATGAGAAAAAGTCCTCGTAAAAGGTCGTCCAAAAGTCTCCTGGGAAGAAAAAGCCTGATTTCCGTCCGCTGGAACAGGTGCTTAATAATAAAGGAAGCTTTCTCTGGAGGGAAGCCTTTTTTAGACCTCAAACCCATCGGGCCTTTCTTCCCATACGTTTCTCAAAAAAAGGGACCTTCAGGGGGAAAGGGTTTGTGAAAAGGGGACGAGGTTTTCGGGATGTTCGGATTTCCCCGGTGGAAAAAAACTTGTTATCGCTATCAAACATGAGTATCTCTCACAAAAGGGGAGATGAGAGCCTGATCAGAAAAAAAAAGTTGGAAAAAGATTAGCCCTCGCCAGTACACCTCAGCGGGGGGGAACGGACCGATCAGACCAAAGGATTTCGCGAGAGATAGCACTACGAGTGTCTAACGAGGCGGTCTACAAAAAGGCGGAAAGCTCCACGAGACAAAATGCAGACAGGAGAAGTTCCGCGCGTCAAGGAGGCACCACGACAGATCTCAACTGACTCGGAAAAGGACGGGAGACGCGTTAGGGAGCCTGAAGGGTCATTAAGGGAAAAAGAAACTGCCAACAACTCCCCCTTCAAGGAAGAAAAGGGGCTCGCCGCAAGGAAAAAGGAAGCAAAATCACGGCAAAAAACTCCGTCCGCCGCAGAAAAATCTCAAGCATCCCTCGACTAGGGGGGAACGCCCAGAAGAAAAAGCGACTCGCCAAAAAAAAAAGTCTGTTCGGCAGAGGGAAGTGCCAAGAGGCTTCGATCTCCGAGTAAAAAAAAAAATGCGGTATCGAGAAAACCACAAAGGCGTCAGTCTGACGGAAGTTAGCAAGGCTCGGGGGTTGAACATGGAGAAAAAAGATATTAAAAATGGGAAATTCACACGGAGAGAGAGCGTCGTCTCTACTACTAAAAGAAAACCTCTTCCGATGTGACGGGGTCATACACAAAAAAAAGATGACGACAGAAGTCTCACCAGCCACACGCTTATAGTCGCAAGTTCTATTGGAAAAGAAAAAGCTCATCCGCTCGTCTTCCGGGGGGTGTGGGGTTTGTTGGGGGGGGGGGGTGGGTGTTGGGGGGGGTTTTTGGGGGGGGGGGGGGGGGGGGGTGTGGAAACATTTGGGGGGGGGGGGGGGGTGTTTGGGGGGTGTGGGGGGGGGGGGGGGGGGGGGGGGGGGGGGGGGAAATGTCGGTTTCGAAGCACGGCGTCACAGGCAGGGAAAGGTTTTGGGGGGGTACAAAAAAGGGGAGGGAAAAAAGGGGGAGGATCGGCCAATGGGAGCACAGAGATATCTCTGGTGCGCCGGAAGAACCCCGGAAAAACAGGACGATCACCGAGGCATGACCGTGGCTAATTGGGGGAGGAGGGGGGATGGATATTATGCTGTTAAGTTACTAAAATTCCTTACTCAGGAAGGGAGGACCTTGCGGGGGGGGGGGGGGGGGGGCAGGCGGAAGGAGTTTTCGGGAGGGGGAGGCCAATGTACTTCTCTTGGAGTGCATAGCGGCCAAAATCCGAAAGCCTTTTATAAAAAAACTAATCGTCTTAGTGGGGAAAGCAGCGTGGTTAATACTCAGAAAGGGAGGGTCCATCTCTTGCAAATGGACCCATCACTGTCGGAAACGGGCTCCGTCAAAAAAAGTTCCGGAACGGCCGCAAGGACGCAAGACCCAAACAGAAAAAAGCCTCACCTTCTAACCCGCCGCGACCGCGACGCGAGCAGGCAGAGCCCCTTGCTGAAACGGACGGTGAAGGGGGAATGGATTGTCAAGAAATTTCATGTCCGCAGGGCAAAAGGTTCAGGGGGGAAAGAGAGGGCCAATGGCGACGAACTGCAATAATTAAGGGGCGAGGGGGGATGGGGAGGGATCACTCTCCCAGTGCTGGCGCAGTTTTTCCCTGTTACTTCGAAGGAAAAGAGCTGGGTCGTCGAGCTTGAGGAAGAGCTTTCCCCGGACCTAAGGTTGGACGAGCCGTCACGGCATGAGGAAGAAAAGTCTCGGCCACCGCTTGCGGTAGAGAAACCTCGTCTTCAATGTCCGCCATCCTCACGGGAACCCTACCTGGGCCGGGAAGCGGTGAAAGGACATGGCGGAAGGGAGGTCCGTATGGAGAAAAAAGAGGCTATGAGCTTGGGCCAAAGGAAAACTACAACGCGCCGCCCCAAACGTTGCGCAATCTCCTCTTCTGGGGGAGCAGGGATGAGAAAAAAGGCGATGCGCCAAGGGGAAAAGTTGTGAGAGGGGAGGGTTGCCACGCAGAGGGAGAAAAGGAAGACGTGCACTAAAACAACTCTGGAAAATGACCCTCTTAGGAGGAGGGATCGATCGAGGGGGATGGTCGGAAAGGATGCAGAAGACGGGCTCGGGGCGGAGGAAGAAAAGAGGGGGGGAGAGAGGATGACAGCCTTCCGTTATGGAGGACCCGCTCCGTTCACCAAAGCCTATTAACTGGCTGATCTACGCAAGAAGGGAAAAGCGACTAGCATCAAGAAAACAGTGTGAAGGGACCAGGGCAACGGAGCCAGGGCCTTTAAGCGGTGAATCAGAAGTCCTGTTAAGGAAGTTTCTCTCAAGAGGGAGCGAAAAAACAGCAAAAAAGGATTAAGTCTGGAAACTCATCCGTCGAAATAACGAGGAGGACGGATAAAGGTCCGGACGTGTCGTTCGAGGGGGGAAATCTTCGGGCAGCGATAACATGGATTTCTCTGGAGGCAGTGTGCAGGTTTTATTCATTTAAGGAGGGTTCAAGGGAGCCGTGGAGGGAGAAAGAATCTCCATCGGACGAACGTCTTGTCAGGGGTAAAACTCTTCACAAGGTGCCCTTCGGCTCTGAGTAAAACCGCCATAAAAACAAGCTTTCTTTCCTGGGCAAGACGGAAAAAGTGATGAACGAAGGAAAAGCCAATTAGGGGGTATCATCGGAACTATTCGAAATGGGCCTGCAATGAGGGGGGAGTTGCCCTTAAATGAAGAACCATACACACGCATGGGCATCGTTTAGCCTTAGGAGAGAATGTCTTCGTCTTTTTTGAGATATCCTATTAACATAGGGGAATTAAAGCTTCTAAGAGGAAAATTCCTCCATCGGCTCAGCCGAGGGACAGCGGGGAGTTGAGGACTCAGGGGGCACAAAGAGGGTTTTTAGGTTCGGAAGTCCCCAGCCCCAGAAAAAACTGTCGGGGGGGGAAATTCGGTTGAAACTTTCTTCAATTGTCTAAAAAAAAAGGGTTTCAGGCATAAACACCACACGACCGCGTAAAAGGACCCGGCGAAAACACGACCAACCCCCTTCCACAGTTATCAGCAGCACAACTTGGGGAAAAAATTAAAAGGGGAGCCAAAAAAACCATAGCTCCTAAAGGGGTTGTCGTCCAGGGGTGGGGGTTTTGCAGGGGCCTTGTCTTTGACTAAAGTGAGGGTCTCAGTCAGGGAAAGTGTTATTCAAACGCAAAAACTCTACGACTGCAGTTCAGGCAGTGAAAAGTGATAATTGGGGTGTCTAACGGGCAAGTAAAAGACAAACGGACAAAAACGGGTGTCTCCAAAGCTGAACGACAAAACGAAGGGGTGGACGGGCCTGAACTGGCGAAGTCGGGGAAATGTTTCACCCGGGAGGATGTCGAAGTCTGGCCGGTCCTGCTCTCCGGTCAATCGGGGCATAAGGCGACTCCTCCTTCCCCTGCAAGTTATTCGGGGAAAGCGCGCGAATCCTCGTCGCTTCGAAGTGATCGGGGGGGGGATTTTGCCCGGGAGGGCTCGCCGCTAGTTCCTGTCGGTGTTAGGAACGGTTCGGACGCGTGTGGGGTTCGTGAGCTGGAAGCCTCAATGCGTCTTGAGGAAAAATAAGAAATTCTCAGAGTAGCAGGGGGAAGCGTTCCGGGCTGACTCTGACTAAGGGACCACCCCAATTACTATTCAAGCCCAGTCCATCTTTCAGGGTCGCGTGGGGGGGGTGGAAAACCTCTAAGGGGTTGCTTATACGACCGGACGCTTAACAGAATCGAACTTCATGAAGGCAGCGTTCAAAATCTGTTTCCTTGGTGTAAACTGACCGGAAAAGGGAGGTATCGTTCACTGCCACTGGTGCTGGAATAGTCAGTGACCTCTCTCGCAACAATCAACTGGGGGTCGTTTGGTAAGGGAAACGTTGGTGTAGGGGGTCGTCTGCGGAAGTCCCGTTTTCCAACGGACCAGTGGACCGATCAGCGACTCAAACTAAAACAAAAAACACTGAGGAGGAGCATAACGGACTTCCGATGGATCGAAATTGGAAAACTTTTACCGAGAACCCTAAACAAAACCTCTGCAAAGGGAAATGATCCCGACAACCGGCCTTTCTTCAATATAGGGGAAAATCCCCGACGGTTCTCCCGCTAAAAGAAGGGCGAGGAGGTACAAAGGCGTCCCCGTACAACAAAATTAGGCCTCCCTCGATCTTTTCCTACATAGATCATACTCGTGCGGATTCGTTGGGCCAACTTCTTGCGTCAGGGGGTACGGGTATCTTCCTCACTGGCGTTGGAAGCCTTCTGGAAAAAGACTTGGGTTCTGCAGCTCCACCAGTTAGAGAACGAGTGGTTATTTGTGATCAGTACCCTCTTGCCATCGCCTTCTTGATGAGAATGAGGGATGTGACTCTCCAGACCTCTGCTCCCTTAGAAACGGGGAGGGGAGGACCTATGCCAGGCGGCGGCGGGGCAGGGGATGAGGAAGGGGAGTCAAACACGGATAGGGTCGGGCCGGGGGATTTTCCCGCGCAGGCAGTCGTCCCCTTCAGTCCTCTCCGGATCCAAAAAAGCAGCAAAAGGACAATGACCTCCTCGATAGTGGGCAAAACACGCGTAGCAAAGGTGGGAGGGATCCTCTGGATGACACAAACAGCCTCCTAAACAGTAAAAAAGTCGGAAGCCGAAATGCCAAGTGAAGGCGGAAATCTCCGCTATAGGAGACAAAAGAACAAAAATCGTAACTTCGAAATGTCATGAGGGGGACACCGAAGAAATTTCCCGCCCTCTGGAGGGGGATCACGGCGTCTTTTTGACCTTTTGAAGAAAAGTTCCATCACCTGGGAATGGACACGAAAGTTCTTATCGGCTGTAGGTGGCTTGATATATACTACAAACTATTTTTCGACAAAAAAAAAGGCTGAAGAAAAAGAGTCACCCTCGCCAACATTTGATAAAGAGTCTATTAGGACGCACGACAAATTCTCCCTCCGCGCGTTCGCCGAAGATAAGGGGGGGGACTTTTGTCTTTAGGGTCGCCGGGGCAAAAGAAAGGCGGTCGGTGGGGTGGGTTCTGGACAAAAGTTTAAAGGATCAAGGATGACTGTTCCATTGTATCCGCAGCCTATACGCTGACCAGTTGGGCTGGAGAAAAACCAGGAAAGAAAAAAGAGTTTCACTCACGGAACCTAGGCTTTCAAACCTGGAGGGGAACGGTTGAGATCGGAATGTTATTAGACGAGTAGGCTAGCACAAGGGAAAAGCGAAAGGCTCAACCAGGGAGGGGCTGAGTGTCCCTGAGTTTCTGCTTGCAAAGTCTCGTTGTGGGGCATGTCCAAGGCGAACATGCAACGATTGAAAAGAATCTAGGAAAATTTTAAAGAGATTCGTCGGCAGCCGTGGGAGTTATGGGAGTCGAACGGAAGCACGCGGGGCCTGGTCCCAGAGGGCTTATCACACGCGATGCAACCATCAAGGAAAAAGAAGAATTCGAAAGAACCCTAAAAAAGGAAAAAAGGACCATGGGAGCGTAATAACCGGGGAAAAACCCAAAAAAAAGGACAACCCACTCCTCACCGGAATCGCGGTCCACCGCGACCGCCAGTACCGCGCAATCTCCCAACTTGTCCAGGAAAAAAAAAGGAATTTAGACGGGCTGAATGTCCTCAATTCTTTTGGGAGGGTCAGGGAAGAGCCATGGGGGGAAGAGAACATCGCAGAAAGGCGAGAGTCCCCAAAAAACTGGCCGGCGTAAGAGGTTACGGAAAGGAAAGGGACCGATAGCGGAAAAAGCTTCTTGGACCCTCGGGGGAGAGGACAGCATTTCATCCTTGATTCCCAGGACCAGGAAAGTTTGACGAGAAAGCATGGCACTTAATCTCAAACAGAAGAAAGAACGCTAGGCAAAGTCTGACGGAAAAAAAAGGGACATCTCACGGTCGCTCTCGTTGAAAAAACCGCCCTGGCCACCGGCTTAGGGAGGAGTATTTCGGAAAAAAAAAAAAAAATTTTTGTTGGTCTGAATCTTTCATTGGGGATTTGGAATGACACCGCAAAGCAGGAAAAGAGGAGCCGCGTTGGAGCAATCGCACGCTTCTGGTCATATCTAAAAAAAAAACAACTGAGTAGGAGGGGGGGGGACTGGCGATGCTTGGGAGAGGTTCTAAGTTTGGGAAAAAGTCATGCAATATACCGACCTTGCAGCTTGAAAAATCCCATGACCCGAGGTTGGCCCAGGGGGCGCTCATCGAAAGGGGAGGACAAAGACCGGCGGCCTTCGGACAACAGAAAAGAATAGATATGTACAATTCTTTATGGCGCCACACCTTTGAAGGTTTCAGAAGGGGAGTGACTACAGAAACTAAAAGCTCATCTGCTACAAGAAGGACTCTTAAAAGACAAGCGTCCATTGCACGGGGACGGGAGAAAGACTCCGTGATGTCCGGTACGAAACAAAAAGGAGTCCCCCCGCCAAACAACGGATACAGGGGACGCAGAGGAATAAATCACCTCGGAAGGGAGGGAAGTTCAATGCTGAAAGGACCTTGAGCCCTTTGCCTAGGGGAATGAATCGGTACGGAAAGCGAGAAAGGGGGCTTGCGACGGTTTTTGATGGGGATAAGTTTCTTCGCGGCCTGGGGTAATCTGGAAATTTTCGGTAGAATGAAACTTTCAGAACGATTGCCAAGACTTCGGCGCGGAAGGGCGCCCGCAAAGACGCCAAAAACTGCTTTCTTGTGGGTTGACAACTATACTATATCGGGGAGGGAATTGAAAAAAAGATTCTACATAGGGTTGTCCTGACGACAAGAAAGTTGGGGGGCCTCTTCTAGAAAATAAGGAAAAAAGGACGCGCCAGCTGAAAGGGAGCGGGGAAAATACTTCGAAGGTTGTGGGAGATCATACAAAAAGTCAACCGGAAACATTCATAGTCGTCTCAGCCTCGGTGAGATCATCTTCGGTTAGAAGGGAAGCCGCCTTTTTCAGGGAAAACCCTGTTACAACGGACGCGCTATCAGATTGGCAGCCTAGATACGGTTCTCACCCCGTGTTGTCCAGAAGAAACACACCACCTGAAAAGTCGGACCCGGCCCCCGAGAAAGAAAACCCCGGAAGTAGAAGCCGCGCGGAATGCAGGCAAGATAGGGGGACCCTCGCAAGAGCGGTTGTCAGTGCCCGGCGACTGTTGAGGATTCGAGAAGGGGGGTCGAACGGGTTTTAAAGAAAAGGGGGGCCGAACAGCCGCCTTCAGGCGTGGCCAGGAGGTGGATCCGTGATGAAACATGTTCACACCTCAAAAGTACTCAGTTCTCAAACAGCACAAAATGGGGATCCGTGAGCGCCCTTCAGGTCGTCTTTCCGTCGGTAGATGGAGGATTCTGTGGCAGTCTCGCAAAGATCATTAGCCTGTCGTATGCGGGGGGGGAAAGTTAGAGAAAAAAAAGGTCTAATGAAAGGGTGCTTTGTAGGCTGAAGGTCTCTGACTGGCAGGGGTAAAAGAGCCCGTTGTCGTTATTGCCCGTGATGAGGGAAGGGCCTCTGGAGAGGAAAAGAACTTGACTCGTGGCTCCGAGTAGCCCAGTGTTTCCTGGGCTTAAGAGCTCCGTTTTTGCGGACAAGGAGGCAATCTGAAATCAAGGAAAAAGGGAGGTCAGCGCAAAAGAAACGAACCAAAGCAAAGGGCTTATACGCAGGGAAATCGAAATATATGGACGGTCTGCATCATTTGGGCCGGATCGTGGAGAGAAAGGAAGGGGGAGAACGAAGCGTAAAAAAAGGGATGAGCGGGAAGGGCCACTACCGATCACGAAAAGTTTTGGATTGGGGGAAGGTGTAAGGGACCTCTGTCGGGCAGGGCGTTCGTACGGGGGAAGAAAAAAAAACTGAAGAATTAATAGACTACCAAAAAACGGATGAGGAGGAAGTTCAGACCAGGGGGAACGCCTCTCCCATTACAAGTTTGGAAAGGTACCCTGAATCCTAAAACCCCGACACAGGAAACGAACAAGTCGGGCTGAGGGGGAGAAAACTTCCACCATGGGGGATCACGGCCAGGAGGAAGACACGCCCTTTCCGGTCGTAAAAAAAAAAAGCGTCCCCTTCCAAACCAAAAAGTCAGAAGCACTCTTCGTCAAAACCTAAGGAGCGTTTATCAAAAAAAACTCAAGCTGGACGGGCTGTCCGTTCTTCGTCTTAATGTATCCGCAACAACTGGTCAGAAATACAGTCGTCGCAAAAGAATACCTGTGCGACCGCCGACGAAAAAGGACCAGATCAAGGACACACCACTCCTAGGGGAAAACCCCAACGCCCAAGACGAGGACTCTGGGATCGAAAAGGAAAGAGTTGAGCTCTAATCTACAACTCCTAAGGAGGTTCGGCATTATATTCGCGTAACAAATTCATTCGAAAAGGTAATAGAGATGCGAGACAGCAACACCAGTCTTCAGCGGCCCCGCCTATTCACTGAGAAAAGGAGTCCCGTTTTGGTGACGTGATGGCTACACCGTCTATACCTTGAAAGTTCCGGATAGGGGGAGGGAGGCTCGACGACAATAAACCATGATGAAAGAGGTTCTACACAAGGAATTAGGGTGAATCAAACAGCGGGAAAAGAACCCGCCTGATAGGGTGGTCGAATTCGGCGAAAAAACAGCTAAAGAGGAGGACGCTAATCACTGGCCGGGGTGGCCAAGGTTTTCTCCGGGGCGGAGGTTCTTCAGTGAAGTCCACGGAAAAAAAGCCGAGATAGGGAGCGACTCGGAAGACCTGACAAAGGATAACCGGCCTCTGACAAGATACGATCGGCCTAGGGCTCTTTTGGCGCTTGAATGGAGTGATACTCCACAAAAACCTAATGAATAAACGCGAAAAGGGAATGTCTCTTGGGAAACTTATTTTCAGTGACGCAGGTCGCCAGAAGGGAACTTACTTTCTTGGCAGGGTTGGTGGGGGGTGGGTTTGGGGGGGGGGGGTTGTTGGGTTTGAGGGGGGGGGGGGGGGGGTGGGGGGTTGGGAAGGGGGTAGCCTATCAAAGATCCTGGGAAACCCTCCGTCGAAGAAACAGATAAATCCCTCCGGGTTGGAAAGTCCTACCGGCATAAACTTATCCACGGGTCCTCTTCACCGCGGTCGCCCTCCTTGACACGGTAGAAGGCCAGGTCAGATCACCCGCAAGCCTTCCAGAAAAGGCGAAGAAAAGATCAAACCGGCAAAAAAAAAGATCGCCTGGAAAAAGAGGGCCGACTACGCCAGTGAACAATCGCCCTGGCGCCACCGTCAGGGCAGGCTTTTTCCAAAAGGTCGACGGGGAATGAGGCGACTTCCTCAGGTAGGGGGGGAGTTCGGACGGGGACCGATGTTCTGACACGCCTGCTCATTGAAACGTCGAGGAGTGGAGGGTGATCCGCTCCTTGCCGGAGGAAGTAAGGGTTACTCGGAAAGGAGAAAAAATCGGGGAAGAGGAAATACGAGACTGCGAAGAGTTCCTCAGTACACAAGAGCGTCGGCGCCAATAAAAGATTTACAAGCCCCCCCCAACGCCGTGAGCTCACCTTCATGAGGGGTGACGCCAAGAAGGGTTTGGAACCCCCCCCCAACCCCCCAAAACCAAAAACCCACCCCCCCCCCCCCCACCAACACCCCCCCACAAACCCCCCCCCCCCCCGCCCCCCCCCACAACCAAAACAACCAACAAAAAAACCCCCCCACCCCCCCCCACCCCACCCCCCCCCCCCCCCCAAACCCCCCAACACCCCCCCCCCCCCCCCCCAACCCCCCCAACAACAACCCCCCCACCCCCCCACCCAAACCCCTCCCCCCCCCCCCCCCAAAAAAAAATACACCCCCCCCCCCCCCCAAAACCCCAAAAAAAAAAAAAACACCCCCCCAAAAACCACCCCACATAACCCCCCCCCCCCCCACACACACAAAAAACACCACAAAAAAAAAAACACCCCCCCCCAACCCCCCCCCCCCACACAACCCCCACCCAAAAAAACCACCAAAAAAACCCCCCCCCAACTCTCAGCTCAGGGAAACCGATTAAGTCATTGGGAGAACTTCTTATTTGGATGGACTTTCTATTAGCTTTTCAAGACCATCAAAGAGAAAAAGAAGACCCATCCGTTGTCTCATCGCAAGCTTCTTGGA
>Ga0179593_1546879_pt1 | contig 13770 bp, 23 predicted proteins | sample CZODoug2_1_08_16_FD_185931 | JGI IMG/M metagenome (GOLD analysis project Ga0179593, IMG submission 185931) | Vadose zone soil fungal communities from Angelo Coast Range Reserve, California, USA - CZODoug2_1_08_16fungal (PacBio error correction) | ecosystem: Environmental > Terrestrial > Soil >...
TCCGAATAAGAAGTCGATGGTGAAAAAGACATATAGTAAAGTCTAAAAGGGGTGAGGAGGCAGGATAAACAAACCTTATTTACCGGCGGGATAGTAACCCGAAGAACCCTAGTGGAGGCTAATCGTGGAATGAGGAACAAGGAATGGTCGCAGTGGAGGGAGAAAAGAGGAACGAAAGTAGGGTGGGGACTGTCAAAGTCCCTATGACCAATCCGGGAGACGATTCAAAAAAAAGTTCCGAATGCGCGTGAAAGTCGAGAATGGGGAGAAGCGAGAGTCAAAATAAAAAGTGGGGGAGGGGGATGCTGAACGGAATCTTACGAGAATACATTGCGCGGGTTCCGAAAAAGATGAAGGAGAAAGGGTCTTCTCGAAAGAATGGGGAGGTCCAAAACAGATCCATAAAAAGAGGGCTTCCTATAGGTTCCGGGGGGTGACTGAAGCGCGAGGGACCTATATTAGGGGGGGGGTGGGCAAGAAAATTCGGGAAAGACCTCGTGTGCGGGTTCAAGGCGACACGTGGGGGGAAGAGATAGGAGGAGGGAGTGGGGGAGTCGAGAAAAAAATGGGCGGCGGGGCCGAGGGTAGCTGAAGTTTTGCTGTGTTGAGATCAACGGGGGAGAAGAAGACGAAGACACCACTAAGAGGAGACGGACCACAGAATAAAAAAGGGAAGGGATGTTTCACAGGGAAGAAAAAGCTCAAGCCGAGGACCCCGGGGGGGGTCGGTAATCGGAAAAGGCTATCGGGAGGGGTCTTAAAAAACGGCATAGGAAAAACAAATCAATCCAGCTTTTATCCATCAGTCCTACGTATTCTTTTGAGGAAGAAATGGGGAGAGGGACATTAGACAGCAAGGAGGGGAAGGTGGCGAGGGATGAAGCTCGTGGGGGGAGGGGGGAAGACCTTTAGGAAACAAAGAAGAAGATCTGCAAAGCGGGATGAAGAAAGGATCAGGGGCAGGCAAGGTTCTATGATAAACACCGAACAAAGAAGAATTGAAGCGATGGAAAGCCATCACGCCCCCCGGAAATCAAGATCCTTGCATGAAAAATAAGGGGGAGAAGAAGTAGCACCGATGTAAAGACGATGAATTTATGGAATGTATAGGACGGGGGGGGTAAAGGTAAGGGTCTGCCGTGAGCATCTCCGTGGGCATTACACCCTTAGAGACTGTTCGAATTAGGGGAATTGGGAGGAAGAAAAAAAGACGGGGTAGGGGAGAACAGCAGCGATGTAAGAATCCTGTAAAGAAGCAGCGTGGGCATCTGGGGGCGAACTAGAATATCAGAAAAGAGAAGAAACAACCAACCATACCGAGAAACAACCCCCCCCCGTCCAAATCCCAACTTCGTTTACAAAGTGGGAGCCGCCGCTAGGTGACCGGGGGGGAAAAAGGTGGGGGGGGTCCGCGCTTTGGGAGGAGAGAAGAGGATATCCGAGAGGGCGAACTGTTTCTTTTGGATTAGGCTGAAGAAATATTTTCAGGAATGGACAGCAAACGAAAACAAAGAAAAGAACGTAAAATCTGGTGAAAAATGGAATTGGAAGAGAACAGACAAGTGCCCGGAGACTTCACAAAGGGGTCTGCTTCTTCCTCAAGCGCATAAAGGGACCGGGAAATAGGGAAGGGTGACAGAGAAGAAAAAAACAAGTGTTAGGGCGCCTATTCAAAAAACTGGCACGAGATGATAAAAGGACCCGAAAGTAAAAATCGATCCGAGGAGCGCGGAGTGGTAGCGAGAAACAAAAAGAAACGGGAGGGAGGAGAAAGGGAGGAGAGGGTTCGGCCCTCAGCGGAACTTATATGGGTCCTTTCATCGGGGGTAGTAGAATTTGGGAACGGGAGAAAAAAGTAAGGTTTGGCAGAGAGTTCACACAACAGGAAGATTGGACGGTAAATTTAGGGTGAGACGTGACGGAGCATAACTACTTGGGGGGAGCGTCTCAAAAGTTGTGATTGGGGAAAGGGAGAAGTCCAATGAAACGCGCGGAAATTATGTTGAAGGGTGAAGTGTAGGGGGTTGAAAAAAGAATGAGAGTCAGAGGCAAAAGAAAATTCGCTCTCGGGGTCCTCCGAGAAGGTAACCAAAGCTCGCCAATTTCCATGAAAATCATGGTAAAGATGAAAAAAGTGTTCTAACCGCAGTTGATTTGGGGGAAGGGGGGGAAAAAAACGGGATTGTTTAGGCTGGAGGCCGGGAGGAAAAAAGCCAATGCTGCTGTAGGCATCTGATTTCCGTCAGCAAGAGAGGGATCAGAATCAAGAGGAAAAGATTTCCGCAAGAAAGAGAAGGTCCCCGAGAGAGGTTTGACGGGAAATCAGTAGACAGGCAAAAGGGGGGAAGGTCTAAAGGTCGAAGGGATAATGCAGCGCGGTACCTCGGGCCGTCAGTACGCACTAATTTTTGTTAGTCAGGAAAGAAAGGGGGAAACGTCGGGTCCAGTATTGAGAATCTCGGAGCCGGAGCGGTGCGGGGGAGAAGAAAAGAACGAGGGGGAGAAAAAAAGAGCTGGCTCAGGACCTTTGGGAGAGCGATAGTATGGTGGTCCGAAACCCAGGGATGCCACGAGGGATGGAAGGTCGGAAAAGAGAGAGCTGGAGGGAGAAGGGAAACAAAATAAGAGAGAGAACAGGAATCCAGCGTTTGTCACAAGACAGGGGCTTGAATGATAGGTGGGGGCTGGGGAAGGATCCGTCCGGGTGGGAAGAAGAAAGAAGAAGAGGAAGGGGCTCGATTCCCCACAAGCAACTTTGGACATCAGGTTCTTCCTTGTTGATGAGAATGGGGATTCGGAAGAGAACCAGGACACTGGGGAGGGGGGGGCAATTGAAAAAGGCATGAAGTTGACGAGGAGACGTAGGTCGCAAACGTGATTACAACAAATCAGGAATTCCATATAAAGACGCATGTATTTCTGCGCTAGGCGAAATTAAAAGAAAAGAAGGCGAGACGGCCTAGTGAAGAAAGGCTAAGAAAAAAGATGGAGGAATAAACAAAAAGGGGGAGGGGGGGACACGGGCGAGAATGTCATAATAACTTCCTCAAGACATATAGAATGTTAAAAATCGAGGGAGAAGAGGACATGCGATGAAAAAAAGAGACGTCCGTTTCTGAGGGGGGAAGGAACAAGGTCTTCTGGAAAGAGGAGTTCAGGCAGAAAATCAAAACTAGGTCGGAGGAAACTAATCGAGAGGTCCGTCACACGGGAAACTTCATCCAGGGGAAGATTCAATCGCGATATGCACGTACAAAGAGGAACCCGCAGGAGAAAAATAGAGTCACTCGAAGGAAAGTCGCAAAAAAAGAAAAAGAGGGGGAGAGACAAGGGGGGCTTAGGGGGGACGGGGGTGGAAAAAAAAAGCGGCCTAAAACGGTTTGTTGATCTTTCCAGCTCACTCACCCTGGGGGAAAAATGGAAGATAGAAGTGGGAGAAAGAGACGGGCGTTCGGATCAGAAGCAAAGCTCAGAGAAAAAAAGGGATATAGAAGACTTGGACGCCGAAGGAATCAACGACGCTCGACCCATTAGGATTGGTCAAAATCTATCTTTACAATTCTGCCAAAAATTCGAAAGAAGAATGAAAGATAACAACGGTAGGGTGCCTGATGGGGAAAAGAGGAAAAGAAGTAACAACGAATCAGACGGATGAAAGTGCCGGTTGTTCGCGGTGCTAGAAGAGGTTCACTCAGGCATTGTTTAAAAGGGAAAGGAATAAGCATCTCGGGAGATGGAAAAGGAAGACTCAACGGACAAGTAGTAGGGGAAAAGAGAGAAGGAAGAGAGATTCAAGACAAAACAGAACAACTTTTAGTGTGGAAGGGGAAACTTATGTAACAGTAATCAGAAGAGGGGAACCGAAGAAAAAAAGGACTAGAGACGGTCGGGACCTCGGAAGAGAGGGGGCTTTCACAGGAAGGAATAAAAGGAGGAGCTAGAGATGCCGTGTTGTTTAAAAAGGCATCGAAGAGAACATAAATAAATTATTTGGGGGACCAGCAGGGACTCACACGCGTGGACGGAAGAAAAAAGATCACAAAGAGGAGCTCGTATGGTGGAAAGAAAGAGAGGAAAGAAAGAGGAGAGGGATCCGCTTGGGTATCACGTTTATACGCCTGAGCCGAGGAAAGACGAATGAACTGTGAGAATGTCCCCAAAGAAATTGGACGTGGGGAAGGTTGAGGTTGGGAAAAAAAATAAAGAAGAACAAAGCCGCAATAAAATGTGTCTTTATCTAAGGTAGTAGAACAGAAGAAGCGGAGGGCAGAGGAACCCAGGAGAGGGAAAGCAAAAGAGAAAAGAAATCAAAGGGCGGGGAAGGAGCCGAGGGGAGGAGGGGAGAAGATATTGACTGCCTGTCCATCCTCTATTAAAAGGTGGAAGGAGAGTCCAGCCTCGTTGGGGAAGGCAAGGGGATAAGAACTCACAGAGCTGAGCAACAAAGAGGAAATGAAGCAGTTCCTCGTGGCCAAGCAATTTACTTTATTGAAAAAAATTCACCGACAAGGGAGGAGGAAGAGACTCCGGGACCAAAGGCCATAAGGGAAGAATGAAAAAAAGGGTCTGAACGATCACAAGATAAGCGCTGGAAATTAATCTGGGAAAGTGTGATCGGGGAAGCTGATAAAGGAAAGTGTCGAATCGCTGAAAAGGGGACCGGAGAAAGAAGAGGGGAAAGAAAGTAAAAGCGGCCGGAATACAGGGGATCAGTGTCGTAATAACCTGATGATGCGGGGATCCTGAAGAAAAGATGATCACTGGGCGCAAGTCCTAAAAGGAAAAAATCGATACCAAAAAACGAAAAACGGGGGAGGAGAACAAAGGGGCTAGCCTGCGTGGAAACATGAATTTTCGCGAATTTGTGTGCAAAGAATTCGGGACTGCGGGAGAGAGGAGGAACGGTAGGGAATATCTGAAAAGACTTATGCTGGAGAAGAAGACAGAAGAAAACCCGTAAGGAATAGGTGACGGAAAGTTGCAGTGAGTACTTACATACAGGGGGCAGGCCGGGGAAGGGGGAACCAAGGATTCTCGGAAAAAAAGAGAAAAGAAATGGTACAACCGGAAGGAAGTGGGGACAGAGGGACTAACAAAACCACGGTGCTCCGGGAACCCCTTCGCTATCTAGAATTAGACCCGCGAAAGAGAGAATGTCATCAGAGAATATATAATCAATATGAGAGATACCAAAAACAACTCGGGAGGTTACAGAGAGAAAGTCCGAACTCTGAGACAGGATACTGAGGTTCAGGTCGAAGAGACAAAAACGGGGAAAGTGGGGGATTCCAGAGAAAGAAAAGTTTTTGGTGGGTGGGTTGGGTTGGGGGAGTACTGTCACACTTAGAGGTCGGGGGGTAAAAGGGGAGGAGCTTTCGGAGACGGAAAATAATAAAACCGTTGGGGGAAGAAGGACGCACCTGGTGAGAAAAAGGTAATCAACAAGAAACGCTCTGAGAGGGAGAGGGGGTCGAATGAGGTAATCAAGGATACTCGGCCATAGGAAACTAACAAAAATCTCCGGAGGAACGAAGACGGGAGGACCAAAGCAGCGCAAAGTGAAAAAAACCCGGAAATCAGAGGAAAAAGGTGTGTGACCATGTGTCGTGGGACGGGTTATCTATTTGTTATCTGATGAAGGAAAAAGAGAAAAGAGGAGTCTCTTGAAAAGGAGGGAAAAATATCAAAGAGGAGGAGGTTCGAGGAGAAGAGAAAAGTGATGGGAAAAAAGAAATCTAATTGCCGGCCCTATTATCGTTGGTTCTGTCACAGCTAGAGCGCCAGCAGGAAAAGGAAGTTGGCGTGAGGACGATACATGGCCCAAGAAGGGAAGACTGCAAACTATGTTGATGAGGGAGGGACAATATTTGGGTTGTTCATGTTCCGGGATAGGTTGAAAGGTGGGTGAAGAGGGATACGCGGCATAGAATCGGGATGGGGAAGGGGTTTAGCAAAACAAAAAGGAGAACAACAGATGCTCCTCCGATTGTGAAGAAGCGGAGGGTCTGTATGGGCAAGAAAAGGGGGGGGAAGGAAAACCGGGCTGTTGGCAGAAGAAAAAAGGAGAATAGGATGGCGAAAAAAAAAAAAAAGCAAGCGCCATAAGAGAGACGCAACCTGACTCAAAGCGATTGAAAACACGTTACCTCGGATTAGGAGGTTGAGGTCGGAGAAGGGATGAGGGAAAGGGAAAAAAAGAAAGAAAAAAATCGACACGGAAATCTGGACCGAAAAAAAAGAAAAGAAGAGACCTGTTGAAGGCTTGGATTGCAACGAAAAAAAAAAGCAAAAGGGAATTCTTGAAAAAGGAGACACCGTAGGGGCATTTGTTGAAGAGCGGGGGCTGGAAGGAAAAAAGTATCTGCAAAAGATGGGAAGTCCATATAGAGACCAGGGAGTCGAAGAAAGTACTAAAAGAAAGAAAGAATCGGAAAGTAGCTACTTTACGATTCACACGCTTTGTGGAGGAAGAAGAGGCCAATTTATCGGGCAAGACTTCAGAAGGAAGGTAGAACCTGGAAAGAGAAAGGGCCCACCTCTCTCAGGATGACTGGAGAAGCCAATCTATCGATAATAACCTTCGCGGATTCCGTGATGAGGGGGAACGAGCAATGTCTTGAGGGAAGAAGTTATTGCCACGAAAACGAGGAAAATCGGGAGAGCGAGACGAGGGAGAGAGTAAAACTAGAAGTCGAACGTTAAGCGTGGAAGCATCTCGATTTTCCGACGACCCATGACCCCCCTCCAGGAGTACACTCGGGAAAGAGATACCCGCAAGGCAAAAGAGGAAAGAAAGGTTAAGTAAGTTAAAAGGGAAGAAAGGGTGTGTTTGAAGGCCTCATTGCTAACCGCACCCGGGCCGACTTTGCCGAATAGATTTGTGAAACACGGACTGTAGCTTTCGGAAAAGTAGGAAGGAAAACTTGGATCGGAAAAGAAAAAAAAAGAGAGGAGGAAGAGAGAGAGGAGAAGAGAAAGGAGCAAGAGGAGAAAAGGAATATGGGTAAAATCTATCGTACATCGTCCACCGGGGACGTATCTTGATAAAAAAAACTATGGGGAAAAGCTGGAAATCACCCGAAGTAAGAAAAAAGAAAGGGGAAGGAGGGTAAGAGAAAGCCGGGGAAGGGGGGCGCGCTATTAACGGGAAAATCGGGGCTTTTTGGGAAGGGGGGGGGAGCTGAGCAAATCTAGAGATGGAAGCAGGGAGGAGGAAAAAGGAGAAAATTGGGCGATTGAAAGACGAAAAAGGGTAGAACGGCACCTGTCCTACTGACGGTTCTTTGGCATTGGGAGAAACGAAGATAGGGAAGGAAAAATGGGAAGCGGAAACCGAAGACTAAAGGGAGAGAAGCAACGTCTCGAAAAACCTGATCTGGGGAGGGAAGAAAGAACACATTAAAAGGATCTAAACGGTCCGTGTTGGGCGGATCGCGGGCCGAGGGGAAAAGATATTATGTGTGCAAGCCTGATTTAAAAGAAGAGGGGGAGGAGAAAGGGAGGAGAAGGAAGGAGGAGAGGTATGGAGGTCGTAGATAGAATGTACCTCTTCGAAAGTAATATGACTTCCGTTGGGGTGTAGATAAAGGGAATAAGTCATAAGGCCGAGAAACCAATACGGGGAAAGGGGGGCGTACCGTGCAAGGAAGTGCAGTTTTTTACCGATCCAAGGAATCAAAAAATCCGCATAGCTGCCCGTTGGGGGGGGTCTGGAAAATAGGAGGAAGGTGGAATAAGGGTAGGGGAGAGAAAAGAAGGAAATCAGGATCGAACTAGGTATTCAAGTTCTTTCTCTCGAAGAGTAGGCTGTGAGAAAGTATATGGGCACTGGAACCAATTGTAAAAGAAAAAGGAAAAGGGAAGTGGGGAGATCATCAGCAATCGTGGGAGACAGGGAGGGGGGGACAGAAATCCCCCGCTTCTGGAATAATCTTAACTGCAAGCTTGGGAGGACGTTCGGGGGAAGAAAAAACAAACCGAAACTAGAGAAGAAGGGACCGAAGAAAGAAGGGGACAAGACCATAAGAATGACAACACATGGTGCTGAAGCCGAGCAGAAGATTTAAAGTCTTCATCTGTAAATTGGGGAGGGAAGAGACAAAAGTACTTGAGATGCCGGGGAAACAGGCGGGGTAGGGGGGGAAGGAAAAACGGGGAGGGGGATGGAGGAGGGATAGGGAAGAAGGAAGCAGGGGCTCTAAAATACTCTAGGATTACGTAAGAAGTGAAAAAATCAAAGAGGGTTAGATCTGGGGACCGGAGAAAAGAAAAAAGAAAGGTACCAAAAAAAACCTCCCAAACATACAATTCTTTATAACACATGGGGGTCAGAAAGAAATGATTTTAATGGAAAAGTGGACGCTCAGAGACTGGTGGGGTCTGGGAAAGAAGGAAGGAGTTCCCTAGAGAAAGGGTCTGGGTAGAATAGAAAGGCAGTTAGAGGTGAGTTACCTCAACTCCATCACCTTACTTAAATATTTGCAATCTCAGGAATGGAGTAACGAAAAGGGGAGAAGTACTTGCAAAAGGATTCTGCTTAATAAGAAAACGAGAAAAGCTGGTAACCGTCTTATGGAGTAGACAGAGGCAAAACCGTGGTAGGCGCCTAGACCACACTTGTCAGATATCATCATAAAGGAAAAAAGAGATCCTGTCGAGGAGAAGCGGAACGCAGAGAAAACAACAAAAGAAAGGGAAGAGGGATAAATCGATATCAGGACGATTGTTGTCTAATTATCCGATAAGTAGAAAGTGTTTTAATCGGCAAGAGAGAGAAATAAAGAAAGGGGGGTGGAGTAGAGGTCCACTGGAGGAGGTAGAAAGGTAGGGAGAGTCGGACGCAAAAAAAATGGGGGAGAAGAAACTTGGGAGTGTACTCACAACAACGTCTCTGCAATATGACTTCCGGGGGGAAGGTGTCTTCTTAGTAAGAATTCAATAGTCGGATCCTACCAGCCCACATCGAAGGAGCAGGGTAAAGAGAAGTGTCCGCAAAAAAAAAAAAAAGGTAACAAAAGGGGAAAGCGGAGTCTGGTTCTAACAGATTTGGACGGGGTAGAAAGTTTTTCTGAGGGACGAAGGGCGCAAAAAGGAGACAACGCTGCGGGAGAGTGGCAAGAGGTCCGGAAAAATCGAGGATGGGGCACTGAGAAAGGATACAGAAAGTCATGCTCAATTAATCCTCTTCTCCTTTTTGCTAATAAAAAAATACAGCTAAGAGCCCAGGGAAGAAAAGGATGTGTCAAAAGTTAGAAGGGGAGATCACTTTCAATAATGCAAAGGAAAGGGAGGGGGGAGAGTCTTCATGCATAGTTGGGGGGGGAATGAGGACTATGGAAGGAGGCCGGAGGGGTGCAGGGATTTAATATAGGGAGGAAGCAGTGATCGGGGGTGAGGTTATTCCTCCAGAAAGCTGACTCACAGAGGAGGCCAGGAACTTTGGGGGGAGGGAGGGCGCGGGAAGGAGGGGGGGAAACCGGGGGAGAAACAACGATGGGGGAAGGGGGAGAAAAAAAAGTGAAGGCTGGCTGCGCGACCGCAGCGAATAAGTCGACGAAAAACGAAATACAGTTTCTTATCCCGAAAGGCTGGAATATGAGTGTGGGAAAAGGTGGGCAGGAGAAACGCGTCAGTTGTGGTAAGTACCCGAAAGCGGACCTTTCTAGAGGATGAAAATCCCCAACGTTGCCAAGCGATGCAAAAAAAACGTTAGGGGGGTGACTTGTAAGACAAACAAGAAAAAGGAAACGTAATTCGGTGGGGAGTACTAATTCCTTCTGGTGGCATAATTCCGTCTTCATCAAACAGGTATCGAAAAAAGAGGAAGTCCCAGAAAGAGAGAAGGGAGGTTCGAAGAAGAGAAAAAAACCAGACAGAGAGGAGGGGGAGAGAAGGGAGAAGAAAGAGGTGGGGCAGGTCGGAATTCCCAGTTATCTGGTCACTCGGAGATGGGACTACAAGGGGAAAAGAAACAATCGAACGACCTAGAGATGGGCTGGAGAAAAAAAAATCTCCACAAAAATAAAGAGAGAGGAAGTTTAATTACAGGAACCGGTGTCTGTCTTCCAGAGTAAAGGTCCAACACACACTGGGCGGTCGAATGGAAAAAGCGGACAAGAGAAGAGTCTCGAAAGGAAAACGTATCGTCAATCGAGAAGATTTGTCAGGGCTGGCATAAAGAAAAACTCCAAAGGCTTGGGAAAAAGTACACTCGAGAAAAAGGGGAAAGGGAGAAAAAACGCGGCGCATGAAAGGAGGGGGAAAGGGAAAGCTGTAAACCAACTGGGGGTTGAAGGCTCTTGCGATCCAGAAAGGGTCCCTCTTGTAAGATAGAGGGGAAAAATCAGACTGTAGAGGACGGGATGAGGAGGAAGAGGGATCAGAATAAAAAGGAAGGGGGAGGAAAAGGAGAGAAGAGAAGAAGCCTGGATCCGAAACTATCAGATGTTCAGGATATGAAAAGTCTGGGCCAAACCGGTGGCGGGACTCAGATGTAGAAAAAAAAAGGAAGGTTTACAGCGGAAGAGGGGAAAAGAAACCCAAGTGCGCTAAGTCTTTCCCGGTTAACGTGAGATGGATATAGGACTGGGGAAAAGACCTGGCGTGACTTCAAAGAGAGGAGGGGAGTTACTCTCACAGTTCTTTGCTCTTGCAACCTTGACTATTGGCCGAATATCTGGAAAAAAGCCGAACGCCGGCGTGGCTGACAAAACTTGAAGTAGAGGGGAAAAAAGGCCATTGTACAGAGGGTCAGAAAAAGGGAAAAGGAAGAAGGGAGGCTTTTCGGCCTAGCTTGCTTTCCTCCCTATAAGAAACTGAGAGAAGGCGGCGGGCAAACTATGGGGCAAAGGGGAGACATGCCGAGCCCTTTAAGGAGAATATTTGGGGGGAGAGGGAAGGGAAAAAGGGGGAAATAAATGAAACGCATCCGGCATCTCTTCTTTTTTTCAAAAGGGGCGAAAAGGAGAAAGGGAGGGGAAGGTATGGAAGGAAACGGGGGTTTAAGAAAGGGGGAAATAAGACCGGACGAGGAAAAAAACACGGAAGGAAGGGTGTACTAAACCACCTCTTAACGTGGTCCTGGGGTTGCTTTTGGGGAAGACCAATCATCACCAGGAATCGAGCTGGCAATGGTTTTGGGAGGTAAGGCGACCTTGAGGAGAGGGAAGAGGGAGACCAGTCCAGGAAGTCATGAAAGCAACCTCAATCTTCAAACAGAGGGGAGGGGCAACGCAGAAAGGAAAAAAAAGAGAAGGGTAGTTCGGAGAGATTGGAGCTGGCATAAAGAGAAAAGGAAGAAGGTGTCTCTAAGTCAAAGAGTGGGTCCCGGGTCGGACAAGAAAAGACCCGAAGTCTTTGAAAAAGCTGACTGAGCAATTCCGCGGTGTTAGTCAGGAGGGTTCGTGGGGATGGGGAACCCCTTAAAAGCTGAGGGGAGATAAAAGAAATAAACCAACCCTACCCTTTCTAATAACCACATGAAGTTCTGGTAAAGATCACGAGAAGTAGATGATTATTGGTAGATGGGAAGAGAAAACCGAAAAGGAAGGAGGGACGGGAAGCAGAAATTGAAAGAACCAAAAAAGGAGGAGGGGCAATGAGAGGAATATTTCGATGACAGACCTTGTCATTGGGGAACATCCTCTATCATGGGACCCGGAAAAAGAGAGAATCAGTGGGAAGTAGAGGGGAGCCTTACATAAAGATAAAAGATCGGGATCCAAAAAAGGGAAAAAGGTGCTGGTAGAAACCATTTGTCTCCCTGCTTGCTGTGAAATTGGGGTCGGGAGCTTTTGGGAACCTTCTTCGGATAAGGGAAGAGGGAGGACAGGTGTCGTAGACGTACGGAGGAGAGTGGGGGGGACACGAAAAGAAAAGAAAGGAAGAAAATATTGGACTCTCTTTTCTGGGTAGGACGGGGAAAGAAGATGTGAGCCTGGCTTCACGAAAGGATTTCGGAGTGAAGGAAAAAGACATACAGGGTGGGGACCTGGAAATAGGGAAAGTGTGAACGCGACCCAAAACCGGGGAGGTAGGCGTAAACAAAAGGGGGAAATAGGAATCATAATTAGTCCTCAAACGTCCTTAGAGAGAGGCTATAGATATAGCAAAAACACCAAGGGAGGAAGTAATAAAGAAAGAAGGAGACATCGGGACAGAGATGGTGGGACCGGGGAAGAAAGTTAGTAACTTAATGTGAATATGCGCAGAAGACCGTTTTTGGGTGGAGGAGATTTCACAAGGGAAAGATTTCGGGGGGGGGTAAAAAAAAAGGATGTAGAGGTTGCGACGAAAGAGAAGGGGGAACAGGAGAAACTTGTCTTAAGTAAAATTCCTCTCAGGAGTTGAAGGAAAAAATGGTAGGGTCCTAGGGAAATCAAGGCAGAAGGAGAAAAGGAAAAAGGCCACATCGAATCTCGGAAGAAAGGGAAGGGGAAGGGGAGAAAAAAAAAGAGAAAAATTTGCCCTGCACCGCATCCGTCCCCTGTGTTGAACTCATCCTTTGGGGGTCTGGGAAACGGGAGAAAGAGTGTGGTTGATCGGAGGCAGCGCCCAAGAGGAGAAACCGGCCGCTTGCAAGGAGGGAAGGAAGAAGAGGGGGGGTTTACGATAAAAGAGGACCGCTCCCTATCATCTAATGAAAAGATTATCCGGGGGGAGTCAAACGATGGACCAGCAGAAGTTGGAAAATTTCGGGCGGAGGAAAAACCAGATAAGGAGGAGGGACCGGAGTATCAGAAGGAGAAAGAAAGGGGGGGGGACATGAAGAATAGAGGCCGGCATTCCTGGATTTCTATGGGAGACCTCCTTATCGTGGTCAGGGTGGAAATAAGAACAGAACGGGGAAAACAAAAATTGAGAAGAAAGTTGGAAGAAGCAGGGCTGGGAAAAAGGGAGGAAAATTGCTGTTACTTCTATCCACGTCTCTCGTCTGGCTTCTCCCAGCAGAACATATCTGACAGAGGGACCGAAGCACAACTAGGCGAAGGGATGACCTCAGCTGGAGGGATGAGGGGTGGGTCAAGTAATGGGAAGGGTACTCAAGTCGACTCTTTTAATACCGAGGAAAAAAAGGGCAAAAAAGTTTCACATCTAATGGAGAGGGGAGGGAAACAGCGAAACCGGGGAAGATTTGGGAAAGGCGGACCCGTCTTCCTTTGGCCGTGGGCTTCTTATCAACTTTAATCACCCAAAATAGGAAGAGTCAGATCCGAGAATAAGATCGGGAATAAGGGGGACTAGAGAAAATGCCATAGTCTCTTCAAACATGAAAAGCGAAGGGTCCATTCAAGAAGGATGGACAAGAGGAGAAAAAGTAGAATCACGAGGAGGGGAGGGTGCATAACACAAAGAGTCAAGAGAGACTCTCTCTTGATTATCGTGGGACCAAATCTCAGGCTCAGATAATAAACTTCTCTAAGAAAAAAGATTGCTTAGGAAAAGGGCGAAATTGGCTTGAAGTCATAGGAGGAAGAAAAAGACAAGGGGCGGGGAGAGAAGAAGAGAAAAAAGCGATCGTCACGCTCACTTCTGAACCTTGTGGAAGCGTCCGTAGAGAGATGGTGTAGAGGAAGACAAAAGCGAAAATGAAAACGCAGAGGACGAGGCCGCAGGCGCAGAAACTCTTCGCGCTAGGGGTTTATTCTTGGGTACTAGTTAAAAGGGGTAAAACCTAAACGGGTTTGGGTGATATGACCTAGGGGAGCTCAAGGGAAATGGCCCTAAGGGAGGAAGAAGGGGGCACATCGATAGACGGAGGAGGAAGGAAAG
>Ga0179593_1392660_pt1 | contig 13769 bp, 14 predicted proteins | sample CZODoug2_1_08_16_FD_185931 | JGI IMG/M metagenome (GOLD analysis project Ga0179593, IMG submission 185931) | Vadose zone soil fungal communities from Angelo Coast Range Reserve, California, USA - CZODoug2_1_08_16fungal (PacBio error correction) | ecosystem: Environmental > Terrestrial > Soil >...
TTCTTCGCTTCGGGTGTCAGAGATAGGGGAGAAATTCGCCGGGGCAAAGGGAGGGCAAATAAGGATGGGGGGCAGGAGAAAATCTCCGTCGAGGTGCTCAAACCGGCTAGGGGAAGACAAGGCTGGATTCACGAGAAAGGGGAGGGGGAGCCGACCCGATATCTGACTGTAGAGGAGGGGAGAATTCTCGCTTAAAAAAAAGGAGTCTAGGAATCGGGTCTAGGATGGTTAAAGCCGTGGGAGCTGACATGGTTAGAGAGTTTAAGGATGAATCGATCTTCGATAATGAACTTTCCGACGAGGGTCCAAACAAGAAGCGGAAACAGGGGAAAAAGACTCTAGATGGACAGAGGAGGATACGAAGCCCGGAGGGAAGAAAGCCGGCATACCTCCTGACAGACGGTATCTTTTTTTTGATATGATCCGCGGAGGTGAAGTACGGCTCACAAAGAATACAAGACGGGCTCAAAAAAATCTAGCGGGGGGTGGCGCTAAGGGAACGAAACGCAAAAGAGGGGCCTCAACCCCAAGTTTTGGTTAGGCAGTGAAAAAAAACCCGGGACGTTGACTTCTTAAAAAAGAAGAGCGGGAGCTGTGTTGAACGGAGACAGAAAGAAAGACACGCGGAAAATAACCTCAGGGTAAGTCACATTATCCTCACCGAGTTTCTAAAAAGGGACGTGAGTGAAAAAAAGAATACTCCCCGGGCCTAGGGAGCAGTATCCGGAAGAGAAACTCGCATGAAGGTAAGGCGGGGGGGAGCAAGAGGGTAGAAGCCATCAATTTAATCCGGGAGGGGGGCGAGCGGTAAAAGACGAGACAGGAGATAGAGCGCAATGTGGAACTACTATAGAGAAAAGTCTAGTCGGGAAGAAGTGTAAGAAGGAAAAGATCCGAGCTCCGATCTAAGGGGCCAACCCAACGAAAAAAAGGAAGAAAGACCGAAAACACGCGGAAACACAGGGGTTGAAAATAGAAAGACCTGTGAAAGGGAAAGACTCTGTCACGGGGGGTGAGACAAGGGCATCCGTCCAAAAAAGTCAGAGAGGGTCGGACAGAAAAAATAAAATGGACAGGTGCCGTATTTGATAAGACTCTAGAAAAGGACCTGTTAGGGGATCGCGGGTCTGACAAACAAAAGACCAAAAAAACCCTCAGAAAACAGAGGGCTCCACGTGCAGGTGGAAAGCAGAATGGCACTGGGGCGCTCTTGTGGATCTGCCCGGGGCCCTAGGAGCCGTATTGTGGGATTCTAGATAGTTGAATGGGCTCGGATGAAAGGTCGTGCCGAAACAGCAGGGACTGTTCACGGGGGAAACTAAATGACAGTCCATGAAGAAACGGGGACGGAGGGGGAGCGGGGGGGGTAACAAACTCCAAAGAAAAACCATGATGCTTGAGATCGGGCGCCGGACGCCTGCTCACACAAGCAGCTTATGATTACGGGGAGCTATATGACCGAAAAAGGGCGCCAGAAACGGCGGGTGACCTAGGCAGGGAGCGCAGACTCGACGTCCATCGGGCGGAACGACTAAAGACAAAGGGTGGCGGAGAAAGGCCGAGCGTAAAACCAAGGGGTGGAAGAACGGGCAACTTGACTACAAATACCATAGGCTTGGAAAAAAAAAGGTAGAGAGGAGAGCTGCACCCACGTAAAAGGGAAATCCCTAGGGAGGGTAGTTGGGACCAGATCGTGAATGGTGGTGGGGAACAGGAAGCCTCGATATGGAAGACCGGCGACTAAAAAACCAAAGGAGGAGTCCGAAGAAAAAAAGGATGAAAATCAGCGGTTCATTGCAGAAAACCAGTGCAAACATCAACGGAACCGCAAACGCAGACTAAAGAAAGGTGGACCTTCCGAGAGGGAAAGCTGCGGAAAGAACAAACTATGTCAGTCGACAGGAAGGGTCAGAATCAACCGGGGAAAAGAATGTGGGGAGCAACGGACGATCTAGGAGAAAAGGTACAATCGGCCGAGGCGGAATCATATCGGAAATCGAAAAAATGTGAAGAGAAAGAAGAGGGTCAGAAATCTAGCACTTAAAACGCCGACAGACGATCTGAAGCGAAAAGCAAGGGAAGGAACTCAAGGGGGGGGAAGCCCAAACTACTCAACTGGGGATGCAAAACCGCCAATCAAAATTGAAAAACTCCTCCTGAATCCTAACGCATGGGGGGTGTTCCGTTAAGGGCTACTTCCGTGAATTTTTAAAAATTCAGGTCTAAGGAAATGACGAGCACGAAAAATGACGCAATAAACTAGAAGGACCTATCGAGTCAAGGGGTCTGGAGCTTCCAACAAAAAAGGGAGAGAAAGGACGTGCTGGTCCAGACCGGACCCAGGAATGTGAAACTATCTCGAAAGGGGGGAGGGCGGGAAGCTCAAATCTGGCGCTAAACATTTGGGGAGATTTCTAGGGATATCACCAAAACGGCAAATCTGAATTGATCCGCACGCCGCTAGGGGAGGAACAGATGCCTCAGAAAGAAAACGAAAGACACTTAGGACACGCCGCCAGTGGGGAGGGTCTCGAAGGGGGTGTGCCAGGAATTTTCGAAGGCCCGGCGCGGCGCCTAATAATAGGGCGAAACGGGGGCCGGGATGGCGTCTGAGAGGAGTTCTGAAGTCGCGAGCGAAAATCAGAAAAGGGATCAGGGGCCAAAGAAGGAGAACTTGACCAAAGAGCAGCCCTGTGCGTCCTGTTGAAGTTGGTCCCACGACAGACTTCTCGGGACAGACGATGAAAGGCTCGGAGAAAAAAAAAAGTGCAGACACCAGGACTGGGACGGAGTTGAGGGGGCCAGTTCTAGAAACAATGATAGGAACAAAGGACAATGGGAAAAAAAACCAAAGGAAAAGATTACTTAAAACACCTAAGAGGGGGAATAGTGCGAACCATACTGGGAAAGGGGGTTCCAGAGAAGGTCCGCAAAAGAAATCTGCAACCTCCTTTAGGGTAAAGGAAAGCCAAGCTAGGAAAAGAAAACGAACGATCAAAGGAAAGAATCCTAAAAAGGGGGATTGAGGAAAAATCGCAGCGAAAAGCTCGCGCCTGCGATAGGGGGAACATTATATTCCGTCTGAGGGAGGGTGGCGGGTGAAAGAAACACCGAAGCGCCGCGACATCACAGCACACTTCAGAGGGGGAAAAACCGTGACGTCCTGATCGGAGATGCAAAAACGTCCATAAGACGCGACGTGCAACAAAGAGGTGGCGAAACGTTCTGCACCGGTTAAAGAGAAATGCGATCGGAGAAAGGATCCCGGCGAAGGGACGAGCCTCCCGTCGTGACACAAGAAGGAAAGCTCTACTCTAAAAAAGGAGGATCAGACCATGAGCAATAGAGATATACGGTAACAGACACCTAAGTTCTCGCGCTCGATTCTTGAAGGCAACGACCTCTAGTTTGAGAACGAGTCCGGGGACGACTCCTGAAAAATTGAAGGGTGGGGGCTCAAAACTGGCGGAAAATGAACAAACTAAAAAACGATATTTCAGCCAAGGCATACAACGAAGCTCACAACAAAAAGGAGACAAGAAAAGCTTCGCAGGACGGGGACGCGAATGAGAAAAATGAGATTCAACAAGGCCGCCGGGAGAAAAAAAGAAAGGAGCCGCATTCTATTTGGCATTAGTTAGAAAGAAACGCCTTGTCTCAACTCGGCGCAGCAAGAGCGATAAAAAAAAAGGGGGGAAACGCCTATGCGCAGAGGGGGGGACTCTGCTCAAGTACAACTCTCACAACAGACGCTTGCTAGAGCAGCGGAGGGGTAGGGGCATGGTAAGGAAAATTTCCTTATCAAGGAAAAGGGACGTTTGTATGCGGGGCGAAGGGAGAGATAAACGCATCTAAAAAAAAATCAGGTGGCAGAAAGATTGAAAGAAAAAAAGCAGGCGGGAAGTCGCCACCAGGAAAAGATGAAAGCGCAAAAGGAACGCATCTCGATCAAGAAAAAAACCCAATCAAAACGCCAAAAATGGGGATGGGAGCGCTGCGAACTGGAAAAACCCGAAGAGAAAAGAGTCAATGAGACTGGGTGAAGGGCGAGTAACTGAGGGAGCTGCACACGACTGGAACTCTCCACCCCGGGGTCCGTAAAGGGGGGGGGTCGCAAAACTGGAAAAAAAACCGCGCGAAACGAAGGCTTTCGAAAACAGCGAGATCGCGGGTTGGGCCCGCGCACTCTCCTCAGGAGACGGTGACAAAAACCCTTCTGAAAAATCTCGTGCCGCTCAAGGAACCTCAAAGGAAAGGTTATTGGGGGGAAGAAGGAGGGCCCACGGAGGTGAGGACCACATCGAATCGAAAGCATCGACTTCCCCTCTCGCGAAAGTCTCGTTGGGGAAAGGGAATCTGATAAAGCACTAAGCTGAAAATGGGTTCAGGGGGGCGGACGCGCGTCCCCAAGCCCGAAAAGGCTGCTCTAGGAGAAAAGGGGAATGTGAACGTCTCAACCGGGAGCAGGCGTCTGCGACAAATCGGGAAAACACTGAAAAATATACTCTGCACGATCACCGGCGCCCATAACGGGGATCGATGCAAAAAACCGGCGAGCAGAAAATTTAGAAAAAACAGGGGGGGACCAAAAGAAACAAGGATGGGACGTAGGTCTTTTTGATTGGGATCGGAATCGACGCCAAGCTTGCAGAGAGAGGGGGAAAAAGTATAAAAAAGGCCTGGTAAAAGGTAGCTGGTGAGGATATCTGAGCCGGAACACCGCCACCTGGTTACGATAGAGCGCTGAGGCTGAAAAAAAAAAATTCGGGAAAAAAACCAAAGGAGAGGTCTACAAAGTGAGGGGAACAGCACGTTCGAGCGGTGGAGATGAGCGCGCCGGTTGAAACATAGGGCAAAAGGGGGTAGGATAGAGTACCGTTGCACCGTGCATCAAAAGACAAATCCGAAAAGCAGAAGGTTAACTAATAAAAAGAAGAAGGAACGCGGAAAAGGAAGCTACAGAGGGAACGGGGGGACTAAGGACTAACGCAGAAAAGTAGAGGAGTAAGTCTAGATAAATTAAGGGGCCGAAGAAATAAAAGAGCTGCTTGAGATATCGTGGGATGGAGGAAGAAATTCAGACTTTCTCCAAAAACACGTCACTTGGTTAACAACAGAAAAGAGGGACTCAGGAGAGAGAGTTCAGTGAACTCGGGGAAAACACAAAAACGAGGACGTTTAAAACTGCCACATATTTCATAGGGACCCAAATTTCCTGGGCCGAACGACTGAATAGAGGGGCGATCAGGCTCAAACGCTCGCGACGATTAAAAGAATAAGATCCCAGTGAGATTACAAGGGTTTTTCCAGGGGAATGTTCGGGGAGATTGGGAAAAAAAACAATGGCTCACGAGTGGCATCTATCGCACCAACGGAGGAGGAGAAGGGGAGGATACGCTCGTCGAAGGAAATGTTGACAAAAACCTAAAGAGTAAAATCGGGGGAACCAACACTTAAGAACGAGGGAGGAGGGGCCTGAGGAAAGGTCTCGCAGCCTTCCGGGGCAAATACCTATTAAACGAAGAAGGCTTCCGTCACTGTACAAACACAGGTGGGAGCGATCGATTGAATCTGGAAGTAAGGTCGGCGAAGGTCAACAACGATCCGAGAAAAAGATCGAAAGCGACAGGGGGGACTCTAAAAGGGGGGCCCGAAAAGGAAAAGGATATACGGAAGCCTAGATAGAGGGAAACGTTGATGAGGAAGTTCGGAAGGGAGGGGAGCAAAGGAAAAGCCAGAAATGGAACTGGCTGAAAGAACCGAACCACTCCTCACTTTCCTAAAGGAAATAATCATGTGGACGCTGGTCACTTGAAACATCGGGGAAAAAAGAAGCGGCACTGCAAGGGGACGAATCAAGGCACGAAGAATCTAAGAAACAAAATAGCCACAAATTCTAAGATGAATCTTCAAACGAAGAAGGGAAAATACGGGAGTCCTGGGTACTTAAACAATAACGGAGAAGACCTCTCTCGTGGGGGAGGAGACCAAAGCTCTAGAACTACTCTAAAAGTGGTGGGGGCCCGAGGAAGAAATACGTCTCTGAAAATAGTTATAACCTCTAGGGAGATTGCAGGAACGACTCTAAAAGAAAAGTACTCTGAAAAAAAAAAGGCTTACAACATAACCGTTACCTGACTCAACCGCGGGAGAAAGTTTTTTCCTCAAAGGATGGTGCACTCTTGGTGGCGCGCGGGACAAATTCAAAATCATGGCGGCAATTACTGGGGGAAAAAAAGGGATCTTAGCGGGCTGGAACGAAGCGTCCGCCTTCGAAAGGTGAAGGGGGAACAGAAGGGGGGAAGCCCCTAAGAAAATGAAGTCGGGCTGGGGACCGCGGCAGGGCCGAACAGAAACCTCGACGCACTTCGGATGTCGAGAAAGCAACTCAAAAGTCTCTAGGAGGGAATGAGGGACTGCCGAAAAAATTTTGGGAAGGATCGGAGAAAACGACGACAAAACAGAAAATAGTGGGGCTAGATCCTTGAGGGGCACCGGGGGGAGGGACCAATTCCCAAACATAGGATTACCACCGGAGAAGAAATTGGGGACAAAAAGCGGATCAAAGGGCCTTGAAAAAAGTCAAACCGCGGGTACGAACGACGAGCTGACCATAAAGACACCACGTCCCAGGGGGGGGGGTCTAGACTTGCCCCGAACGACGCAAACTCGGTCAAGGGAAAGCTAGCAATCTTCCTTATAGGCGTCTTGAAGCGTGACAACAAAGACCCGAGAAGAAGACCAACCAAAAAAACTCAACTCTCAAAAAGATGGAGGGGAGGAATGGGGACAGGTTCTTAATGATCTGGAAGGAGGAGAAGAGGAATGGAAAATCTAATCACTTCAAAGCCAAAAAAAGTGGGTGGGAGGTAACGAGTTCTCACCGTAGGGGCCGAACTCGATGCAGCTTCAGGAAAATATACCACCGGAACTCTGAATGATTCTGTTGAAAGAAGAGGAGGAGTCTACTCTCAGAGGAGTGAAGGAGTACTATCAAATCATATCATCTGAGGGAGACGGAGGGCAGGACAAAAAAAAAGAATCTCTGAAAAAGGCCTTAAGCGAATCTATTTTGTGAGAGACAACATGTATCTATGGGGAGGGAACAGATCCTGAATCAGAATGGCCGACATATGGGAGGAAGAGGGGCTCTGGTCAGAAAGCGGCTGGACCCCAAGCCGCAGAAGGTGACCTATTCGGGCATCGAAGGAATCACAACAACCAAGGAAAGGAGGTAAAATGAAAAAAGAAGAGGAACTTCCGGCTTACGCATTCTGACAGTGAGAAGCGGGCTACAATTGAACTTATACCACCGCCTAAAAGGAGAAGTCGATAGGGGGCGATAATACAGACATGAACTGGTGAGCACAAAGAGAGGGCAAGAGGCATATGACCGGCGAGAAAAAAGTGTAGGGGACCGACACTTAGCGGGGTCGATATCATGCAGAGGGAAAAAGAAAACGCGAACGAGAAAAAAGCGTAACTGACTCCGGGGTGGAAGTTGTGAAAAAGGCCGTAAAGCGAAGGTTTTGAAGAGAGACTTGAACTGGGGGGAAGGGGACAAGGCGAAACGCAACAAGTGCGAAAAGGCGTTAAACAACAAGGGGAACGGGAAAAAAACCAACAAACTCTTGGGGGAACGAATCGCACGTTCGAGAGTTAAGGTCCCGGCATGCACAAGGAAAAAAGGAACGGGGGTGAGGGTAGAGGGGAGGCTGGCTCGCAGGGGGAAAAAATGTGAAAAAAATCCCAAAAACCTCGGAATGGGCTAAGATCTCAGAAAAAGGGACACCCTTACCACGACACTCCACCCGGGGGAAGGGCTGGTTTTTCATGGGGTCAAGAGGAGCGGTCAGAAAAACCGTCTTTCGCAACTAAAAGGCGCGGATCGCGGGGTGAAAAATCCCCTACCGAGTAAGAAACACTGCACTGCGTTAGAATCGGGGGGCACTCCGAGGTTTATCAGGTAAGAGAAGATGTTTCTTAAGGGTGTCCGCAGCAACGGAATTCCACGACCGAAGCAGGGGAATCCCAGAGTCACGCCAAGAGAGGGAGGGGCAAGGAGGAGAGCGCCAGCACTGGAAGAGCGTCTCGAGTGGAGGGCGGACGGTCGGCCAAAAAAAAAAGAGCTGAAGAAGGGTCTTCAAGGGTACAGCGACCGTAGGGGCAGCTCGCGTAGGGAGAAAAGAACATCCGGATCGACCGGCGCCTGACTCTGGATAAGCAATTAGGACCGGACGGGAGAAACGCGTGAGGGATACATCGTTAGTAACACATGCCAGACGTCGAGGAAGACGGGGCGTCACTGGTTCGTGGGAGGAAAGGCTCGCGCTGCCTCAGATAAAAGGCGTAAAAAAGTAATTAAGGACGTGTCGGGGATGCCGCTCCGTAAAAATACCTGTGGCCAAAGGGTTAGGCGATCGCGGAAGGCACGGAGAACAATAGGCTGAAAACTCCCCATATAGGATGGGGAGAAAACGGTCGGGGAGAAAAAAAAAGATCTTCAACTTGTTGCGCAACCGGGGGGGGCAGATAGAAAGTATTATGTCGAGAAGCGGTCCGTCTCAAGTCACCTTTACGGGAAGGTAAGAAAAGAAGAGCGTAGCTATAGAGTCTAAAGAAACACGAAAAGGATACGGATACTTAGAGGATCGTTCACGATGGATAAAAAAAGTCCGAATGAGAGGGCGTTTAGGGGAAAGGGGAAGGGACGCTGCAAAAAAGAACCAACTCCTTTCTTCATTATCTGAAGCGTCGGGAGGGAATCGCCTGGGAAAAAGAAGATCAATGTCGCGACCTCTGGAAGGAGCGGGAGATCTCAGGAAAGTGCTCTGAGCTACTAGGCGCCGTTGGCCCTCGCAATCTGCGCAAATAGGGGCAAACCAGGCTAGAAAGGGTCCGGGATCGACGGAGCTGAGTGTGAAGGAAAAAGCTTAATCTTGCAACAGCAGGAGAAGCCTCCGGGGTCGAGAAGAAAATGGGGAATCCCTGAGGATAAAAGTGGGGGGTCTGGAGCGGCTGGCAAGAGAAGCTCAACAAACACGGATTAAAAGGGGGGGGCAAATCTGAGGGGAAAGGAAGTGAAAAAACAATCCAAGGAGAGTTTAAGAAAAAAATAACCCGCGACTCTAAATCGGGGAGGACTTAATGACTTGTGGCAGATCCTCAATAAAGCAGGAATAACGAAAGAACTAGCGAAGACGCTCTACGGAGGATCAACCTGTGGTGAAGGGAGGAACTAAGAGGGGAAAGAATGAGCATCAGGGGGAATTCCATCAGACAGTTCACGGAAGAATGAAAAAGCAGATCGCGCGACCCGGAAACGTCAGGGGTGGGTACCACGGCTCTGAGAAAGAAGACTTGACAGGGTCCGGTCTTCGACGGACTGTCGGCACCGACTAAGGCAAAGATATGGCGCAAGAGAAAAAAAACGGAACCCGCACACTTTCCACACGACTTGCATTGGGACGAAGGAAGTCGACGGTATATCAGTAAAAAAACAGGACGGCTGGGGGCGGCACGCCGTAAAGGGAAAACTGAAAAGAATAGGTCGCCTCCAAATATCCGGCAAGGCTCTCAACAACGCCGACGGCAATCGGTGCTGTGTCGGGAAACGTCAAAGGGGGGAAAAAAAAAGTCCTCGGGGAGAAAGAGGGGGATGGAAAAAGGGCATATAAAAAAAGCTCCAGGGCAGGGCACTGGCAAATACGTCGGAAGAGGCTTCCCTACTGCTACCAAAGGAAGGAAAATAGAAGTCGAGCTCGAATATTTGGGGGCGGCGAACGCATTGCCGGCGAGGGAAGATCAACTACCAAAGAAAGAAAGCCCTCTGCGGGTCTCGCACGTTGCCTGAACGATGCGCCGCCGAGTTTGGCGAGGGAGAGGGAGAATACTGATGCTGGCGAAAGGAAGGGTTGACAGCACCAGGTCCTCTTCCGCGAGAGACAAACTACGTGGAAGGAAAAGGGGTCACGGAAAGGAAAATCCACTAGAGCATGCGTAGATTGAAAAATATCTTCCTCCAAAAGACGCAATCGAAGCGCATAGCCATGAGTTCGGCTATATCCTACTTCTTTACAAAGCAGTAACTGGAGAAAAGAGCGGGACGTGATGTGCGAAGGGGAAGGCGATCTTGGAAGGGAGATTAGATTCTGTGACGCAAGTACTAAAAAGCCGGGGGAGTAAGGTAGATCGATAGGACCTATGGCAAAGGGAAAAGATCCTCGATCCGCTCCGGAGGAAAGTGGACAAAAACCTAGGAGATCCGACTTTATTAAGAAAAACGTCAAATCCCTGGGGGGGAGAAAGGTACAGCTCTAATCAAGAACCAAAAGGGGGAAGGGGGGGGGGAGAGGTAATGCGGCGAACGCGACCGCTACGAACGTACCTAGAAGCTTCCGAGGGGGGCGGGATCTCAGCCGTCTAAATCCGGGCGATCCAAAAACGCGTAGATTACGTCGTCAACTTGTCTGGGAAGCTCTTGGGCGAGGGGGAACTCAAGCAGCGGGACGGAACTCCTGCTGTGGGGCAGACAAGAAGAAGGGGGGGCAACAGTAAGACCTGCAAACTCAGGGCATCACGTCAAGTATCCGGATCACAAGGAGGAGAGCAAATCTAGAGTTAAGCTAGAAAACGGTCTTAAGGCCATGAGATTGCCCTCTAGATCACAGGAATTATCCTCTATAAGCTAGAGAGGGGGCACTAAACACTATCGAAACCGGGGGGAGAGAGTGAGACCTTCGAAAATCGATGGGAAACACTGGAGTGTAGTGCTACTCATAAGAGGGAACCGAGGACGAAAGAGGGCTGGTAGACTTCGGTTCTGTTTGTCGCCAAAAAAAGAGATGGTTCCTAATTTATCTTACAGGACAATCATCATCAAAAACAACGAGGAGGAGGAAACGATCGTTCAGGCCGCTTAACGGGAAGGCTTACATCATTGCTTAAGCATGCGCCGAAACGCACTCGAACTAAAGAGCGGAGACATAGTACGGGCTACATAGTCCGAACGCTGGGGAAAAACCCGACAAGCCTATAACGGCGACGATTCCAGTGCCCGATAAGAGATGGGAAGCAACCAGAGAGGGGATCACAGGACACCGAGGGGCTACGCGACGGTGGTTGTCATAAAAGGTGGGGGTGTTTAACTGTGGATGTGTTCCTAGAGCATCTAAGGGGGTGGTTATAGGAGAAATGTAGCTTGAAAGGAGATAAACGTGAAGTATGGGACAACGAGAAAAGCAGGGGACGAGTCCGCACAGAATAGGAAAGGGGGGGTGAAACGAAAAGGAAAAGGCGAACGTCACTAGTCAATTAGGAAAGGGAAAGGATATCCTACAGTGGCAGGTTATCGCGGAAGAGGTACTGAAAATCTACCCGCACAACAAGAGTCCAGACCTCCTGGGGGATCGCGTAGAGAGAGGACAGTAACGCTCTGGACCAGACATCCACCCGGGCCGGACGTCTGTTCGATCTCTGAGGCCAACATCCGGAGGGGAAAAGGAGGCCACCATCGGCGATCTGGTGTCCACGCGCCCAGCAAGAGAAGCTAATGGGGAAGACTAGTGGGACTCAAGGCTCCGTGTGACTTGCGTGGGGTAGAAGAAGGGGGAACCGAGACTTGTCCAGCGACCCGCATGGACTTCGGTAAAACAGAGGGGGAAGTCCACCAAATCTACCGTACTGAATGTAAGAAAGGGGGAGATAGAGGGGAAATCTGGCGGGAGTCTGGGCGGGTAAGCACGCGGACCCATCCGCGTCTGCATAGGGAAGAAATGTGAACTATAGAAGATCACAAACGCATGCGTCAAAACGATGAGTACCAGACGGGGAAATAAGAAAATGAACGAAACAAAACCTATCAAAGTAGCTGAGGAAAGAAAAACAAGAGGAGGAGGAACCACGGGGTAAAACATTGGACACGCTTTGCGCGTCGCATGACTGGAGAGGGGGAGATAATTCGGCCAGCGAAAAACGTGCGAGGGATGGAGGACCGTCCCAAATCAAGTCCTGAGCTGGGGGGGTATATATCACTCTCGTTCAAAGAAGCCACAAAGCTGGTGCATCCCTCACCCTCGGATCCATAAAAGGAGGATTTGGGGGGAAAAAATATGCCCTCTAGGGAAATCATCCTTGCCAGATGACCGTTAGGGAAAGGGAAGATACGAGATTTTGAAGGGAGAGCTTGGACAGGTGCCTGAAAACACCTTCACCTGAGAGATCGGAAGAGGAGTACATTAAGTCAAAGGGGGTGGGCGTGGCTTACGAGACAAACTTCTTTGTCTCTTATTCAGGTTGCTCAAAGTACAGGAGAGGCCACGACTCGAGAGTAATTGAAAGTATCAGGGAGGCAGCCGGTCGAAACAGCTTTAATTTACAGGGAGAACTTAGTGCGGCTCGCGCGCGAGGTTGAAAAAGAGGGGGAGGGACGACGAGCTCGCAAAATTCCCAAAATTCGAAGGAGGAGGAAAAAAAACCAGATGAAAGTCTTGCTCCGGGAAAGGCGGGGTTGGATACTCGGAAAGAAAGGAGACTTCAACCATCATGAAATAAAGAGTTCGATTAGGAGGGGGGGGGGCCATACGATTTTGGTCTTTAAGAAGCTCGGAGGAAGGGGTATCTCTCGAAAAAAAAAAACTTAGTTATTATTAAAGAGAGGTTTCCAGCGAGTCAGCTCATTGGGAAGAAACAACCCTCTGGGTCAGCACGATAAGGGGACATAAACAGCTACTCCCGAAATATGGGGGGATTAGCTTCCTGAGTGCAGAATAGGGAGGAAAAGAAGCTGGACCGCACAACGAATAAGAAGCTTCGGTCAGGGTCCCTGGGGTGAAAGGAGAAAAAAAATGAGAAAAGACTTACTGAAGAAGGGGGCCGACGCAAAAGGAAGAGAGAGGGGCGAAAAGGTTAAAAACTGTGCTAACTGACTTATCAGCCTCCTAATAAAGGAGGAAGAAGCTCGGAGGAGGAGTATTCTCCGGGAACCACCTACGACAAGATCGGGTCGCTGTAAACAGTAACCCGTGAAAAGAGAGGAGACTTCCGACAAATGTGGAGCCCGGGAACTTCTACTTAGAAAGAAGGGTACATTCACGGGAGGGGAGGCACGAACCCACAAACAAAGACATCAGGGGACTAACTTAACAAACGAAAACTGCTAACTACAGGACTAGGCTCGCACAACCGAGCTCTATCCTTAACGGAGTTTAGGAAACGACGTGAGAAAAAAAAATGGGGGAAGCCGAGAATACAGCTATAAATAACCAGGTGGCGGGGTCCTAAATTTGGGAGCCTGCAACAGCTACTGTATAAGAAGGAGGGTTAGAACTCAAGATTTGGGTGCGGGACGTTGGGGGGAAGGATCGAAGACTACAGAAGACTAACGATGCACACTCGCAAAAGTTAAGGCAAGGGGGGAAGAACGAGCGGCTTTGACCTGAAGGCGCATTCACTCGGCGGTGCGGAAGGGGCGCGGGAAGGAAAGATATTTTCTATCGAGAGAACCCCTTAACAGGGGATATGTCCGAGGAGAAATTATCCAGCCTTACTGAGGGGCCGAGGATTCCGACCAAAGAAAAGCTAAGACGTAAAGTTCGGGAGCGATCGAAGAGGAGAAAGGTCGTATTCTTATCGTGCGATGAGGGAAAGGGGGGGGGGCGATGCTTGCAAAGGATATGCCACCTGAAGAAGGAACCATCATACCTAGGAAGAGGTCCGGAGGAGGAAAGGGGGGGGGGGGACCTTGAGGAAAAGAATTTACGCGAATCTGA
>Ga0179593_1268306_pt1 | contig 13768 bp, 10 predicted proteins | sample CZODoug2_1_08_16_FD_185931 | JGI IMG/M metagenome (GOLD analysis project Ga0179593, IMG submission 185931) | Vadose zone soil fungal communities from Angelo Coast Range Reserve, California, USA - CZODoug2_1_08_16fungal (PacBio error correction) | ecosystem: Environmental > Terrestrial > Soil >...
AAGGTCTCTTTATACCGAATAGATCAAGACCCGATGAAGCCTGCCTTTGTGGTGTTCCGGGGAGAAATAACACATTATCGCCTGTTGAAACGACAAAGTCAAGTTTCGGTCTCTGGCGGACACCTGCTGGTAACACAACCGACCCTTGGACACGTGCAAAAGAACATCCTTCGGAGAGGAAGGGTTCCCTCAATGTAGTAAGCTGGGCGAAGTGAAGACAAGGGGGTCAAAGGCAAACAAACGGGAACGAACTTAACACAATGATTCGAACAGCCGGAAGGTTCTACAACACTCGGGGCAGACCGGGATCAAAAAAGGGGCAGAAGGGAATATGGGTTGCGCATGCTAGTCACCAGATCCCATTGTCGGGCCCGTGAAAGCTCCGTACACCGAGATGAAGGGGGGGTCTAAAGGCCAGAAAGGAACGGGGGAGGCCGCATGGCTTGCATACGGGAATGCATCCTGGGAAGAAGGGAGGGAACAAATACTATAAATCTACCTCGATGGCGGTCGAAAATTTGGGATGGCAGGGTGAAAGGGGAGGCTGTATAATCCATACTTTCCATTACCTCTATTGGAAAATGGCAGAACAGGGACCAGTCACCCAACTGTACACAACTTGTTCATCCTTCAAGGGTCATACACCCTCGGTCGCCACTCTCGCGGAGGGGGGGGGTGCGGGGCGATGCAAGACCGGAAGGGAAAAAGATCCCCTGGTCTCTATGGACCGCCGGAATGCGGGGAAAGGGGGCAATCACAGCCACGTCGTCCGGTTCCATACGGGGCACAAAAAGTGGGTGGCAGAGGTTTCTACAAATATCCGGCATTAAGGGGGGGGATGGTGGCTTTCGAGGCAGCACAGACGGCCTGTAGGCCACTGCCAAAGACCAAGGGAAAGGCGAAAAGGAGATGCGATGGGTGATCTTAGGCAGGTAAAACCATAGAGGCTGGCACGCAAAAGAAACGGGGGGGGGGGGGGGACCGGCAAGTAGCCAACGGAGGACGGACTGCCCATGTTCGTTCGTGCAGGTTGAAAGGACGATAAAAACAACAAAAAACAAAAACCCGTCTCTCTGCTCCTCGGGTTGATGCGGGCTGGCCGGGGGGACACAACAGGTCGGAAGCTGGGCAGGAACGTATAGGAATCGGCTCTAGACAGCCGAACGTCCTACAAAATTGTCTTGATTGGCACAGGCAAACACCCCCCCGTGAACTGACGACTAACAAACTCCTCGCATAGCTGCCAATCGGGGTAGATGGGGGGTGGGGGCACAGCAGGGGGTGAACTCCGGGGAGCGAAAGCAATGGGGCTGCTACCTTCCGCAGCTTGCTCGGTGCAACCGGAAGGACAAAGGAGAGCAAAAAAACGAAGTTATGACCACCGCCGTCCGGCCTTCCTCTGCCTTGGTGCAAACCACCGATGCCGATCAAACATTCTTAAGGGGAAGAGCTTGGCAACGTAAAGTAAACGCAAAAAAAGAAAAAAAAAAAAAAAACAAACGACAATTTCCTCAAAAAAGCGGTAGTCATGTGGAAACATCGGGGGAGGGGAAAAACAATCTCCCTTCAGGGCAGATTCATGCTGTGGGCATTATCTGGGACATTGGTGCAGTAAAGTACGACGGAGTGATTAATAAAAGCCGGGCAGCATCAATGCTTGCCACGCGTGATGTGGGTGGCCAGGGATCATCGTAAAACAAGCAGCTGAAAGATATTAATCAGTCGCTCCGAAAAGAAAACGAGAAAGGGAAGAAAAAAGAAGGCACATCTTCCTGACGGTCAAGATGCGAGAGCTGCCGCGGCAAACAGAAACCATCACTCAAGTAGAAACAATATCACGAGTTAGCAGGCACTGGTCGCCAAACTAAGAAACACAAGGGAATAGATCTAAGAGCTTATGCGGACGGGCCGGAGAGGGCTAGTAAAGCGAAAACCTCGGTTAGGGAGGGCACAGGCCGAAAAGACCTAATACGAAGCGCAAGGGGAAAAAATCCCATCTGCATAAGGGGAAGATGGAAGGCATTCTTGAACAAGGAAAGTAAGAGGGACCCAGTCCTGAGAAGTCATTCTAAAACATTGTGGGAGAGAGGATACACTACAATCAACTGGGGGCAAAACCGTGAGGAATGAAACGTTCAAAACTCAGCTGCGTCAAAAAAGGTTGACAGCCAGAGCTAACAATGGCTGGGGAGCTGAACACAGAACTGCCTAGACTCCCAGCAACGGCGTGACGAAAAGACCAGTACGCCGCTGGGAGGTAGATTGTGCGTAAAGGGGTCAGAAAAACTAAAGGGGAGGACTCAGAGGTGAGTGAAAGCCAGGCTTAGAAACGCTTAGCTCTCCGTCGTAAAGGCAACTGGGTTGGAAGCATAAGGATGATCGGGCAGGCTTGACGTTCTAAGAAATCAGGCCCCTCATGCTACTGCGAGTCTCCATAAACAAGCAGGGAAACAAAAGCGACCGACAAAAAGGAAAAGAAAGGGACCGGCACGTCCGGAGTGCTATGCGCATCACACGGGCAGAATCGGACGTAAGAAGGGCCACGGCGGGAGAAAAAAAAATGGCTAGGACCCTAAGAGTGTTGGACGGAGCGAACTGGTAGAAGAGATGACGAGCAGGACGGGCAAACCAGTGCGAAATAGCAAAGAGGGGAAATGGGCAGGGGGGGGACACGTAGCGGGACAAAGGTGGAACCTATATCATGGGAACATTGGCATTCTCAAACCCCCAGACGAGCAGTGTTCTTGCAACGAGAAAGGGGCAGGACGGACGGGGTAGACACGGAAAAGGGGGAGAATACATACTGTCCGAACGGGGATTAAAACTGCGCAGATATTCGTCCCAGGTTACTGTGTCAGTGGTGTATGTGAAGGGAGACTCACCTCGAGAAAATGCGCTAGAAACGAAGGGGTTTAGGGGGACTACGAAAAGTGAATATCAAGCGGTAAGTCTCGTGTGACGTTCACTGGAAAGAACGCCCTCTTGAAGCATGCAAATGGAGGGAGAGAATTGGAAGTGACGAGCCGTACAGAGGGATCGGATTAACAGGAGTTGGCTACATGTCGTGTAGGAATGGTCTGACTGGGTGCAGGGGTAGATGAGGGAGAATGGGGGTCTTAGGGCAAGACAGCCGCGTACGTTAATCCTCGCTCTCTCTATATTGGTTCGCGTAGGGCTAACTCTAGGCAATGTGTCTGGCGGGACGAACCAGACGGAGATCAAGAAAAAATCAAACTAACCTCCTAGCAAAGATCACGGTCGGAAGGCTTCTTGTTAGCCTGTCCTGTGGAACCTTTGTTGGAAGCCTCCAATTTTCCTCAATTGGATAGGACAAGGTCATACCCTACGCCGGGTCACCGGGGACGGGCGGTCCAGAACGGCCAAAAACTTGCTCCCTACACGTTTACCTCCACAGAGGATAGACGTGACCAGGGGGGGGGGAAGACGCAGCAACACGAAGCAAAGGAGCAAACCGGGGGGGAAGAAGGAGAACCGGATAGTTCTGTGGGAAAATCCTCCGGGGGACCTGAGCTAAAAAACACTTCACACCGGGGGGGGGGGCATCTTACGGTCGGGCAGGTACAACAAATGAAAAAAGGGGGGGACCGCGGGGGGGGGGAGCAACACAGGACATTATGGGAGCAATCTTTTTAAGGGAAAGGATGGACGGGAAGCTCCTAAGAGAGAGAAACCACAAGTGTGACCGTGGACCAACGCCTCCACCACCGACCACCCCCGCCCTGAATGGGTCTGCGGAGCGTTTGTCCCCCTTGTAATGTTTAGGCAGACAAACTTTTTGACACCAGGAGGCAGGACGAACCGAAAAAACGTCCCCGGGACCGCGCGCTAGCCGCGGTCCGCTTGTCTGTCCCGGTCCCGGGGGGGGGCGTTCATTGACTAATCGGGGACAAAGAGCCATGCAGTGCAGAGTGGACTCCGCAATTAAACTCGGGGTAAGCCAGGTCCAGGCTGTAGGGGGGGTGGGAAAGTCAGCTTCGTCCAGTTTAAAAATAGGGTTGATCCCACGGGAGTATCGAGTCCAGTCCTTTACTTCTTTTTCCGGCTGGGTTCATTGTGGTTCCCTTGAACTCCCCAAATCTGAGCTGGTCCAGTAGCACACGGGCCGATCTCAATGGGGGAGCCCAACTTCCAGGGGCCGTTCCAGCAAAAAAAAAGCGTCTGCAAGGCATTTGGGTTTTGAACGTCCCCCCTTAGTCTTGGAAAAACCGGGCTAGATAGGGGGGGGAAAAAGTGCCCCACGCTTGGGGGGGGGGGGAAAAGCTCTCTTGTTCTTGTTTTCCCCGTTTTCGGGGGCGGGGGGAAGAGAAAAGGCCCGTTTCGGTTTTTTTGGTGCTTTGTTAAACACTGTGTTGGGGGGTCAAATTTAGAGGGGGGTGAAAAAATTGTTTTGAAAATCTTGCCATGAAAGGTTGCCGGGGGAAAAGCTTCAAAAATTTAGAGCGAGTTTTTCTCGTAGGTTAACGTTGGGGGGGGGCTGGGCAAAAACAGAAGAAGTAGGGCCCAGTGCAAGGTGAAGCCATCCGGGCACACAACCGGGAAAAAAAAGGGAATCAGGTGAAGCGCAACCAATACAGCTGCGGGGCTGGTGGAGGGGGGTGTACATGAAGAAGGGCCGAAAAGATAGGACGAGGCCGATAAAAAAATATTGTGTAACGAGATGATTAAAAGAACATCCAACGGTTTGGGGGGGGGGGGGGTAAGGAAAAACCCCGGGAAGTTCGGTGCCCTGGGACACGGCAAAGGGGGTATAGGAAAACGGGGGGGCTCGGGGTTAAAAACGATTTCCAGATTCCTCCGCAGGCGACGCTTGGTTGCCCGGACCAAATACTCCCCGGGAAGGGGAGGTGCGGGGTATTGCTTGGTAACGGAAAGGGTCGGCTTGAACCTTTTCCCCTAACCTAGAATAAAAAGCAACCTTGGGTTGCCATGGAAGAAAAGTGGAAAAAGCCCTGTGCGCGTGGTAAAAACCCCGGGGTGTCTCCTGCAGAACCCAAAAACGGGCCCAAAAGTTAAAATCGGGGGGGTGCCCCCAAAAAAGATGCAGTTCCCTTCCCGACTACCCAAACCCAGCACACCAGAAACCTTGTCGAGTATGAAGGGGTGACGAATCTGGAACCTAAAACACCTAAATGAAAAGGGCCCAAACTTAAGATCGGTGGGTATCATTTTCCCAAGGCTAGCCCGGGAAATTCTGGGGGGTGGGTGACTGAAGTGGTTTTGACAAAATGAAAGCAACCCAGCCCTGGGTTTCATAATCTTGTACGAAAGCTGGGTTACTCACGGTCCGCAAAAAGCCCCCCCAAAGGGCGTACCGGTCCACGCCATGCACAGCCTGCGACACCTGAGAGAAGGGGTTACAGTCTCCGCAAACCCGTTGTGGAGGAAGAAATTTGTCAAAAACCGGTGGTTTGGGAGATATCAAATATTCACTTAAGAACGTGTTGTGGTCGTCTTGAAAGTTTGCAAAGACTAAACGCCCTTTTTTTAAAAAGTCCTTACCATGAAACCAACAGAGTCAGAGTGGGGGTCCTATTTTGGTTTGTTTTGATACCCACTTGGAGAAGGCTGTTTTTACAGCCCCACGGTAATCGGTAGCATGGTTTGCAAACCCACAACCTGAGGTGGAGGGTCTTAGGCAGGGCGTATGGGGCCCCCGGTCATCTTGTCCCACATGGCAATCACCGCCCTGAGGTGCCCTTGTGTGTTAGTCCCTATCAACCATGACAACAGTATCGGTGGAATTAAGAGTCTCCCAGCCCCCCCTGGCCGCATTCCCCAAGAGAGGAGACTCCCGAAAACTGAGCTACCAAGCAGTTCAACCCAAAACTGGCGGCGTGAAAAGAGTTTAGTACGGTAAGCGGAAAAAAAACGGCGGGGGGAAAAGTTTTAAACTAATCCCCAGGCAGCAAACCACAAGACTTAAAAAAGCCCACAAGAATGAGGTAAAAACCCACACTTGGCAAACGGGAGGGGGCGAGTTCGACTTGCGGGTAACGCGATCATAAATAAACCTGAACGCACAAATGCAAAAAGGGGATAAACAAGAACAAAGGAGAACGGGGGGGGGAAGTCTTAACGGGGGCCAATCCTATCGGGTATCCCGTGGTGCTGGAGTAACCGAAAGTGCGTCTGGAGCCAAAAAGGCGCGTCTCCCCCTTCGGTTTTCGTTGAAGGGTTAAAAGCGCCGCATGGACACTCGAGTCTTGGCCACTACGAACGAAACGAAGCAAAAACGAAAGGGGGTAAAATCCGAAAAAAGGGGGTTGCGCCGAAAAGACGGCGAACTGAACGACAAAACTGTCCACGCATCCTGACAGAGGTGTGCATTCCATGGCCAAAAACGAAACGAAGGGAACGGGCCCGAAGGGATCCCCCAAAGAAGTTTTTTACCCAACTTCGGCAAAACAGGGAAGTTGGGCAGTCCAAAAATACGGATGTACACCTGAACCAAAGGGTTTTCCGGGGTATTGGAACGCAGGAACAAAGCAAAAAAGAAAATTTCCCCATCGGATGGGCCTTCAAAAGAAACTTTCGCGGAGGGGGCAGTCTACGAGGGGAATACAGGGAATAAACACCTGAGCCGTGAAATCCAAAGGGGCAGTAAGGGAAAACCCACGTGAACCCAAAAGGGGAAAAATCAGAAATGCCTCGCCCAAAACATCAAGGGGGGGCGGGCCCAGCGAAAAAAAAGAGGGAGACCCGAAGATCCCTCAACCCGGATTGGAGTGCGGCAGACACGGCCTCACGTTGGGGGGGAAGACCAAAAAAATACTGGGGGTCTAAGCCGGATGCCCTACTCATCCAGGGGAGTGCGCCTACAAAGGTACTATTCAACAGAAAAATGGTCATCTTGGAATCTGTTGGCAGAACCAAACCGAAGTAACACCAATCAGGTGGGGGGCAAACAAGGAAAAAACAAAACATCCCCTTCGCTTATGGGGGGGACAAAAAAACACCTGAGACCATAAAGAACCCCAAAGAAACACGGCTAGAGAAGAAGAACAGGGGGGACCGGGGGAATAGTGACCCACACCGGGGACAACACAAGAGCCCGAGTTTCAGACAGGGAAGGTCCCAGGGAAAAGGGGTTAACGCAAAAAGGCGTGCAAGAAAGCGATCACCAATGTAAAGGGGGGAGGGAAGGGGGGGGGGTTTAGCCGAAATACGAATTATAAAAGGACCAAAAATCTCCTGCTTCAAAGCTCACAGAGGAAGCAGGGATTGGGCCACAACACCTTGTTACTCAGGAAATGCACCGGCGGAAATCCTCCGCGAAACTGTCGGAACTCCGGAGAAGAGAAATGTCCCTCCCGCGCGGTGCCGCGTGGGGGCCAATCATGAACCTCCGAGTCAAGATGGAGAAAGCCAAGGAGGTTGGCCTCGTCCCATTGGGTTCGACCGAAGTGACATAGCGAAAAAGAAAGAATGAAAAAAAGTCGGAAAGGAGACCGGAAAAAGAAGCCGAAGGCCCATAAAATGTCAACAACTGGCAAGCGGGGAAACCGGGCCAGCGGGGGACTCCAGGACGACCATCCCACGAAGGATCGGGGTTTGCCATAACCGGGGTACCGAAAGAAGACGGAAAAAAAGAGTCCAGTAACTAAGGGGGGGGGCAGATGCAAGGGTTTTCAATCAAAACCCCGGATACGCAAAACGTTGCCCGTTTTGGGGAGGGGGCTGCGACTAGACCCCGGGTTTTTTGTGAGCGGGGGGCTCCTTTTTTGCGGGTGGATGCAACCAGTGGGGGGGAGGGCACTCCAGAAAAGGGAGCGGGACACAAGGCTGTGGTCCGTGTTGGAGGTCCACCAGGGTGTGGCGGCCGTCCGTGAACGAAACTAAAAAAAAAAACGGGGATGAACTGAGTCATCCCGATCGAAAAAAAAGGAAGGTGCCCACAAGGAACCCACAAGAACCGGGGGGTGAGGGAATCCAAACGGGAGGTTTGGGAAAAAAATACCCGGGGACGAACGACTAAAAGGAATCCAATAGGAAGACAACCGCCAGGTTGTCCCTGTTGTTGAGCCCCGCCAACACCGCCACCTCGAAGCACTGAATTCGGGGCCAGGAGGGGTACAACCAAGGGTCTTACTAAATGGGAAACCCCATAGGAAGGTTATGGGTATGAGCGAGCTGTCAGGACCAGAATAGCAGAACAGATTGTCTTTAAAACCACAAAAGAAGTTCCGTGAACAATTCCCTCTGGTAAGGGTTTTTCCCAACACATGTCGGTGCCAATGTGGCGGAAAAAAAACCTTGGGGACGGGTTGATACCCTAGCCGCTTCGCAGGTGCAAATCGACAAAAAAGGGGTAGCAAAAGCAGTTCGTAAGGTGCGGGGGTCCAAGTGAAATGACCGGCCCCACAAAAAGAACCACGGGAAGATTACTCGAGCGACCGGTAATAACCACCAGAAGGCACGTGGGTGCCCTCATGCTCTCGGTGGAAAAAGGGGGGGGGGGCATCCCCGGCTCCTGGGAACCGCTATGTTCTACCCTTCCTTGGCTGGGGAAACCACTTTCCCCCTAAAAAAAAAAAGAAGGGCTGGACGGAATCATCTCGGGTCAACCTTCCTCAGGTGGGTTCAAAACATGGAACTGATGACTCAACCAACCCAAAATCCATTTCCCCCAGCCCTTGAGAATCCTTAAATGCCAATGAGACATGTTTGGGTGAAGGTCGTAAATCGGGGAGAAAGGCTATATTCCTGATCTCAAAAAAAAGTGGGGGTTTGTGCAAGGGGGACAAGGTTGCAACGCAGAAGGGGGTTTGAAAACCAAAATGCTGGTGGGGAGTGCGGTCTGAATACCCGTTTTTGTTGATGGGGGGTGTTTTTTGGTTTTCCACAAGTTTGTTTTGAACAATATAGGGTCTTGTTGGAATTTTTGTTGGGGGGGGGGGAAGCCGGGTAAAAGGGGTTGACTGAGTTGGGGGGGGGAACGCATATTGCCACGAAGGTACCCATCCTGGTGTCGATCGTTACGGTTTTCGGAACAACAATCATAAATTGAAAAAGAAGGAAGGCCCGCGGGCTTCGCAATCGGAAGCTTTTTGGTGCGGAAAAAAAAAACTTGAAGAAAGTCCTTTTGGGGGGGCTTAAAAATCAATTCTGGCGGGCGTTTCAAGGGGGCCTTTTGGCTGGGGGGGGCACCAACTTCTATCTGAAAATTCTCTGTATCGGGTGCCTAGAATTTGGCCGGTCTCCTGGATTCTCACCGGACAATATGTGTTTTGGGGGAACATTTGGGCTATCCCATTGAATCCCCGATGGGGAAGTGCCAGACCCTAAAAGCGGGGGGGGAATCTGACGCTTTTAGAAAATGCCTGTTTCCTGATACCGTTTACTGGGTTAACCGCAACATCAAGGGCCTCTTGGGTATTTAAATGTTTGCGCTTAAGACTTCTTCCCCTCTGTTTCGGGGTAGGTGTCAGCATGGGAATAGAAACAAAGTGGAAGTAAAGACACCGAGGTTGGGGCCCCTAAAAACCTTGGGGGAAAAAGGCACGGGTAGTGGGACCGCCAACCTTGTGAGACCTTCCGCCCTGAACACTTCTTCAGTCCCCGCCTAATCTGCGTTTTCCCCGTTCCAGCCCTGAGCCAACAAGAACAGATACTGGACGGGTCCGCTTTGGGTCTTGGGTAAGTTTTTCGTCGACTGGGGCACCTTGCCTTTGGGGTCCTATGGGGTCAGATTGAACCGCGTTTGTGCCTGCAGGCGGGACGGTTGTGGTCATGTGCGATTGTCAGTGGTGCCCCCAAAGAGAGCACGGGAACAAAAAGGGGAGGGGGCGGGGCAAAATGTGACAACCCAAGGCCCAGGGGCTCTGAGAATTGTGCACCCTCCAGACTTGGTGGGAAGATCACGCCCTCCTGACTCTCATGGTGCAGTGGGCCAGAGACCTAAACTTACACCTCAAAGATTCTCGGGGAATAGGTTTCCATTATAACGAATCGCGCACTTGGACGAAGGGCTTTTTATAGAAGATCGCGGAGAGAAGATGGACACCCGCTGCAATTCCAGGGGGGCAGCTAAGAGCCATGCCCAACGTTGTTGTCAGGGTCATAAACCGCCCCGCCTTGATGTGAAGTGGCCGGGTGTTATCTGGATAAGAAATGGGGGTGGTGTTGGTGGGGTGACTGTATCCGAAGTTTGTAGGTGGGGGGGCATATTTGTGGTATTCACCCACAGGATCCCGGCAGCGAGGTGGGAAGGAAGAGGGATGAAAGGAGGGTTTGGGGGGTTGTGGTGCGGGTACCATCGTGTTGGGTTGTGCCCCCCGTCTGGTTGAAGGATGCTAGGGGCTCCCCCTAGCGCACACGGTGTGGTTCGCCTCTATTTAGATACCGAGGGAGCATACGCGACACGGAGGGTAAGGGGGGAGTGGTGGGGGGCATTCACCCCCCCTTCCGGCGAGGAAGGAGTGGTTATTCGGGCAAACTACTGTACGCCTTGTTAGTGAGGCCTTTGCTGAGAGGCTTTAGTCCATTCGTCCCCACAGCCCAGAGGTCAGAGGAAAAACGGTACGAGATGCACTCCGAATGGCTGTCTGGAACCCAGGGGGAAGGTGTGGCTGGGGGGTTTGAAAACGAAAGACGCTTTGGCATCTCGGCTTTGTCACGCCAGTCAGCTCGGTGGGGGCTTTTCCCAGTGATCCCAATGGTGAATCAAACCCCAGATAAGAAAACCCGTCAAAGACTAGGATGAGGGACCCCCCACCAAACAAAGTGGAGACGGAATACCGGCGAAGTCCCAAGAGTCACGTCAGACTCTAGAAAGAGGAAACACACAAGGACGTTAACTGGAAGAGCTTCAGCATTGAAAATTGTCCATCTGCTTGGGATTGGGCCGCAAGTACGATTCTGGGTGAATGGCGGGGACCCATCAGCGGGCCACTAAGGATAGCAACCCGGGTCAGACTTTTGTTTCGTTTGGCGTTTGGGTGACACTATAAACTCATTCGTGCTCTGGTAAAAAACCGGGGACGGCCCAGGAACCAAAAAAGAAAAACGTGAAGGAAAAGGGGGGAACAGGTGTGTTCCAGGAAAAAAGTCTTGGACTAAAGGAGACTTGGCACCTCATAAAAAAACGGGAATCCCGGTGGTAGTCACGTTCACCGAATTATTTAACGTTTACGCCACGGAAACGGAGGAAAGGTTGGTCAGGCGGCAACGCGGGCTGTCAGGTGAAAAATTGCACCCTAATCTGGGGGAAGCTGACACCACGGGTTTTCGGAGTTCTCTGGAAATGGAGAAACCTACTGGAAGAAAACACCGGGAGACGTCAACTCACAACAGTCAATGGGGCCATACAACAAAAAAAACACGTTCTCCAGGAGGCGGTTGAGGTCCATACTATTGCCCAAGAGCACCCAGAGAGGGAACGTGAACCCCACTGATCCCGGGGCAGAGACAGGCCCGGAACCCCACCCAACTTCGTGGATGAGCCTGAGTCTCTTAAAAAAGGCACCCTCAAACAAGAGGGCGCAAAAGCGGAGGAAGGGAGGAAGTCCCCACAAAGTAAAACCCCAGAAACGTGAAAGTTGGATGACCGACAATAGCCCTCCAAGGTTGTGGGACCCGTCCAAAACCGGGAAAAACACCCGGCGCGTGCTCAAATCCCACATCGGGGGTTGTGCTTCCTCAACGAAGTCGAGGAAACCCAATGGGGTTCAGCTGGTGTGGTTACCACCACAACAAGGAAAGGGAAAATTAAAATTGGCAACCAAAAACTAGATTGTTGCAAAACACACGGTGACCAGGAAAAACCCAACAGCCAAAAGTCTGGCGGGGGAGCCGGCCCGCCCGCAGGGGGGAAAAACCGAAAGGCACAACGCGTTCAAGGTCAGCAAAAAACAATCGCTTCAAAAATAATTCAGGCAGAGGTACACTGGGACAGGTGGGAAAACCACAAAAAACGTGCAAAGAGACCTAGTTCCAATGGAGAAAAGGAGGGGGGGGGGGAGATCAATACGAGAAAATACAAAAACCAACCCCAGAAGAAATGGCACGGGGGTAGCGGCTACCTTAACATGCAGATGAGTAGGGCCCGGGGTCCCCGAAAAGCCCGGTTGAACGGCAGACCCTACGGGACCTCAATACCTCCGAGGTGGCAACTGGAATGGCCACACCCCCTGAGGGTCAGCCCGTCAAACCGGAAGGGGAAATCAGGGGTAACCGCCACCCTCCGAGTCCACAACAAATAATGACCCGCTTGTAGGGGGACCAAGAGGGGAAATTGTTTCAATAAAAAGGGGACCAAAGCCAGCGACCCTGGTCTCGGCGCTTAAGAAGCGAGGTAAGACCCCGACGAGAGGAGGAAATGCATTGGCCAAAAAAGGGGACGCTACACCGGGCCGCTGTGTAAAAGGTGATACCAAGGCGACAAAGTCAAAAAAAAAACGGCCTGTTTTGGACCCTACTTGGGTAATCGGAGAGACCTGACGGGCAACACTCCCTAAGACGGGCAATCCTAAAGTCAAAGGGGTTTGCCACACTCAACAGACTAGGAATGCATTGACGGAGGGGGGGGGGGACTGGGTGCGCGGAACGTTACCCAAACGGGGGAGGGGAAAGCGATTGGGGGATCAGTTGAAGTATGATTCTCCCAGGTAGGTCAGCACCACGGGCGCTAAGATGAGACGGCAGGGTTGGGGGACCCGAGGCGAGAGGCGGACCTAGGGAAGCATTCGGACTAAAAAAACAAAAAAAAAAGAAGTAGTAGCTACTCGGAGAGACCACGTCGAAAAACAACTGGGGAAATAAGCTCACAAACAGCAAACAACGGGGGGGGGAGTAGAGACAGCCATGGGGTACAACAAACAATGGACTAATACCGCCGCACCCAAAATACAATCGCGAACAATAAGGGGTGTGCCCGGGGGTGGGGGGCGACCGGGACATCCCTCGAAAAAAGTCCATAAAACATGGGGCGTTTCCCTTGAACCTCTTTGAATGGTAACAGGTAGGGGCAACCACCGGGTAAATGGCAAAAGCGCGGAGACTCTGGGAGAAACAACAACGTAGGGGGGGGTCTGGAACTAAATGGCAAAGGAATGGGGGCTCTTGTGGACAGTTTCCACCGAAAAGGGGGCCTGGAGCCAACGTTGTGGAACAAGGGACAAGGCAAAGCCAAGCAATAGTAAGTTACCCCAGAACTGAAAGTGAAATGATAAAGGCATAAGGAGGAAAGGTCCCTTGTGAACACTGTGTGAAACTAAAGCACCACCTTAAAAAGGCTGAATGGGTACATCGGAGAACGAGGTAGAGCCTGGGAGAGGAACTGACTGTCTGCACTGTCCGAGGCAAGGGAATCGTGGCCATAGTTTGGTTTGCTGCCCAACAAAGGGGGAGGGCAAATCACCCAATGCCCCGCCGGACTGAGGCAACTCAAAGATTGCTTGTGGAAAAAGTACCTAAGCACACCACCCCGGGGGGAATCGCCCGGCAGTATCGGTCAGGGTGATGGCGCCGTGTTATAGGCTTAATGACCAACAATTCCGTCCTGCCACCTCGTAAAAGGACGTGAATTGGGTTGGGTGGGAAGGGGCACTGGCAAACGCACAGGGGAACTGGCTGTAAAATGCCCTGAGCGATAGGTTCAACTCACCCGGAAAAAGTGTGAAAAGAGATTAGTGACCAAAGGAAGGGAAGGGGCCAAGGCTGCAAGGGTTTGCCTTTGGGGGGGGTGTTTTCTGGGCGGGGGGACCAAAAAATAGAGGCAGGGAAACAGGTTTGGTGTGGAAGCTTGTTG
>Ga0179593_1440873_pt1 | contig 13768 bp, 16 predicted proteins | sample CZODoug2_1_08_16_FD_185931 | JGI IMG/M metagenome (GOLD analysis project Ga0179593, IMG submission 185931) | Vadose zone soil fungal communities from Angelo Coast Range Reserve, California, USA - CZODoug2_1_08_16fungal (PacBio error correction) | ecosystem: Environmental > Terrestrial > Soil >...
ATCCCCAAGCGGCGATGGCGGATGACTGAATCGTTGGATCTAGGGCCCTGCCCTCGACCCTGAGGAGGAAACCTGAAAGGAGGTAAAAAAAGGACGGAAGAGTCCCCGGCGGAACCGCGCAAGATAGTTAAGGGCATTGTTTGGCCCCTCTCAGGCTGAGAGAGGTCTCATGCAGTAACTGCAAGGGAGTCAGGATCCACGCGTGGCAAACAAAACCTCGGTGAGGGGGGGGGGGGGGGAAAACTGGTAAAGAAACTTCCGCGGTAGCAGTCCTCCGCAAGCTCTCTGTAAAGGGGAGAATTAAACAATAACAAGAGTTGCCGTGACGAGGGCTGCACCTTGGCATTTAATGAAAATACATCACCAGTAATCTTAACGTACTAGCGTGGAGATTGGGGGCAAAAAAAAGTCAGGAAGTGGGGGTTCAGCCGACAGCGATGGCATGGGAAGAGGTTTTATTAATCGTCCTTGTGCCCTTAAGATCCAACGGCAAAGAACTACTGGTAAAAAACCGGGGGGGAAGGGAGGAGGTTGTGGCAAAGAGCCTGGGATCGATGGACAGTTACGGTGGTGGAAACCAAAAGGAAGCGGATTTTTTGCAGGCGCTTCGTGGGAGTCGGGACCGGTTGGTTTTGACCCAGGCTTTAGAGGTCTATAAAGCCACTGGTGTCTACAGGAGTTACCGAGAAAAGGAAAGCACTTCAAAGGATGACAGGACTTCGTTTTTGGGTCAGAAAGGGAGGGAGGGATGATGGAACAGGTGTCGGGGGGGACTGGCCGCTGGCTGTCGTCCTGGAGTGGGTGTGTTTTGAATACAGGCCATCCTGGTTGGAAAAGGGGGAGGTTGTTTGGCTGAGGAAGGGATGAAAAAGGGTGAAGAATTGGCCTGGAAACCCCCATAGATGGGACAAAGCTGAATGAAGAAAAGAAGATCATCTTTCAAACGGAAGAGGGGTGGCAGGGAGGAGAAAAATCTAACAATTCTAATGGCTAGCATCGGTTACTCCTCAATTAGGAGGGGGGACAAAAGGTATGACTTTGTCACCAATGCTAAACGTCAGTCAGGTTTTTCAGGGAAGTGGCGGGTTGGGCTGGCTACGGGGCGGGGAAGGACCCGGGATTCGTGGGTCAGCAGGTCAACGCATGGCAGGCCGACAAGAAATAAAAGCACTACCGGTCACGGGTATCGCTGCAAAAGTTGGGGCTGGGGGGGGAAGAAATCTCGCACCCCTATCAACTCCAAAGCTAATGTGGGACTATTCAAACATGGCTGTATTTGCTGCAGGAGGATAACGGGCGATACAAAAAAATTCGAGCCAGGAGAACTCATCATCCAAGCATTTTGAATATCAAAAGGGGAGGGGGAAATCTTTGGTTGTTCAAGGGTCAATAACAGGGGCACGGGGGACACAATCGAACGGTCAAGGGGGCGGAAGGTAATTGGAAATCACACTTGGAGGGTTCTTATCATCTTTGAAAAAGGAGCGGTTAAATTTATAAACCAGCGCGGGTTCAAGGGAAGAGCTGGAAGTGGTGGCGTCAAACTTCGTTGGAGGGAAGGCTGAAAGGCCTTCACAGTTGTCTAGGCGGTGGGTCTTTGGAAATCATTGCTAGAACAAAAGGGGGGGGGGGGGGGGTTTGGGCGAGCAAGTGGCCAAGGGGCGTTCAGGGGATGAGTTAAGTTTGGTTCAAAATGAAGGATTAAAGGGGGGCAGGGCCAGCACTAGAGGTCCTATTTTTGCGGAGAGTTGTTTGAAAAAAAAGGGATACGGAACTATGCAGTTATTATCAACAAAGCAGCAAGGAGTGTATTGCAAACTAGCCGAAGGAGGCAAGAAAGAAAGGGGGCCGTCGGAACAGGGTAATTGAGAAAGGTACGTGAGAGGATACTTCAGTAAGAAAAAAGGGAGAGTCAAAATGCACGAACACTTGTCATTGAAATGGACGCATTCCACGGGCCGGTGAAAATAACGAAGAGTTATGCACAGTATGCAGGACAACTGTCGCAGGGGAACTAACCAGCCACTTAAGCACTCGTCTGGTCAAAATCAAATTGTAGGGAAAATGCGGAGGGAAAGGGATTGACACGAAATAGGGGAATTCACTGAAAAAAGAGGGGGGGAGTGAAATCGAGGCAAAGCAACACCAAGTATCTTTATGTCTCGTTACAACTTAAAAACATGCAGAGAGACAGCGTGAACAGAATTCGTGATTGAGTCCGAGACTCGGCGGGAACTTCTGGGGACGCACTCATAGAAGCGCTAATTGGGGATTGACCCAAAGACTCCAAAACCCAGTACACCCCAGAGGTAGAAAATACGGAAAAAAAGGGAACTGGCCAAAGGATACAAATGTCCGGAAAAACAGGGGAGTACTCGTAATTTTGTTGGGGGGGTCGATCAATACATGGTGTGAAATCCTATGAGGAGAATTATAGGCGCATCTTCAAGTCAGATACTTGAAATTTCAAAGTAAAGGGGAGAGGGGAAAATTAGTCGGAAAAACAGTGGTCGGTATGGAGGGGAAACGGAGACACAACAAAAAAGAAAGACGATGTCGAGAGTTAGGTATACACCTCAGGCGCGCAAAAAGGGAAAGGCCACTGAGTTGACACGTTCGTGGGGAATGAGGGCGCTTTCCTTTTAGCAAAAAAGAGAGAGAAAAAAAAACGTAGGAGAGATATACTGGCACGGGAAGCCACCGCATACGAAAAAGGGGACAAGAAAAAAAATGGCTCCTCATGCTGGGGCAAAGAAAAGGCGGAAGCGCGGAGGAAGTGTGATAAAAATACTCTCTACAAAAGATAAAGAGAGGGAAGAAAGTTCAGGGGCCGTGCCGTGAACAAAAAAGACTCCCTTTTTCGTGAACGATAAAAATGAAAGATCGTTAAAGAGGAAAAGGCCATTATCCTACGACTGGAGAGGACGCGCGAATCACAAAGCGGAGACTTGGGGAGGGAAAGAATCGTCCGGAAAAAAGAGGGATAGAGAAAAAAAATCGATGAAATGCAAGGCCATTCTTTACACCTGCGCAAGGGTTTGGACGTCAAAGACCGAGGGGGTGTACTGGGTGCTAGAAGGAGGGGGAATATGTAAACTCGCTGGTAGGAGAAGGACGCAATACACAGTTGAAGGGGGAAAAGGAGAGCAAGAAACCTGCATTAAAGGGTGCCAATAACCGTCTAGGAGCCTTTAGTAGTAAAGGAAAAGATAAGGGGATGGGAAGGGATTCCGAGTTGCATCAAGAAAAAAGGAGCGAGAGGTAACTTGCATAAGGTTCAAAGGGAAAAACCCGGGATAAATAAAAAGGGGTAGGGGGATGGCGAAAGAATTATTGGGGGGCTGTTAGTCCAAGCGCGAAGAGGGGTTGGACAGGGGGAAAACCAAATCGTAGGAGGGATTTTCAACCATATGGGAAGAGGGAAATTGTTACTACAATTTGTAAGCCTGACGCCGGACCGAGTCATGACTTAAGCGGATTTCAAAAATAAACAAAAAGAAGGAAGGGGGGAATTCCAAAATAAGTACCATTACTGCAAGGGAAGTGCCGGGCTATGGAACTCCGCGACTAGGAATACACATGGCTGCCTTGAAAACTTAGACTCATGCATTGTCAGCCCTGTGGGGAAAAAAAACAGAACGCAAAAGAGGAATGCAAGAGAACTGTCCACAACGTTTGGACACTGGAATTGGGAACCAAAATGGCGATTTAACTGCAATGAGTGTGTGGGTAGGGGAAAAAATTTAAACGAGTTGTGCACCCAAGGTCCAAAAGAAAAAAAAGCGCAGCGCAAAAAAAGAACGAAAAGAGTGAGTGTCAAGAATGCGCAACGAAGAACGTCAAGACAAAGAAGAGAAAGAAAGGGGGGCAAAGCCTGGTGACAGTTCTAAAATCTTTCGGAACGGGGAGGGCAGAAGGACAGCAGCACGCCGAACAATCTGATACAAACCAGGAAGGACAGAAACCCTTTCAGTTGTGTTTGGGATCGACAGGAGGGGAAATGAAAACAAAAAAAAAAAGAATCATTCCACGGGCGGAGGAGGCCGGTAACAGGGATCAGAATTTCCTCTGATAGAAAAAAAAAAAGGAGGAGAATAAGCAGCATCCATAAGGAGGTGAAGATTCCCACTTAGATGGGGGGGGAGGGGTTCTACGGGGGAGCCCAGAACTTTCCACTATAAAACAAAAGAGGAGTTCCAGTGGCCTTCGGGGAACAGGTTGACTTATGCCATTCTGGGAAACTTCAAAGGACCAAAGAAAGGCGAAGGCGCAAAAACCCTAGGCCCGCCAAAAAAGAAAGAAGAAAGGAAACGGACGGACGTTTCAGCAGGATTGAAACAAAAGCTGATTTAAAACACTGAAAAGAGGGAATAAAAAGGTTAAAAATAGCAGTAATGGGGAGAGATTTGAGCGCATGCACACCTTTATCTTTACGAGGGAAAGAGGAGTTCTTCAAAATTTTTTTTCAAACAATCCAACTCAAGGGGAGCAGGGGGGGGTAACTCACCGGAAAGAAGTCAAAGAAAAACGAACGCCCAACAGTATGAAACCGGTAGTCCAATAAGAAGAAAAAACATCCCTCGACTGGGAAGAAACACTGTGGCCCAAAGAAGAAAACCCGCTTGGCTAAACACAAACATGGTCCCGGGGGGTAAGTCAGTCAAAAAGAAGTAATATGGTCCTTGGCTCGGTGATTATAAACCAGGTGGATGATAGAGAAAAAAGGAAGCAGCCGGAAAAAACCTGGCGCAAGCCGCAACGAACAAGAAAAAGCGCGCAAAGGAAAGGAAATATGGTGGCACAGGAGGGTAAAAAATCAGACCTCACCCCATGAGAGAAGAGTTGCAAAGGCATCCTCCTAGGCACTCACAGCGTTAGAACCAGCATTTCTCTGGTAGATGGGGATCCAAAGTAAGATGAGACAAGGAACCCTCCCAGCAGTGAATCTTTCGATGAAGACAGAGGACGAGACATGAAGTCCGGCATATTCCACATAGTAAGGGTCAAGGGAATTTTTGATGGAGAAGGATGAAAGAATTTAAGCAAAGGGGGAACGAAGAAGAGGGTGACGGGGGGAAGTCGCAAATGGAAGCGAGGCTGACTGCGCACGCGAGGAAACTAGCATGAGTGTACCATTAATATATTTGGGGAAACCGTTATTAAAAGGAAAAGAAAGTCAGGGGGAATGAATTGAGACCGGGAGAGAAGACAAGGGGAGGGGACAAAAACCCGTCACCATTACAGATCTGTTAGAGGGTACGCGGTTGAAAGAGAAAAGACAAGCAGGAACAGGCGCAACGCGTGAACTAGGTGCAACGTAAAACTAAAAAGGAAGGGTAATGTGAGCGCCTCTTTTGGAAAGATCGAATGGTCACACGAATTTCTCGACAACAACGGGGAGGAAAAAGAAATAGGGCTGATAACATCATAGAGTAAAAAGAGAGGGTCACTGATAAAAACTAGGGTAGGGAAAGGGTCCTTTGAAGAAAAGACCTGAAAAGGGCGCTAACGGAGGTGTAATAGATATAGGTTGGTAAAAGGCTTAACCGATAATCTTTAGGAGGGTGGGGAAGACACAGGGAAATAAAGGTCCGCATCATTAAAAGAGTCCTGTATACTAACTCGGGAAAAAAAGAGAGGAATTACCTAATTGGGAGGGAGAGGATCAACTCTAGTCGAGGACGATTGCTAGTCCACACGGCAACAGAGGTCCGGGCGGAACTATCAAGGATTTACTCATACATCACAATCTGGAACGTAAGAGGATGCCGCAAGCTCATGTTCTAGAAGGGGGGGATCAGAAAGATTCAAGCGGGCATTGGTCGACGAAAAAAAAACTACTTGAAAAATGGAAATCCCAGGGCGCCCATAGGGGAGAAAAAAAAGTGATGGGCTCTTCCTGGAAAGGGGTGTGGGTTCTGAATACAGGGGGGATCGCGGAAGACACTGACTGACGGGGGAAAAAACCATTTAAAAATATTTTCGCGCAAAGAAGGGTTAGGTGGGGGGGGGGGGGGGGGGGGGGGGGGGGGGGCGGGAGGGGAAGTTTTTTCCACGCTTGATACTTAGAGAGAGAAACGTTTACATGAGACTGGGGGATCAAGGCAAAGGAGAAACTGGGAGATCAATGAAACTGGGCCATGAGGGGTGGCATCCAAGTGCGGGCTTATTGTTGTCACATGGGTAAAGCACTCGAAAAGGGCGGGCGCTGCTTTGTCCTGTGGGAAGACCGGAAGAAGGGGGGGGGAAAAAAGGGGTGCGTGGTTGTCTTGGTAAACTGACTGAGTGGGGAGGTGGGCAGAAGAAATCCGAGCAACGGCAGTGGGAACCAAAGCTCATGAAAGAAAAAATAGAAAGGGAACGAGAGTTGCCTGCTCTAAAATCTCAGCAACAATTAACTTCAAAGAATGTTACCCGGGGATCAATTATTTAGGGGGGGGGACAGAGTAAAAAGAAAAGGGGGCCGGGTTACCCGAACTGTGAAACGTCATCGATTTCTACTGGGGGAAAGTTGGGTGAGGGAAGGGGCGTGGAAAATGACAAGTTCGACCGGTCAGGGGGCATGCAGTCAACATGGCATTCAAAACGACCACGAAAAGAAAGGAAAGACGAGGAAAAAAAGTTATAGCGGTCAATCGGGGCTGGGCCAGTCACCCAAGAAAGCCTCTAGTGGGACTATGGTTCCCACCCAAAAAAAGGGGAAGGGAAGGACTTTGCTATTCCAGGAAGGAGGTGCAGATACCTTCTGGAAGTCGCCCGCAGCCACTGCAGTTAAGAACCTTGCAGACGGGAGGGGGGGTGCAGCCCTACTCGGGGAGAAATAAAAACGACGAAAAGGGGGAGGGGTAAAGGAATAGACTGTTGCATGATGGTTATATCAGAATGGCGGAGAGATCCGCGTTAAAATACAAGGAGAGCTGAACTAGGTAGAAACCATCGAGGGACGGTCAGAGCGGATTTTTGGAGCTTCTTGGGCTGGGGAATGAATGGAAAGACAAGAAACAGAAGTCCGCTTGTTTTGACTCCAGGCGATTTTTTGAGGTGGCAAAGGGGAGGTCACGATAAAAGGAAAAATTTGTGGGAGGGCAAGTTTCAGGCTTTCAAAAAAGGGGAGGAAGGGCGCTTTGGGGGGTGCAAAATGAAGGATGGAAAAGGGGGGGGGTAACCGTTGCACACTCACTAGGATTCGAGTGGGGGGAAAAAATATCGTGGAAACTTCAACAATTGTCGGGCGGAAAATCCCGGAGGGAAAAGGAAGTTGTATTAAGAAAGAAACAGGAAAAGAAAAATTGTATGTGTCCTAGAAGATAAGGACCAGGGGGAAAAATCCAAAAAGAGAAAGGAAAAAATTACCCTTGGATGGACTTTATGGAAAATAATTTACTTGTCAATCAGCGGTGAAGAAAAGGAAGAAAAGACTTCGACTTAGGAACTACGTCCTGAGGAAAGGCAAAGAAAAAGTGAAATGTACCTTTACGATCACGCTGCAGTTTGGAAAAAAAGCAGTCCAGAGGGGATTTCTGGAGAAAAGGGTGCAATACCACAGAGTCGGGCGAGGGAAGCAAGACCATTCCAAAAAATACTCTTCTGGTCGAAAGCAGAAAGTAAAAAATGCGGAGGTAGAACGGGGGAAGGGATGAAACAGAAAATAATAAGTTCAGTTCTGCGACGTGGGGGGATGGAGACGATAGACCTTCCATAAGAGATTTATTGGAGAAATACTTCGAGAACATTCCGTAAACAAGGCTTGGGTCATGTCATAAATGAGGATGGTGCTCAAGAGCAAAATAGCGTACGTCTGTATGCTTCCTGGCAGGCGAATGCAGCAGAGGGTTATTGGGACCTCCGGTCGGCCAAATTTCACCCCATATTAAAAGGAAGGGAAAAAGGCCTGAACCAGTGTAAAAAATTTCCTTGAAAAAGTCGTACTCTAAGAGGGGGTTGTTTGGGGGATCAGGTCCAGAAGGTGTTTCAGGAGACGAGTAAATTAATACTGGAAGGGGGAGAGGGCAATCTTAAAGACGGTAGGATTGCGTGTCTACGAAATTGATGCGTGGGGGGGGGGGCGCGAAGAGGGGGGGTTCAAGAAAAAAGGGAAGGGGTTTATCTTTTCAAGGCATTCACGTTGATGAAGAGCGACGAAGGTTGGAGAGAGGGTTTTGATCACACCTCCTCAAGGCCGCCTTTAATAAACACACGGAAGGAGGAAAGGGAATTCTTGAAAAAAAGGTGGCTATGCTCGGGCACGTGTAGACATCTCTCTCACCCACCCTTAGGGAGGGGAAAAAAAAAGAGAAAAAAGATGGGAAAGTAACTGAAGTCGCAAAATTTTGAAAGAAAATTCCGAGAGGGTACAGCGGAAAGAGGGGGAAAGTAAAAACGACAGAAAAGCGGAGAAATTTAAAAACGTGCATGGTGGGGACGACGGGTACAGAATAAACCAGTTTTCGGGAAAAAGATCGGGACAATAGAGAGGTAGCGGAAAAGGAAATATCTTCTAAAAAATAATTTACCTGCGCTTCCATCTTGGACTTGCTGAAAAGAGAATAAGGAAACAAACACTCGGAAAATTTGAAAAACCCAAGGAGAGTTACCGAGAAATGTGAGTTACACGGGGGTCGATTTGTTAAGTAAGTACCTCGGGGGGAAGGGGTTAACGTCGACCCGGAGGAAAATATGTAACACTATTAAAGGTATTCTAAACATAAGTACTCAAAAAAAAAAAAGGCCACAATTTCTGCTTGCCAAGCAAGAAGGGAGAATTTAACAAGGCTGGAAGTAGGTACGAGAAATAAGAAGGGGGGGTCGGGGGCAGGTAGGTCGATTAGAAAAAGAACCACGTAAGGGAAGAGGAAACTTGGGATGTGGCGGGTGCAAGTCGGCAAACACCAAATCCAATCTAAATGTGGGTGGACCAGAAGATAGAGGAATTTTCTAGGGGCCGAAGCGACAAAGGGGAGTTGGGAGAAAAAAGCTCTACTTAAATCCACATAGGATGTTAAACACCGGCAAGGGTATTCCATTTCAAGGAAAAATGGGAGGTGCAGGGAAAACTGACGTGAACAGTCATGGCTAGTTTCCTCAGAAACCGGAAAAATTAAAGGACAGCAAGAAAAGTGGGAAAGGGGAAGGATAGGGGCCTCCGAAGAGTAGTCAGCCTCATTGGAGAATGTGAATAGGAACCTGAATAAATATTTCCAAGGAAATGGGCACAAGAACCCGCAAGAGGAAAAAGAGGAGGCCCCCGGTCACACACTGCTATGGGAAAAAAAAAAAGAAAATATAGAAAAAACGAACTTGCATAGCACATTTAAAACTCTGGTTCGTAAAAAAAAGAAAAAAATACACAACTCAAAAGCAGAAAAAAGACGAATGCATTGAGGGGGGGCAGAGTAGAAAAAAAGAAGAACTCAAAAAAACAGCTCTTACCAGGAAAAAAGCGCTGGTTTAGAAGCGTGAGCAGAGCTGAGTACAGAGCATCATCCCTAACGAATTGAGGAGAGCACCATAAAAGGACGTCAAAAAAAAAGACCACGGGACGAGTTGTATTATCCCTAACGAGGGAACGGAAAAAAACAGCAAAAAACGTGTCCAATCTCTTGTATCATGACCAGACTGCGGCGGCTTAGGGAGGGAAAATGGAGAAAAATTTCCGTCAGGTATCGCCCAGAACGGCGAAAGGAAGCAGAAAGACAACGGGGGGAAAAGATTCCCCTGAAGGGGGGGTATTTTAGAGGGTTCGAAATAGTCAACAGAAAAAAGAGGTGCCGAGGAAACCTCGTGACAAGAGGCTGAGAAACGGGGTTATTTCGTGGCCAGTGTACTGAAAAATGCTTTGCAATTCATTAAAACTAAGGGTCATCGACCCCCCAGGCACGCCAAACCGTCAATAGTCCACCAAAAGACTTACTGGGAAATGGCGGGAAAGAAAGCGAAGGCTTTAAACACTATAAAAGGGAAGGGATAAGACAGTGAATAAGGGTGGCTATGTTTGAGAGCATCCCAAAAAGTGAGAGGTTGAAAGCGATGAAGATTTGCAGGGGAGGCATGCAGAGGGGTGTTGCAATCAAAGGCATTTGAAAAAAAAGAAACGGGAAAAGCAAATAACGCTCACCCCTGGCCAGCCGAAGAAAAAAAAAGGGGAACCAACGTGACTGTATTCCCTCCATGACGAAAAGAAACAGAAAGCAAAAAGAGACTGCGACCCTTTCCAAAGAAGAAGCCCGCAATGGGCGACCCAGAACGAATGACCTTGGGAAAAGAATTAAAAGGGGCCTTGGCTCGGGGGGCAATGTAGAACCAGGGAGTAGAAAGAGACTATCACCTGGAAAAAAAAAACCAGGAAGAGGCACAAGGAAAGCACACCAAGAGCGGAAGGGGGGTGTGCCCGTGCATTAAGTGGGAGAAGGGATCACCAGGAGAGAGAGGTGACAAAATCCATAAAGACGAGAAAGGGCAGCGTTCTAAAAAGAAGGAGAAGGATCTGCACAAGATGTAGAAAAGGACCGCTCCCAGCATAAAGGGGTCGGGATCAAAAAGTACGGACATTACCTATAATCTGGCATTGCAAAGTAAGGGATTTAAAGATAATGGGGGGAGGAAGGATAAATGATCATCCAAGGAAATATGGGGAAGTGGGAAAGTGCGCAACTAAGCTCTTTCTTGAGGAGGCTATAGGAATCTCCGCCAGTCTTTGTATAAGGAATAAAGGGGAACGCGTGGAGTTTAAAAAGAAACTCCAAGGCAGTTATGACTAGCAAATGAGAGGATAGAAGTCTCTTGAACCAACTCCTTCCCTTTCAAGAGAGGGGACTCGGGTCCCAACCAAAAACACAACAAGAAAAAAAAACAAAAAGCCGGGGGACCTCTAACGCGTGACGAGTTGAAGTCTGAAAGCTTCAGACTGGTAGTTCCCCCGGCCAGGAGCGATAACACTAGTGAGGGGACTCCGTTTTCTCTTGTGGCTCGTCTAAACTTTCAAACAAGCACGTAGCTCGACTCAACCAAAAAAAGGAGAGTCGTAAAAGAGGGGAGGAAATATCTGAAGAACTCAAGCGATATTCAAACAGAGGCGAGTAGAATAACATCTTTGTCTTTGCCGGAACTCTACCATGAACGAGAAAAGGAAAATGATTGGAAAGGAAGAAGGGGGTCAAGACGCGAAAGGAGGAAGGGAAGGGGGGGTTTGGAAACGCTCCACGGCTGAAACGAAGGCTCAAGGAATAGGGGGAGGGGAGGTCCTGTATACAAACACGCGTTCCAAAACTCCTCATTTTATACACTCATGGGGAGGGCTAAAAAGAGCGATCTCAACCGCTCGGAGGTGACGAAGGAAAAAAGGAACAGATTGCCGTAACTTCAAGGGAGGGTCGGTATCTACACAAAATTAGATGAAAAGGACTAAGAGTTGTTGGTATTCACTCTGAAACAGGCATGGCGCAGCGAGGATGAAGAGGACCCGATTCGTGGCTGGAATTTTCGAATCATCGAAAGTGGGAAGTGCAGAGAACAGGCGGAAAAGGCGAAAACTGGGAGGCGCGGATATTTTGGGGGAAACGCTGAATCAAGCTTGGGAGAGCAGGAAAAAGGACGGGGCGTTCAACCCAGTGCAGCTAAATGGGGACTAGGAGGAGGGTGTAGGGAAGGACGGAGGCCGGGGTGGCACCAGGAGGAGCGGGATATAAGAGGAAGGTGGGGGTTGTGGTGTGTGATACATATGCAGGCCAAGGTCAACGATACTTCGGAGAAATCCAATGTAATGAGGTTGGGGGTGTCTCCATTGGGGGAGGGCTGGATTCGGGGGAACAGTGGGGGGACCCTATTTCTGGTCTGTTCTTATGTTATTGGAAATACAACAAAAAGGGGTCACAGTTTTTGTATGTAGGGAGGGGGGGCCGTGATGCTAAGTGGGGGTCGGGGAAAGAAAAACGGAGGTGGGGATTGAACAAGATAATGAAAGAAAGCATAAGTGACACCACTAAGAAAGGGGTTAAGGCGCGAAAATAAAGTAGCACAATCTAACGGTCTAGGAAGAGGGGGAAGTGTTTCGGGGAGGCGTGTTTGAAAAAGATTCGCTTCTGGTAAAGAAACAGGCTTAAATTTTCAGGATTGGTCGAAGAGGGTGGCGTGAGAGGGGATGTGCAAGTGCCTGTCGAACTTAGGGGGCATACGGGGGCAACGAGGAATTAACTCCATTAACGTCAAATGGAACACCGAGGGAAAAAGGGTTATGGTAGGAAATCGGGGTGAAAGATGGGCCTACTCGGCAAAAAAAAAAGAAACATGACAATCGAATGGGACGATTGCCATTCATTTGGGGCGCAAGAGAGTCAAAAGACTGGTGGGCGATACCGGACAATTCAGCCAGTCACCTCCGAAGAAAGGGGGAATTATAAACGATGTGAAAAGCGTGGCGGTTTGGGGGGACAACTCTGTCTTTCTTAAAGAAACTAGAAAGGGGGGCTGGTGAGAAGACTTATGAGGGTGGATATATTGGGAGGAGGGCTGAGGATCCATCGGAGAAAGGAGAGAGAACAAGGGTAGAAACCAGCGCACTTTTACCGGAAGAGCTGGGTTGGGCGGCGGCTTCTTTGAAAACTGCCATGACTTCATTCAAGAACTGACGGATGGGGGGAGTTTGGGTCTTGGGGGACGTGGTGCGACAAGAGTTTTTGGGTTGAGGAGAAGGGAAAAGGAAGTTTAAATGCGTGTTAAAAGGGTGGGCAAAATGAGGTGCGTGGTGACCGGGCAAAAAGGGGGGAATCATTTTGAGGTGGAGAGTTTGAAACCCAAAGGAAAACCCCCGTATGAGGGGGAAATATCAAAAAGGGACAGGCCAATTATTTGATTGAAGATACGAGTAGGGCAAGGAAAAGGAATTACTTTCAATGTGTACTGAGTTGATAACCGTTAAAAAGAAGAGGGGGTGAGGAAGAAAGCCGGAGTACTCGTAAAGCGTCAAAAAATCAAAGAAGGGTGAAAGTGGAACTGGACGCATTCCCCTGAAGGGTTGAAAATAGTCGGACCTAGATGTTAGGAACGTCGCGCAAGGGGTAGAAAAAAGAACGGGGAGTAGCATGGCACTAACCGCAAAAAGTAAAGAGAAAGACGTACCTGGGAAAATAAAAACACATTAGATGCGGGTTGAAAGAACAGGGGGTGACAAGAATTTAAAAAAGGCACATGCTTATACTTTTTTATGGAAAACTCGAGTCCAAAAGCAACAAACCTTATCTTTAAGGAGAGGGAAATTCCAGCCGAAAGAAGGAGGGGACAAGAATTCGGTTGACTCCCATAGAGAGGGAACTTCTGTAGCAGGGGGCCGGATAGGACGGAAGGAAGATTGCCCTCCTTTGTGGCGGACGCTAAAAAAAGGGAACAAGACAGGGTAGACGGACTGAACCAGAAAAACCGCCATTTGGCAATGCCAGGGAGGGAGGGAACTCTAGGAAAGGGGGGGGGGGGGGGTTTGTGTGGCGAGAAAAAGGTCCAGAGGGGTTCCTGAACGATGGAAAAGTGAATACTTGTAGGAGGAGAGTCCTCCTTAAAGAGTAAGTAAGAAACAGGGGAGAGAGACTGCGTGATTGTTGAGAGGGGGGGAAGGAAAAGTTGAGGGGTCGGCTGGTCCACGAGAAAACCATGAAGGACGGAAAAACGGGGGAGTTTCCGAGGTTCGTATCACCCCAAAGAGGGCCGCCTTTAGCACACTGCAATGAGGAAGTTACGTTCTTTGAAAGGGGGGAGGGAAGCTTTAAAAAGTGTAGCCAGA
>Ga0179593_1583946_pt1 | contig 13768 bp, 25 predicted proteins | sample CZODoug2_1_08_16_FD_185931 | JGI IMG/M metagenome (GOLD analysis project Ga0179593, IMG submission 185931) | Vadose zone soil fungal communities from Angelo Coast Range Reserve, California, USA - CZODoug2_1_08_16fungal (PacBio error correction) | ecosystem: Environmental > Terrestrial > Soil >...
AACTCAAACAAACCCAAGACCAAGACCAAAAACAAGAAAAAAAGAAAGTGCCAAATTTACTATTGCAGAAGGACCGATGTAAAAATGTACCTCAGAGGAACCCGTAGCTCAGGATGAGAGCTTCCTGAACGGATCAAGGGGGGACGGGAAAGGCCGAAAGAGTCAAGAAAAAAAAATTCAAAAGAGTTGAGCTGAAGTCAATTATTTCCTGTTCCCAAACGGGATGGGGATCGAGTGAGGAAAAATTCGGGGCTCTTGGAAGGCAGGTCAACGGAAGTCTAAGAGAACTGGCAACTAAGATTCTTGGAAAAAAGGAAGAAGCCACTTCGGGGGGGCAGGGATCATATAGCGCTACAAAAAGTAGGGACAGCAAAGTGGACAGAGGGGGGGAGGAAGACGTACAGGGGTAGGAGACGACACTTTCTGTCGAGAGAAGCTAAAAGAAAACGGGGGAGTCAGGAGGGAGGGAGGGGGAAAATCAGAGCAGAGAGAGTAAAATCTAACAACGACAGAGGGGCCACTAATCTGGTTGGAGAACATACAGACCACTCGGAAAAGTCGGATTATATGGAAGTAGGATGCAGTGAACGCCTCCGCTGGTGAAAAGTAAAAGGTCGAAAGTAGGAGACAGAGGATTCCAGGTTGCACAAAAAAATCAGGAGAGGGAAAAAGCGAAACTAGAAGGGGGTCCTTCAATTGACAAACAAAACCAAGAACACTCGATAGAGGAGGATAAGTGTTGGAATGACAGCTAAAACACTATGGGAGCAAAGGTTACCATCTTTGGGGTGATGAATCGACGAATCGAAGGAAGAGAAGGTTGTTGAGAATCGCTGGCATTCTGTTTGCAAAAATAATTCCGTCAGGAGCAGAGGAAGTCCAAAAGGGGGGCCACGATAGTTCTCTGTCCAGGGGAGCAACCTCTTCAATGAGAGGGGAGGGACAAGGTGCGGAAGACAAGGCAATAGAGAGGGGGGGGTTAGACGTAGAAGAAGAATTCGGGAAGTCGAGGATAAGGGGGGTTCAGGAGGGGGACATTAGGGGTGTGTATTGGGGGGGTCAGAGCAGAAAAGACGCCACAATGTGGGAAAAACTCGGAAGGCAATGACCAAAGACCAATGAAAAATGACAACAAGAGAGAGATTATCAGAGGGAAAGGGGAATTTGGGAAAATTGTTGTAAACAAGGAAAAAAAGGTTTATGGAGGGGGGTCTACCCATCAAATACAGGAAAAAGGGACCAAATGGGAGAGGAACATGAATGAAATATGACCTCAGATCTTGCAAGAAAAAAAGGGAATCATGGGCCAGATTGGCCTTCAGATAAACAAAGGGTTTAAGAGGGAAATAAGGGGGAAGTGGACATCTCCAAGTCGGGACGGAAGAAAAGGGAAAGGAATCCTAAAAAAAAAAAAGGGCCTATAAAGAAAAAGCTCAGGAAAAAAGGAGAAAAGGCGGAAAATAAGAAACGAAAGAGATGGTAAAGGTCGAAAATTGAACTCGTGAGTGGAGCGGATGAGGTCAGGAAAACTATCTTTAAAGATGAGCTCATGGAAAGGGAAGACGAAAGGGAACTTTGCTCGGACTTATTCAAAAGGGAGCATGAGAGAAAGGTCCCTTAACTGGGTTAAAATGGGGAGATTGCATAATCACCATAGCATCACACTATAGGGAATTTGTTTAGGTTCACAGACACTGTGAACGACTAGGGGGGGAGAATCATGTTCCTTATATGTTCGTAGGTGGACACGGAAAGGCATCATGCTCTCCATGTCACTCCCATGGTATCGTGTCGTGTGGAAAAAAACATATGCCCCACTGGGTGTCCTTAAAGGTACCAGGTCAAGCTCTCAATTCTTAGGAGGGAAGTGAAAGCGAGATTGGGTGCTGTCTCATGCTTCAATTTCAGTGACAAAGCGATGTGCCAGGAGGGGAGCGGAGAATGCTTAAGAAATGCTCTGGCAACAAGAGATTCAGCAAGGGAGGGACCAAAAAGGGAAATCGGAGTGGAACGAAGGAAAGATTGAGGGGAAGTCGAGGAACTAGACTGGGGGCAACCCGAACAAAAAAAGGAGGAGACGGAAAGGTCAGAAAGACAAGGAGCTAGGGGGGGGGAGGAAAGGTAGAGGGGTAATCGGGAATGGTAATTGGTGGTGGAGGGAGGGGGGCCTGGGGAGGGGGGGTGGGGAAGGAGAACAAAAAGATTATGGAAAAAAAGTATAGGACGAAAAAAACAAAGACCACATACAATTACCAAAAAAAGACCGAAAACATGGAAAGGGGAGTTAGTTACCACCAAAAGTCGCAAAAACGGAGTCGGGGGGAAAGCATGACTTAGTTAGGAGCCGAGGGGGGGTGAAAAAAATCTGAGGAACCCAAAGAGGGTAAGGGATTACTAGTACAAGGAGAAAGGGGTCCCTGGTTTTTGTCAAAATCGAGGGGGGGGGGGGGCATGAAAAGATAGAGAATAAGACTGGCAAGGGGATTCTGGGGGTTTGACAAAACGAGCCGAGTCATGATAAAGCGCAAAAAATTCGTCGGAAAAAACGACAGGGAACCTCTTTCGTGAGAATAAGCTTAAGACCTGTGGGAGGACAGGCGGTGCGCTACAGGGGAGAAGAAAAAAGGAAGGGCGAGAAGAAAAAATCAGGCGGGACGGAAAAAACTCGAACTAAGATGGCACCTAGAGAGGGGGGGGCGAACAACCTAAAGAAAAGGAAAAGAGCGGAGCGGAGGTTAAGGGGCGACGCACAACCGGAACCTTTATGAAGACTTCATTGCAAGAAGACTTAAGGCCAAGGAGAGAACTTGTAGGGAATCCGGCAATCAGGAAAGCACGAAAAACAGGGGATATAACAGATTGGGATCAAGGGGGTTTGGATGCTACGAGAGAATGAATTCGGAAAGCCTGGAAAGATCGGGGAAAAAAAGTTGATAAAAGCCCCCGCTGGATCCGGGTGGTGTATCAGAAAACCGAAGAGAACAGAAGGGGGAAGCATTCGGCAAGGGGTTCAGACGATAGGTGGGAAAATCCCCGGATGTCAGTAAGGGCGGGGGGAGATTAAGGTTAAAAGAACAAAGGTCTCTGGGTTTACTTGTAAAAACATAGAGTAATTCGTTAAAAAGAATCTATAGAGAAGGAAAGAAAGTCATTGGAGGAAAGGGTGGGGAGTTGACAGAAGTCCCTTGAACTCAAAAAACAATTGTGCGGGAAAAAAAGAGAACTGACACTCACACTAAAAGGGGACAAATAAAATAACGAAAAAAAACGGAGAGAGAAGAACATGAGAAATTGGGTTGTGACATGAGAAGTATAGTTAAAAGCAAAATTTTGGATGAGTACGGGAAGCGACCCCAGCAAGAAAAGTATTAAAGGGGGGAGGAAGTCCTAAGTTAGGGAGGGGGACCACGGAAAAAAACGAGCATCTTTGAAAGGCTGAAGAAAAAGGAGAGGAGACCGGGGGACGGGTATGGTGAATGCGTAGAAAACTCTAGAGAAAAAATTTCAAGGAAAGATCAAGGGAGACAAAAGGGCTAGGAATAAAAAACCCGGAGCAAAGGTAGAAGGGGAGAATATCGGAAAGAGATTTACACTGCTAGGAGAGAGGGGGTTCGTAAGTCCATTAAAAAGCAAAAGATGGATATCATAAGGTGATTAAAGGGAAAGTCCTAAAGGCGCTTTGCCAGCGTCTGAAAGGTCGGAAACAATCATGATAAGTAGTAGAAAAAAGGTTGAAGGGGAAACTCAGAGTAAAATACACTACTACTGAGGTGGTCCTTAATTCGAAGGAAGAAAAAAAGGGCCATCTTCTGAGCATAGTTCCGAGGGTGGGACGAATCATCGAATAAGGCCGGGGAAAGGAGACATCACTATTGTCAGCCAAAGGTCGAAATGAAAACCGGAGTCTCCGCAGAAAAGGGGTCCATGCGGGGATAGTTCCGGATTGTGGAAGGGGGAAGAAGTGCGGCAAAGAGAAAAGGGGAGTAACAGAATCAACTATTGAGGGGGAAAGGGAGGGAAACTGGGCTTTTCAGAAATGTCTGAGACACAATATTAGAAGAGGAAGGGTAAAAAAGAGGCTTAAGGGGAAGCTTAAGAGCTTTGAGGTGTGAATTCGATAGGAGAGGTCCAAAGGCAGGATCGCATTCGACCTTCTAAAAAAGTAAAAGAACGGTGAGGGGTAAAAGGACGGATCGTGAAAGGAATTGGGGGGGTGAACCCTTTGTCTGGGTCGGTGGCTTTTGTTCAGGGGGGGATGGGGGGGGGGCTCGAAAAAAAGGAGGGAAGAGTCCTAACCAAGTAACCAAAGAGAAAAAAAGAACAAAACCCCAAGGAAAAGGGCAACGATCCTTTTTACATTACCTCTCTCAGACACCCAAGAGAGCGGATCAGGGGGGACAAAAAGAAGGTGAAAAGAAAAGGGCCATATTGAATGAACCCAAAGGACGCTAAATATTCAAGAGATTCAGGAAGGTCCACCGGGGGATTGAGTAAAGAGCCTCAGCGAGAGGAAAGGAGAAAACGGCATAAAAGATAGATTCCAAAGAGGGGCTACTAGAAAATGGGCCTCATTACATAGAAAAAAAAAAGACGAGCTGGAAAGAAAGACCTGAAGGGAATAGCTTAAAAAACTGGGCTGACACACGGGAGGAAAAATATGAAACGTAGGTATTTAACAAGGGGGGGCGAGAGCTAAAAAAAAAAGCGGTCTCTCTTGTGTGCACATTCGATGAACCTACCAAAAAAAAGGCCCCTCAGGGTAGATGGACTTGAGTATGAGCGCAAAGAGGGAGAAAATTCAGGAAGGAGGGTTCGACCAAAAGGAGCAGAGGGAAAAAAAGGCAACAAGGTCAGTGGAAACAATAATGCGCATAAGCGGCCAGATAGAAGTAAGGGAAAAGAGAGAAAACTACTAAAGAGGGGAGGGGGAAGGAAAAAGACTCCAAAGGAAGAGAGGGCGGATGCTCTCTAAGAAGGAATTGCAAAAGGGGGGTTTCGAGATCAAATCTGAGCCCGTCGGAGGGAATGGCCAAAATGGTGCAAAAGGGTGTGTCGGCCCCTCTTGACTCTACCTCCCAGGGGTAGGGGCTGGGAAGGAGAAAGATAGGGAGACCCTCTCTCGGGACGGGTTTTACGAAGAAGCTCCTCAGTGTTCTGCGCTTCAAAAGGAAAGGGGGGCCTGCGAAACCGGGAGTTTTAAGGGGTTGGGGATAAAAAGACTCCCAGTACGCAGCCTTTTGCGTTCACCTCTCCGTCAAAGGAAAAAGAAATGATAGACGAGAAAAAAAGGGATGAGGGGGGGAAGTCATTGAGCAAGGGGGGACAGGGCATTGACGTAGGGGGGGGGACCTCACAACGGGGTTGTATTAGAGTTACTCTTAAAACAGAAGTCAATGAAAAGGGGGGAGGAGGTGGGGGAAGGCCATCTCGAACGATAAACACGTCTACCACCTGCGAGATGGAAAAAAGGGGGACGCAAGAGCTTGAAGGGCCCCTTGAAGGGAAAACCGTGGGGGGTCTAGGTAAAAAAAGCCTGCCGGATGAGATCGGGGGATGGGGCATTTCTGTGTCGGAAAGGAAAAGATGAAAGAAAAAAGACGAAAAAAGGATCGAAAGGGGGAGCAGAGGGGATAGTAGTGTTTCAAGTCGTAGCTTTTCAAGAAGAAAAACAAAAAAGAGACAAAATCTGATAGCGAAGGGAGCTGAAAAAATGGACAAAGCAGGCACTTGAGAAGCCAAAACTGAGAATAGGGGCCCTGAAAGTATCAATGGGTCGGATGTGAGGGGAAAGAAAAAAATCAAGGAGAAGGGCAAGGACTCTCCGGGAAAAGAAAACAGAGTGACCATCTGGGGGGGAGCAGAGGTCCAGCGAGTTTCTCTATCAGTCAAAAAGTCAGAGGGGGAGAAAGAAAGTGAAAAAAAAAAACAGTCGACATTGCGCTCGAAAAGAAAAGATTTGAATTCTTCTTACTCGGGGGGAAGTTGGGGGGGAAAGCGATTAGGCCCTTTCATAGGAGAAAACGTAACGAAAAAGAGGGGTGCAAGTTTGCGCGGGACTGCGTTGAAAAGGGAGAAAAGAGAAAGAGAAAACAAAAAAAACATGCAGAATGCACGGTGGAAAGCGCCAACTAATCTTGGAAAAGGGGTAGAAAAAGGGGGGCCAAAAACCGCAGAAAAAACAAGTCTCCCTCTTAAGGGGGAAAAGGAGATCAAAGGGGTCGATCCCAGGGGGAAAACTCTAAGATGCAATATTAGTGGGTGGGGTATTTTTTCGTGAACAATGTGAGGGGGGGGGGGTGTGAGAAAGTGCGAACTCAACAACAACAACTTATTGGGAAAAAGGATGGAACTCAAACCACCCAAGACAAATGAAAAATAAACAAGGGGGGGGAGAAGGACAGGTACCAGTTACCCACCTCTATCTTGGACCTTGCAGTGGATAAGCGTCGAGAAGGAAGAATTTCGCATGGTTGCGCGCAAGGAAAAAAAGAAAAAGAGAGAGTAACCAAAAGTTTAATGTATTAAATTTACCGGGAAACCCGTTAAGGGGTTTTGCCCCATCTGGTTCTGATTGAAAAAAAGGGGGGTAGCCAGAAGGAAAAACGTCTAAAAAAGACTGGCAATGAACTTTAAAGAATTTACGAAAAGTGTAAAGGGGCCAATGCTCCACACCAATTACTAGAGAGAACCGAGGAAGAAAATCAGAGTACAGCAAAGGAGATGCGGCGAAAAACCGCTACCGTGGGCCATGATGACGGAGCAAGCATCGGGGGAGGCTCAAAAACAAAGTCTCTTGGGTGGAGACGCAGAGGTAAGACCCAATCTCAGGCCCTCATACTTGGGGTTCAGGTGGGAAAACACAGAAAAAGGTGAGAAGGTTCAGTGAGAACGAGTTATTCTCCATGGGGAAAGTGGAAGCCCGATAATTTATAGAATCATGTTTGTCAGGAATCACAGAGAAAAATAAAGGTGGGGGTCTGAAGGGGGGAAATGAAAACTAGCAAAACACTACATCAGGAAGAGGGAAGACCCGTTTCAATGTTTCTGTATTGAAAAGAACACCGCCGGTGGGAAGTAATGAGGGAAGCAAGCAGCTCGAAGCAGGTCTACATATGAGAAATTTATTGGATTGGAAGAAACTTCTGGCACTGAAGGCGGTATGAAAAAGAGAAGGAAGGAAATAGAGTATGCTCGGGGTTAAAAAAGGGAAACGAAGCGGGGAAGAATGGAAAAGAAGGGGTCCAGAGGAGGAATTTGTTATTTGCGAGACTTAGAAAAGGGTTCGGTTCAAAGCTAATTCAAGGACAAATGGACAAATTAAAAAGGGGGGGCTCAACAACAGGGATAGTAGGTCTTAAAAAAAAGGTCTGGGGGGGGAGGGGTTAAAAGGGGAGGATCAAAGATAACAAATGAAAAAGTCAATGAGGGGAAGTTTGATAATCTGACAAACAAAAAAATGATTTCCTACTTAACATCTAACAAGCGGGGAAGAAATGCGCATAAAGGAAGACCTGGATTAAAACAATATCGCGAAGGACCCTCCATCCTGCGATTAAGGGGGGCCAAAGGGGCGCCAGAACCATCCTATGATCACATAGAAGCCCATGCGTGTTAACGTAAAAATGGGGGAGGGGGGGGGGGGGGGTCATTTCAAAAGACTCAAGGGGATTCTAGGACGCTGAGGGCCGAGTTGGGAGTGCGCGATGACTACAGGGACTTGAGGCTGGGGGAAAAAAATAAGAAAAGAATATGGAATCGGGATGTGCTTCTAAGCTCAAGTATCATAACTGGTGCAAAGTTATGATTGGGAGGAGGAAGATATAGGGGGAAAAGGGGGGACGGAAAAAATTGCAAGGGCAGCGGACCCTCAGGGGAAGCTCTCCGGGTAGGGAATGTCGCCCGCATACGACTTTGTTGTGAGAGGTCGATACACTTCAAGTAGGGAAGTCGTAGGAGGGGGGGGGCGGAGTAGCCCTTGTCAGAGAATTCTCTTCGGAAAAAAAAAGGGGGAATCGTCGTAAAAACGTATCAAGGACAAAAAACGAGCCGAATGCGTTTCAGACATGGACGATGCAACAATATGAAAGAGACCAACAGTAACGGGGGGAAGGTGAATAGAGGCAACAGGGGGGCTTCATAAGGAAGCAGAGGAGAATGTAGGAAAGAGGAAAAGCTCTATCCATCTATCGTTTTCCAAAGGGAAACAAGAAAAGTAAAAAGGAAAGGGGTTAGGGGGGTTGGTCGGAATGGATGGGAAGGGGGTTTGAGTTTATAGATCTCAACGGAGTATTAGGACAAAATAAGGGGCCCAAGAAAAAACCAAAGACACAAAGAAAGACCCCAAATGTAAAATATTGGGATTCCGTATAGTAGAACAAAAGAGAAACAACTTATCTCAGTGATTACGGGAGGATCGAGAAAAGGAAGAGGCCCGAGGGGACAGCCAACGCAAGAGGACGCTTCCACTAGTAAAAATGTTTCAAGGTCAAAAGATAGAGGGGGGAAAGGAGAAAAAAAACGAAAAAATGGAACAAATAGATAGGGGGGGGGAAATTCCCTCTTTCTTAAGGACGTCAGAAGAACCAAAGACTTCAAAGAAAGCCTGAGAGGGAAAAGAATCGAACGGGGAATGACAAAGGGATTCTGGCTATGCATAGAGGATAAAGTGGAAGGAACGCTGAACGAGCAATCGATCTTAAATCGGGCGGTCAAAAGACGGGGGGTGTCAATGAATTACAAGGAGAAAGCACGGCCCATCAATTGGGGACTGGGATTAGCTGATTCTACGCACCAAGATTCAGGGGGAAAGGGGCTCAGAAGAACCCGAAAGGGAAATCTCCGGGGAGTAGGAATCCGCAGGGAAATAAGAGAGAAAAAGAGGGTGGGAGTCGAATTGTGTGGATGTAAAACTACAGAACAAAATTCGATGAAGGGGAAGTGAAAAGAAAGGAAGGCCTTGGTGAAAGCTCAGAAGGGGCCGGCGGAAAAAACAAGACCAGCCCAGGATCTCATAGGAGAAGGAAAGGGGAGTTTGAAATATTGCAAATGATGGATCCGTCAGTCCCGATGCAAAACTTTCTGAAGAAAAGAGGGAGAAAGGAAAAAGAAAAATGGGGGGCATATAATATCACATCAGTGGGGATAGCATTTGCCAAGTTTTGACTGGGGAAGAAAATGGGGGAGGGAACAACTAAACCAAGAAATGTAATCCAAAGGGGGAAAAAGAGAGAGATGATCAAGGGGGGACAGGTTTCAAGGAAAAAGGGACAGTAAAAGGGAAACCCTCAAAGGGGAGGAAAAAAATCAAGAAAGTGTCAAATGATAGGAGGAAGGGAAAGAGAGGACCAAGAGAAGGGGGAATCCTTCCAAAACCCTATTAGTAGCTTCAAAGCATGATGGGAATAAAGAAAAAGGAGGGGGAGGGAAGACGGAAAAAAGGGAAACTAAGAAGGGGCCCACGAGGGGGAGAATGCAGAGATGGCCTGTCGGGTCGAACCGCCTTGCTACTCAGAAGAACACCAACGAGGGGGGGGTTTCAACAAGGGATCAATTGAAAGGTCCGGACGTATCTTGTTCAGGGAATCGACTCCAACTGGAGAGAGTGATGGAGGCTCTGGAAATGCTGGAAATCGATTGCCCTTAAAGAAAGGAGGGATGGGAGAAAAAGAGAATGGGAGGCCTCAAAATACGAAGGCTTGAAATGAGGGGGGGAATCCAGGGGGAAAAAGAAAAGATAGAAAGCTTGGGGGAAAGAAAAGAGATGGGAAATCATTCAAAAGCCCGAGGTAAAGCCGCAAGCTACGAAACGTTTACCCAGGGAGGGGGGGAGGCAAGAGAAGAAAGGGGGGCCGGGAAGAGACGGGCGCGCATCGGGATGGACGAGAGGAAAGAAGGAACAGAATCCTATTAATGGGGCAAGGACCGGCCGTAGAAACTGAGGGGCTCCACAATAGAAGAGGGAGGGTTACGAGAAATCTCTAAGGGAGGGGAAACTCGAGAATCAAGAGGTGCCCGGGACAGGAATAACCTTGCTAACGGGCATAAATCCAACGAGCTAATAAATGGGAAAAATCGTGGGGGAAAAAGGAAGTGGTGGGGAAGGGGTCTGGGAAAAAAGGGGGGGGCCTTTTTTCAGGGGGAGTGGTTTGTGAGTGGGGAACAACGGAAGAGAGAAAACGACAAAAAGGAAAAAGAGAAAAAGAAACTTAAAGTACAACTATGAAGAGGCCAGGGAAAACCAGCGAAAACAAGCTTCAGTGGAGAATAAAATTACTTCTAGAAGAAGTTCGGAAAAAAAAGGAAAATCTGGAAGGGGAACCAAGAGGGTGGACACTAGGAAAAAGATCACCTGTTTCAAAGGGGGGGGGAACGAGGATTTCTGAATGCTGTGGAGAGTGTCGAAACGGCAGACTCCTGCAGACTTTGAAAAGAAAAATAGACTACAAGGGAAAGGTTTCCGAGGAGCGGACGGCACAAAATGGGAGAGCGGGCAATCGACCTAGAAAAGTGAGGAGATGCAGGCGACAGGAAAAAGCTAGTTAGTTGAATGATGGAGAAGGAATCGGAGAGGTTCAAAGAGAACATTCGAGGAGAATATTGAAAAGGTAATCGACAAAACGGGAGGACCTAACAGGGAAATAGGGGGTTCTCATGACCTTGGTGAACATCATGGAAGAGTAAGAACTTGAAAAAAAAAAAAATCACTAAAGAAGAAGAAAAGATGTGAGGAGGGGGAAAAGAATAAACAGAAACTATTCGACCCTTGGAAGAGGGGGACCCAGGGAAAAAGGGGGTTTTTTTTTTTTGGCAAGGGGTGTAAAAAATAGCCCGGCGGATGTCCGAAAAGAGAAAAAAAGAGGGGAAGGGAGTTTAAAAAAAAAGGTCAAGAAGGTACGGTATGCGCGAAGAAAGAGGAGCGGAGATCTAATGGGGGAAGAGGAAAATCATTTTTGAGATATCAGAATGGGGGAGGAAGGGGGGAAGTTTCGGGGGTCCAAAGGGTCAACAGAAAAAGAATTACAAATGAAAAATGTCAAGAAGAAAAAAAAAAGGGATGAGGGGAGGAAGTATCATTTGACCTGTCGGTGCATTTGCGTGAAGGAGAGAAGGATGAGTGAAAAAACTAAACCAAAGGGAAAAAAAGAGGCCAAGGGGGGGGGATGAAATGAGATGAAATAACTCAAACCAAGCTATTTACTTAGTAATCCCGGAATAAGCGTAGAATAAAGCTCAAAAAATCGGAGAGGGAGGAGAAAAGAAAAAAATCGGAAAATGAAGGATCAGGGGAGGGAAGAGAGAAGAAAAGGAAAGGGACGGGCGATCGATAGATTCTGTTTTCTTCAGGAGCTTTGGAGGGGGGAAAAAAAAAAAGATTCAGAGGGGGAGGATTTGGAGGGAAAAAAAAGCGAGGGAAATCAAGGGAATTCGGGAATCAAGGAGAGACCTTAAAGTAGGACATAAGGCAGTTATTTTCGCTAAAAAGAAAAAATAAAGAAAGGGGGGAAGAAGGGGGGGGTAGTGGGGGGAAAACCGAAAAGTGGTCGTTTGGAAGTATTGGGAAAAAAAAATCACTGAAGCGTTTCGATGGCTCAGAAATCAGCAAAAAAGGCGAGAAAAGAAAGGAGTCTGAACCGCAAAGGAGAGGAAAGAGGAGTCAAAGGAAGCGGAAGAAGGCGTAACAGATCAGATTGTGGCCATTCACTTGAAACAGACATGAAGAAAGAAGCATCACAAAAAAAGAATTAAAAAAAAAAGAGGGACTGATGGACGTCAACTATGGGAGTGGGGGTCCTGAAAAATGGGCACCGGCAGGCATAGAACCTTAGCCTTCGGAAGAGCCTCTATAAAAGGGGGGGGAGAGACGTTTGGAGGGGTCGGGAAGGGGAAAAGGGGGGAAGGTCTTTGTCTTTTTGGAGGGGGGCTTGTAGGGTCGGGGGTTTTTGAGGTTACAATCTCCCAACAACACAGAAACGTCTGAGGAAACAAAAAAAAAAACAAAACAAAAGAAACAAAGAAAGAAACAATTTCTAGGGATGAAGGAGGAAAATTTACCCCGCCTCTGGAGCACATCTCTAATTACTTACGGGGTAGGAAAAGAAGGGTCGATGAAGGGCAACCAGAAAGAAACTAGGAACCAAAAAGGGGAAGGAGACACTAGAAGGGACCTGTTCCAAGTAAGGTTTTACCCCTCAAGGGAGTTTTGGGAAATCGGCCAACGAAAAAAAAAAAGGGGGGCACTAAGAAAGGGACAGAACGAGTGATGAAAGTGAAAGGGAAGCAAAAGCTGCCCTACTAGTAAAAAAAACTGGTAACCTCTTTGTGGAAAGTTTGGAGAAGGGAGGAAGCAACGGAAAAGGAATTTCGCCTGAGTGATAGGGGATAGTATCTGGACAACTACAATCTGTCAACCTTAAGGACCATTAGAAGAGACAATGACATTATTAGAAAAAAAAAAAGAAACCTTTATGAGAATCTTCATAAAAAAAGGGGAAAATCATTTAATAAGGAAGAGGGAGCCTTGTCAAGTTGAAAAGACGCAATGACAAGCTCCAAGAAAGAAGGGGGGAGTTTTAAAAAACATAAGAAAGGAATGAGGAAAGTGATCGGGGAAAAGAAAAAAGTTGCTAGGGTGGGCGCGAGCCAAATCGGCGGGGTAGTCGAAAGGCCATCGAGCTCAGTAGGAACGATAGGAGGAACAGAGGAAAAAGGGACGGGATGCGAGACATAAAATGCTAGAGCAAATTCGAAGAGGAAAAAAGAGGGGGGGAAAAGGAGTCAGATATCATTTGACATTTGGGTGTTATTTGGGACTTGGGAAGAAAAAGGGTGCGCTGGAAAAAGGATGCCCAGGGTCTCGAAAGGGAAAAAAAAAGAGTATCATGTGGGACATTTCCAGGGGGGGGGGGGGGTGTGAGCACAGTGTGGATGAGTAAGGAATTACCCGCAAATAAAACAATGAGGGGATTTGGGGGAGAGGACCAGATGCCCCGGAAAAAGGACTAATTTCAACGCATACCGTCAAAATTAAAGGGAGATTAAGAAGCAAAAAAGGGGTAAAATAAGACAAAGTTCTCCCACGAAACGGAAAAGAAAGGAGATCGAATCTACAAAAAAAGGAGGGGGAGAGGGAAAAAAAAGGGGGGGAGACATATACGAAGAGATTTAGCAGAATCGATTAAAAAGGAAGCTTTTAAGTTACACTTCTACGCCAAAGATGGCGCTGATGCGAAGAAGGGAAGGGGGGGGGAGGTTCTCGAGGGAAGAAGGGGAGCAGAGGATGGAACTGAAAAGAGGGTCGGATAAGCATAAAAGCCAGTTCAAAGGATGGGGAAATAAAATTTGAAGAAAAAAAAAAGATAGAAAAAGGGGAGGGGGGGGGAGCAAGCGATTGCGCTCGCCAGAGAAAAGTCAATGTGCACCCTCAAAAGAGGTTATCTGCGGGGAATGGAGCCCCATCAGGAGAACGGGGCCCCAGTAGACGAACAGAAGGCCGCTCGAATTTGGGAGGGGAGAGAGGAGGCAAAGTATCATGAAGAATCGTAAAAGAATCCTATTATTTCCTGTCTGAGAATCCATGCTAGGAGTCAGAATAAAGGGGAAAATCGAGGGGGGAGTCAACAGACGGGGTTCCTTCATGTAAAAGGCAGTGAAGAGAGAACTGCGAACCTTCTGAGAAAGGAATCCACCTAAGCGAAAGTTTTAAAGGGAAGAAATTTGGGGGTCTCCTTGGGGAAAGGGGGGGAGGGGGGAGGGGGTGGGGGGGGGGGGC
>Ga0179593_1345246_pt1 | contig 13767 bp, 23 predicted proteins | sample CZODoug2_1_08_16_FD_185931 | JGI IMG/M metagenome (GOLD analysis project Ga0179593, IMG submission 185931) | Vadose zone soil fungal communities from Angelo Coast Range Reserve, California, USA - CZODoug2_1_08_16fungal (PacBio error correction) | ecosystem: Environmental > Terrestrial > Soil >...
AACGCGCGTTAGGGGGGTTGCAGGGAAGGAGGAAAGAAAAAAGAAGAATGGGATCAATCAAGGAACGAACAACGTGAATCGGAAGGGTCGAGATCCCAAGTCAAATGAAGCTTTGGAGGAGGTGCATCCTAAAAAGGCTTCAATAACAAGCTGGGAAGAAAGGAGAAAGTCACCGGGAAAAGCCCTCTAGACCCCGGCTGAGTAAAGACAGACGCGAAACGGCTCTCGTCGATATAACGGGAATAAAAGAGCCATTGAGAGGATGCTAAAAAGCCATGGGCCACACGAGTGGTAAGCGGGAGTCGGGGTCTGGGTACGGCGGAACATCTGGTGCAATGAAGGCTTGTCAAAACACGCCAGACGGGAAAGGGCTAGTGAAATGCAGGCTCAAAAGGCTCTCCAAACGAAGGGGGGAGAAGGGCGAAGTAAAGCTCTGGTTAACAATTTGGGCTCATGTCCCCCAGAAATTCTCAGTGGTCCGAGCTGAGGACTCAGAAAGAACGAGGCAGGACCATTAGCGTGGCATGTGCGAAAAGAGAAGGAGAGGGAACTGGGGAGGAGGGAGGGGATTGGTTCAACGGGAGGGAGTTCGCTCCCGAGGAAGAGTCAGCCGAAGGGAAAAAAATGCCTCATCCTGGTGATAGAGACACAGAAACAACAACAACACGGAGGAGGGAGGGAAGATTCACATCGGAGACACGATAAAGTTACCGCTGCGGAAATGTAGGGCGCAAGGGGAAGACACGCCCCCACAAAAGAAATACGATCTTAGTTTCGCGCCAACGGGACATCAGAGGGGGTCGGCATAGTGATGCGGGAGTGAATTGGGGGAGAGAAAAACCAATGGGACGAGTGTAAATGAGAAAAGAAATGGATCAGTCGCCCGAGCGGCAAGGGGCCACTTTCCCCGGCGTGGCGAGCCCGTGAGGGGCAACACTCTAGGGGGCCCTTCTCTCCTGTGTAGGGGGGGGGAAAAGCCAAAAAAAAGGGGGAGGAAGAGGACAACCCCCCAACAGGAGCATTACTGGCCCATCACTGGGGTACTCAAGTCGAAAAAAGAGAAGAGGGCCGGATCTGATCAACGGACCCCGGGGGGCACCCTGTCAAAAGGTAGCTCGTGGTGGGGAGGGAAGATTCTCCTCGGGAGGAAATCAAGAGTTCGGAGGGTGTCTCATTGAGGAAGCCTCGGAGTGCCGAGACAGGAAAGCTGCGGGCATTCGTACGAGCCAGAATGGGGAGAACCGACAGGAGAAAAAGGGGGGTCCTTGGGGGGGGGGAAGAGGAGTAATTTATGGAAATGAGGGGATCACGCTCAACCCACACCGAGAGGCGCGTTTTCTTGTACGGGGAAAGAGAGTGTAGTGGCGTGCCGGGGGAAGAGTAAAGAGAGGAGGGAGGGGGGGGAAAGTCTTCTCGCTCCCCAACGCGTCACGGCCGGCCGCGAAGGCGAAGCAAGTGGAAATGTCACCGGAAGGATTAGAGTCAAGGAGCGCGCAATTAAATGAGCAGCTTAATGGCTGAGAGGAAAAGAGAGCGGGTCAATCAACTGATTACTCTCTATTCCCAACGAGCAGAAGGAAAGGCGATAGCGGAAAAAGTGAGAATGTAGGTATCGTCGTTTATCTGCATGGGGGGGGGAGACGAAAAGTAGGGGGGACAAATCAACGGAGATTCTGGAAGGAAGAACCGCCCAGAAGGAGTTTTACATGAGTATATGGCACCGCCGACGCAAACCTGGGAAAAGAGTCGAATCAGAACGAGCACCGATCACGGAGGAGACAGCACGGGCGGTTGCACGGGAAGGAAGAGGTGGGGGCAAGGGGGAAAATGTCATTTATTAAAGGACTAAATTATTGCGCATCTGGACCAAAAAGGGGAACGCAGAGCACTTCGCCGACCCGAAGATAGAGAAACAAAAAAGGGAGTATTATAAAATAGATATATAGCGGGCGAAGGGGAAGACGAACCATTGGCAGATGAGGACGACCCAGTACCGGATCGGGAGAAGGGAAAGCTCCAATTGCAAAGAGGGGGAATTGCAACCACAAAGGGAGAGCGCAAGATGTGATCGGATGGGGTCTGATACTTCATTTTTATCGTGCCGGCCCCAGACATCGACTATATCTGACGGGTGACTAAAAGGGGGAGTTGTGAACGCTGACAGTTGCATGGACTGCAAGCTGACGGCAAATATCATACAGAAGAGGAGCGCTAATGGGGCAGCAAGTCAAAGGCCACGGGCCGGGCGACCTCCAGGAAATGCTGGGGCAGGGAAAGCAGGCTAGGAGGAAATCCCGTCGTTACGATGTCTAAATGAAAGTAATCCCGAAAGCCTCTCAACACGATGGCCTGGCCCGTGTTCGAGATGGCCGAGCTGCTCGGTTTGCGGCTTGGGCCGGGCATGACGGGCCAGTAAAGCTAGGGACAATCAATGAAGGTCAAATCAGGGAGAAGGACATCAGGACAGGAAACGCAGAGGGGGAGGCTATCCGCCTTGAGGCTTCTGGCGGGCGCGGTGGCGAAAGGGGGGCCGCGACTCTCCCCAACACCCAAGAGAGAAAAGCCGTATCCTGAAAAAGGCAGACCGAAAAACGGGGCTCAAGGGGTCATGGGTTGCCTTGATCGCAAAGATGGTCCGGGGAAATCAAGACGACAATCAAGGACGAAAGATGCCAAAAAAAAGGAGGGGGAGAATTGAAGGAGGATCCAACAAGGCTAAATCCGGGAAAATGAAAGACTCCTATGGCTGACCCTCGAGATTCTATCCTGCCTCGCTGACTACTTCCCCCGCGACATGGCGCGCCGGCGGCTCTTTAACTCATGAAAAAGAGGGGATACGCGGAACCCAGAAAATACCATGGGTCCACCAGCCCTGGCGGCGCTGAGGGAGAGACGACGACAGTTCTGTTGAGGTTGGGAACACGCGACCGACGGGACATAGCGCGTTGGCCGGACAACGTTAAAGGAAAAGTCCGAAGGAAGGAAAAAACCACGAGTTCAAACGTTGTGCGAAAAGAATGGGAAGAAGGGACGCCGGGATTGTCCAACTGATACGCCCGCCACAAAAAAGACCATGAGCGTGGCCGGTCGAGCACGAAGAAATAAAGTCAGTTGATTCGCCAAGAAAAAAGAAAAGTCTAGACCTATAAAGGGAGGGGAGGCCATATTATCCACCAATGTCGCCTGTCGATGGTGATCTCTCTCAACCAAAAGGGATTGAAAATACCCCAAAGCGGTAGAAATTGTTGAGTTGTCACCGGAAGGGGAGGGGGAGAAGAAACGCCCCCGGGGGGTGAAACCACCACGCCGCCACGGCCGAGATTGCGCGCACACGGCCAAGCTCAGGGGTCCAGTCAAAGAGACAACTAAGTGGAAAGTCCATCTGTCTTAGAGTCAAGCCAGAAACCGGCGACAAGCGATCGTTGTCGAGCCACTCCCTTGGGAGCCCGTGAAAAGGCCGGAATACGAATAGGGAACGGCGGTCGCCGGTGAAAAAGCACAGGAAGGAAAAGCGTCAAAAAAACCCCTAGAACAAACACAGGAGGGGCCAAAAAGCTGTTGAGACGAAAAAGAGAGGGTCCTTCTGGCTTGGTATCACCGGGCGCGCCAGGCGACGTACCTCAGCGAGGTTGTTGGGCGGATCGCCTCGCAATAGGTGTTCAAAAGAAGAAAGGAGAGAGTTGGGCATTGGGATACCGAAGGAGCAAAAAAAAAAAGAATCGGGGGGTGACGATCCCTTTGCTCAGGACTGGGGAAAAACATGCTCTCGCGGTTGGGTCGTTTGGAAGCGGAGACCGGGATGCGGGGACGGAAATCTTAAAAAAAAAAGTAGAAAGCTCGAAAAGGGGAAAAAGACTCGGTTAAGAGGTTAAGCACAGAGAACGAGGTGGGAGTGCCGGTGCTCAGGAAGAAGATACTCTCAAGGCGTGGATGAGCCTCGGGTCGCGCTCCCTGACCACAGGAAAAAAAGGGAAAACGGCCGATATGAAAACTGAAGGTAAAAAAAGAACTTTCTTGGAAGGGAAAGAAAAAGGAAATAGCAGGTCAGACGGACTCGTAGGGTCGAGCTTGAGGAACGTCTGCGCGCATGCCAGCACATCCAGCAACTAGCAGCTCGAAAGGAGCAGCTCAAAGAGAAGAAAAAAACCGTTAAAAAAGAGAGTGTCTCACTTTGAAAAAGGGGGGAAGCGAAATCCGGGGTCGGAGGAAAAAAGATGTCAGAATAACTGCTCTACGGGAATCCATTGAGGGTTGCTACGCGGCCCCTGCAGATAGGGAAACGGCGTATGGACCAGAAATCAAAAACCTTAAAAAAAGGTCATATCAAGAGTCAGCAGGAAAAAAAAGCTTGGGGTCTTAAGGCCGATTGTAATGGGAAATTTAAAATTACTGCTAGCTGAGGGGGCGTCGGACATCACCGTGTCCTGGGGCGCGCGTAGCATCGGACCATGGGCGCTCAAACCCAAAAAATTGAACTACTCATCCACAACTTATGGGGAGGCTAGAGAGAATTCGAGAGAAAATGCGGGTTGAAAAAAAGAAAGTGACCGATGAACCGACTCTCCCCAGGTACTATGCGTCGACGCGTTTCAAGCTCGGCAAAGGGAATCTGAAAACGGCAAATTCCCAGGGAGGACCTGCAAAAAGCGGCCTCTTATTTTATAGTGAGTGAAGAAGGGGGAAGGGGGAAGACCTGCCCCTTAACGGAAAGGGGGGGAAAAAGGTTCTGCGTACGCAAACCTTCAGGGAGATGCTATGGGGCGGGGAGAGGGAGATACCTTACATGAGATGGACGAAAAAAAAGAAAAGGTAAAACTACAAGAAAAGAAGGAAATCAAAAATCTCAACCGGAGGGGGAAAAATATCTCCTTCAAAACAGAGAGATGAGCCTTTCGAGCTGCTGCTGCGGGGGATTGTTCCTGCATCGCGCCATCAGGAAGACGCGAAACTAGATTCATGGGAGAGGAAAACCCAGAGAAGAGGAAAGGGAGCCTTCGAGGAAGGGGGGGAATGGGGACTAGGGGATGTCGCTGTTCGCGCCGGACCGCGGAGCCCACATCATCCCAAAATACTAAAAACCGAGCACCATGCCGGCGACACGGGGAAAGAAAATGGAGGAAGGGAGAAGGTTGGGACTTGTGAGAGAGTTATACTTAGAGTCATCAGACAATAAGGCGAAGATGGCCAAAAACCCCAACAGTGAGCGGGCTCGATTTCGGGCAAGTCGGAAAAAAAGGGAAAATCTTGCGGCAAAAAAAAAAGACGACTGGGCAGAAAAAAGCCGCAGACAAGCGATGGAAAGGGGACTTTCTCTGCAAAAAAAAAAGCGAGAACGGACCGCCCAACACCGTCGCTGAACTGGCGACATGGAAGGGAACGTGCAGATCTAGAAGGAAAGGCTAAAACCAGGCAGAAATAATGGGGAGAATTTGGGCAGTCTGGTGGTGTACGCCGACATGTGCAGGAGTGCTGTCGAAACACGAGCGACCGACTGGCAACATCTTATGCCGACTAAACTCTCCAAACTAAGTCTCTAAAAATAGAACGGGTGAAAATGCAAAGGAAAAGTGGCGGCTATTTGTATTCCGATTGCCACCGTGAGTTTATAGAGCCCGCAAAACCCCTGAGAACACGCACAACATAATCCGAAGGACAGGAGTACGACAAGGGGGAGGGAATTTCGGAGAGTTGATTTGGTGCGGACGGGCGTCGTTCTGGCGCCCGAGATCAGAGCAGAAAGGCCCGAAGGGACCAAAAATTTTCGCTCTAACCCCACAACCAGGAAAGGAGAGATGACAAGGAACCGGAAGAAATTTGGTGTCAAAGGAGGGATAAAAATAACGCCATGACTATCGACGGCGCGTCCCAAAAACGCCCTCCAGAAAGGACGGCCACAGGCCTCAAAGATCTTGCGAAAAGGCCACGCAAGGCTGCGTTCAGAGAAAAAAAACCACTGATACGGTCCCGATTGAACATAGACACGCCATGTAATCAGGCCCGTCGAACAAGAGAGGGGAGGGAAAGTAACAAGTCTACTGCGAGCAAAATTAAGGAGAAGAGCTAGGGGGAAAAGACGGGGGATCAGAGGGTTTGTTACAGAACCTCCTGCAACCAGAAAAGGTGACGGCAGGAGCTAGAACCCCGAAAGCAAGCAGGACGCAAACACGGCTCAAAAAGTGGGGGGCTCAAAAAAAAGGAGAGTAAAAAAGAGCTGTTCGGAGCCTGAAAGCCTTTCGGAGAAGTAGCTCAGAGAGGGGGTGGGGGGAGTGAGGCAGCTAGGCCCAGCGAGAGAGATTTCCAAAAGGGGGGGGGAGGGAAGACGGAAGGACATAAACGATCAGAGGGTGTGATTTCCTATCACGTTGTCTCCGACAAAGCACTCAGAGCGAAAGGGTTGGGAGGTACAGCGGACCCGGTTACGAGTGAAACGCTCAAAAAAAAAAAAAAAAGAAAAGAAAGGAGGAGGGGAAAAGGCAAAAGTTTTCGCTCATCTTGGTGAATGTCGAAGGATAAGCGCAGATCGTGAGATGGGGGAACTAGAGGGAGCGGACGCCTACACGCAGAAGAAAAGCGACCAAAAAGGGGAGAGCAATGTACTGACTTCTAGAGGGAAGGAAACAGTATCTCTGTCAGTCAGCCTCACTTGGGCATGGCGCAGATGCCAGGACAAAATAAAGAAGAAACTCGACATGGGAAAAAAGGATCAGTGCAACAGGAGCCTCTAGATGAAAGGGGTTGGAAGAAAATCCGTGGAAACAGAAAAGGTACTGGGAAGGTCATATCCATCGCATCCTCCACACATGGAAGGTTTGCGTAACCTGCCCTGCGGGAAAACCGGTCGGAGGTGGACGGCAGCACATACAGGAACACAGAGAGGACCAGAAAGGAACGGTGCAAAGAAAGGGTGGAAGAGGGAAAAAAAAATTCTCATACATGCACGACTTCACTCACCGGTAGTCCTGGGGCCTCGTCGAAAAGAGGAACCAATGGCGTTCAAAAAACCGAATGTCGGAAAGACGGACAATCAGACAACAAACAAAAATAGAGGCGACGGAGAAAGGGGAAAAGGAAGTTTGTTCAGGAGGAAGAGGGAAAGGTAGACCGTTGACTCCTACCTTGCTCGTCCGCTTAAAACGAATTCACTCGATTACAAAGTGCAAAGACAGTGCTGGAGGCAAAAAGCGTGGAAAATACGTTGTTGAAGTGTTTAGGGGGAACAAGACGACGGGGAAAGGGAATTCTTCCTGAGAAGACCTCATGAGAGCACTATTTTCGTAGTCGGAGAGAGATTGACATCCGTCAAGGGGATGGACCGATGAACCGACTGCAGTGACCTTAGAAACATGTCAAAAAAGGAAAAGGAGGGAGAGAAAAGGGAGAGGGAGCAGGGGAGGTATTTTGTCCTGGCAAAGAGAGAGATTGAATCACATTCGACGAGAAAAAAGGGGAGCTGAAGCATGAATGGAGGGGAGAGAAGGGGAAAATCACTTGTTCGGAAAAAATCAGAGGTCTGAGAGAAGAGGGGAAGACGAGAGGGAGGAAACATCGGGACAAATCATGAAAAGACCTTAGACCGTAATCGCGAGAGAACGCACGAAAAAGGACCGATCGTCCGACACAGGAGTGCTCAAAAATCTCAGGGGGGGGGGGGGATGGGGAGGACCAGATTTTTCTCTGTAGAAGATCAAGAAATATTCCAAAAAGAGCGCGAGAGCCTTGTCTTAGAAAAAGTCGGAATAGGAAAAAAGGGAAAAAGAAAGAACGGGGTGGTACGTATTACGCGCCAAATCTGAGAAGAAAGATGGAAGGAGTATGCTCACGGTAGCCTATCCAAACCCGAGCAGGATCTACGTCGCAGAGTGGCCGCGTAGTCAGTGAGTAAGATACAATCAGGAGGGAGAAAAAAGCGCAAACCCAGTGTTCCAAATTATTTTCGGTTGGCATTCTCGGAGTGGTCAACGAGGAACGCTTGGGGAGAGAGTTCAACGAAAAGAGAGGACAGGACGTCCGTGGCCCGACTGCAAACTGAGACTCAAAAACCGGGGTAGGGCCCGGGAAAAAAGAAATGAGGGGGGAAAAAAAAAAGAAAAAAATTTGTCTTTTCTAGTTCTCATAAGAAAAGGGGCGCAGTGGGGGTGGAGGGGAAGACGCTTAAGCCGCAAAAAGAAAACTAAAAGGTGAAGGGAAGAAAAGCGATGCTAAGTTGGGCTCTTCGGAGGGAGTGGTGCCGGAAGGCGGGAAGGTTATGAGACCGATATCATGCAAAATTCAGAAAATTTTTCGGAAAAGTTCATCCCAAGGGAAGAAAGAAGAACAACAAAGGGGGAGGGGAGAAAGAAAGGATATGATTCCAAGAGTCTTTTACGAATTATAGCGAAAACTTCAAGCTCATGGAATCGGTCAGAAGGAAAGAAAGAAGTCCGCAACCCTCAACGACGCCAACTTCAAAAGGGGAAAAAAGGCCACGAGAAGGGGGGCTAAAAAGAGTCTTCGTGCTGCTCGTGCGTTTCTAAAAGGGACCAAGGGGGCTTGAACTTCTTGAAGCAGTGAGAATTGAACGAAACCCTCGGAAAGAACAAAAAAAATTCGCCTCAGGGGGGTTCAAACGTGGAAAGGAAGGGATAACGGGAGCCTCGGGAGCGTGTTTCGTGCAAAAAGAGGCTTCAACCAGGTATCTATACCAACTCCAAAAAAAAATGAGGGGGGGAAAGGAACAGGCCCGTGTTTTATACACAAGCTAATCCTCGGACTTTAGGAGGAGAACTGAGAGCCGCCGGCTCGAAAGGGGGGCGAGAAAAAGGAAAAGCAGGGGGGGCAGAAATTGCAAAACTTCAGACGTCAAAGGTTAAGCTGGGGAGGAAAAGAGGGGTGGATTATCGCTTAGCGGGGTTAAAAGCGCTTCAGGAGGGGGAAACGAAAAAAATGGATCAGAAGGGGAAAGGATCTCCGCGGAAAAAGGGGGGGATTCAGTGATTGAAAGACAGAGGGAGAGAACGCTCGAAAAAAAAAAAAAACACGCGAAGTTTTTGAGCACAAGGGGGAGGAACGTCTTGGAGTACGCAGGCAAGACAGGCTACTAGGAAGGGAGTGGGGGGAGGGGAATGTGGGGGGAAGGGGGTGGGACGAACTCGGCCAGCAAAAGCGAATGAAAGAGGGGAGCCTGTGGAGAAAAGAGGGAGGCTTAATAAAACTCGCCACAAGTCAAATTCTCTCTTCGAAAGGAAAGGAGGAAAACTGGAGCTCGATGCAAAAAGGACACAGAACCCCAGAAAAGAGCAGCTCGAAAGAAGAGAGATCAACGTGGCCGTTGAAGTTAGTTAAGCAGTCGGGAAAGGGAGAGGGGGGGGTGGAAAGATCCAGAGGGAAAAAGAAAACGAGTGAGTTCCACTCAGAAAAAAGAGCATTCCATAGGGTTGGAGGGGGACGAGACCTGCAGTAAAATTGGGGGAACGGAACGAAAGCCTCGAAAAAAGAAGAGAAGAGAAAAGGGATAACTCGAGAAAAAGAACTGGACGGTTGCACGGGAAGGGAAAAGTCCTTCAGATTCATTGCTAGCTTTTAAGCGTCGCGATCAACTGGAGGAAGAGGGAAGTCAAGTCAATGGACCAATGGGAGAGGCAAACCGCCTTCGCCTCGCCGAGACGAACTTCAAACAAACGGAAGGATAAGGCGGAAGGGAAAAAGTGTGAGCGGAAGGGGGGGGAAAACAAACAAGCCCCAGTCTACCGGATCTTCAGAGAGAAAACAAGGAATCTGAAAGGGGGGACAAAGAAAGAGGGAATAAAGCCAAGTGAGGAAAGTCTACGAGGGGGGGGATAGGATGCTGAATATGGGGGGGAAGGTGGGAGGAAAGGGAAAGAAGGGAGGGGAACATATAAGGGAAGGGAAAGCGCGCAACCGTCCCATGGAGGGAAGGACGTCGGCGAGTAGGGCAAAGTCAAGGTTGTGTAACCGGAAGCGCAATAATGACAGACCGAACGCAGAGAAAAGGGGCAAAAAGATCTCCGTAAAGAAAGAAACTGCTATATGGAGAGGGTTTCTAATCGGAGCTCAGCCGTAATCGAGAAAGAGAGAAACTTCTGGGAAAAAGATGAGAAGGAGTGGCGATCAGGGAAAGGGGAAGTGATAACGCTCGGCAAAAAAAGAAAGAAGGCCGGAAGGAAGAGGGCGGGGAGAGGGGGGGAGCAGATCTACATCGAGTCCCCCTCCACATCGGTAGCCTCAAACCGGAAACAATCCAAGCTCACAGAGTGGTAACTCAAAGAGAACTTTCTCGTTGGGAAACAAGGGGAAATAGGGAAGGAAAGCAAGGGGCGCAAGGGAAAGAGAAAAAAAAGAACAATTCGAGAGCCAGTTTCAGAGTGAAAAAACAAGGAGGAAAAAAGGGGCTAGGGGGGAAAGAGGCGAAGATAGGGTGTAAAAAAAAATAAGGAGGGCTGCGGTCTTGGAGCAATAAGGAGTCTATCAAAAAAAAAACAAGGAGGGACAACGGACGCGACAGGGGAGAGGAAGAGATGTCGTCAGTGGGGGTCAGGGGGAACCTTGAAAACGCCAAACTGGGGGGAAAAAAAGAGTGCACGCCCTTTGGGAGATAAGAAGTTTTGATCTGGGGAGGGCCGACAATGAAGTGGGTATATAACGAACCACGCAAAGAATAAAGAGGCCAATAGCAGGCGGGGGAGTCCGGTCAAGAAAGGGAGACGCAAAAACGCTGGTAGAAATTGCTATTCCTGCCACGCGATGCTGAACGAGAAGGATCCAATTGATGGGGGAGAGGGGAGCAGTGCCATAAGGATCAAGCGCCAGTGGGGTTCCACTGAGAAGAAAAAACAAGACCAAAAGGGGAAAGGAAAAATCCACAAAATGACCCTTGTGAAAATAGGGAGGCGTGGTGCCGTGACGGCAGGGAGGGAGGGATACCGATATCACATGATCATCAAAATACCCAATTGAAACAAACTCCCCAAACAAAAAAAACGAGTGAATCTCAAAAAAAAAAGGGAGGTGGAGGAACATAAAAAAGAGGGAAAGAGGCGACAAACGAAATGGTAGACTCTACGGGGGGAAGGGATCAATGGAAGGAGCGGAAAAGAACGGACCGGCACCATCCCTGGACCGAAATACTCAAAAGAAGATCTAGCTTGCCTACCAAAACGCTCGTGAAGGGAAGGGAAAGTAGATCTTTCGCTAAACCACGGGGCTTTACCAGAAAGAGAGCCACGTCCGTGGGGTCAGGAATCGTCTAACCCTAGATTGAGGGCCGTAAATGTGTTTGCCAGGGGAAAGAAAGGGGGAGCGCGAGAGGGAAAGAAGTAGCGTTTTGCGTTACAAAAACCGAGCGGGCAACACACGGCTACGAAGACCAACCCGGGAAGCACGAAGGCAAAGGAAAACACGTGTGGAGCCTGTGTGATATCCAGAGGGGAAGAAGGCAAAAGGAAGAAAAGCCCCCACATGGCGCTAGGACAAGCTAGGTTTGGGGGGAGGGAATCGGATCGCCCTCGGAGGGGAGAAAGAAGAAAGAAGTTTCTTCTTGGATTGAAACACAGGTCAGTGGAGAAAAAAAAAAATTGGAAAGGACGTTTAAGACGATGCTCGAAAGCACTATCGTGACTCAGGGTGGGGGGGGGGGAAGAGTAAAGGAAGTTTTTGCGGGGATCGACAGGACAGGAAAGAAGAAAAAAAAACCGGGAAATGAGAGGGGGAAAAAACTGTTTTCGAACTATCTCGGGGCACTTGTAAAAGAGGGAGACGGAAAGGGGATGACGTTGAGAAGGTTGGGCCTCTTAAGCGCATGACCGCCATCAAAAAAAAGAACGTCCTACGAAAGAAAGGGAGGAGTAGCAAGGGGGGAAAGGGAGTCACTGAGCTCCATGAAAGGAAGGAGAGGAAATTGTCATATCTAAAAGAAAACTTCAAAAAAGGCTGGCGCGAGGGGACAAGGAAAAGAACCGCAAACGAGCATCAGCTCTCATCAGATGAAAGGGACGATCCTTGCCAAGGGAGGAACAGGTGCGGGGTCAAAGGGAGAGGGGGAAGGCCATAGGGAAAATACGGAGGAAATATCTAAGAAGCCGCCCGCCCATCGCGAGAAAAGGGGAGGTGGGTGCGTACGCCGGTAAAAGGGCGGATAGTGAACCGTCGTCGGGGGAAAAATCAACAAGACCGAAGGAAAAAGAGGACGATCACCTCGGGACAAGGGAGAAAAGAAAGATTGAAAACGGGGGAAAGAAGGAATTGCGGGTCAAATTCAGGCGAGAACGTAAATCACCTGCCCGGAAGGAGGATCATCTGGACATGGGGGGGGGGGGAGAGAAAAAAAGAGGGAGGGAGTAAGGACGCGGACTTATCTCGAAAAAAACGAGGGGGGAGAGGTCGTGCGAGGGAAAGGGGAGAGGGGGACCAAAGTGGTCACAGAGGAAAAAAAAGGGAACCACTGACCTTTTCAGTAAGAAGTTTAAAAATATCACTGAATCGAAACAAAGGCAAGTCACACTCGGGCCGAACCTGCAACCGACCGTTGGACTGTCGCGCATTAGATGAACTGGGGAAGGTGTGTTGACACGAAAGGGGGAAGGGAGAAGCGAGACTGGGAAAAGAAGGAGGGGGTCACGTGAGGAAAAAAAAAAAAGAAAGGGAGAGTTCTATTGGGAGGGGGAGGGGGGAGGAGAGGAGATTGCAGGCCGTAATCCCGGAGCTCAAAAAGAAAGGAACTATCCCTCACAAAGGAAAAAAACAATGAAAAAGGGATCACGGGAAAAGAGGAAATCCTTTCGAGCTTCTCGTTGTGCAGGAGCGCAAAAGGAAGAAAGAAGAGACGACGAAGCAAAGGGGATAATGAAGATGCATCATTCTTGGATAGAAAGAAAAAGGGATCGCACGCTCGAGGGAAAAAAAAAAAAATTCACCCGGAAAAAGGGAGGAGGGGAGAGCGTTGGGGCGAAGGTCGCTGCATCGGGATGCCCACTAAAAAAGCAGAGGGAGTAGCAACGTAAAATCAAGAGAACAGAAAAAGAAGAGAGTCGGAATAGGAAACAAACTGGAAGGTGATGGGCGAAAGGGAAGAAGGAAAAAAGTGGGGAAAAAAGCACCTACATCAAATTACTAAGGGGCCAAAGAAAAAAACACACGTTAAGTCTGCGAGAAGAAGGAAAAGATAAGAAAAAAGGGGGAGGGAAAAAAGAGTTAGACGGCAGAGGGGATATCGTCTGCATCCTATCCGTCACGCTTTACGGCTTGAAAGACAAGAGGGCGAGCCGGAACGCAACAAACAACTCTCTGAGAACTCATGCCGCCGGCGAGACGGAAAAGGGAATAAGAGGAGGGAAAAGGAAAAGAACAAGCAAAGGGGTGCCGATTTGTTTTGGGGTGGCGCGCGTTAGAGGGGGGGTGGATCGATACGCAAGGGATTGTTTGCGGGGTTTCATGTGAAACCGGGAAGACGGGGGGAAGAGAGGATGGGGTCAACCTCAAAGATATCCAAAAAAACCGTGAGGAAAACGTAAGGGCAACGCAGGACGTGTTTCGACTGGGGAAGATGCGTATCTCAGGACAAAAGGGTACAGAAGGGGGGGCGGGGGGGGAGAAAAGCTATGAACAAACCAATTCTAAGATCAAAAGGGGCGCGCAGCTACTGAGGGGGGGGGGAACGGTGTCGTCTGAGGGTGCGAGACGTGGTTGAGTTATCGTTGAGGGAGGGAAATGATTACAGACAAAAAAAAAGAGACCTCCGAATGTATCAACAGGTGACGTTTCCGCAAGCTGTGA
>Ga0179593_1680422_pt1 | contig 13766 bp, 9 predicted proteins | sample CZODoug2_1_08_16_FD_185931 | JGI IMG/M metagenome (GOLD analysis project Ga0179593, IMG submission 185931) | Vadose zone soil fungal communities from Angelo Coast Range Reserve, California, USA - CZODoug2_1_08_16fungal (PacBio error correction) | ecosystem: Environmental > Terrestrial > Soil >...
TTGGGGGGAAAAAGGAAGTGCACTAGGAAAAGGGTCTTCCAAACCGCCGAGAGTCACGGAGGGGGGACTGTATGGCTGTTGCGAGCGTATAGGAAATGAAAAGAGCTGTAAATCGGCAACATACGAACCAGCCCATAGGACGTTAGGTGGCGAGTAGGCCGAGACAACCGTAGCAGACAGGGGATCGGACAGGTCATCTGTTGGGGTGCCCCTACAATGGTGATGCAACCGAGAGGAAAAAGGTCCGCCACGCGCCCACAGAATTCGAGATTGGTGTCGATTCAGACGCTTCGTGTATACCTACGAAGTAGTAGGAAAAGGTTTGGAGAGTAAAGGGGAGGGGCATGTAAAAACATGTATTACCCTTCCCTGCAGAGAAAGCACCGCAAACCGAAATGCGGTCTGGTCGCGGAACAATCCTTCCCCGACACTTCATTCGTAAGGCTTCCCACTTCGGAGTCAAGGACAACCTGCGAAAAAAAGGGGATGGAGGTAGCAGAAGAAGTCCGACCATGACGGGTTGTGTCTTTATACTGTATACAGAAATCGGGACTTACTATATGGAACTAGAGGGCGCTGTTCCTGAGCTGTACGGGAAAGGCTTCCCTCTAGTGCGTAACAATCAGCTGGATACAGGACGGGCCCCAGGAGGCAGCGAGCAGGCGCGTAGAGGCGGAGTCAGCGTAAAAAAAGGTGTTTCCACGTCGGAGCGACGGAAAAAAAGGGCGATCGAAAAAATCGGGACGCTCGGCACAATAACCACTCGTTGTAAAAGGACGAGGGGCCATATATACGCGGTCAAACTCTGGGAGCCTACGAACGAAGGAATTCGGGGGGGGGGGAGACAAGCCTTGTCAACCCATTCCTCCGGAATGTTATCGTGCGAAAAGGTAGAAGAAGCAAGAAGACTGCCTGGCGAAGGGGGGTGGGGAAGACAAAGCAGGACGTCAGTGTCCGCACTCCAACGAAAATACCTACGGGGAGTTCTTCCCGGGCGGGCGAGCCATCAACGTAAGGAAGACGAAAAATGGTCCCGAATTAAAGAGGACTTCTTCTACTACCAGGTTTCAAGAAAGGAATGTTCGGGGGACTCGGGAGACCGCAAAAAACAAAGCCATTGACCATTAAAACCCCCTTTTCTCTATCTTCTGCAAGGGGAAATCGGCGGAGTCGCAAAAAGATAGGCAAACACCCTACTTGATCTTCTCAGCGTTGGTAAACGCCGCCGGGGCCATTGACAGGAAGTCCCAAGGATTACTACATATCTCCATCCTCTTCCCGCATCCGGTGATGGGACCAGGGGGACCTTCCAAAAAGGGGAACTAAAGGAAAAAAAAATTCGAGATCCAGGGGGAGAAACATGAGAACAGGATCCTCCCCGTCATAGTCATGTGCAGTCGTAGGGACAAGATCGGGAGGAGGCCAAAAAACCTACGGACGTTTGGGCCAAGAGGGATGTTCCAAGACATCCAACGGACCGATGATACACAGTGACTGTCTGTGGGACGGATAATTCGCAAACGCCCAGCGACAACCACACAGCCAACCACAAAAAAAAAGGGAAATGAGAAAACCTCGACAGATTACAGCCGCGATATACTGGAGCCACGACAATACACTATATTCACCGGAGATGACTGTGGGTACTGCTCCAACACTCGTACAGTTCGACTGGGGACAACAAGAGGGGAAATGAATCTTTTTCGGGTGTCGCACGTACAGCCGGGGGGAAATCGGCGGTCTTATCGAATCGGGGGCTACACGATGCGGGTGTAACCGTTACAGAATTGTTGCAATGGTTGGCTCGGGAGGGGGGCGGCGGGGCAGGTTGGGGCAAAAGAAGAAAGAAAAGAAGAGAGGGAAGGGGGGGAATCCATCTAGCAATTTGGCCTCGTAGAGGGGGTGGGGCTAACCCTCAGAATGTGAACCACCGAGTGGGAAAGAGCGAGACCTCTTCATTCTGGTTGCAGAGTATGGTTCCGGGGGAGGAAAAGGGGGGCCCAGGGAGTATTTTCGTCTTCTCAGGCTCCATCTACGTACGCCGACCGAGGACGAGAGGGAGGAAGGAAGGTTCACACCTAGCTCGGTCGACCTAAAACGAACGAAACTTGAGTCGACGCGGGAGTCCGATCTCACGAGGAAGGATGGGAGGGGTCGATCAGAAACAGGTCTGAGGTCCTCCTCAAACACAACTATTATTAGGAAAAGTAAAAAGAGAAAGCAATAGGTGGAGAGAAGGAAAGGGGGACTCCCATCAAAAGCTGCGGGATGTGAAGCAAGTGGATTAGGGGCGACGAATTTTGAGAAAACGATCTCCTGTTTAATCAGACGAAGACACTAAAGATTCTAAAAAGGGGGGGGGCAGGATAAGGGGATAGCACAGAAAACCGCAAAAAGATTCTACCCCTGACTAACCACTTCCAGAGAAGAAACCAACACGCACAGGAGACGTGCAACTGATGTGCATCACACAAATAATATTCCCAGCGCCAGTAGAAAAAAAAACGCCTCTGCGCTGACCGTCAGTAGAAACAAAAAGCAAAAAACAACGAAGGCCGCCCAAGCAAACAGCAGAAAGCGCCGACGGCTGCAGAGAAAGGAGATGGAAAGGCGAAGACAAACTCACCACCTGAGGGAAGAAGGAGCCCAAGGACGAGCGAGGAGAAGAGGAGCGGGAGGGAACAAGATATTTCTTTGGGAGACACAGCCTCCCGTGAAGGTCCTCGCGCTAAACAGCCGCGGCGCGGGAAGTCTATGACCGGGGAGAAAGGCCTCCCGGGCACCAGACGAGGCAGGACAAGGCCTAGAACGGCACTGCCCCATAGGGGCTCATCACCGCGATACGGAGGGGCGCCAGACAAGGAGCATGTCGGGAGGGGACGACGGCTGAACTGCGAGAGGGCAGAGAGACCTCAGGCGGGGTCGCCCCTTCGCGTTATACCGATCCTGGGTGCTAATTATCACCCGGATAGGGAATTTCGATATGAGAAGGGGGGAGGGAGGAAAGTCGTAATTTCTCTGGGTTGACTGAAAGTTACGCCTTGTGGATTACGTAATTGTAACCGGAAAGTCGTCTGAAGATCAGGGAAAATGGTGGGGAGTGTACAGACTGCGCCTTCCTTAGTTGGGGCGGACTTAGTCCGGGAAGGAGAGAAAAGGGAAGTTGGTAGAAGGAATTGGATCCTACTCTTAAAAAAAAAGACAGCCTTCGTAAAGTCTTCGTCGCGGAGTCTAATGGGGGAAAAAGTCATGTAGAAAAAAAACGGCGGGGAAAGAAAGGCGCTTCGGGATAGGGTGGGGTGGGGAATGGAGGACATGGACGGAAAAAAGTCCTGGGGGGTTGCCCGTCCATCGAAATCAGCTTAAGGAAAGTAGTATCTTGAGAGGGTCGTACAAGAGAAAAGGACAGGCATGACAGTGGCAATCGTCTTCGTCACAGACTAAAAGATGCGTCACGGTTTATGGACCAAAGAAAGGAAAGCCATAGGGAATATAAAACGACTGATTGAGGCGTGGGAAGGTATTTTTATCGGGACGGTTCCGAGCTCAGACCCACGCAAAACCGGGCGGAGAAAGAAAGGACGCAAAAAGAGACACTGTCAAGGCGGGGAAGTGCAGAACGCTGCCAGGTGCGAAACACGTATGGCGGGCAAATTTCTTCCAAGGGCAGAACAAGTAGGCGCGGTGGGAGACCCCGAGTACGAGAGGGACGCAAAGTCATACGTGAAAAGAAGAAGGTGGAAAAAATAGCAGGGACGATCTCGTCACTTGAGGCTTATCCTCGGCCAACGCACAAAAAGACTGGTTGACGAGGTGGGGGGAGGGAGATCTCCTGCCCTAAGAACACTGAGAAGGCAGTGGTGAAGACGGCAGACGTATTCTCTGGAGTAATTGTATTGCTTGCAAATCTGCGAGAGAAAAGCGCTCTGCCATACGACGGTGGCGTTGTAGAGTGGGAGGGGAGAGGGACGCAGTATGAGAAAATTTCAAAAAACAAGTGGAAAGTACGACTTAATTTCTACCAGAAGCCTTAATCGAACACGACAGGGGGGAATCGGGCGGCTGGCGGAAGAGTTTCACGAGGCGGGAACTGTGATTGTAAAAAAAACTGGCGCGGGCAAAGGCTCAACGCGGAGAAGGGAACGGTGTTTCCTACAAAAGACCGCCCAACCGTCAAAAAGACGTAGACCTGGTCCCGCAAGCGCAAACCTACCGGAAAAAGAGCAAGAGCGGGCACACCCGTATAAAACGAAAAGAATCAAAAAGAAACAAGGGAGGGAAAGAAAAGAGGGTGGACGGCAGTGCCGTCGGAGGAGCCGGCGTAAAAAAAAGGGCGGCGGGGACGTAGGGGCGCTTTGCGGAAAAAAATCGCCCAAAGGTCAGGGGGGAAGAAAAACCTTACGAAGGAATGGAAAACGGGAGGGGGGTTGCTCCAAGGCGGCAACCCTAGTGAAACTAGTCGAACGCGTTTTCTTCAAGACTAGGAGGGTAAAGCTCTTCTGCCAATGAAGGAAAACAGACCTCAATCGCCCAACCCGTAAGACCGCAAATCCATCCACCCCGTACGAAATATAAGCTGTCCGGGGGCAAGGACGCTTGAGGTAAAAAAACGACAACTCCAAAGGCTCAAGGGCATAGGCAAGGGGAGAGCAAGGATGTAAAGGGGCTGAAAAGGAGAGAGATGAAGATCGCCGGGGACGACCTCTTCAAAATCGGTCGTGGAAACAACGATCATCCTCGAAACTTAAGCGATCTTTAGAAATCACAGGGACGGTCTCTGGATTGCGGGCCGTTTCAAAAATGTCACTCCTAACAGGGACCCACACAAAGTCCTCGGTCTTACATCTACAGCTATAGGGTGGCCGAGGGGCGGCCGAAATGCAGGCAGTATGTGGAAGAGGGGAAAAGGCCGATCGGGGGAAAGGGGAAGGCCTGGGTTTCCGACGGAAAGGAGCAGACGTCGTCTACCTCGGGACGAACTATGGAAGATTCGCCAGAAAGCATCTAAATGAGAGATGAAATCAGAAAGAATTCGGGGTTGCCTGGGAGTCATTGGAGCAAAGCTCCTAAGTTGAAAGAATCAGAACAGAAAATCCTAAACAGACCAGGTTATAGGGGCCAAAGCGGCGCCTACAGCCCGAAGGGGGCCTGCAAGGAAGGGCGCTGGCGAAAGGAAGGAAGAAGCCTGTCCAAAATCCATTCCCTACTGAGGGGTAGTCCGCCGCGCCATGCTGGCCGGCCCTCAAGGTCCGGTGGGGCGCCCCGATCGGCCACAAAAAAAACATGCATGGAAAGCTAAGGGAGAAATCAACAATAGGGTGTTCGCTCTGACAGAAACGATGTCAACAAAGCGCCTGGGAAGGGAAAGGACTACGGGAAGGTAGAAAGGTTACTGGAAGGGGAATTCTCATACAGGCCAACACCCCTACTACTTATGCTCAGTCGGTGGGTGGAAATCGCCGCATGGGAAATGTTCCAGTAGTCCAGTGTCTTACAAGGTGGGCGGACGCAGGGAGCACCGGAGACCCTTCAGAAGGTGTTGAATAAGGCGAACCGGGCTGCCGTCTATCAGCCGCTACAATGGAATAACGTTAATCGTAGCACTATTTTCAGAAGGCTCGCCCGTGCTGCAAATCGGGAATGGCAGGTGGATTCTGTCTACGAACTTCGAGAAACAGAGTACCGCAACGTCGCTCGCAATAATACAAAAGTGACTCATAAGGCATGTTTCCGCTGCCGGCTAGCCGCGGCCTGTGCCCGAGAGGTCCAGCCAGGAGGCGGGCCCAAAAGAAAGACTGGCATTAACGATCGAGTAAGGGAGTTCTTTGGAAGACAGAGTCTGGACGTCGCTAGAATCGAAAACCAAGAAAAAAGAGCGTCGTCAAATGGGGTCTCGGTCTACTGCATAGCCTTGTCTTGCACCGGGAAAACGGAAAGCGTCTGGTAGGTTAATCGAGTGAAGGCTCATGGTGCCGTGCTGTGGGAAGAGAATGGCAAAGAAGGACGCGGCGGTGGCGCAAGGGGGTCCAGCCCGGGGAGGGACTAAGTGGGAAAGCCGGGCCGGGGGGGGAGCACCTCGCCGTGCCAGGACCCGCGCTGCACGCCTCTGGCAAGCGGGAGTGGGCCTTGGGGTCGATCACATTTAGAGACCTAGGACGAATGGGAGGGCATTAGGTAAGAAAGATTGTCTACAAAAGTCGCGACTACTCCATCGAGGCCGTGTTGGCGTGAAAAGAGTGTGCTCACCACACGAGGGGCTCATCGACCACGGTAAGTATGCAGGGCGCTTAAGCGCTCAAGCGAATAAAAACGCATCGAAGGGGAATGCGGTCAAGTAGGTGGTACGCCACCTGGGGGAGCGTCTCCAAAATAACGGAGGGGAGGTAGATGAGTTGGAGTAAGAGAAGGGGGGAGGCCAGGCCTACAATCAGCCGACGGGTCCTGAGAAGGTCTATCTAAATCGCGTTCTCAGTAGGGACGTGGAATGAAGGTCTGAAGGAGGAACGAAGAAAGGTTCAAGCAAGAATTCGAGGCGGCGAGAGGACGCCTCTGGAGCCTCACCTCCTCACTGACCCCGGACGATCAAAGCCAGAAAAGAGGACTACAGGGGGCAGCGGGCGGGCGATTCTTAAGATGTGTCATTAAAACATGCGGGCTACTAGTCCCGCCTAGGTGAACCCAGTAAAAACGGAACGAAGGTGCAAAAACGGGACCGCCTCTCTCAAAGATCAAAGAAAAAGGAAACTCACAAAGGAAAGTTCTCGCCAATACTACTTTCCCCTTCTTTGGCCAAAGCCTCACCAAATCGTGCCGCCCCATTACGCGAGCTCGAGGAGTAATGAAGACGACTATATTGACTTCTTTCCAGCCTCCCGTAGGGGGAGCGCTCTGTCCAGCCTCCCTTTCTTGATATGACCTGTTCCAACAATGCCGAAAGGGGACTAAAATCACCATGGCCGCGCTAACTCGGTCTGGGGACTTCCATAATACGACTTGTGCCGTCCTAAGGGCATATGAAGAGGACGAGTCAGGGGGCCCCTCTTTATAGCCTTTTTTAAAGGCGTTGGTCAGTCCCACAAGAGGCTCAAAGAGCACGGCAGGGGCTATGGGAGGGGAGGGAACTTTCTTTCCTGTGCAGGACTTCAATTGAATGAGAGGCTTAACTCCGCTAAACAAAAACCGACAATAAAAAAAAAAAAAAAAAAATGTAGCCAAACAAGAGTGCAAAAGGGGGTGGCGTACGGGAAAAAAAAACTTCCAGAGGGGGCGAAGCGCCCGGTAAGGCCAAAGAGTTCGAAGGGGGAATCCGGGGGGGGAAGGGGGGAAAAGGCTTTCAGGAGACCGACACAGGCTGAGAGGTCCTCTCATCTCTTCAAGGAGGTCATGGCTCCCACCCTGACTGGATGGAAACCAGTAGGCGGAAGCCCTCGCCTTCGGATGTATTATTAGACGAGGACTGGAAACAAGCTACAGAGAAGGCCAGTCTTAGTTGTATTCTTAGGATCGTGTAGCGCTGAGCCCTGAGTCCGTTTCGGGAAAAAGTAGCAGAAAACTGTTAGACCATAACTAAGGACAAACGCGCGGCGGGCAATCCCGAGCCGCGGAAGAGCTGATGGGAGGAAATCAGGAAAGCTCGGGTCCGTCTGAAAAACAGGGCGAGCCCGCCGTGATGCGACGGAGCCCCGCTTCCCAGTAGACGCCTGAGTCGAAACGTGGAGAAATAGGTAAAACAAGAGAGGGCCGTCATCTGTGGTGAAAGAGACGGCCTTTGGGAGCGATCCCCCTCCAATATCGCGGAGTCGAGGATGACCGGAGGGGAAAAAAAAAAAAAGTTGCGAGGTGGACACGAAAAAATGCCGAAGAATCGCTCCGTGCGTTGCGGGATCCGAGGCTCATTTTTCGAGGAAGGTGGCTCGAACCCCAGTGACGCGCTCAAGACTACGGTGCGAACGGCGTAGTAGGGGGACAGTTACTCATTTCGCAAATGAGACGACGTAGTTTCTACAAGCGGCTGAATCGAAACGCGTTCGCGGAGGCTGGCGGTCCTGGGTTGCAAGTGGGGGGGGGGTTTGCGAAAAAGAAAACGGAGGAGAGGACTGGAGACGGAAAAAATGACCGGAACCACGCCGAGAAGCCCTGCCTGGTCCCCCAGAACCACCGAATCAGCAGCAACAATACATCGGCGGGGCGAAAGCCCCGGTCACTAGGCCGATCTGAAAAAAAAATCTCTCTACAAATTAAAATCGAGTGGCATTGAAGCAAGGGGAGTTTAACTTCGCCCCGCCGAGAGGTCGGCGGTGACTTTACAGCGCTTGCGGGACCGGGAGAGCTTGTCTGGACAAAGGAGTTTTCCAGGAAAGGAAGGTCGGGGACTAATACTAAAGCATAGGGCTCCAACCCTGCTCCAAACTAGTACCCAGGAAAGAGTCGAACGCGTGTTCGGCCGCGTCGGGGAACCTACTAAGGAAAGTTTGGCGAAAATTCAACAGGGCGCCCACATCAATCAAAAGGGACAGAGCGCCAATGTCTATGGGCGGGAGAAAGGGCTCGCCGCGTGGAAGACGCAGCCTCGCACTGAGCATAGTCTGACGTCAGGGAAAAAGAATTAAAAAAACTTAAAAGGATGGCGGGGTCGTGAAGGAGTCCTCCTACCAGTCAACCATTACTTTGGGTTGGGAAGACGTATCATCCTCGACGTACTAGATCGTAGAAAAGACTGGGAATGAAAAGAAGACCCCGAAAAGGCCGAGGTTCTTAAAGCTCTCATCAGGTAGATAGGACGCCACGGCGGCCTCAGAGCAAGGCGAGTATGATGGGAAGGATCAGTTAAGAGAAACACGGGCGGGTTGAGGAGCAAGGGGGGAATCTCTAACCACTCGAAAAAGAGGGAAAGATTTCTCGCCATCAGCTCGTGAACTCTTGATGGCGACAAAAGTCGCTGGGCAAGGGGGTTCTGGGAGAACTGAACCAGGGTTCCGACGCCGATTTGGCCAAAGGAAAAAAAACTCCAAGCACGATACCTACAAGCGCGAAGGGGACTTCAAATGGCGCAGGTAGCCAACCGCCCGGACGTCCTCGCCCTGGCCTCCCTAAAAAAACGAGGGGACTGGCACACGTCGGTCAAACGTGTCGTCTCCAGATGAAAAATGCAGGGCTTTAGAAACCGGCTGTAAGGGTGTTACGTGTACACGGCCGGCTGACACAAGGCTCCAAGGGAAATCATGAAAAAGGGCGCTGGAGAAAAACCCGGCGCATACATGTACGCCAACCCGACATAAGGGCTCGAAAATTCAGCAAGTCATTACGTCCCTAAAAACTAACGGGTCCCATCTACTGCCGGGACTGCCCCGGCGACGGGGGATTGAAGTCGACCACGGCTCCATTGAGCACCGGATCGTCTCACGATGGCAGACATGCCCAGAAGGAATCTGTCGCATTGGAAAGGAGGTCGGCCACAAAGGAAAGCCGATAGAGGAAAGGTGCCGAAGTGCGTGAAGGGCTTTGGACAAGGGGAAAGGCAGACCGGAGCCATCAATAGCTTCGCGGCAGAGCCAGCACGGGATGAAAACCGAGCGTACTTAAAGAGAAAAACACTTCGCACGCCCGACTCGCAGACGTCTTCCGGTTAGGGGATCTGGGGGAAAGGCTCGTCAAGTACCGCCTTTTCCGGAGATCGTCATAGTCGTACTGGGGACGTGCTGTTTCTGGGGGGGGGGAGTCAAAAAACGGCTCCTTCTGTGGGAAAAATGGTCTCCTTTCTGTATCGGGATCTGGGAGGAAGAGGGGAGTACGTTGACTCGACCGGTCCCGAAAAACGCCCACGAGCTTCAGGGGGGGAAGGTCTGGGGGTGGCGACTGGGGAAAAAGAGTCGCGGTCGCCCGCTAAGACATCTAAACAGTATGCGTGGGCGTGTAAACTGGAGAAGGAAAAAAAAAAAGTCGGACCCAAGCTTTACTGTATGCAGCTCTTCCCTCTCTAAATCTAGGAGTTGCTTGGTATGCCCTTCAAGATCCACCTGGAGGAGAAAGCTCAACAACAAAAAGAGATGAGAGAACTACAGAGGGGCGAGCCGAATTAGAGAAAAACATCACGCCCTACTGGCGGTCGAGCGGCTCTCTTTCAATACGTAAAGAGGAGGAGTTTCTCAGACTACGGGTTACGAGAGCGGACTTTTGAAAAGGCAATCGTCTTCTCTACGAGGAGCCGCTCCTCCTACACCGAACGGCGACCCCTTTTACTAAAAAGTCCAAGAGACGGAAACGCTTCGAAGCGGCGGGGAATTCCCCGGCAGCACCCCCGAGGCTAGATCCCAGAGTATTCCCCAAAAATCAGCGAAGAAGGTTCGCAACCCCGCGCGACTTGACGAAAAAGAGGGACGCACGGCAAATCTCACGTGCAGTCTTTCCCACGACAATCTGCACACGAGCGAAAGAAAGACGACGAGCCGCTCTCGGGACGGTTGGGAGTGGAACAAGAAGGAAGAAAGCTGAAGAGGAGAAGAAGAAATTGCCCCCATGCTCACCTCTTTTTCCAACCACCGGGGACTTGGGCATACTCCCGATGGGCTGCACCTGAAAACAGAGGAAATCCGTCTACACCATTGAAGTCCAGGAACGTAGTGGTTCAATGGACGAGAGGCCGTGAATACCTGCCACTTCAGATTGACTTCTTCGGGGCGCATTGAGGAAACCTAGACGGGGATCTTGCTGAAGTGATCCCCTCTCGGGGGGGGGGGGGGGAATTTCTCCTCGTGACCGGAGGCCGGGCAGCGGGCGAAGTACGGGAGGGGGAAGGGGCGTTAAACAGGACGGAAGAACAGGGAGAAGTGCGTGCGCTGAACCCCGCAGCAGCATCCTCGAGTGTGGGGCTTGGGAGGAGCCTAGTGGAGAAGAACGGGAAAGTATATCCCATTTCTCTGGGTTGAGCCGCCCCTTTCTTACCTAGAAAACACCAACATCCTGCGGATCTGGGGGGGCTCAAAAGAATCATCAATTCAAAGTTCTTTAGAAGATTCAATTGCTAACGACGTGCTTTTCCATCATTTCTCAGTAATCCGCTCTCAGGCGGGGTATTATTACGATGGATGAACTGAGAAAATTCTCCATCGGAATTGCCAGTCTGCGGGAAGATTCTTGCTGCCGATACCTGACTTATGAAGGGGAAGGGGCACCAAAGACTTCTGTATGAACCATACTAGGGCGCTTCTGCGTAAGACGCGGAAAAGAGGTTGCGGCGGAGGGAGTTTGTCCAAAGGGAAGGAAACCTTCAAAGGAACAAAAAGGGTGACTCGAGGCCACTTCCTACCGCGGAAAAGATACGGTGAGTCGACCTTCCGTGGCGAGGTATCGAAAGCTGAATGACGAAGTGCATAGAGCGACTTCCCCTCCGCGTGTCTCCAGACGAGACAGGAGGATCCTTCGCCCCCACAAATTCCTGGTTGAACGAGGTCGAGAATCGAAAAAAAAAAAGACTCGGGGAGAAAAAGTTCAGTGGACGTCTCTCTTAGCGGCGAGGGATGAAAGGGCGAGCCCCCCGAAAAAGAAGGACTAACGGTGGCGGTGAATTGCGGAGGGGGGAGGGGTTGGGGCGAAAAAGCACGGGCAACATTTCCCAAGAAGGACGACGTAGGCTACCCTAAGTGGTGGAGTAAGAGGAAGCTTGCGCTGTCGTCCCCTAGGGGAGGGCATGGGTTGAGTAACCAGAAAACGAGCTCAAACTACGGAAACGAACGTCCCGGACCAGAAGGGTTTCTACGCCGTCCAGCAAGCGCATCCCTAACCTTACCACCGCCGGGGAAACTAGAAGAAAAGGACCCTATGCCTAGCTGCAAAAGGCCACTCGAAATCTCTCTCAACAAAAAGGAAAAGATAGGAAGGAATCCTGGCTTCTCCCCAGAAAAGGGCGTCGGGTACGGGATGGCTGGAAAGAACACATGCCGGGCTGTCAAGCCCCCTTCGGGCGTGGTCCGAAAGGGGGGGGGGTTTGGCACTGCCTCGGAACCTTCGCTCGAGCGACTGAATAATGAAGGGGGGCGACAACCCCTGCGCACCCCTAAAAGCCAAAGGAAAGAGAGTAACGAGGGATTGAAACCGGTCATGACACAGGGGCGAATGTCCACGGGATGGCAACTCATCGCAGGCCTCAATTAACGCTCACAACCGCAAGTAAAGGAAGGCTCTGTCAGGGGCTGCTACTGTTAACCGGGTGGCCTCGAAAAGTTTTCGTCTTCAAAAAGGTCAGGGAGCGCAGGCCCCTTCGCGAGAGAGTGGTCGGGCGAAGAAGAAAAAAAAACCGGAAATCGGTCACCAGTACGTGTTTCGGGACAAGAACGGATCAGCAATAAAAGTAAGAGAGGAAACCCGTCCAAGGGCCTGCAAGGAACGTCCCCCTCGTCCAATAATGGGCGTAAAAAGAAGAAGTACCGTGCCCCGGCTGGCCTCGCTCAAGTCTAGCAGAAGGCGCACACGGGCCAGGCTATCCCTCTTTGTTAGCTAGGAGGAACGGGGCTCGAACCCTCTTTACGCAAACGCGTAAAAAGGACTCCATAATGCCAGAGCGGAAGAAAATCGCATACGCAGGTTTCCTTCGTGGGAGACAGAAAGGCCAGTCGGGGGAAGAAAAACTTGGCAAGGAACACATCGAAAAGAAGGGATCGGGCCTCACGATGGAAATAACATAAAGCCCGAGCTGGCGTCATTGATGGCGCATGTTTCCGCTGTACCACGGAGGCCAGTCTCAACTGTGCCTCCTAATCAAAGGGAGGGGCTAATCTGGGAAAAGTGTGAATTAATCGTGCCCAAATGGCCGTCATGCATGAGACTAAGAACGGACCTAGGGAAAAGCTGGAGGGGGAGGGACGAGAGGCGTAAACCCCGCGAAAGGCGAGGGAATGAAACGGGCTCTTCGACAAGGGGAAGGCCGCATAAAACGCACAAAACGAGGTCGCTCAGCGCCGGCAAAGCATATATCCCTGCCCAATGGAAACCGAAAGTCGAAGAGAAATCTCCGGGGGCACTCGCAGAAAGGTGCTTATAGGGAGGACCTGCCCAAAGGATCGGGGGGAGCAAAAATTTAAGGGAGGTTTTTGGAAAAAGGATCCTTAGTAAGTGGCAGGGCCTACTGCCACAGAGGGAGATGGTCCGCCCCACAGAGAACGGGCCTAAAGAAGCGTCGGGAACTCCCTGGTGTCCTCGAGGCGGGCGAAGGGGGAGGGAGGCCCCAAGGGAAAAAAATCCCGGGAAGAGGACGAGAGCCAGGGACCTAGCGATCGTCTCGCTAGACAGGGGACTCACGCATCGGAGAAAACTAAAGGACTCGGGGGGAAGCACCGGTGAGGACTGTTCGGAGGGCCGTTACTGTCTTATCGCAGATCTTCCGCGTTTAAAAGATGCGGTTGCTGGGGAGATTTCCGCAGCTGTTGTTGTGCCCCCTTTCCAGTACAGGGAGTACTACGAGGTAAGACGGAACGTGTGCCTCTTAGCCGGTCCTGTGGTGGGAGGGCAAATCCAGTTCAGAGGGAACCGTCAAAAGAATCATGATGGGACTCAAGGGTTTCCTCTGGGTATAGGGGCATTAGGAGGGGGGTGAGACTGAGGAGAAATTGCATGGAGCTCGGCGCAAAATCGCCGCATCGAAAGAGGTGTCGTGAAAACGGATCTGTCGTCACATAAAGGAATCCCGATAAAAAAGGAAAGAGGTACGGGATGGGGGCGATGCCAACGACTCGCCTCGGCTTGCGGGTAGTCACGTGGATCGGGATTAAGTG
>Ga0179593_1731775_pt1 | contig 13766 bp, 16 predicted proteins | sample CZODoug2_1_08_16_FD_185931 | JGI IMG/M metagenome (GOLD analysis project Ga0179593, IMG submission 185931) | Vadose zone soil fungal communities from Angelo Coast Range Reserve, California, USA - CZODoug2_1_08_16fungal (PacBio error correction) | ecosystem: Environmental > Terrestrial > Soil >...
AACTCGCATCGTGGAAATCGAAAAAAGGGGGGGGGCAAACTGAACTCCCTGGTTATCTTTTACACCAAGGCGACCTGCACAAAAAGAAGGAAGGAACATGAGGGGGAGAAATACACAAGCGAAAAAAGACGAGCAACTGAGCATCTGAGAGCGCCGTAAAGGCTGAAGACGGTCAGGTCAAAAGGAATGGGGACACCTCTGGGAAAGATTGACTAGACTGAATGTGGAACGGAAAAGGTGAAATATTGCTCTACATATGAAGGGGGGGAAGGAAGAGGATGACTGAGGTCATGGGCAGATGGAGCAGAAAGTTTGAGAAGGAGGCAGGACGCGTGCTTGCTGAAAAAGCGACGGGCGAGAAAGGAGTCCGTGGTTCAAGGGGGGGGGGAAAATCAGTTGAAGGGGTGGTAAAATGCACTTAAAAAAACAAGCTCAAAGAGTGAAAGGATCTGGAAAAACCGGAGTCCTGCCGTGAGGACGGTAGACACCTCGATGTAGAGAAAAAGCTATTGTACACGGGGAGAAAAAGAAAGCTTGGACCGGCTCGAAAGGGTGGAAACTACTGAAAACTCGGAATTTACGAGCAATCCTTCACCTGACGAGAAAGCCACCACGGAAACGGCCAACACCTCGTCAAGAACATTGAAGGGCTGAAATGAGAGAGCGGACCGGGTAGGTAACGCTTACTTAAACAGATCTTCAAGACTGGCAAACAGGGCCAACGCAACAAACGTCTAAAATGCCGTGTTAGCCAGGAAAAAAACGGTTTGAGAAAAGAGGGGGGGATGGATCCTCATGGGAAATCTCAATGTGGGGTAAGAGAAAGAGGGGGGTAAAAGAGGAAAGCATAGTGTGTGAACAAAGGAACTAACAATCTATTTGGGACGAGTCCTCTAAATCCGTCCGGCGAATATGAATAATAAGGGGGTGAGGAGAGGACGTCAGATTTTTAGTAAACGATCAGGTGGGTCATCCCTATGTCGTACTTGACGTAAAGCCATTTTATTTCGTTGCAGAGAAAAGGAGTTGGGTCATGAATGAGGGTAGGGCATAAGTGGAGGGAAATTCCGAGGTAAAGAAAGGACATATTTCCAAGGGGAGACATTACAGTAACCGATGAACTGCGGCCCGATCGTCGCTTCAGTCGAGTCGGCGGGACAAAAAAAGGGAACGGGTCCTGAAGCGGCCCGTTGGGAACTGGAGGGGAGAACACGCTTGGTTATGGGGGGCAAATGGGGAACAAGGGGAGGTGTACTACTTAGGACAAGGAAATGAGTTTCCTGGAAAAAAAATTCATCAAGAAAATTACCGGAGGCTGGGTCAGTCAGCAAGATCTCAAAAGAACGAGGGCTGAGATCTCTTCTGAGGAATGGGTCTATGATTGGGAAGAGAGGTAAAATTGCTCTACATGGAGGAAACTCCTGGCAAAGGAAAGGTCGAGAGCCGATATGTTTAAGGGAAGAAGCTATGAAAATGGTAAAAAGAAACCTTCGCTCTCATATCCAGACTAAGTTCGTCTTTCTCTAACAAGGTAGACAGGGTGCCAGGACCAGACGGACTCAAAAGGAAATAGAGATCCGCGCCGAAGGCCAATGGTCAGGGGGGGGTGAGGGGAAATATCGATTATTTTGGGCGAGAGCTTTTTCGGGATGAGGACGGGATAAGGGGTGCTCGCACGCTGCTGGACTGAGGGTTAGGGGGCAGCTAATCAGGAGTTTGATTCACTTTACTGAAAAGCGGGGTTAAACCATTGCCAGAATTCGGACAACAGGGGCGCAGTGGGGAGGGGGCAAATTCTTCACTTCACTTTTTACCAGGGAACGGACCGTTTCTCCAAGAAGGGGGCAAAAACGTATAAGAGGCAAATACGGTAACATTAAAAAAGAACTGCCAGGGGCTCCGTGCAAAAGTATGAGGAAAAGAATTCCAAAAAAAAGACAAATCATGATAAAGGTTTCTTCGGGAGGGGGGGGTCCCGTACCATCTCCGCCTGAAAAACGAAAAAGTCGAAGCAAGAAAAACTTATCAAGAGGGGGAAAATGACCGTAACAAGTGGGGAAGGACTATCATTAGGAAAAATAATTAAATGTCCGACGAGGGGGGTGAAAATGTGGAAATCGGAAAACCGTGATTACTGGGTAAGGCAGCCAGGGAACAATTTTGCTAAAGGATTCCGGTAACTAAAATGCCTAGGGAAAAAAACATCCTTGACTGACACAAAACTGGGCGAAAAGAAAAACAGCACCCTGGAATATCATTCGTTTCTTGTAACGAGGGTGGTGGGATTAACTCTAACACACAGAAGGGGAAGAGAGTTTAGAGGACCCAAACAGTCCGACCGCAGATTAATTGTTGTGAGGGGTTTTTTGAGGCGTGGGACGGTTTTGGGAGCAAGGGCATCCTATGGATGGGCTATCGGATCAAAGTCAGTATTTAAAGTAGAACTCCTTGGGACCCCTTATTTTGGAAAATTCTGGGGAAAGGAACATAAGTTCTGATTAAGACGGGGGGGAAGATAAAGGGGCAACTGGAAGCGACTCACAGATGAAGAGAGTGGGCAGAAGGATAAACAGTGGTGGGAATGGTCGCCATATTAGTCTAGGGGAAGAGAGGAAAGAATCAAGAAAAGTCTAAGGGGGTGGATGAGTGGGGGCGGGACGAAGGCTGCAAAGGAATTGGAAATGGAAGGCGACGGGGGGGGAATCGTCATGCGGAGATGCAAGGAAACTTAAATACGGGATGCAGAATCAACTGCAGCAACGGGGAGTAAAGGGACTCACACTTTGTTGGGAAAGAGTATTAGGGGACAGGGAAAAGTCAAGGCAGATGAGACCGATAAAACTGCTCAGGGGAGCCAACTACGCCAGCACCGATAGAAAGGAAACAAGATTAAAGAAAAAACAGAAACCTGATGATACGAAGCGATATGCGGAAGAAAAACCCAAAGGCGCCGCGGGATGGCTGGGAGCGAGAACCGCGCAGTATTGCTGAAAGGGCAAACCAGGGACAAAGGCCCTCAACAAGCCATAGGACGCTGAAGAGGAAGGGTGGGAAATAGATTCCTGAGAGCCCTCCTTAAAAGGAAAGTGGATCAGGGGGAGATGCCGAGGAGTCAGATCGATCAGGTCGAGCAAGGAACCCGTCGCACCGGATAACCTAAAGGAAAGAGAAAAAAATCAGAATCGGATCCAGAGGGAAAAAAGGGGAAATGAGTTATTCCCTCGAAAAGACATGAACCGGCCCAAAGGGAAAGGGAGCAACCCACTGATGCAGAACGAAAGAAAAGCGAAAGGGGATCGTCGAGCAAAAAAAAAGGCGCCCGGCGGAAACCAAAAGATGACTGGGCCGAAAACGAAGACAGGGAAGGACCAAAGGGTCAAGCGGGGGGGGGAGGGGAAAAGAAAGGAGTCTAAGAAGGTATCTTAACGAGTCGCGGTTCTCACCGTGTCGTAAAAAAACGGCCCTAGGGGACAAAGAAAGCAGTACGGAGGACCCCGATGAAAGTCAAGCAGAGACGAGAAGATTAAACACCAGAACCGCTGGCCATCAAAGAAGAAGCAATGTCTGACAAATAAAAGGACTTACGTAGCACGACCAAAATTTCGTAATATCTACCGGAAAAAAAAAGCGAGGGAGGCGTTTGAGTTTGAGAGAAAAAAAGTCCAACAAATAGGAAAGTGACGGGGGGGAAGTGAAAGTATTCCCAGCGACGCCATCACCAACCAAACCCAAAGGCGAGAGGGGGGAAAAGGAATCACCCCAGATGGCCAAACGAGGGGGGGAATGGGCGCACACTACAGTAGAAAAACAGCTTTGGTCGGCGTGGGAAAACGTAGAGGATGGGAACCAAGAAAGAAGGGAGAAGGGGGAAAAAACTCGCGGCTATCCCTGACGAAACTTCGTCGAAAAATTTTGATGGGCTTCGGATTAGAGGGAGCAGGAGGGAAGGGTGGTCCTCGAAAGGCTGGGCGCTTGGTTATGGAAAGTCCAACGGTAAGGTCACTGGAAAAGGGTCAATAGAGGTAAAGACAACGAAGAGTGAAGACGAAAGGGAAGGGACAACCATACCAGGTGGCAAAAAGAAGTAGGATTGGGTGATCTGGTGGTGGGGGGGGAATCTGCTGTCAAAAAAACAAAGTGGTTAAAATTAAACATAAACGCAAGACGAAAGGTCGCCGAGGTTTAGGCAGAAAAAGAACAGCCGCGAAGGGAAAAGCATATCTCTCCCGCCGCCAGCCCTCAGAAGAAAGCCGAACTATGGAAAATCGGAGAAATGCCGGACCATTAAGTGGGGTCGCGAAGGGAAAAGGAAAAAAGGGGTAAAGGAGCGGGGACGGACTTGTGAACCCGCCGATTCTTGTAAGGGAAAAGGAAAAGGAAGACTAGAGGCTCAGTGGGGAAAGTCTAAGCGATTGTTAGTGCGGGCCAGAAGTTCCCTTCGCAAGGCAGGAAGCAAGAGGGGGTAAAGATGAAGGGGGGAGTGCTCACTGTCCTTCTCAAGGAAAGGGCTCGAGGTTCCCACAAATCTGCTTGGCGATCTTGGGGGGAAGAACACGGGGGGGGTCTAAAACAACAAAAATTGAGGAGAGGAAGAAAAAGAAAGAGCGTAATCTTACTAAGTAAACAGGGAGCATTTTGTGGGGAAGAGAGCGATTGGTCGACGGCCGCCCGGTGATATGAAACCGGAGACAGAGGGAGGTAGAAAAAGGTGCAAAGGAATCTGAAAACTGCTTCCGAGAGAAGCTGGACTCAGACAACTGAGACCATCGTCAGAGGGGGCGACCAGCATCGCGACGACGGAAGGGGAAACTGGGTCACCGAGTTAAATCTTGCGCAGATCAGTTAATAAATGTAGGTAAAAACTAGCCCTGGCGAAGAAGGTCAGGATTTCGTTGTACTTCTAGGGCGAAGGGGTGATTAAGAGGGGACTTGGCAGAGGAGAATTGATTAGTGAAGTCGAAGTGGCAGGCGGGAGGTAAGGAAAAAAATCGGGCTACGGTTTCGGAACAGCGGTGTACGCAGGGACCGGGACGAATGATCAAAGATAGTGCTTGTTGGGGATAACCCATCAATTAACACGTAAACAACACAACTCACAATACGCCGGATCTGGCAACGGAGTCAGTGCCTTTGACGTAGGGACAGAAAATGGGTCATCACCGACTCCAGGTCATCCCTCAGGTCGTGGGACTTAAGTCCGAAGAAGTCTGGGGGGGGGGGAATAAGTCACTAACCAGACAGAAGAACGCTGCAGCGCCGCCAGAAAAAATTGGAAAAAAGATGTCGAAAATAGGGGCTCTGAGACAGAAAAAAGGGGGAAAAAAGTCGAAGAAAGAGCCTGCATCCAGGATGAAGGTTCCTACTGTGTTACACGACAAACCGAAAAAAATTACTAAAACGGCCTGGTTCACACTGGTGGAAAGGGGAGATCAGTCGTCAGACGCCTGTTTGAAGCGTGTGGGTTGTGCAGAAGAGCGAAACCCTACTTAAAGAACCGCCGCATAGACTTGGTTGGACTGTTTCGAAACGAAACAAAGGCAATGCCCTCATCTGATCTTCCAGAAAAGGATCCAGCGGGGCGGGAAAGGGGAGGGGAACGAGCTTTTCGTAAAGAAAGCGTTTCCGAAAACCACAAAAAAAAAATTGAAGGGAAGCAAGACGGCTGATTTTTCCTTCCAAGAGGGCGAGTGGTCTCTTCTATGTCCAACGTACAAGCCGTTCTTAAAGCGGGGAAGAGTGAGAAGATGGGGAAGCACGCGCCGATGGGATTCGCGGGGCGAGGACCAGAAATGTATCTAACCTGGGTGGGTCAAAAGGGGCTTCAAAAAGGGCGAAAGGTGAGAAAGGGGGGGTGGCAACCAAGGTTAAGCAACTGTCTCGGGACGAAGATCTGGTACCGGTTCGTCGTTTCCTTGAAAAAAAATAAAGGGCAAACTGAGATCATAACTAGCTGGAAGCGGGTATGATGATACAAAGATGAAAAACTCGGAGCTGAGAAGCAGATGGGCTCAGGGTCTGGGGCGATGGGCGGGGTGGGGGGGGGGGGGCAGGGGAGCCTACATTTATGCGAAGCCTGAAACGGCGATCCATCGGGGGGGGTTGAATATACCGTAAGCCAGGACCCGAAATGGTAAAACCCGGAAGGGAGGGAAGCGGGGAAGGGGCAGTTCTATTTAGGGCTTGATTTTGCGCCAGGCACCATCAATCATTCACCTGGAGAAAGAAAGAGGGGTCAAGAAGGAGGAAAGAATCCAGATTCTTGCATCCTAGCGAGCTTGCTGGGGGAGGATATCCAGGTTGGTAGCAGGAAGAAATGTTGGAAACTCCACAAATTGGGGATGGAGGGGAAAATTGGAGGGAGCTCCTTCGGGGGAGCCTTAATCTGCCTGAAAGTAAAAAAATGGAAGAGTGTCACCAATGGGGGGGGATTTGCGGTAGTGCTTGAAAGAGGGGACAAGAGTTGAGAAAAAGGAAAGAAGGGTGGAAAGACCATTCTGACAAAATACCATAAAGTTAATTAAAATCCCACAGTAGCTGAAGGAGAATAAGTAGTCAGGCCAAAAAAAAACGCCGGAGAGCTTAGCTGTTGGGAACAGGAGAAAAAAACTCATCACCGTAACCAAATGAGCCGAGCCACTTATCATTATCAAAAAAAGGAAAAAGGGGACTTTCTTAAGAATGTCAAATCCTCGTGGAAACTTTGTTGAAAGAGACTCGGGCTCAGAACAGAACCTGTGAAACATTTGGTTGTGCAAAGTATGTCGTCCAAAAACAAAGGGATCGATCTGCAAAAGAAAGAAAACCGGGATCTGTGGCCGCGCAAGGGCAAAGAAAAAGGGCCACCCCAGTTCAAGGGAGAAAAACGCCCTCGGCGGGGGGGAGATATGTCTCACTCGCTCCCACAAAACAGGGAGTTAGGAGAGAAAGATTCTCGTTAGTGACCCCGAGTGCCGAAGGAGGCGGGGAGTTGTAAGGCAGTTGACCATTCTTCCACGAGTGTATTGGGAGGGTTGAGAAAAGGGGAACGTCCAGTTGGAGACCCGAATGGGATAACAAACGAGTTGTGTAAGGGCTACGGGACTTTAGATGACACAAACGGTGTGACAGCAAAGCAAGGGTGGATAACCCTTTGGGCAAGTGATTCAAAAGAAGGGGGGGGTCTTTGGCGAAGATTGTGGGGGAGTCGTCGGTGAAGAGGTCTAATCGAAGACGACCAGGATGCCGGGGAAAGGTTGGGAAAAAAAACTAGGGCTGCACGGAAAGAAAATGGGTTATACTTTTATTTCTGGGAAGCAGTATGGCATATTCAGGAAGAACTATTAAACTGGAGGAGGCAGCGAAGGTGGAACGTACGGAAGAACTGAAGACGAAACGGTTGGGGGAGATCTGATGGGAGGGGGGGGGAAATCAAAAACGAGCATCGAAAGAAAAGAGCAGGAGTGCCTCAAGGATGGGAACAAGCAGTTCTCCAATCGGGGGCTGTCATGTCCAAAAGGGATGGGGTGGCCAACATCGCTATGGACTGGAAAGAAAAAAAATGAAGATCACTGCCGCGGTAAAGGGCATGAAATACGCGGTTAAAGAGGCATTGGGGCCCGGAACAAGGCATTCAAGCAACCGCGGTTAGGAGGATAGAGGGGCAAGGGGGTTAGGGTAAACCATAAAGTGGGGAAATGCTAAGTGAGAATGCCATAGAGTATCTACGGGACGGAAAGTCGGGGATGAGGGACGAACAAAGGGGAGGAAAACTTTCGCCAGGGGGATCTCAATCCTGCTCAAAAAAAAACCGTCATCAGCGATCTACAACGAGGCAGAATCACATCGAAAAATAATTAACCGGAACTTTTTTAAAACTAAAAAGGACCGGTAATGAGGAAGAAAAATGCAAAATCAAGAAAAAATTGGAGAAAACACCACTCATCCAATGAAACAGAGAATGACCAAGGGCAGCCTTACATGGGCGAGCAACAATGAGAAGAAGAAGAGATCTCGACTTTCCACAGAGGGTTTGAGTCACCTCGGAGGACACATCTTAAGTAAACACTCGGTAAGAGAAAGAGCAAGGAACGAGGCACCCTGTCGGAGTTGGAAGTCAAAAAGGGTCCGCTAAAAGCCGAAAACAGGGGCTTGGGCCGCAAACACTCCGAATCTGTGCGAACATTAGGGGCTTACAATCCAGACTTCAGAGAAAGAAGAACAGGATTCATATGCCCGTGGACGTCTGCAATGAGAGGTCAGGGACTAACTAGAGGTGGGTCATTCTAGGGAATTTCCAACAACGAGGTTGCGGACAATGAATACAATCTCCCTAAGCCAGACCAGGCGCCACTCCCACCGGCCCTGATTGGTATTATCGCAAAAGATACATTTCACAACATCTTTTTCGCTCCAACAGCTCTAGAATGGTATGACAGGGGAGGACGTGGTGAAGTCGCACTTCTAAAGGCGATTCTCACGGTTCAGTGAGGAGGAGATCTGGGGCACGCGGGCCTCTGGGGTCGGTGAAACGCAACACTTTTGGGAAGTACGGTCAGTAGTTAAGTTCAGGTTGCGGCTCTTATCAGAAAGGCTGATAGCCACGGAGGCGCCTGGGTGAGGGGTAGTGGTCCAACCTAACATCAGAGCCTTCTCACGGGCCAAGAAAGAATTTGAAGAGGTGTGAACTCAGTGGAAATCCCCCTAAATTAAAGAAATGACAACACAGCCTTGGCCAGAGCAGAGAGGTGAGGGGTTGTTACCAAAACCGGGTCAAACAACCAAGGGGGGGTGCACTCCCATCAACCCGCGGCCGGCCGAACCAAGAGGGCGGTCGGGGGAAAGGTCAAACCGATTTTTGAAAAAAAACGCCGAAGCCGCGGCCGTAAGAGCATAGAAGCCCGATGCCAAGAACCCCTACACTACCTCCCAAGAGCAAACCATTGAGAGAAAGGCTCCCGTAAGGTGTCATCGGGGGGCAGATTTAACGAGGTGAAATACAGTAGGCGGGAAATGCCGTCTGTCACCCGGGGGGGTACCGAGAATGTTTTAATACGGGCGCGAACTATAGAGCAAGTTGCAAAGTAGGAGGGCGAAGCCGTGTAGAGGCAATCGGGCATTCCTTACAGGGAAGGGCAAAGGTCGCAAGGAACGGTTAAAATAGAACTTGAGGGGCCGCGGAACCGGCTATAGCTTCGATTGGACCACCAATGACTCTTTGTACGGGGTCGTTGTTGGTAATCGAGAAAAAAAAACAGGGGGAGGAGTAGGAAGTATAGGACGAGGACCTTCGCAGGTCGACAAAATAAAGCCACTTGTTGGAAGAGAAAGAGAAAGGGGGCGCAGGACGGCGCCCGCCGGTTACACGTCCTACCTTGGAAAGGGGAAAAAGGATTGGGGGGGAAATAAGAGAAAAAACTGCTTCTACGAACTCTTTCGCTAATAGCCCTAGACTCCGGGAACCAGCATCTCGGGACAAGGGTTCCCGCTCCTACATTCAACGGGAAAGATTGGGAGCGTAGCCTACTAATGGGCTAGGGATTGGGGGGGAGGAAAGGGCGATAATGAGAAGAGGTATAATATCTACTTATAATCATTCGTCAAAAGACATAACATCTCATAGCGCGCTAAGAGACGGAAAGAGGCGCGAGGGAGGGAGTCAAAAATCGGGACGTTCGGGTAAGGGACGGACCGGTACCGATAGATTTATAAAAAAGCTGAGGGGGTGTTGGGGAAAGAAAGGAAGCTCACAAGAAAGAGGGCCGGGATGGCTCACCGGCTGGTGGGGGGGGAGCTGAAGGTCGGCGACGGGTATTCTCAACGAAGAGGTAAAAAGGAATCATCTGCATTAAAGAAGCTCAGGGTACAGGGTTGGGAAACAGACCCTGCCGCCGTGAAGAAAGGAGAACCTGCGAGGAAAAAATGAAGCCTCAACCTCCCGTCACCAAAGGGGGGGGGAAGAATGTCGCGGAAGCGGAGGGAGCCGTGCCGACGGGGGAAGCAAGGTAGGAACTAAGGGAAAAAAAGAACCTCAACGTAAATGCCTCATGTTAGAAAAGTAAAAAGGTGTGGGGGGGGGGAGGACTGATTATCAGCATTGTCCTAGGAAAGGGGTGGTAAAAGCGGGAATGGTTGATTGTCTGTTAAAGTAAGGACCGCCATGAGCAAAGTGTCTAAACATCGATTGGGCAGAAACTAGAGGGCCAGCAAGGGAAGGGAGTAATTTACTGGATGCTGGTCAGGCTCGGGGAGGGAGTTGTACCGCGTTCAGCCCGATCGCGGGATATGGAAAAGGGGAAAGGGAAAATAACTGTGATGGCAGGCTTACAACTGCCTTTGCCGTGGAGCACTTGCTGGAAGTGGTCGCTGACGAGGCGGGGCGTTCTTGTGGTAGCAAGAAGGAGAAAAAAAATTCAGCGGGACGGCGCCGATCGCAGGCTTCGATAAGAAACAGGGCACCGGGGGGTGACCGGAAGGTAGAGGCAAAGGGTGCCCAGGGAGTGGGTGGGGGGGGGGCAAGCCAGGGGGAAAAAAAAAATATTCGAATAGGGAAACGCTTACCGGCGCAGGGTTTCGGACGGAAGGGGGACCCCGAAACGAGTCAAATGACCTTCGGCGGTCGGTAAAGGATATCCTGTCCGAGGGGGAGCTGTCTCTTATGACTTGAGGAGTAATGTGAGATAGAGGGTGCGAAAAGGGCACGAGTATACGTGATCGATGACCGAGTAAGGTAGGGCGACAGCATCAGTTTTAAAGATGCCGATGGATTGTCCAGCAAGGGGGGCTCATCTCTCAAGCAGGGGCTTGGAAGCGATGGTGCCAATGGGGGCAAAATGGTAAAAAGAGGGGTCGAACCTTCTTATCAGCCTATCAGAAGCGTCCGGAGGACCCAGAGGTGTAGATCCGGAATAAATGTTTGAGTGATTCTCGGGAAAAAGGCTTGTCTAAATTCTAGGTAGAAAACTGGTAGGGCTTGGGCGCAGAGAGGTTTCTGCATCGCAAGCGTTCGTTTATTCCGGTACGAGCTGCCTGGACCAAACGGATCTGCCACCAAACAAAGTGGCTAAATTGTACTTGTTCTTTCGGCCCGTTTCTGGGACATAGAGGAGTTCCACACAAGTTTTGAAATCGGGGGGACCGTCTGCAAGAAGTGCCAACACGGAAAGGAAACCCAATTCCATGGAGAAAACAGAGCCTAACCTACAAAACGCAACATGAGATCCAGTGGGGACTTCGTCTTGGGAACGGAAGAGAGAGGAAACCGCAGAAACGGACACGAAGGACCAAAGGGGAGAGGGGAAAGGACAAGAACAACAGGGTGATCTAAAATTTCTTCTCAGAAATGGGAAGATTGGACACAACCCCGTCTAGAACGAGGGGGCCTTGCAGCACACAAGATAGAGTCATCGAAGAAAGGAAGGGCACAAGTACCAAGATAACAAACGAATACTTGCCGGGGGGGACCAAGGCAAACTCCGGCAGGGGGATGAGAAGCGTGGTTCTAAAGGAGGGGGGGGCGGAGAACTATCAAGAGTCAAACACAACACGTCGGGGGAACGAGGAGAGAATTTATGGGGAAACAAAAGAAGTTTCGCTACCCAGCCAGCAGATGAATGGGATGCTGTTTGGAAAGTAGAAAACAAGGGGCTGTTGGTGATCTGGGGAAAGCCTATTCGACCTTAATCTTTAAGAAACAGATTGTGTCACGGGACACGGAGAGAAAGGATTCATGTCAAACACGGGGTTCCAAAGAAGGCGAATTAGTGCAAGGAATTTCACTTCAGTGACGGTCTGTTGAAAAGGAGGGCCTGCTTGGACGCAAGAGGGGGTGTGAGGAACGTCTTGGAAGAAGAGAGGGGCCAACTAAAAAATGATCTCATGGTACTAAAGGTGGGGGGGGCCTAATAAATAACCAAGGATTCTCCATGAAGAACGGGGATTTACTGATTTATTCTTGAAGGAAGGGCGGAAGGGCACGATGCGGAGAACGCCGCGAGGGCAGAAGGGCCGCCGCAAGACGACGTCACGCACTGGGGTGGATTCTTTTCAGGGGGGGTGATCCGAGGCAAATAATTCCTAGTACAACGACGCAGAGAAAGAAAATTAGGGAACACAAAGAAAGTGTCCGCGAGCACCATTGTCATAAAAGACAAAAACGAGGGAGTATGAACTAGAGTGATGAAGAAAAAGGGGGAATCATGGGAAATCCTGGCAAGATTATTAAAAGAATCGGCCTTGTAATAATGGAAGAACTTCCAGTGGTTGGCGGCCCTGGCACGGAAAGCCTTCAAGACAAAAGGGGAGGGGAAGCTACTGACGCTTCCTGGGGGAAAAAGGACCAATCTCGTCAGTACGGGGCTACTTCAACTATCGATGATCAAGCCGCTCAGGAGGGACAAGGAGAAATTGAGAAAAAAAGCGAACCCTAAGCCTTAGATCGATCCCGGCATCAAACGATGCAGAGGTCTAGGTCTGATATCGGGAGAAGAAACTCTTGACATTGGAAGCGAGGTTGGGAAGGCCCGGTTAAAAAAGACATATCCTTTACTCTGCAGAATCACCGAATGCAAAAGAAAATTGAAAAACCTTTTGGGTTTTTATCCAGGCCTCATAAATGGGTAAAAGGGGGTGGATTAAACGGTCATCTCAAATGAAAAAGTTCCAGATGTTGAATGACTCAGGGAGAGGAAGGAGACGCGTCGAGGGGCTAGATCACCTGCCCAATCAAAGGAAGACGGGACCTCTTCGGACCAATTCGACAAAACAGGAGAAAAGCGAAAAAGTCTCGCCGGGGTCACCGAAAACTCTTTTGGGCCTTCCCAACGGGAAAAAGGTCGGAAAATTATGTCGGTAAGAGAAAAAAGCCTTACTCCTAAGGAACAGAATCGGGGATAGTGCCGCAGAGTCAGAGGCGTAGGACGATTGTTTCGTTGAGACAACGAGGACATGGCGGTTCCTCAGTAAGGGGAGCGAAAGAAGACCACGAAAAGGAAACAAAGCTAGATTGGTACCCTGCGGGGCAGCCCCAGAGAGGGTCAAAAGTGCTCACACCCGATTGTAGACGGTGACGGGGGGGAAAAGGTTACTTAAGTATGCAGTCTCAGGGGGAAGTGAGCACGGTCAGCCGAGAGAACTCCCCTCTTCCGCGGACATTGAAAGGGCAACTTTAAGGGAGGCGTACGTGGAGAGAGGGTGAAAATGTATTACTATCGCCGTTGTGAGGGGGGAATTCTTTGAAAACCCACCCGCGGAAATGAATAAACTGAAGAGAAAGGGGGTACGGTGGGGGGGGATGAGTTTGGATCGCAGGCACTGAAAACAAAAAGAAGGGGGGCCTAGACAGGCGATGGTGATTTGAGCGGGTGGTTTTCGTAGCTAAGGTGAACACTCCCATAACACCCGTAACTTCGGAAAGAAGCGGGGATAGAACTCTCCTTTTTGGCCTAAAGGCGGCAACCGTTACCAAAGCGGCGGCAAGAACTTCACGTAGGAAAAAAAACGACAGATCCTCAGTGACAATGCTAAATCCCATGAAGCACAAGAGGAAGGTCTCGTCGCAGATTTGAACCAAGGTTCTTCTGCTCAGGAAAAAGCGGGACTGTTTAATGGACGGAAGAAAGAATAATGCTTTCTAGCCAGAGGGCAAATTCAGGGAATCCGTTGTATAGGGGTATGGCAGAGGCCTCCAGGTTTCCGCGGGTCGAAAAGGAAAGAAAGTTCTCGGACCGCAGCGAACAATCGCGCTCAATCCAAGCTTCAGGGGTTCACTTACAGGAGATTGTGTTTCAGCG
>Ga0179593_1448011_pt1 | contig 13765 bp, 26 predicted proteins | sample CZODoug2_1_08_16_FD_185931 | JGI IMG/M metagenome (GOLD analysis project Ga0179593, IMG submission 185931) | Vadose zone soil fungal communities from Angelo Coast Range Reserve, California, USA - CZODoug2_1_08_16fungal (PacBio error correction) | ecosystem: Environmental > Terrestrial > Soil >...
CCAGGGAGAAAAAAAGGGAGTGGAAAAAGACAACGGCGGAAAAAAAACTTAGCAAAAGACACTAGGGAAAGGACGTGCACCGGGAGCCATCCGATCTAGATCCGAATCCAATAACGACGCAAATGAAAAGAAGGGTCGGGGAACCCACACGGGAGGGGGGGTAATGTCGGGGGGAGTTAAAAAACTGAAAAAAAGACTTCCACGAAAAAAATTTCGCTGGATATGCCAACAGGCCTGAATGACTCAAGGTGAAGAAAGGTCAGAAAGAAGGGGTGCCCGAAATCCGGGCTGGGGAAAACGGGGGAAAAAACCACACCCCAAAGTCGCCACAGGAAAGTATACCCAAAACTCAAAGTACCAGAACAGAAAAAGGCGCGGAAAAAGGGATCCCAACAAATTGGGGTGCCGCGGCCCTACGTTCGGGCCGACTAAAGGGAACATTAAGAGGAGACTATGAAAGTGGGGGTGAGAATGTTTTGTCCGAAGGGAAAAAAGGCTCAAACAGATGAAAAAACGAAGGGGCGCGCTAGCGGGGTGGAAGGCAAAAAAACACACTTCCCAAAGAGTCCGGGGGGGGAACGGCCGAAAACCAATCAAACGGGAGGATACACACCGCAGGCGGGGAGTCGCACGCCAATAGTTGGGAGGGGTGGATGTTGGAGTCAAGAATCGCACAGGGACCAAGGTGGGAGGGTCAACCGCCAACCTAATCAAAAAGATCTAGTAACTGGCTTCAAATGGGGGGGGTCAAAACATAAAAGACGCTTCCTTAAGAGGTGGCCCCGACCCACCGAGTAAATAGGCCAGGGGGAGAACGGTTATCCTTTGGTGTTGAAAAACCTTCGACCCGTGAGAAGAACCGGGGGGGGACTACACGACCTGGAGTTCAACATAAAGGGAGGGCAAGACTCCAAAACGAAAGAAAATGGGTGGTAAGAAGGAATTGGAACCTAAAAAAAGGAACGCGGATTAGAACCAAAGATAATCCACCAACAAAAATAGACCACACCAAACAAAAAAATCACGGACCAAAGAGGGGCATGAGGAAGGGTGGTGAAGGGTCATTCAAAAAGCCGCCAGGTCGTATTATGAAGTTATTGGTGGTCCCCCCTTCGGGCGGAAGGAAAAGAACTCGCACCCGGAGGGGGGGTTGGGGGGTTTTAAAGCAAAAAAAAACCTGACGGTGGAAGTCCTAACAAAAACCTTCTTTTGGGAAGGTTCCCAAAAAATCACTGCTAAGATCCAAAAAAAGAAGGGGGGGTCAAGAGCGGAGACAGCATGAGACCAAATCCGCCAAACTGGGTACTTGTCGGAAGCAAATTGTCTGAATCGCCCAAAGCAAGATCGGGGGTATATATTTAGAAAAAAAGGCGAGGTCGGAGCTATAGGAAGACAGTATAGGTGAAAAAAAAAAACTCCGGGATAGCACCCATGCTGCAGGGCGCAAGCCAGGAAAACACGGGGGTGGTAATCAAAAGGGGGGGAAAAAACCGCCTCTTCGCGGAAAAAAAAAAAGGGGAAAGAGGAAGAAGACGAAGTTTGTGCGAACGGAAAAGCGAAAAACAACCACTCAAGAAATAAAAAAAAAAAAAGAACATTTGCCACTAAAAGAGGGACAAGAGGAATAGGGGTGGGGGAAAAAAGAAAACTGATGGCCGCCGCCTCCGTAAATGGAAGTCAGTTACAGGTGGTGGACACGTCGATAACGTGTGGGGGTTCGGGCGATCGGAGGGGGGCCCCCACGTGGAGGAAAGGGTACGAAAGCGGGAATTGGCACAAAGACAAAAGACAGATCTTTGAAGAAGAGCCTGAACGGAAAAAAATACTAAAGTCAATGGAAAAGCCGAATAACAGCAACCACACAATGGGGGGAAAAAAAAAAAAGAAGACAAAAAAAAAAAAAAACAGGTCAGGGGAAAGGGGGGGGGGCGGATTAAGGCAACGCAGAAATCGGTCCGGAATCCCCCCCTTCCGAGAGCGGGCAAATCAAAAAAAAAAAGGCCAAAACTTCTGGGCGTCCCCAGAAAGTTTCAGTAGGAAAGAAATCGCAGAATTTTAAAAAAAAGAGGGGGGGATTTTGGTTAAAGAGAAAACCCTTTGATACCTATGTTAAAAAAAAACCGGTGAAGCGGTGGGCAACGAGTTGTAAAGGGATACCCCCCCGCCAACCAAAGAGAAGGGAATCACCATCGGAAGAAAAAAACGATGAAGAGCCAGCGAAATCTTAAAAAAGGCTTCCAACTCTGTTGTCGAAAGAGAAAACGAAGGGGGGAGGGCCATCAGAACATCACCCGGCACGACTGGCCCGACCCAAAACCCAAGACAAAAAAAACCCACCCAAAAAATGCTCAATAATGAGGGTGGGAGAGCAAGCCGTATATGAAGAAAAGATAGGGGAGGGCTCCTTCAAAAAATAAAACAGAAAAACAACAAAAACGATTTAAACGTCTCAACCGTACAAGCCAAGAAAAAAAAGACCAGGAGGGTCAAAAAGAAACCACGTGACAAAACTCAAAATAGCAAAGAGCGGGGTGAAAAAAACCTCCAAGGAAAGAAGTGCAAAAAAAAGAAATGAGCGGGACCTTACTTTTACGGCACCGGGGAAAACCAGCAGACGGGAAAGGGTGAACTAAAGGGGGGAATCAAGAAAGCCGCTGACAAGAAGACAGCTATGAACCGGAAAGAAGGAAAGGAAAGCATACAATAGGGGGGAGCGACTGGGGGAAGGGTCAAGCGATCTTAAAGGTGAATCATCCAGTACAACAAAAGGATGGAGGAAAAAAAAAACTAGAGAAACATTCCTGGAAAAAAAATCACCAGCTGCCATTGGGTAGGGGAGGGGGCTACGAAGACTCAGGGGGAAAGAAAACGGCGTCTGACCCCCCCTAGCGAAAAAAAGGAGCGGGAGATCGGGAAAAAAGCTCGGTCAAGGGGAAAGGAGTCAAAAAGAACCCAACAACACCCAGAAGAACCGGCAGCTTTTGAGCCTGGAGGGGGAAAGTAAACCTGAACGACTCTTAAGGGGGGGGACAATGGCAAATGGGGTTGTAAAAAAAAAAAAAGAAGACCGCAACAGGGTCCCTATGGGGAGAAAAAGAATACACGGGACCGCAAATATCAAAGGGTCAAGTGAAAAACTTCACCCAAAAGTGACACTGCAAATGGAAAAGACCACATCTCAGCCACTAAAAACACTTCGAAGAAGACTGAAAAACAACCGGATGCAGGAAAAACAGTGAAAGTGAAACGGGTTGGTCCAGGAACCAAAGGGTGACACCCGCAACGAAGGGGGGTTCGCAGCCTCAAAAAAAAACCCCAGCTGGTGGGACAAGGAAATCGCCAGTAATACGACGGTCTCGAAAAAAAATAAAGGGGAATGTACAAAAAAAGAGGTCAGGGGCAAAGAGGGAAAAAAGATACGAAGTGCTGCCCTTTTCAATGGGGGTGGGGGGTCAAGCAGGTTGGGGGGAAGGGGGGAAGCGCAAGCAACCGCAAAAAAGAGGGGGCAGTGGTGACCTCGTATTGAATTCAAAAAGAAATGCAGGAGAAGGTTCAGGAAAAGGATACTGAGATGTAACAGGATTACCAAATCAATAAAGGGAGGTCCCACTGGTGGATGTCACTCGGGAGGGAAAAAAAACCAAGAAAAAACCGTTCCATCGAGGGATGAGACAAAACGCCCTACGGAACATCATCGAATCTAAAAAAAACAGGACTTGCAGATTGGAAAAAAAGGGGGAGGAGCCGGGATAAATTGAACTGGGGAAGGGGGTTGGGGTTTGGGCCCGCCTGAGCCGGACGAATAAGATCCGGGCTGCAGCCTATTACCAACGTGAGGTGTATCGAGAAAGATTCAAGTGACGGGGTAATACAAGAGAAAAAAAGCTGAAAAAAGCAAAAAATTTGATCCAGGAAAAGGGTTCTTTGGGCCTCTAATTAAAGGAAACTAGAGACGAAGACAAAACGCTCAAGAAAAGAAATATACAAAAGAACTTGGCAAACCCTCAAAAGGGGCCGAGGAAGGACAAAAACCGGTCATGAGGGACCAAAGGGGAAGTACCAAGGAACGTCAGAAGAAGGTCAAAGAAGTGAAAAACTCATTGTATGGACCAGAATGTGGGTAGCGCCAAAACCGAAACGCACAGTGACAAAATCAAATGGAAACGGTTGCACAACCGAACCGGCAGGGAAAAAATAAAAAAACAGCCAGGGGGCCCTGAGTACATTGACAAGAAAACACGAAGGTGTGGAACCTATAGAAAGGTTGCCGCCCAAGAGGATTGGCGGAAGGATGCTTCAGGGGAAGAGACCTTGAAGAACTGGGGTCGAACAGGGGAGGGTGGGGGGTCTATCAGAACTATTGAATTGTGGTACTTAAAAAAAAAAAAAGGCCACCGCGAGGGTGGGGGGGGGGGGGGGGGGGGGAGGGGTCCAAAGAATGTCCTGCAAAAAAAGGCCCACGGCGTAACCGTGAGTCCGGGGGGAAGAAAGACCGGGAGGTCGCCCACGCGGAGTCCGGTCATCACGGTCAAACGGTCAAAACAAGGGGGGGCAAAAAAGGGGAAGGCGGACCCCTAAAAACGGGAAAAAGACCTGATCCGAGTGAAGAACTCAAAAAAACCAAGCATGACAACGACTAAGGGGAGGGGGAGTGTGGGCAACAAAACAAAAAAAAAAAAAAAAAAAACAACTCACCGCGCGAGGTTCTGAGGAGAAATAAACACATCAGGAAAAGGAACAAATTGGCGGGTGGAACTCGAGCAAGGACCGGAAAAGGGAGATGAAAGGGCCACGCAATCGGCGAGCAGTTTAAAAAAAAAAAGCAGGGATCGACCAGCGAAAGGAAAAAAAGGAAAAAATTATAGCTTGGAGGTAAAAAAAAAGGAAGAAAAACCTCTATCAGGGTTTTTTTTGAGCAGGCCAAGATTGTCAGAAAAACCCGGTTGTTTCACCAAAATATCTACGAAGGAAATGTCAAGGGGGAAGATTTTAACTTGGGGAACCAGAAAAAAAAAAAACAAAAAGAAACCGTGGGGAGCCTTGCCATGGTGTAAGAATTGGGGGGGGGGGGGGGGGGCTTCTACATAGCAACAATGGCAACAGAACTGGGGGGGGTCCTAAAAAAAAGAAAAAAGGACTCTCAGGCAGGAAAACACATTTTAGCGTAAAAGGGGGGAGAGGTGGTCTGAAATCCTCACTGCCCAGGGAAGGCACCTCAAAAAAGAGTCTGTCTAAGCTAGGAAAATGGGGTGCAGGAAATAAATTAAAGAGCCCGCAAAAGAGGGAAGAACCCAAAAAAGGAGAAAAAAACAGCACAACAGATCATGTGGGGGAGTCTGTGGAAAAAAAGAGGCGGCTGTGGAAAAAGTTTCAATCGCCAAGAAGACTGCAGGGAAGCCCCAGACCACAAATGGGGAGGGTGGACTCACGAGCAAAGTCATAAAAGGTAGGGGGGAATGCGGCGGGTGGTTCCAGTCTCAAGAAAGAAAAAACAACAAAAGGAAGGGACGATGAAAGAATTTTGTGAAACAAAAACTAATTCAAAAACCGGGTCCGCCATGAGATGGAACGCAAAGAAGAAAAAAAAAACACCGCAGACTAAGCAGGAAGAAGAAGCGATGTACGCGGCCCCGAATAGCAAAAAAACGAAGCACATCAAGATCGGTGAGTCCGCACTCCGTGTGCTGTATGAAGGGCGTGGGCGGCCCGGGCCAGAGAGGAAACTCACGGAAACGAGGAAAAAAAAAGCGGGCCGTCCAAGAGGGAAGGCATTCAGTGACAAGCGTTCAAGAAAAAAAAGAAAAACGTCCAGGGGTTTGAAAAAAAAAGAAAGTCGCAAGGCGCGTTACACCCAAGAAGTGCCAACAAGGAAAAAAATGTAAAGACCAAAAAAAAGAACAGGAAACAAACAACTCAAAGAAAACCAAAAGGGAGTTGGCAGAGGGGGGGTGGCAGCTTGATCCGGGGACGAAAAAATCTCCAGAAAAAGAAGTGGCAAATAAGAACCAAAGGGGGAACACCGGGGGTTTAAGAAAAGGGCAGAAAACCCAAAAAGGAGAGGGGAAAAAAGGGGGAAAAACTGCGAAGAAGAAGAAGAAAACGCGAAAAGGGGGAAGAGCTGGCGGCCACAAGAGAGAGTCAGCTTTGGAATTCACGGGCAAGAAAGCAACTGAGTGCCGGGTTTGAACATGGGTGGAGATCCGAAAGGAGACCGTAAAAGGGGGAAAATAGGTTCGGTGGGGGTGGTCGGGGAGGAGGAAAAGAAAGACAAAGGACCGCCGGGGGTCGGAAAGGAAAAAAAATCACGAACCAAAAAAAAGAGGGAGGAAAGAGATTGGGAGAGGGGGGAAAAGGAAGATCAGCTACTCGCGCTCCATGGGACATGGCGAAATGGGGGGCTGCCCCTACCTGGTCGAAAAATAAAATAACTGGGGCGGGCGTAGTTGTGGGGAAAGTAGTTGGGGGGCGGTGGGTTGGGAAAAAGGCAAACCGTGATAATAAACGCTGGGGAGACACAGAACAAAAATCCGAATTAGAACAGGGGCGACGTAGAGAGGGGGGAAAAGTCTCAAAAACAGGCGGGATGAAGGGGGGGACAAAAAAATCAAAACCCCTGTTAATCGAGATTCGGACACTGCCATCTGGAAGAAAAATGAATCCGGTGAGAAGAAAACCAAAAAAGTCTTGAGACAAATACAGGGAGGAAAAAAAAGTTTGCTGAAAAAAAAAAAAGCGATCCCAAATCGTTGGGAAAGACTAGGAAAAATTGACGACCCCACATTGAGGGAAAGATGCAACACGAGAGAAGGGGGGGGGATTTGTTGACCACCTCGGAACGATCCCACGAAAAAAAATACGCAAAAACGGCGGTTGGGAATCAAAAGGAGAAATGGAATTTCGGGGAAAACCCTAAAAAAAAAGCCTTCACAAAAAAGGGAAAACGAGACTAAATCGGAAACTATCCACCAACTGGGTCAATAAAATTGTCCTCCCCAAGCAATGAAATCAGGGCCTCCAAGAAGGAAAGGGACGGACACCATTTGGGGAGAGAAATGCTCCAAGGAAAATCGGGGAAGAGAGGGGTGACGTATGCAGATTGTTCAAGTCAGGAGGGAAAAAAAAAAAGGGAAAGCTGATAATGCATCATCGGTCAACAAGACAACGGGAAAATTGGCCCACATGCCGCGGACGGAGGAAAACCGTCGGAAAAAAAGCGAAGTTTATCTTGACCGCCCCATGGAAGAGGGGAGACTCCAATGTAATAGGACCCAATCACAACTAGAGGAGGCACGCTACCAGCGGCAAAAAAAAAAAAAAAAAACCAAACAAAAAAAAAAGAGTCCAGAGAAAAAGAGAATCGGGGTCGCAGACCACAAAAAGGAACTTTAAAGACGTCTCCTTCAGTCATCGAGAGTTCAGGGCTTGGGTGGGATACAGAAAAAAAGATGGCACGGGGGAGGGATAAGGCCATCATGATGTTACAGGGAAAAGATTGAATTGCCGCAAACTTTGTTACAGAGATTGTACTTGAACCAGCAGGACACCGCACACGACAGAACCAAACTTTCGCCAAAGGACGAGCAACCAAGAAAAAAGTTTTCGCAAAAGAAAAAAAGATGGAAGGGCAGGGAGAAGAAAAAAAAGCGGCCTTCAACAAATGGAGCACCGGGGCATCATCAAAAAAAAGAACAAGACTCTAATGGGGGAAAGCCACATTAGACAAAAAGAAATAATCGTAAAGAACAAACCAACCAGAGAGGTTTTGTCAGGGGGAGAAAAACACAATCTGGTTATCCATCAGTGGCGAAGGAAAGGGGGTCCAACAAAGGGAAAACGGTCGGGGGAAAATTGGAAAACCCATCAGCAGAAAAAGGCGGATGTTTTTCGCGGAAAACAAAAAGACGCATAAAAATAACGGAAAAGGAAAAAAAACCAAGGAAAAGCTTCAGGAAGGAAACTCCGAAGGTTTCAGGGAAGGGAATGGCAACCGCAGGGGGGGCGAGAGCAATGGTTTCGACAAAGGGAAGGGCACCAGAGTCAACGCCCAGGGGAAAGTAAGTAGAGGAAACGGATATTAGGGAGAGACCCCCCGGATCTCGAAAAAAAAAAGGGGAAAAACGGTGACAGACAACTCCTTCAAGAATCTCAATGAAGGAAATCCCAAAAAAAAAGACAGTCCAAAAGGAAGGGAAAAAACTTACCGGAGCACTTATTGAACAGGAACGAAAAGCCCTCTCTGTAGATGTGGGTAAGCCATCAAAGGAGAATGTTTGCTCAAAGGTAAAGCAAAAAGACAAAACGGGGGAATGGAAGTAATTCCACTGACAGGGGCGGGTTTTCCAAAAAGACTAAAAAAGGGGTCTTTTCGGGAATCCAGAAGCGGGGGAGGGGATCACAAACCAAGAAAAAAATAGAAAGAGTCCCAGAGGAAAAAAACTGGACGAGCTTGAACTTTCAAAAAACCGAAGATTAAAGTGAGAGACCAACGGACAACAAAAAAAAAAAGGGGACAAAAGAAAAGAATCATCGGGGAAGGAAAAGGCAACCAAAAAGAAAAAAGACGACCCAAAAAGGAGGGGGGATGGCGAGAAGACAGGCACAGTGAGAGAAGACGCAAGTTGGAAGCGCAATCGCCGGATTAAATCAGGAAGGGCAGACCGGAAAAAAGTTCAAGGGAAAAACCATAACAACAAGGAAGCAAGAAATGGACCACCCCGCTTGGGGAAGAAGATGGGTCGGAGGGGGTAACTGCAGACAGAGGGGGAACGGACTGTTGACCCAGCGAGCGCAGTGAGCACCATGGAAAGACCGGAGAAGAATGGGCCGGCGGTGAAGGCAAAAGTTTCCTGTTCTGAGGAGCCGAAAAAAAGAAAACCGTCAAGTGAAAGTGTTCAAGATGGAAAACCGACGAATGGGGGAAAAAAGGGGACCGGTATGAACGCTCGCAACCGGGGAAGTGTCAAAATTCTTCGCCCAAAATACAGGGTAGGCGCCAGGACTACCGAGAAAAGAAAAAGAAGTGAAACAAAAAAGGGTCAAGGACTAAAAAAGGGGGGGGGAACAGGGAAAGAAACCTCGAGGTGAGAACAGGAAGGTAACGGGTGCTCAATCAATGCAGCCCGAAAAAAAAAAGTGGGGGAATTTGGTGAAACTGGCGCAAGTGGGGAAAAAGAAACAGATCAGTTTTGACCGCTTGAAGGGGGGAAAAAAAGCGATGGGCCGAGGGGAGGGAAAAAGGGAAGAGGATGAGACATCATATCTGGGGGCTTGTAAGGAGGGAAATCGAGGGAAAACCTCTGGGGGAAAAAAGCTTAAAGCCAAAAAACTCAAAGGGAGGGAGCAAAAGAAAAACCGTATATGCGCTAACAAAGGAGGTAGGAAAAGTTGGATTTAAGGGAACTGTATTGAGTAAAAGTGCCGGCACAACTGTCAAAGTACAAAAAAGTTGAAAACGCAGATAACAACGGCAAATAAATAGGGCGTGGCGCATCTCGACCAGATGAAACATGGACCCCCCAAGAAAGAAGATTGGGGGAAAAGGAAAAATGGTGAGTGTTTGGAGAAGGGGGGGGCACGCACTGAAAAAGATCGGAAAAAAAAAGACTTAGGATCCTATAAGGGATCCAGAAAAGTTGGGACTGAAAGGGGAAACGCCTGGAAGTTGGAAAAGGGGGACAACTGCCACCAAAATGGGGGGGGAAGATAAGAGTTTTTACTTCATGAAACCAAAGAAGAAAACATATCGAACAACGCCCGAAGGGAAAAGGGGAAAGACACCTCAAAAGGAATTGGTCAGAAAGAAAAAAAAAAAAAGGATTAAGACAGCCGAAAGGAATTCGAGGGGAAAGATTTGAGGAGTCGGGGGAAGCAGTGACTGACCAGATGGGAGGGCGGTCGGGCCGCAGGGCACCGGGTCCCTAAAAAAAAAAGGAAGGACCTCAAGAAAGCAGATTGGAGGAAAAAAAAAAAAAGGAAAAGGTTGCGAAGATGTCCAAGGGAGCCAGAAACTAGGACAACCAGCGAAAAACGTCCGAGGAAAAGCCCAGACCCTCGGCGCTGGTCAATGGGTGAAAGATGGCCCCCGGCGAAGCAAACGGGTCGCTAAGGAAGGAGAGGGTGGTGCATCACCTAATTTCAAAGTTAGTCACCAAAGCGGTGGGGAAAGGGGGGTGGTGATTAAAAAAACAACGGTCGGCGCGCCAAGGAAGACGAAAAGAAAGGAAACCGAAGACTTCGGGGGGGGGGGAACCAAAAGGGTGGCTGACAAAAGTCGGACGAAAAAATTTTAAAAAGGGAGAAGTGTGGCGCCCGGGCAAAAAAAAGAAAAGCCCAAGCGAGAGGTTGGCAAGGGATACGAAGACAAGCTAAACCCAACAAAGGAAAAGGAAGGGGGGCGTGGGCTGGAAAAAAAAGTGGTAAAGGCTGTTCCGGTTGAGGGGGGGAGGTCTTAAAAAAACCGAGGTAAATCAAAACGCAAATCATAGGGGGGACGAAGAAGGCCGGCACGACTGATGGGGGGAAAAAAAAAAGAAAAGAAACTTCTAAAACCTGAAAGAAAAGCAAGGGGAAAAAAAAAAGCCGTCACCTCAAGAGTGATGAAGGTGGAGTTTCAGAAAAGAAGGCGTTTGTTTGGGACAAGACCTTTCGGGAACGGCCAAAAAATTGGGAAGGGGGAGACAAGCTAGCTGGGAGGGGGAAAGGTACGTAGGGTGGGAGTGGACCGAAAAGATAGGATCACAAAGAGAAACAAGGGCAGGGGTTTGGAGAACAGGGGGTTAGGGGTGTGGGTTCAGGTAGAAAGGGACCGAGTGGCGACTGATGACTAAAAAAGAAAAGGGGAAAGAAAACGGAAATCAAGTTGGGGAGTACCAGTGGGGTCTGGGGGTCGAACGCTTGGAACCGGGACATAATGCCGGCTTAAAGAGACGGAGGCGGGGCATATCCCTCAGGAAAAAAAAAAAGGGGGTTGAAAAAAAAAGATGCCGAAACAAAAAAAGAAGATAATTCAAGGAGGAAGGAAAAGATTGGGAGGGAGGAAGGTGGCAAGTGTAAGGCGGTGGTGAGGATGGAGAATGCCGTGGAAGACTTCCTCTAGAAAAGGGTTAAATCCCAGGACGTGAAAAGGAAACATGAACGAAGGGAATTCGGCTTTTGTGGGAAAAGAGAGAAGACAACAACAAAAACGGAAGTAAGGAAAGAGAATGGTTTACCGACGAATGGTAAGAGGGAATACAATGCCGGTCAAGGAGGGGGGGAAAAGGAAAAAAAACCGAAACTCGCAAGAAAGGAGGGAAAAGACCTGGCAGAAGAAAAGCAATGAACCAAGCGTAGTCAGCAGCAACCAAGAAACATAAGGGAAAAGGGGGGGGAGGTCACCGCAGAAACTGGTACGAGGGGGGTGGCGGCGTCATCTGGCAACTAAACATCTAAAAGAGGGTATGGAAAAAGGGCGCAAAATGAATAAAAAAGGAAGTGGAAAACGGGAAGAAAATTAAGAATCTAAACGGTCCTCTAACAAAGGGGATTTGCAAAGGGTCATTCAAGTGCCCAAAAAGACTGAGAAGACAAAAGTCAAAAAAACGGGGAAGAGGAAAAACCAAACCTTAAAAAAAAGAAAAACCCACCAAGGAAAAAAGAACTGAAGTACAGAAAAACGCCAAAACGGAAAAAAACGTCGTGGTAAAAAAAAAAACCTAAAAGGCTTTGCGCAAAGCTACAACTGAGGGGAAAACGACAAAAACCTCCAAGAAAGGAAGAAGAATTTAAAGTAGAAGGGCATATCTGGGAAAACCAGGGTGAAAGGGAATGGAAAAAAAGGCAAAAAACAAAAAAAAGGAAGAGAGGAGGGGGGGGGGAAAAGGTGACGAGTCAAAAACATAACGCAAGAAGAGTCCAAGGTTGAAAAGAAAGTGATTGTACTGCACACGCTCACAAAGTCAAAAATTGAAGGAAAAGAAAAAAAGAGTGCGGGGAAAGACAAAAAAAAATGCGCCGGAACTGCCTCGAATCAAGGTAACAATAGTGGCCCAGGGGTGTGGAGGGTGTCAGGGGGAGAAGGAAAGAAAAAAGAAAAAAACACGGACCGCCTAACGGGGGTCGCCCGACCCAACACAAAGCAAACGCCAAAAGCAGAAGTCCCCGCTGAGCACAGGGGGAAAGATAAACAGTCAGAAAGAAAGATCCGAAAAGGGAGAGTGTCCGCGCCCCCAACTTGGAAGGGAAAAAAACGTAAAATGAGGGGGAAAAAACAAAGGACACGCCCGAATGAACGCGGAAGGAAAAAAAAGGGGGGTCCCACGTAAAAGACTTACAACACGGGAAACGACCAGGACAGGGAGGCGAAAAAGAAAGGCCGCTCCTTGGAAAACAAAAAGGCAAAGCAAGAAAAAAGGCAGGAGGGAAGAACGCCTGGGATTAAAGTCACAGGGTGACACAAAAAAAAAACCACGTAAGAAATCGAAAAAAAAGAGGGGGAATGACCAGCCGAAACACGTTGGGGGGAAGAGAGAAAAAAATGGGCGCCAACGCCACCTTTGGAGGAACATCCGAATGCGTTGGTGAAAAAAAAACTCTTTTCAAAAAAAGCTCCCTTGGAAACCTCAGGAAATAACAGAAGGTTTGGGAATACCAGCGGCGCCAGGGTGGAGGGGGAAAGTGACTACGAAACTTAACTTGGGATGGCACCAGAACTTACAGCAACACAAAACGAAGAGGGGAAAAAAAGTCAAAAAACCATCTTGTGAAAAGAGACGTGGAACAACCACGAAATCGACAAGTCTGAAAGAGAAAAGCGTCTTTGTCTAAAGGACATCAGGTCGACCCTGCTCAGAAAATCAGAAATCGGGTGCCGAATGCCTATGGAAGAAAAGAAACTGCGAAATTATGAAGGAATAGGGAAAAGCAAAGATAAATCTGAAAAAGGAAACAGAAAATTCTCTCCAAAAATACCAAAACAGTTCAACCCCCTGGAAAAAACGGGGTTATTCACCAAAAAAAACTTTAAAGAAAAAAAAGGGTTGCTAAAACGTCGGGAAAAGACCAAACTTCACACAACGAAAAGGGGGGGAAGAACAACCGGGATCCGAGGCCCACACAACTGGGAACAAACAAAGAGGTAACTTTCCTTAGAAAGAGCCAAGCGCGAAAACAAAGTCGGGGGGGTCAGGGGGAAAAAAAAAGACCTTCATGGGCAATACCGCTGAGGACTGGAGAAACGAAGTAATCTGTTGCGCAGTAGACTCCAAACGAGGGCCAAGGGGGCGGAAAAAAGAGATGCAGTCCACGTGGTTCTGACAGGGAAACAAGAAGTTCTAGGATACTGTGGGTTGAACAAAAAAAAGATGGGGGGAAAACGTAAAAAAAAAAAATGAAGCAACCGGAGAACACTGCAAAGTGGACAAGGGAGGCGAAACAAAGGATCCGGAGTCACCAAAGCAAACATCATTTTTCGTCGCGAAAAGTGGCGGGGAGTGGAAAAGGGCTCCTCAAAAATCACCCAAGAGAAAAAAAAGGACAATCAAAAAAAAAAAACGCTGCGGCAGTCCAGCATGGGCAAAGGAAGCACTGAAGAAATCGAATGACCAAATTTGGTACAACCGGGGAAGCAAACCCAGATCGGTCGTATACAGAAAAACCAGGAGAAAAGAACCTGCAAAAAAAAGGAAAGGGTAACAGTGATTGATTGAATAACAAAATGACCTGGAAACCCCATCGGGATGGTCTCGGAAAGGTAACACCCATGAACGCATGACAATCTATCAAGAAA
>Ga0179593_1451911_pt1 | contig 13765 bp, 12 predicted proteins | sample CZODoug2_1_08_16_FD_185931 | JGI IMG/M metagenome (GOLD analysis project Ga0179593, IMG submission 185931) | Vadose zone soil fungal communities from Angelo Coast Range Reserve, California, USA - CZODoug2_1_08_16fungal (PacBio error correction) | ecosystem: Environmental > Terrestrial > Soil >...
CGGGCACTTCGGAAAATGCAGGCCTGAAGGGATCGGGATTCAGGTGAGGGGAGACTTCGGGTCGGGTCCATAAATCGCGCAAACAAACACCGATCGGAAAAACGGGAGAAAGGATTACACCAAAAAACGAGGACCGGCCGGAAAAAGGAGAAGTTCGAGAATAGCGTTAAACTCAACACCTACCTCAAAAGCCTGAATTAAAGATGGAGTCAAGACAAGGGCGGACCAACGGGAGGTGACGCGGCGGCGAGAAAAGCAGGGGCGAGAATCTCGACATGTTCAAAAGACGATGGGAAAACTGGGGGATTACCGAGGGAAAGGAAAAAGCCCTCATCAAAGAGATCTGTCATGGAGTGTCCGAAGGGGGGGAAGCTATGAAAAACAAGTGCTATAGAATGAAGGAAGTCCACCAAAACAAAAGGAGTCTGTACGAACAAGTTTCGACGATACGCTTTCACGGAACTTCCGCGTTACAAGTTTTCAGAGAAGCAACCCCCGGGGCACTACGTTCAAAGAAGAGAGGCTGCACGGAAAAAACTATTGACGCGACAAGGGAAACACTCTTTCCGGGATTCAAGGAAGGTCCAGAGAAGGGAATCTGGGGACGTAGGAGGCTTTGAACATCTTCTCATTCAAATCTCTCAAACTCCTGGAAAAGAATCCGATTCGACCGGGTCAACAGACAGAACAAGTCCTTTGTGGTGGGAAAGAGGGGACATAAGCGGAGTACGGAAACGCAATAGACGCAATAGAAGGTCAAACACACTGTCGGTAAAAAAGGGGAGCGTGGTGACAACGAGGAAGAAGGGGAAGAACCAGCAAAAAAGCGGGAGTGATGCCAAAGAGAAGCAGGTCAAAAGAAGTGGAAAGATCGACAATCACACAGGGTAATTGCTGGGCGATCGTTTGAAGAATAATGGGGTCGCGCCGCCTGTGGCAGTGCAACGCCTCTAAAACTTCAAAAAAAACATTGAAATCGAGATAAAGAAGGAAAGAAAACATTGGATGAACGAAAAATCAAGGGGCAAAGACACCCTGTCGAGAAGGGGGCGTCACTAAAAACTCGACGTGACACAAAATCCAAAAATGAGGGAGTTGGACGGAAGGCTTAAACGAAAGGGCATCCGTACGTTGGGCGCGCCAGGGGAAAAATCCCCGAGCAATGTCAGGAGGGGAAGCAAACTACGAAGGTTAACCGGAAGCTGGTCTCGATGCTCCAGCCGAGTCTCGCCGGTTGAGTCCAACCTGAAACGATCAATCCAAAACCCGTTTTTTGTAGAATGGAAAGTCCAGGAAAAGCGATCAGGTCACGGCAACCGGGGAAGCGGGCAGAAGGGGAAGAAGATACAAGGGAAAGGGGAAGAAGCCTCGCCTCAAGTGGGACTTATGGGGGGGGGATGGAAAAAGAAGGTTTCGCCACTGCAGCAAAACATCACGGACAACTGCTAGAGGAGGGGGTAGCAAAGACGGTAACAATAGGGACAGGGCAGGAAACAAACGTTCCAGAAAGACTTTCAGCCAAAGGTTTCGAAATTGAAACAAGCGTAACAGCCCTCGGAGGGCTGCGCATTGACCTACGGAATGAGTGTACTCGGACGACTACGCTGAAGCAAAAAAGAAAACCATTGGCGGGTCAGAGGTCTCTGGGAAAAACGTCCAGGAAACGGGGACCAGCAATAGCCCAGGAAAAAAGGGGCAAGGAAAGAAAAGATGGGGACGAAGGTCTGAGTAAAATGTCTGAAGGAGATAATGCGCAAAACCGTTAAAGGCTTGCAAGTGCGTGGGGGTTGTATGCAACGGACGATTGCTGAGGCTGTGGAGGACCGTGCGACGGTCCGGGACCGTGGGGTGAGACGACACAGTAGCCAGGTGAGACTCGATACAGAAAAATCAAGCCTCCATGAGTTGGACAGAAGCTACAACTAAGAAAGATGTTAGGTGGCGAGGAGGCAAGCTCTTTTTTGTGGGGGAAAAAAAAGGAAGGGGGAGCGGTTCAAAACCGGCCGAAAAGCCAAAAAACCATCGGGATGAAAATGTTCAGTCCTCCATGCGGTAGAAGGGGGGGGTACAGTTCAAATACCGGGAAGAACTGATACGACAATCGACGTTGGGGGTTACTCAACATCAGCGCCAATCGACAGATAGACACGGTTCATCGGTATCAGGATGAGGAATGAGTGCAATAACTGAGGGAATTTTGATCGGGGTCTTTGAAGGGACCGTAAACCTGCCTTCTTCAAAGTAGACAACTCCACGAGGTGAAAAATCTGATATAAGGCAATAGAGAGAGGGGAAAATTGAGAAGTTAGGCGACGTAAAAGAACTGGGGGGTCATGTTTTAGAAAGGATAGAGGAAGACGGCAGATTGAAAGAAAGGGCGCGAGGGAGGGGCCCAAAATTTTGGAGGAAAAGGGTACCTCAGCCGCGCAAAAATCCGGAACGTTTGCGAGACGCAATAAAAACCAGATCCGGAAACGGTAGACTCAGAAAAGGCGGGCAGAAAGAAAGCGCCGACCTTGAGCTTGGATTGGCTCCGGAGAACTACCAAGTCGACAAACCACAAGGTCCAAGGAGAGAGAAGACAGAATCCTGGGGGATTGAGAAAGGAGTGGTTACATTATTGCAGGCAAGAGCAAATTGTATAAAGGTCCTCTTATCGAGGAAATTACCGTACAGAAGGCGGCGAATCCTTCTTAGTGGCGGTACGTTGAGGGGAGAACTTCTTAGGAAAGGAGGGGGGGGGGGAAAATGATCGAGGACAGCCAAAAAAGCGGATTCAGGATTCGGTTCAAGGGACGGGCTTCATTGGTGGGAGTTCGGAGCGAGGTCAACAGCGTTAAGAGGAGTCAGCTGGGTGAATCACAAAACAAAGTATTAGGATAAAGAGGAGGGAAATAAAAACGACGGTGGTAACAGCCGCCTACTTCAAGGAATCTCAGGTGGAACATGGAACAAAGAAAACGACAGACGAATAGCCTCAGGGAAATCCCAAAGAAGAGAATAATGTCCTGCAGAACGCAAAAAGGATTCGCGTTACCCTTGCTGGACGGAAGGAAGGTCAGAAGGACTCGTAATGGGGAATCAACATGTGAGGGCGGGGGAAAAGGGTAAGGGGGACAAATACTTTCCCGAGCGGCGGGGAAAGGGGGCGCGCACATACAGGGAGGCGGCGCATGGGAGGACGTCCAGGGAAACTAACGCTAAATTTCGGCGAGAGGTGAGAGACGAGTACTTGAAAGGGATGCATAGGGGGGGAGCGGAGGGACAAAAAAGAATAGGAAAGTTTTAGGTGAGAGGGTAATTAAAGGACAGCCAGGAAAACGACCCTCAAAAAAGCTAAAGAAAAAGGCATGTCTGGAATCTCTACCGGCACAATGGAGAAGTCGTTGAAGGGAGATAATGAGGGCCGGCCTGAATCGGGAGACTGCTAGAAGACCAATTCGGAAAGTCACGGGTCGTTTTCTCGCAACTCGGTTAAGTCAGGCGGTTTAGGGGAGAAAAAAGAAAGGAGAAAGCCCGGAGAAAATTCTGAAATCAGCCAGGCCGATAAAACAAAAAAAACGGAGCTCGGGAGGGCGCGGATGGGTTGTAGTACCAACGGCGCGGGAGTATAGAGGAAAGCGAAAAGGGAGGAGAGGGGGACACAATCAAACGGCTGACAGAAATAAGGGTTTTGGGGGACAGGGAGGCGTTGGTAAACCTGACGAACTAAAAAAATGTAACTAAAAGCCGCTTGGGGACTCGAAAGGAACCACGCCGCCGGAGTTGGATTCTAGCACTAAACCAAAAAACCCCCCCCAAACACACAGAAAATGAGTAAGAAGGGGGGCTGGTGAAAACCGGGACCTATTTTTTCAAGTTATAACACCCAGTTCAGAAGGGAGGAAACCTAGTGTGTGGTTTGAAGGGTGTGCGCTTTGGGGGGGTGGTTTTGGTTTGGGGGGGGGGGGGGGGGGGGGGGGGTCTGTGTTTGGAAGTGCGCGTCGCGGGGGGCGCTACATTACTGATTTGGTCGGTTTTTAGTTGGGTTAGTTGAGTGGGCGGTTGCCCGGAATGTGTGTGGGCTCCTGGCGGTACAGTTGTGGGTGATGGGTTGTACTTCCCCCCTCTGACTGCCGCTTGAAGGGGAAACCAAAAAAGCAACTGAAGCATGTTAAGAAACGTGAGGAAGGGGGGGGTAAGGCGAAGCAGAAGTGAAAACTCGGCCTTTTTAGAAGAGCCAACACGCAAGAGTGGAGGCAAAGGACGGTGGAAAAGGATCCGCAAACTGTTTTGTGGAGCCGTAAGAAAAGTGGACGAAAGGGAGCGTTTCCCAGCCGCCGCAATAGAGGTTGGGTAGAGGGGGGGGGGCAACTGTGAAAGGAAGTATACATGGGCTTACAAAGAAGGGCGAATGCAAAAACAATAGGGGGACAAAGGCGTTACTAACGGCAGAATCCGTGGGGGCAGGAGTTTTGGCGCCGGCTGGCGAGCACCTAGGGGTTTTGCCAAGGCAAAGAATGTCCGGGCAGAGGCTTTCAAAGGCCTGAGCTGGCTATCCAAGGCTGCGGAGGGGAACAACCGGGAAGGGGAAAGGGGGGAATCGGAGGCCAGCAAATCCAAACACAAAAAAACGGGGGGACGGATAAAAGTTAAGGGACATGAACGGGGAAAAACGCGCGGCGAAGAAGAAACGCTTAATGGGGTAAAAGGGAGGAGTTGATGAGGAAAAAATGCATGCTGGAGGAAAGGGAAAGCCAACGGTCAAACGGGGAGAAGTTATGAGAAACAGCAAACAACAGAAAGAAAGTCCTGAACAGGTACCGTCTTATCCGGAAACTGCAGGGAGGGTGTCTGCGGAAGCCGAAGTGGGGGATGGGGGCGGAAAGGGGAAACGTCGTAAACAGAGTATAAAGCGAGATAAACGTTGACGGAGGAAGGAAACCACATGCGTCCTCGAAGAAAGGCAGCTTAAAAAAAAAGAAGAGACCCAGAAAAGAAAAAAAGAAGGTGGTCCGATCTACTAACGGCGGAAGGAAGAATCTATGGCAAAACAAAAATTGGTGTTTAAACCATGAGTTTGCTGCGTTGAAAAAAACCGATCACGGGGAAGACCAGGGGGGGGGATCGCGTCGGGGGAACGTAAAAAAAGGTAAAGATAAAAAAAACTGGGGCAGTGGGGGGGGGTGTAGGGGGGTGTGTGTATGGCAGGGGGGGGGGCGTGAAAAACTGTTAGCCTATCCCGCCCCGGACAGGCTTTTCTAGATTGCCTTCTAGAGTTCCACACACTCGATCGGGACGAAAAAAAAAAAAACTGCCCCGAAGAAACTCTTCCCATCCTTAACGCTTGTCTCGGAGGCTTCCCGGTATGGACAAGAGCGAGCGAAGGAATTGGGACAAGAGTCCCTGGATTGTAAAAAAAATAAAATCCTTTCAGATCCGGAAACAGTGAAAAGTCGTAAGGAGGAAGAAATTAGGGTCGTACAGACGCCGGGGGGGGCGGCCGTACACTATATCTATATAGAATGGAGAACAGAAGAAACGCCAAGGGACGATCGAAAAAGCATGGATGGCTACTAAAATGAAGCCGGAAAAAGTCTCTCCAGTGACCCGAGAGGAAGGAAAAGGAAGCCTTGGGGCGCGCAGGGAGAGGACATCAAATTGAAAAAAGGGTCTTGCACCAGGGAGGAGAGGAGGTGTGTACGGGTGAAACGATAGCGACTGCGCCTGGGCTCGGCCGGGAAAGGAAGTTGGTTTAGAGTCGAGGAAAGACTGGTAAAGCTGGAGAACAGTAGATCACCTCCGGGAAACTTCAAGGCTCCTTACGAGAGCTCGAAAAAAACCACGGGATTACTTACAATATATATCGACACTTAGGCAAGAAGGAAGTGAGGGGGGAATGGCGTAGGGAGTAGCTAATGGGGCCATCACAATCAGAATAAAACACCGAGTCCAAAGGACGGTATTACAAACAAGACAGGAGGAAACGCGAGACAGGCGACTGGAGACTAGCGAGAGGAAACACCAAAATACTACCTACACACCGAGGGGGCTATGGGGTTGCAACCAGGCTGGGGAAAAACCTGGAGGGGTCGGGAGGGGACGACCAAGAGGGGAAAGGCTCAGTCAAAGGGAAGGAACTCTTGGGGGCGGGCATGGGAGCGGATATGCAATGAATAAGAAAATATCGTAAGGGGGGACAGAAGTTTAACACGGCAGGCGAAGAAAGGAAGCGATCAAAAAGAACCCAAGGGGCGTCTGAAAAGGAAGGCTTTCGCAATACGACGCAAGGTGCGGGTCTGGCCCGCTTCCCAGGATTTTAAAAGGAGAAGCAATCCAGACGACCGTGAAAGCCGATCCTGCAACGAGCGGGGCTCACGGGGGACAGAAAAAAAGCGGAGACAATCTTAGGACGTTCAAGTACTGGGGGATTCGATAGTATCGATGCGTTGAAGCTCGGCAGCCAAAAGCTCGCAAAAGACGGAAGTGGGGGCGACGATTGAGACCTGTTTCCGAAGCTCAAAAAAAGGCCCTGTAAAGTTGGGGATTGCAGGGGTGACTCTTTTCGGTAACGGGCAACGGGGAAAGGAAAAAAACGCAAACGAGTTAGCAGGGAACCACCAACTCCTGGGACGAACCGGGCGGGTCCTACAGAGGGAGGGGGAGTGACGAGAGGAAGGGGAAGGCCGGAGGGGGAAAGAGCTCAGTCTCAAGTTGAGGGGCGAGAGGGTTGAATCTGGCGAGCCTAAGTGGCTGGTTGCTGAAACGGGAGCGAGGCCCGCAAACTACATCAGGGTGAGAATAGCGGGAAAGAAAAAAAAGTTGCCCGAACCACATTGGCGTGTAGCGGGGGGGGGGGGGTCAAGACATCAAACGCTGCGTCGACTTCTCCGAAAGGTCAATGGGGGAGAATGAGGGGGGGGGGGGGAGGTAAAACGACTATAGACGACGTGGAAGAAGGGCCAGAACAAGCGACATTTAGGGAAGACTCAGGAGAGGGACGTTGCAAAGGAAACCGTGCATAGGCGAAAAACCGCTTCTCCCGTCAAAAGAAATTAGGCGTCACACCGTTTTTGAGGGGGGAGGGGGGATCTTAGGCATAAAAGAAGGGAGGCACCGGGGGGGGGGGCGCTGGAACGTCATAAGGAAGGGGGAAAAGCCAGGAAAAAAAGTACATTTGACAGGGAAGCACCAAAATTGGAAGACAAAAGGCCGGAGAAAAAACGCCTGAAAAACCATCGACTAAGTCAGTAGTTGGGGGAACAGGAGGGCAAATTGTCAATAAAAATGCGAGGGTGAAGACCTAAGGGGGGCGAAAAGGCAAAAAAGCACACCCTCTGGTGGGAGAGGTGGACCGAAGCCTGGGGAAAAAAAAACGCAGGCATAAGGCGGGACCGCGAAAACAGGGCAGGGGTCAAGTCGAGGGGGAAAGGCTCAACTCCGCATCACTAACGCAAGGAAGGAAACTAGGGAAAGGCAGGCCTAAAATCTTCCAAAGTCGCTTACAAAGGGCGAAAAAAAAGGGAGTTAAGGGGAGGAATGCGGGAGTTTGGGTAAAAATGCAAATAATAGACGGGGAAAAAACTGGGACGAGTGCGACTTGGTTGCAAAACTACCGGGGGTGTTTCTAAAAAGAAAATAAAAAGAAGTCCAGAGATAAACAGGGCCAGCAATCGGGACGCAAGGGGAAAAAGAGGGACAGGAAGAAGAAAACTCATCATTTGAGATGATCAAGCTGCTGAAAGTGGGGGACAGGAAAAGGGGTTCAACAAGAAGGACAAGTACAAACACCCTCTTAGATCAGGGCCGAAGGAGGGTCGAGGGTCCACTCGCCGAATGGAGAGCGATACTAAGGATTTTCAAAACCCAATCGGGCAAAACGACCAAGAGAAAAAGGAAGCGGTAAGAGGGGGGAGAGGATCATCGTGCAAGAAAAGGAGGGGAAGAGGGGCAACCGGGGCCTAAAAGCCGCAAAAAGAAGGAGCTAACCCGAGTTGGGGTCGAGAAAAAACTCAAAAAGGGAGGTCAGAAATCAAGGCGGATAGCCATCTCAGGTAAAAGCTCTGGATAAGGTCGGCCTCAACGCAAGGAAGGGGTACAGGTTTTCGGAAAAAGGAAAGATCCAAAAAAACCTTCTCGAGGAGCATTCGGTGTAAGTTCCGAATTTAGAAAGAAAAAGGGAATCGTCAGCGAACAAAAAATCACTGTATGGACGTTATCTCGGAAAGCAGGGAAATCGAAGAGACTGAAAAGGGGGTAAGAGAGGGATCGGGTTAGACACCAAGATCGGCCGACCCTTTACTGGGGATGGGGGACCGGGACGCCAAACACCTCTAAAACAAAAACCGGATGCGAGCGACTCGGTGGTCGGGAGAAAGGTCGGGCCGGTAGAAAGGGAACGCGTTTGATGAAAGTACTCTGCAAGCTGGCGAAAACCCTGAATTACCAGAACGTGCAGATGAATCCTTAAAAGAGGGGGGGGACTTGGAGGAAAGAACTGAGAGGGAAGGAAGGACTGGGGTTCCATATCAGTGCAACAGATCGTAGTTGAGGTAGTCGGAATTCCAAGGAACATGGAGGAAGGGAACGTAAAGAGAGGGACCAAGCAGGAGGTTTGCCTCCTCTCGCACCTCACAAAAGAATTAGGGAAGAGAAAAAAAATAGAGGAAAGAAACGTGAACGAAAGATTTGGGAGAATCGCCTCCGAAGCAAGGGAAGACAGGGGGAAATTAAAGAACTACAGAGGTAGAAATCGATAACCGCACGATCAAAAAAAGACTTGACCGCAAAAGAAGTAGATATGCCCGTGAGGGGGGGTCATTACGGACGGTGGTTTCAGGCGAAACACCGCAACGGTGTGACCTATGTGCTCTTAAGAAATACCGGAGAAAGCCGCGTCCTCAAAGGCAGTTAAAAAGGCGCGCCAGGCTAGGCAGGACTCACGTTCGGGGCTTACGGAGAAATAAAGCTCAAAGATGGTCATATCTGGGGGAGCTACCTAAGGAAAAAACTGCACCTGAGGAAATAGAGGTAAAGGGGACTTCTGCTTAAAAGCTAGGAGGTTTTACCAGAGGATGCTTTACAAAGCACGGACTAACGCGGAACCACTGCATTAAATCGAGAATGGGCTTGAAGCTAGCCTTCTACAAAATGAAACCAAAGAGGGGGGAGTCAGAAAAAAATGTAGGACGGAGGGAGGCGAAGAGAAGTAGCCCCGGCCATGAAATAGTAAAAGTGGAAGATCACGGGGGTTGAGGCAAGGGGTAGGCCCGCGCAGAAGAGCAAGTGATTGGGCCAGAGAGCACAGGGAAGCGCTGGAGTATGCGCTTGAGATTTCTAAAGCTGGGGGTACGCTACGGTAGAGGGGAGGGGGAGATAACAGAAAAGGGGAGAATTACCATGACAAGGTGGACATTAAACAGACATAATGGGTGTTGACTCGGACGAAGGGAAGAATCCGTGTCCCAAAAGAAAAAGCATCTTGGAGAAGACTGGGAAACAAGAGGAGGGGGAAGGGGGTAGGAGGCTAAGGACCAGAAATGGAGTACTATTATAGAGGAAAATGTGTGGGGGGGGGTGGGGGCCTGAGGGTTCAGGGAGGAAACCCACTTTCTCACCAAGTGCAGGAAAAAGAACAATTAACTACGTGTTGACAAAACTAAATCACTTTCATCCGGGACTTCGAAGAAGAGGTAAGTCGAAGGGAAGAATGTTAGATCGACTGCGGAATGTGTAAAAAAAAAAACTCTACTGGGGGTTTGTAAGGGAGGCTACGTTTGGGAAACCGAGAAAACTAACCGAACAACGGGGGGTCGTGGGGGAGAACCTGTAAGTCATAGTGGTCTTAGTAAAGACGGCAACGAGTGTGGGCTGGGGGCCTTTCAGGTAAAAAAAAAACCTGGGAGGAAGAAGTCTGACAAAAGTCAGGGGGAAAACGGCCTTGAACACTGATAACATATTTAAGTCGGACAACGGTGGGTAACGGAGTGGGTGGGTTACGAAGGCGTGGGGAAGAGCACAGCGGGAAAGGTCACAAACTCAGGGTCAAAGGGAGTACCCGGAAGGAGAGGTCGATCCAAGGTCTTTCAAGGCCGACAAAAAGGGGGAAGGGGGCCGAGAGGAGAAAGCAGACTGCCATCGAAAACGTTACTGAGTAAATTCAAGTGGTTAAGGCGTGGAAGGCTAGGGAACGCAGGAAGGTTAAGTTCTAAGTTTGAGGAGGAAAAAAAATGGAATGTCCTGATACCAAGAACGTCGTTCGAAAGTTAGTCAATGCGTTGGAAGAATGGCAGGATTCTGCTGAAAGTGTGATGAGGAAAAACCGTAACTAAGAAATGGGGGTGAAAGGCCATTATGGACGTCAACTAACAAGATTTAGCGCTGAGGTCGGAAATGAAAATGAACCACCTCGCGACAGACGAGGAACAAAATCTGGCCCGAGTAAAAAGGAAAAAACTGGAAGAAAAGAGGAGGCCAAAGCGGGCGACTGGTTTCAAAAGAACCGGAGGATCGGTACCACAGTAAATGAGTGGGGCACCAGATAAAAAAAAACCGTGTGTGGGAAAGAACTTAGCGGAGAAGGCCTGGAGTCCTAAGGGGCACTAGAAAACCATCCCAAGGTAAGGTCTCGTGACGACTTTTGAACAAGAACGAACGTCCGGCTTGAGGAGAAAGGTTCCGGCGTCGGGGGAAAACGATAGAGACGAGAAAAAAAGAGACGGGGGGCAGTCAGTATGTCTCTTCTCAAAATGTGGGGCGACAGAACGGGATTTTGACACGGAGTCCCCTTTGATTGGGAAAAGGGGGAAGGAAAAAATCCGGGGAGGAGGGAAAGACCCAAGGGAAACTAAAAGTAAAAAAATTAACTTAACCGCCAGCCGGACAGATACGTAGGTATAAGACTGAGGAAAAGAAGGGGGAACAGGAAAAATAGAAAGAGGATGATGGCACGCACTAAAAGGGAAAAAAATGTCGCCAATGACCGAGTAGGAGAAAGTTCTAAACGGAGAGGGGGGGTCAGGTGTTTCACAAAAACCTTGGAGGGGAAGAAGAAATAGTCGTAAGAGGGTAGGGGTGTGGGACCGAGCGAATCAAATTAGGGTCGCAGCGTTCAACAATCTCGGGGTGGACGAAAAGAGATCCAGAGGGGGGGGTGGAAAGGGGGATGGAACAAACAATAGAGAAAAAGAACTGACGACGGCCTGGCGATAAGTCAGAAACCAATGTATGGGAGGGGGGGAGAGAGATTATCAGAGAAAGTTTGAAGGGAAGGGGGAAGACCAGGTAATAACCTTCGGGAGAAAATTAACTTCTGTGACATAGCTCCACCAGGGACACCTTATCTACAAAACCAAGCGCAAACCTCTCAGGTAGCTATCTCGGGAAAGGAAAAAAACCGAAAGAAGAACTCTATTTGCAAATAAACATGAGGGGGGCAAATTAGGTAATGGCGGCGAGACAAAAGGGCGTCATAGGGGAAAGGGGAGCGACCGAGTGAAGGAACGGAATTCAGGGAAGATGCCCCAGCGCATAAACCGGAGAGAAGAGTTCTAACCGGCCAAGCTTTGAAAGCAGCTTATAAAAGAGGCGGGGGGGGTCTGAAACGAAGGAAACCAGCCACAAAAAAAAAATGGCTGAAAAGCAAAGACGTTCGCTTCAAGGCCTTCAAGCATTCAAAACTTGTAGAAGCCTCCATCCCGGGGACGAAGAGCAAGAGAGCTGCAGAGCGGGTGGAGCTCAGGGAAGCGGAAGCGAAAAAATAGGAAACGTTGAGATAAAAGTGGGGAAAAGGACGTCTACGAAGACTTTGAAAACCGCTCACAGAAGCCAAATCTCTCACGGAAGGAAGTGGTCGGGCTGAGAAAAAAGCATGAACGTATGAAAGGGGGGGGGGGGGGTGGGAGGGGTGTGCAACGTTCCAGGAGTGAGAGTGTGACGTGCCCAAAAGGCGAGACGAAGACCTGCCGACCAGACAAGTCAATGCCGAAGTAAGGGGAAATGATAGACAAATAACTGGGTACTAAACCGCTTCAGAAAAGCTGTAGTTGGGCGTAAGGGCCGGCCTCCTGAATCCGTCGGGTCCCGGGTAAGTTTCTTTTTAAGCAATGTAATTTGAGGTCGTAAAACGCGACTAGTAAAGGGGAGAAGAACCGAGAGAGAAAGAACAGAAGTCATATGGATAGGGACCTCATGTCGATACCAAGGGTCGAGTACGTTCCAGGCCAGGATGTGAAAGGCAGGGGAAATTAAGGTTATTGAGGGAGGGCAAGAATACTAGACAGGGGAAATAAAGGAAGGGGGGCCATTAGAGAAAAAAAAAGCAGGTCTTCGAAATCAATATCGGGATGACAGACCGGGTACGCGTTTCTATCGCCGCCAGCCTGACAACTGTAGACGTCACAAAAAAACAAGCGTCACGCAGAGGCAAACACACCCACGGAGGGAAGTTTCTTGGAATCCTAAAAGGAGGGGAAAAGGAAAAAAATAGGGGACGGAATCAGATGCCTCGGCCTACAGGACGATTTGGGAAAAGGCATCTAGAACGCTCAAAATTCTAACACTGAAGGACAAACCGACTGCTACAGTAAAACGATGGGGGGTACCGGGGGGCTGCTCCATTTGAAATTGACCAAGGTTTTTAAACGGACATTGGGGCCAAAGAAACAGAAGGGACGCGTGCCGGAAAAAGGGCAATCGAAGTCGCGCGTGAACCACGAGTGGGAAAAAAGCTGTAAGGGGGTGCCAAAAAAGGTCTGGGGCAACCTTGCCAAGAAAAAGGGAAAAGCGCGGAGGGAGACAATGAGAGAAGTACGCAGATAATAAGAAAGGCTGCAAGGCCTGAAAAAAGAGTGTTTTTTGGTGAAGAAGAATGAAAAAATGGTAAGACCTGAGAAAACTCTGACCAGGGGTGGAAGAACTGAAACTAATTCCAGTCAAGAATCAGAGCCAACTAAGAAAGAACGACCTCAAAGATTAGAGGGATAGCACAGCTGGGAAGTTCGAGCTCAATCAGGAGGGGGGGGGGGGGGGGGGGAAGAGGAAGGTACGTTTCAAACGAAAAAGGGACAAAAAAACTCTGATGCTTAAAGTCCGTGGTCGAGTGTCCAACATCTCCTCCCGGAATCAAAGAGAGGAAAGAAAAAGAAAAGCGAGGGGGGTTAACTTAAGCGCCATCTCCAGAGCAAGCGTAGCATCTCTCGGGAAAACGTGGGAGGGAAAAGGGGGAAGGGGGCGCGGGAAGGGGAAGGCCGCAAACCCTGATCTTCCGTTTGGTGTGGGGGGGGGGGCGGCCAGGGGCGATCAGCGAAGAAAGGAAGAGCCTTCGGACTATCATGGAGGCGCAAGGGGGGACATCAAGTAATTTTTTAAACATATAGAACAGAACGATGATAATGGGCGACAGTGTCCATTCTTGGAGTCACATGTAGCGGACTGAACGAACAACTGGGAGTAGCTCGGGGCGCGACGCAGCAAAATCCAGAAAGCCTAGGGGGAGCTCACCACCGACTGAAAGGAGTTTGAGGAAAAACGGCTCACGCCACGGGCGCAGAAAGGCAGCCAGCAAAAGGATGGTCGGCGCTCTGGGGAATATGTAGTCTCCGTCCAATGGGTATTACCATGGACAGGTCCTAAACGCGGGCCAGTAAAGAAAACCGGGCAAGAAAAGACTGTCACGTGCGCGCACATATAGTCGAGGGGGGGGGTCAACAGTCCGCGTAGGGGGGGGGAGAGGAAATTAAAGGGAGGGAATGGGAAGGAGGGGAGTCAAACGTGGGTTGAACGCGAT
>Ga0179593_1364736_pt1 | contig 13764 bp, 12 predicted proteins | sample CZODoug2_1_08_16_FD_185931 | JGI IMG/M metagenome (GOLD analysis project Ga0179593, IMG submission 185931) | Vadose zone soil fungal communities from Angelo Coast Range Reserve, California, USA - CZODoug2_1_08_16fungal (PacBio error correction) | ecosystem: Environmental > Terrestrial > Soil >...
GATTCGCGTCCCGCTGGGGCAAAAGGAAACGAGGGAAATCGCGTCAGGAGTTGAGCGATCGTATACAGGAGCACTGGAGAATACGGAGGAAGGGTAGCGCTGGAAAACCGGCTCACCTCATCTCATAAAATCCTAAGTCGCCAGACTTGAAGGACTCCTAGAAAATAGGCCCAGAACGAGAGAGAATTGTGGCACTTCTAATAAATGGAATGGAGAATAGAGGCCAGACCTGCTCTCTACGCTACTTTGGGGGAGAAAGGGGATTTGCAGTTAAAGAATAGGACGAAAATCATCCCTAGAAAATTGGCAGGAACCAACTGGAGTGATCAAGAATGGCGCGCCAAAACATAGCCCATAGGATGCGCGAAGAAGAATCACCCAAAGCTCAAACAAAATCAAATCCCTTCAACACAAGAAGTCGGACTAATTGTTCGCCTGCCGTCCGAACGGATAAGGCTCGGGGGCAATGCCATAAAGCCGTAAGAAGCCCGGCGAAAGCCCTAAGAAGGAATCAATGTTGGGGAGATCTACCCGAAGCGAACTAGCCTGAACATCACAACCATGGATGGGAAACAGTAACAGAGGATGTGTGGTCCGGGGGAAATGCGTCCTCTTAAACGAGGCGAAGAAGTCCCTATTCAAAGACCCACAGGAAGCTCCAAATCCGACACTCAACAGCCTGCTCAAATAGTAGCTGACTAATCAATGCTCCGATGGAGCACAAGTCCATTTCACCTCTATAACTAAAGGGGCGGTAGCTTGGGAGAAGTCTAAAAAAGGTCGCCGTTCTGGGCATATAAGATCGATCGCGCAATGTACTAACCTCGGCAAACTAATCAAAAAAGGGGCGAAAGCGGCGCCTAAACGATTGAGAAAACCTGAAGTGATGAAACGATTCTCGTTCGGCTGCTATGCTCTAAAAAAAAGAGGGACAAATTGCCAGGTGGGTACGTTCGCGGGAAACGAAGGGGCGGGCGAAAGACTGGCGGGCCGTAACGATCCTCTTCATCGCAACAAAACGCATACACCAACAAGGAAAAAAAAGGTAATTTAAGCAAAAAAGTCCGAGGAAGAAAGGTCAATGGCGGGACGATGGGAACATCTAGTAAGACTGGAACATAAAAGAGAAAGACACAAGGAGCGCAAACGTAGCAAATTTCCATCTCCTCTCAAAAAGTCAGAAATGGACTTGTCGCGAGTGGAAAGGAGGGACTATCAAAAGAGAGTTTAAAAGGGAAACAAAAGAAAGTTTCCGGCACTCAGGCATCTGGGGAGGTGAACCATAGGAAGAAGAAAAGGTTGAAAAAAAAAGGAAGAACACTGGACGTACTTTTGACGTGGAGGGGGGCTTGCCCTCCCCAACTCGCTCTACTGCTAAAGGCAGCGATGCGGGAATTATTTTGAAAACATCGGAGCCCGGACAGCGCAGGTAAAAATTACGTTTTTCCGCCTCGTTACACTAATAAGGGCGAGAAAAACTAAATCGAAGGACCAACTGCTCTCTCCGTGAGGAACCAGGCCAGGAGAACGGCGGGAGGGGGAGGGGGAGACGAGAGGGATTAACCCGAGGACCGGTCGTTTATTGGGGGCAGAAAAGTCCCGAAGCCGGGGGGAAAATTTGAGGATCTGAGGGAATTGGGAAGACAGGAGGGAGAGTGCGAAAAAGAGATTATCAAAAAGTAGTGACGCACATCTCTAGACAACACAAGAGGGGAAAAAGAAAAAAGGATGGGAAAGACGGAGCAGACCCTCAAGAAAAACCCAAGGCAAATCGCTAACCAAAGACAGCGGAGTGGTAAAAGCAAACCAGCCAGGGACGGGAGAAGGACAGCTCCTTTCCCAACACAGAACTAAGGAAAACGGAAACGCAAAGGAACCATCAATATCAAGAAGATGATAGAAGGGCAGAAGCACGGATCATTTGGTCAAGGAGAGGAAAAGGAGAATCGGGGAGAGATTTTCTGGTTCGTGCAAAAACGGAAACGGCCAAATTTCGGGGACCGCTGGAAAGGGGCCTCGGAAACAACGATCCACGCCAGCGCTACCAAGTTCTAAAAAGGTAAGAACGAGTAAAGCCCAAGCAATAAATCATTACCCGCGGCCCGGTCCTACTTAACCGTATGGTCAATCACGCAAGAAAGAAAGTTGTGAAGCCTTAAAGGGAAAGAAATGCGGGTGGGGGGGAGAGAACTCGGCAAAAAGAAGCTCTACAAGGAGGGGAAAGGACAGGAGGGATAAGACGTATGGCGTTGGGAGGGGTGTTTGGGTTCGTTCTTAGAAAAGGGAGTAGTGGGATGCAGACGAAACAAGTACCAACTCACCGCGGGAGGAGTATGCCAGTACGGGAAAGGGGGGGCCTGAAGGGGTAGGCCTGTGTCTCTTGGTCTATACAGGACTCCTGGATAAACTGCCTCACCCAAGAGAAACAGCTCGGTACTGGATTGACGAAAGAAACATTTTGGGGGGCAATGTGGGGAAACCACGGTTGGGATAGTATCGAGTCCAAGCATCAGGAAAAAGCCGCCTGGTCAGGGTAAAAACGTGGCAGGAGTGAGAAAAAAAAAAAGACAGAAAATTTAGACGGGGTCCGGATATTCGCCACTTCTCTCATACGAGTGGATCTTATCAAGGAAGGTGGGGAACAACCCCCCCGCAGATAAATAAGCAAGCGCCAAAAAAACTAAAGGATATCTTACGAACAAAACAAAGGTTAAAGGTAAGGCTACGGTTATCACGCTGGGATCACAGATAAAAAAAAAAACTGCCATGGAGCGATTTGTCGAGATCATAAGCTGTCGCAGGGGGGGATCTACGATCTGAAGAGTTTAATGGAAATCTAAAATCTTTGAACTCTGAAAAGTGAAAAAACACCCCAAAAATAAGCCGCTGTTTACAGAAATGTGATGGGCAGGAGATGAGGTCGCTCTTAGAGGCACTCTACAAAACCAAGGTCAGACCCATCAAGAGGGGGATCCGGGAATAGCGTCGCTTTAAGAGATTGTCTAAAGAAAAAGAAGTATTAGAACGGGAATCGCCAGGGGACAGTTTGGGTCTTAAGGAGGGGGGAGTGGGAGAAGGGATCTCGAGGATTGTTCTGATAGAAGCAGGAAAGCTTGCTACGTTAACTCGAAAATAGAGGGAGGATGAAAAAAAAAGGAAAAAAATAGCTTAGGACCAACACACTGGCACTTATTCCAATCACGCTCAATTAGGGGCGCGAGCAGGACTGAGCGGCTTCGGACGAGAGCCAGAAAACACGTGAAGGAAAAACTGCCCTCGCCCGCGAAGTTGTTCCACGCGCGAACGGAGGCGCCAAGTGAAAGGGAGATGATGAGGTCCATACCACTTTTTTGGCAGAACAAACTTAATGTACCATGTGGAAATCGCAGATTCCTCAGGGTGGCTGAGCAGGCGCTCAAATGGACCTAAGATGGGGAACAGCAGCATAATCCCTCAGGGGGTACCGCGAACCACTGGCGTAAAAACATATCAAGGAAGACGGACATGAGAAACACGAAGCGGGGATTCGCGTAAACTTTGGGAGATCAACACGCGAAGTATGAGCAGAAAAATGGGTGATCGGCGAAGTAAGCGGCGTGCGGAGCGGAAAATGTACATTTAGGAGACGGCTGTAAAGTTGATCCCTCAAGCATCCTGAATTATCAAAGGGGTAAAGAGGAAATCAATGAACTCAAATCGAGGAGGTGAAAAGAATTTTAGCACGGCCAAAGATTGACGGCCGTGCGGCTAAACGGCCCATAAAAAAACATCGTGGGAGGCAGATGAAAGTTGAGGAAGTGGGAAGAGACTATTGGGCCGAGCGTGCGTCCACTATAAGTCAAAGAGGAAATGAAAAAGGGACGAAGGGGAGCAAACGACTAAGCATGGATGGAGGACCGTCTAAATCACGCATAGGGATCCTCAAGGCTTCCACTGCTGGGCGAAAAAACTGCGCAATGCTTAGTGTGGACGAATTCCCGCGCTTAGGGAAGACTGCGAGCAGGAAATCGGCCCGCGTCCGCTAAGGTTGCAAGTCGATCACCTTCGCTCAAGGGAAAAGAGACAGGGGTTGACTGCAGGAGGGTCAAACGGAAACGCGAAGCCAACAAACCGGCCGTAAATCAGGAACAGGCGCGTGGTTTTGGGGGGGGTGGCAGGCAAGGCAAGGTGTATGTCCTCCAAACAGCGCGGGAAAGATAAAAAAAAGATCGATCCAAGAAAGAAAAAAAAACTGGAAAATTTTCTCTACAAGAGCGCCAGAGCTTCTCCGTAGGGGCAGGAGAAAAAACGATTCTCCAAAGGAACGCCATTTTAGCGAAAAAACAAGAATCAAAGTGGCGGCTCACGTGGGGAAGTCAGTCAAAGCATCTCCATGACGTTGCTGCAGGGAAAAAGAGAAAAGTCGATATCATTGCGAAGCCGACTGAACAGAAGGAGAGTTGCGAAGTAAAGCCGGAGATGGTGCAAAAAGAACAGAACGATTTCCAAATCGATAGCAGCTAGCGAATATGTAGGGCGCAAAAATTTAAACTGGGGGACGGTGCGCTACCGAAAAGACCTGGGTGCGCAGTCCGGCGCCACTAGACTGATGCTCGAAAGTATAAAAAACTTAAATTACACCAGAAAGGAAGGAAAGCCACCTCGAAACTCGGAAGTACCTTTCAATGAGGGTCGGAGACAAAAAAATGATCTGGTAAAAGAAGAACAAAGTCTAGCCCAGAGGAACAAATCCGGGCGAATGTCCTCTGATACGTGTACAAGTCGAGGTAACGGCATCGCGATGGGGGTCAAACGACAAAAAGACAGTTGGCACTGCAAACGAGAAAAATGCGTGACCATCAGCGACCGGGACTATTAAAACGTGAAGAAAAAGGGAGACATAGGTTTTGAGGAGAGGAGTGGGCGGTTGGCGACCCAGGTAAAACGCGCCAATGGAAGGAAGGGGTCGGAAATGAGTTTGACGGTGACACACGAGGGGGAGCAAAAAGGTCCAAGAGATTCCGTCAATTCCACTAGCCTAGAAAACACACAAAAAAAGAACGAAGACAGCAGAAAAAATTGCACAGGATATCTGATGTGGGACAAGGCAAAGGAATAAAGGGATAGTTCGATCCCTATACCGGGGAACGGACGGCGTAGGGGGCCGTCGCGGTAAAAACGACATGCGGACTCGTTTGGAGACGGAGGGGACCATCGACTTTGCTGCCGCTGGGGGATCCGATTTCTGAGCCTTAAGACCTTAGTTATACAAGGCAGGAAAGGAATACAAAACAACAAACAACACTTCGGAGGAGAAAGAGAGAGTGGGCGCATTAAAGTGAGCAAACGACCGAATGCTGCCTAATCCGGCCGACCTACTCCCACTCAGGTACGCAACGAGTTGAAAAAGAATAGTAGGGATCGAAAATCGACCTCCCAAAAAAAAAAAAAAATTCCGGTCTACCCGACCGGCATAACGACACATAAAGAAGATTCGATCTAAAACAATGCAAAAAGGGGGTGTGGCCGCAGAAAACAGGGGAAAGAGAATTGCTTCATCTGCGAGATGGGCGGAATGGAGAGGGGTAGAGGAAGGACGGGTTTAAACGCTGTCCCGCGCCAGAGATGGGCAAAAAAGAAAAAATAATCATACGCCAGGCTCAACGGTAGAGATGGTATCCCCCCCCTCCCTCCCCGTCCAAGCCGCTGGGACCTCTGTCGGTCCAGTGAATCCTACTAGGAGATCTAAGGAAGGCACGCGGGCCAAACTGCCTATAGCAACAAAAAAGCCGGTATACTGGGGGGGACCTGTGACCCAAAAAAAAAAAAGGCATATAATAGAGAAAAAACCGAAGTGAGGGGGAGAATACAGAGAGGTTCCCAGGAATGGGGCGGCGTTCAGTCGTTCAGATTGGGTTTGTTCTCAAAAAAGGGAGATTTCCAGAGACAAAGGCAGAGGGTGGGATAAACGACGACACACAGACCGGGCGAGCGGACCGGACCCATTCCTTGAAATGGAAGGAAGGGTGTAGAAAAAAGGGGGGTTGCTAGATGAAGGAGACCGGGCTTACAAGGGGAAAAGGAAGAGTCAAAAGCAGGGACGGGAACGAACAACCCCACTTGGGAAGGGGCGCCATCGGGATTCGCGCAAATTCCAAATAGATTACATCGGGTCGACGAAGGGCGGGGGTTGGGAATGGCAAGGGTCGTAAAAGGACATATATAGACTCTGCCGAAAAAAAATAAATCATCGATCGTTGAGCGAGCTTCATCAACGAATGATGCATATAAAACCACTCAGCGAAAACGGTCGGAATTCTGCTTCTAATGGGCTAGGTAAACTCTACGCATTGATTGCGGGCCCATCCAGGAAGGGGGGTCCGTTCTTTCATACGAGAAAAGCGTTGTAGGTGGGGTCTTAAAATCAGAAATTTCCTTCTACCGCGGAAAGCTTCCCCCATCCCGGCCCACCAAAAACAAAGTACGGTGTTGATCACGTGTATTGGCATGTGGCGCGGTGTCGGCGCGAAATCAAAAACACCCTGCATGACTGTGTCATGCAGGAGTTGAGGGAATAGGACGTCGATGGATAGCCCGAAGAACAAGATCGGAGCGCGGGCCATCACTAGTAAAATTTTCGTGTTCTTTAAAGGACCCTTGGGCGGAGGAGACGCCGCGCATCGATGATGAGTTAATCATCTCCAGCGTGATCAAAGCGGGGGGCGACGCGCCATCGATCGAAAAAGGGACATAGGGAAAGAGGATACTCATCTGACAACAGAGAAACTGCACGGGTAACGCATTGAAAAATCCGCCGGAGGGGGGGAGCGGGCGGGATTAAAAAGGGAATTCACAAGAGAGCCGTTAGGAAAAACCGCAGTGCGTATTTCCATAACGGAGGGCAACGGGTAAGAGGCTGAATCTTCATGAGAATATTAGGTAGCCAGACGGGGTCCTACAGAGAATCTGCGCGGAGCAAGGCCGCTGGTCTTATTCGCGAAAGACGTTAAAAAAACGTTCTCAAGACAGAAGATTACGAGCGCCTGGGGGAAAGACGGCCAGAGGACGAAGAAAAAAGCGGAGCGAGAATAATATAGAGAAACAACCAAAAAAAGGGAGTGTCAGCAGGTACAAGAGGATGAAGACCCATGGTAATTACCAAGGGAGGCTCTGGAAATGGGGAAAAGATATAGGTTGAAGCAGATCGCGACGAAAGGAGAGGGGATAGAGGAAACGGATCATTAAGTTTCATAGTACAAAAATTAATGTCAAACGAAGCAAGCATTAAGATCCAGCACGCGCAACGTTCAAAGACCAAAGAGGGAAATCTCTCTGCGAGAGCTCACGGCGACTGGCAAACGGCGGTCGGGGGAAAATCGATCCCCCAAACCTACGAAAACCTGTGAGAAGAAGTGGGAGAGTGAAGTGCAGTGGGGACGACGATGCGAAGAAACACTCCCTAGCACGCAGCGGGGGGGGGGAGGTGCTAGAAAAAGAGGTAAAATGAACAAGCGGGAGCTACTGCTTCAGATCCATCGATTCGGGGACGGCGACACGACGGCCAAGGAAGAAAAACTTCAAGCAAAAAAGTGGGAACTAAAGTGACGGGGACGGAAAAAAGAGGCAGCCGACTGAGATGGTCGACCAATCTCCAGACCAGCGATGTAGCGACCCTCCATAACAGACAACAATGGTGGGTTGCTGCTACCAGAAGAAAAGGTCGAATCGGTACCACACCTCAGGACAAAGTGACAGAAGCAAAAAGAAGGGTGGTTGTTTCAGGTCAGGGAAAGGGCGGCCGCGGATGGGTCGAGGGAAAACGCGCCGATAAAGACAAACATCGTCCAAGCTAGCACGAAAAAAAAAAAAAAAATCCTACACCCAGAATTACTCAAAGAAGAATCTTCTCTGAGAGGGGTAACGTCAAAGATGCGCTCTTCCGGTCTTTACCCGGAGAATAGCAGGGAGGGGGAATGCGGTGGGTCAAGAGCGAAAAACTTGAGCCGTGAGGACGGAACTCGAAAAAAATGGCTAAGCGCGGCAAATAGAGAGGAGGAAAGCGTGAAGAGTCCAAAGAGTGCAAAAAAGGCCGAAGAGATGGAAAGGCTCGTGAATGCGGGCTATCGATCTTAAAAAGGGGGACAAATTAGGAAGGCAAATGAACAACGGGAGAAAAAGATGCCGACTGAAACCTTAGAGGAGCAAGAATCTCCAGAGAAAGGGAAAAAGATCAGGGCAGGGCATGATGGAGTACACCTCCGAAAAGATCGGGGGTGGTCGTCGCGATCAAAAATCGGGGAGATCTACTTGAAATCAAACACAAAAAAATCTGAAACAATAGATGTGGTCAGAGAAGAGCCTGCAGAGGAGAAAATTTCCTCGAGAGGACGGAGTGGAAGATCGCGCAGAGGAAAAGCAAAAAAACAAAAGCAAACTTTCTGCCTAGCAGAATGGTTCACGAAGGAAAATCTCGGAAGCAAAGACCAGGTAACCCTGGAGAAAAAGAAACAGGTTGGGTGGACTGGACGGGGTCTAGAGGGCAGGAAACCACCTCGCTCTAAGTGAGGTCGAGTGAGGATGAAAGGGGACAATCGATTAAACCCAGGAAGAAGGAAACTCTGACGAGGGGGGAAAAAAAAGTTCCACTCCTATACCCTCGCAAATCCGGGGCGGAGGTGAATACAGATCCTTGAAAATGACTAGCCGTAAGAAACCAGATCGAACGAAGGGGAGGAGAAGAACGGCGGGGGGACTTCACGTAGGTTGGTTGCAACGGTCTGGCCGGGCCTCAGGACGCTGGGGGAAATAGGGATCATCGGATGCGCTGGAAGAGGGACCTCTGTCGCATTCGGCTTGGCGGGAAAACGAAATTCTCCGTTCATAAAACTAAAACAAAAAAAAGGTGAGGAAGGAAATAGAGGATGATCGCCAACGCGACTAACGAACCAGCGGCGGGAAATCCAACGCACCTGAGTTAACAAAAAGTCACAATGGGAAGCTCCAAAAAGGAGGAAAAAACGCACGCAAGGATCCCAACCACTGGGGATACCGAAATCCCCGAGAGGGAAAATCAGGTCCTCAGCAACGGCAAAGAAGAAATAAAGGGCTGACAGACGCAGCGTTTTTGCGATTATGGAAAAAGGGAGGACAAACGTCTAAGGTAGGGGGTGGGAAAAAAATTTGAACCCTGAACTCCTCCGCATCCCTCTCGAAAGGGGCAAAAAAGTAGATCGAGTTTCAAAACGAGGAAAGAAGAAAAACAAGGGACCGAAAAAGTTGTACCTCGACCGTAGGAAACTATGTAGTCAACGTCGCTAAGAGAGTGGAAAAGGCACACTGATGACTATTTAAAAAAGAGGGGGGGGTAGGCGGTTGTGAGGGTGCGTGGAACCTCTCCATTCGGGATGGAATCCGAAAGTCCTCACAAAGGAGAGGTAAAGGGAAAAGCGAAGGAGGGGGGGACGGGAAATGATGTTGTTGTTTCCATTGGAGGCGGGTCCAAGTAGCGGAAATGTTCGGGGACCTGACCGCGTCGCAAGAGATTTTGGACTTCCCTTAAGGCAAAAGGGTGACTTGAATTGGAGGGGTGTTGGAGAGGTAGGACTGCAAAGGCTCCTAAAACCGGCTCTACGGCGATGGGACGACGGGCGGTTCACTGAAAGAAAACCAGGGGGGGACCTGGGCCTGTTTGGGGGAAGAGTCGCGGGCATTCCATCAAAGGAAGCCGCCGGGGAAGGTTTGGGAACAAACGAGGACGCGAAGGAACTACAAGTTTCGAATCAGTAGTTGGACGTCGCCAGGGGGCAAATCAAGCCGCAGCCGATTGGGACTGCGGCATAGAGAGCCCACGCAGCGAATCAAGAAGTAAAGAGCGCTCCCCGGGGAAGTGGGGAGACGTGATTACAAACATGACGGAAAGCTGGCGGGATCTCGAGACTCCAGTGGAAAAGGCTAGTCAAGAGGATTACATCGGAGCAATTGGCTTGGCTGGAAAATCAGGGACCGATCAAAAAAAAAAGCCCAGGACCGGCACAAAAAAAGCACAGACTGACTGTCTGAACCGTCGGGGGGGGGGGTCATCGAGGGACGGTCTGACGAAATACAAGAAATCAAAAAAGCGATGCAGGTAATTGCAAACAGATTAGAGCCCTTAAATAGCGAGGGAGAAAGGGGGTACTATCCTATCCTATCGTCGAGAGGGGAAAGGAGCCAAAGGGGAGAGAAATTGGTGAGACATGGGTAGGGTAATCATTTTCGAGGGGGAGGAAGTCTCAAAGAATCCTAAGTGATCATTATCTTGCCGCATTCTAAAAAAAGAAAAGGGAGAAATTCGACTCGTCAAAAAGCGAGTCTCGGAGGAAGACGGAGTGAGACTCTTCTCAAAAAGAAGAAATGAAATCAATACCTCAAAAGATAGAGCTCGAGAAAAGGGTACCTGTCGAAAAAAAACCAATACAGACAGCGATGGCACTGTGGGCGGTCAAAGACTATCGAGTTCCGCCGAAATGCTAAGGACAGAATTCAGGGAGCAGTCAGATATTGGAGCACATAAGTGTCACACCTCGACGGAATGGGGAAAGCATCAGCGGATCCAGAGCAAGGCTTTTTTTCTCTAGAGTCACCGATTCTAATACAAGATTGGGTACAAGATCTGTTGCCTCCTGAACGCAATAGGGGCGCAACGGGCTTGACACTGGAGATACAACAAAAGGAGGAAGTAGCAGAGAGAGGAGGAGAAGGGACCTGATTGAAAAAAGAAAGAGGTCACTCATCGGCGCGCTGGAATCTTCTAAGGGGAAAAAAGATGGGGGAGAGAATAACATTGCTAATCGGGGGGAAGAGATGTACTCGGGAATTTTAGCGGCTGGACAAACACTGGGAGGGCGACAACCTCATCTCATCCAAAGAATCAGAATAGCTCAACTTTCGAATCCGCCGAAAAATCGGAAAAGCGGGGCGAGGGAAACGCACTGCGATAAAGCGGGCGGTCGGGCGGCATAATAACGCAACCCCAACGAGAGATTCAATAGCGAGATGTGGTATTGGGGCGAAGACGTCCCGAAGCGAAGCCAAGGGAGGAGAAGTCTGGGGAGGAGTAGTGAACACCAAATGTCTTTAGCAGGAAGACAGACACCAGGATATCTCGAGAAGAATACCGACAGAACGCTAAAAGGAGAAAAAAAGACGACTTTGATCGATGAAACAGCTCATGAACCGAATTACCAAGCAGAGTCCGACAAGCGCCATAAGAGGCGCTATTTAACTCCGCAAGGCAGGAAAAAGCAGCGGGCATGGTGGTGCTGAGGATCCAAGAACGCGCATCGGGGCCCCGCAGAACCGAAGTCAATACCGAAAGGAGGGGGAGGTGGTTTTGTGGAAGGCAAGGCGCCAGAGAGGGTACGATTGAAGCGTCTTGACAGCGAAGCGCCAACAATAGTCCAGCGTCCTCTGCTGTCTAAGAAAAAGTTACGGCCGAACCAACAGATGGCAGAGACAAGGCACAGTATACTCGGTAGCTGAAGCGGTAAAAAAAAAAACACCAGGATGACGACAAGTAGGGCAAAGAGACATTTTGGTCCGATCACTCGAGTAGGTCGCTGCTGGATCTCGGGAATACGACGCAGTCCAAGTGATCCTTGACTGAAAGAAGATCGAGGAGAGGCAAGGCGGAGGAAAGCCATGGGGAGAGCGTTAATACAAGGGGAAAGATGGGGCAAAAAAGACAAAGAGGGGAAGGATGTCCTCAGGGGTGTTAATGAGGGAATGAGACTCTTAAGCAAAAATGGAAAAAAAAAGAATTTTTCCCTTGGAGAAGACGGGGGAGACCGGGGAGGGGTCATCAGGGGGGAGTTGGACAGTACAGGCGCTTCATCTGGCGGGAAACGCAACTGAAGTGGTCATACACACGCAAAAAAATTAAGTCAAAAAAAGAGAAACTAACGTCAGGTCGGGTCCGGAGATCAAGAAAGCTAATAGTAAACAAGGAGAAAAACGAGACAAACAAATGATCAAAGTAAACATCGCTTGAAAAGAGAAGATCCCTTTCCTCTGAACCTTCTCGAGGAAAGGCATCCGATCGAGACGGAAGTGGACAAAGGAGAAAAAACAAAACAAAGCTTTTCAAGCATAAGGGGAACAGAGGGTGAGGCTATGAAGGAACCAAGACATGTAAAACCGCGACCATAGGAAGGGTTTGAAGACTAGGGGGGAAGAAAAATAGCTAAAAATTTAGAAGGTGGAGATGACATGGGCCCCCATCTAGAGACCAGGGTTCCCAAAGTGAGAAAGTCCAACTCGGGGAAAGGACAGATAAGTCCGCACAAACAACTAAAAGAGGAAAGAAAGCATTAACTTTGCCACCTAACTCCTGTTGAAAGACAAGGAGCATACGAATGCGAGTGGAGAGGCCTGTTCTGGTAGAACACTCGGAGAAAGGTGGAGGGGGGCCTGGTAGGGAATTGGAAGGGATCGGGCACAATGACATGCGGTTGAACAAGGTGGCTTAAAAGAACATCGAGCACGAAGGGGTTCCCGTGCGTGCCGGGGGAGTGAGCATTCTGAAGGGGGAGGAATATCAATCAGAATGCTACTCACAACAAAAGGCTAAATTAAATCTCTCGATTGAGTCAGTCCGTGGAACCCGCCCGATCAAAGCCCCGGCAGAAGCGGCACAATCCGCAGCAAAAAAAAAAAAAACCCCACAGCGGCGCCTTTAGGGACGACACCTATTTAACAAAAGGCTTCGGGAAGGGCATAAAGTGCCGGCCCAATACAGAGCTTGCAACACAACCGCTAGGATCCGCACAAAAAAGGACTATCTTCTCCGTGTCCGAGGCAAAAATCAGTTGCAAAAAAGAAGCGGGTCAGGAGCGTGATGTACAGGTGTAATATTAAGTTTCACCTAGGACTAACGAGGGCCGGGGGAAACTCTCTCTGGAGACATTGGAAAGGGGAACGAATAAAGCCATAGGGGATCAACGTTCGAAGGGAACTCGCCCTCCTAAAGTAAACAAGGCGACCGTTGAAAAGAAAGGTACCTGTCGAAAAACCGGGAAGCGAAGAGAGGGGAGAAAAAAGCGGGGGAACCAAAGGGGGATGCAAATGAATCGGAAAGGGGGGCTGGGGGTGCTGCAAGGAAGGTCGAACAAGAGACGAAGAGAATCTGAAGAAAAAAAATTCGGAGAAGGTAAAGCGCGGGTGCGGGGCGTTCCATGGGGGGGTCTACGCGGAGGCATTAGCGGGCTCTGTGAGCTCGAAAAAAAGGGGAACCGACGCGGGGCCGGGGGGGTATTCCTTCAAGTCAAGGGGTGGAGTGGGTATGCGGGTCAGACCGTGTCAAGGAAGAAAAGGGACGGGTCACGGAAGCACCAGGCAGGGAAAAACCCCCGGGAAAAGGAAAGGGGGCGGGCCAAACACGGGGGAAGGGAACCATCTTTGTGGTAGGAGAAAGAGCGCGCGATCAAGCTATTAAACGACGCGCAAAAAAGGGGGTTCACACGTCGGCGGCGTTGCGGAAGAAAAAAAATGGTCGAAAAATAGTGGTGGCCCTGCTTCGCAAGGGCAACATAGAGGGAAAAGAAAAAGTTCCTCTGCATCCCGGCGAAAGTTGGGAGACGCGGCATGGGGAAAACGAAAACCGCCACGAGGTGAGTATCGCGGAAGTCTAAACAGTGAATCTAGAGTAGGGGAGGGTAAAAGAGCCACGAGGAAGCATGCGTAAGGAGGCGAGAATAGGGGGCTGGCGAAGGGAAAGGTATCTGACTGAGGAGAAAGGATTACTTTTCG
>Ga0179593_1405441_pt1 | contig 13764 bp, 3 predicted proteins | sample CZODoug2_1_08_16_FD_185931 | JGI IMG/M metagenome (GOLD analysis project Ga0179593, IMG submission 185931) | Vadose zone soil fungal communities from Angelo Coast Range Reserve, California, USA - CZODoug2_1_08_16fungal (PacBio error correction) | ecosystem: Environmental > Terrestrial > Soil >...
GGGGAGCGAACCGGCTTTTTCAAAAGGTTGAGGGGGCGAGAGGAATGTTCCCCCACGTTGAAGACTCTCGAGAAAGGGGGCGCCTCGGCAATCCTTGTAGGTGGGGTGATTCTGAAACTTCTTAACAAATTCGGGGGCTTCAGACCGAACTTGGCCTTGAAAGAAAGGGCCTCTCGCATGAATCCCAGGAGCAGGGTCGACCCGCACCACCTAGAAATGGATGGAAGCGCGGCTCGCAAAAGGGAGGCGGCCAACTTGAAAGCAATCTTCATCGGAAAACGGACGTCTTTTTGTGGTAGACAAGTCCAGACTCCTACTACAAGGGGGGGGGGGGACATCGTCCAGACAACCATGTACTATGGCGCATGTGTGGGGGGGGAATGGGGCAGATGCCATCGGAACAGGGAGGAAGGACGTTGTCGACAAAGGGGGGAAACGAGAATTTTTTTGAACGTGCATCCTGTCCCGCCACAACACATTGTCTCACCACACCGGGGGGAAAAACATTATACCTGAACACGAACTGAAGGGGGGTCAAAATCAAAGGTAAATCCTTTGAAACCTGAGGGGGGACGAAATTATTATCCATCTGGGACTCTGAATCTTATTAAACCTAAATATGTGCATCGTAGGAGCAGTCTGGTGGGAGGGGTGTACTATATTATTAATGTAAAAAAAAGGGTATTGCATTCCACTGGTCCAATTTCTTATGCGAAATGTCTAAACAGGTTGAAAACGGGACTTCTTTCCACCCTCACGAAACGGAAGAAAGGGGGGAAAAAGGGGGCCGTACAGGAGTAGATGGGAGAGGGGGGTACCTAATGCTGCAAGTCCAGAAATTTGAGGGGGGCTCTGATTGGGGAAATCGATCACGTTCATTATGAACGTGTAATAAGGCACAACGGAGGACTAAAGTGGCAACTCTCTGAAACAATTCCAAGGGGCATTAATTATCCTATGAAGAGTAAGAAAGGTTTAACACAACTCTTTGGGTCCTGCTAGCATGCACTACGAATTTATTGATAAAAGATCAAAGTCCGATAGAGGGATTGGGTTACCTCAGCAGCAGAAAAGCTTAGATCTTTAGTAGTAGGGGTATTGGGGGGGAGTAACCCTGGCAGAGCCGTGCTAAAAGTCAATTTCAAAGATAGTGATCATCCGCCGAAGAACAATAAAAGGAGAATGGTATATCGGGGGGTTGAGGAAGTCCACCTTGGAAAAGGGGAATCTCAGGATTAATTAGGGGGACCGAAAAGAAGAGAGGGGAACCGGTTACACCGCATTCCAAGGAGGGTAAAAACGTATAAGTCACGAAGCGAAGAAGAACCATGGTCTGAACCGGATTCAGTATACGGAGAAACCAATCAATTTAAGCCGGGGGGAGGTGCATGTGTTAAAAGGGAACAGATTTGTCGAGTAAATGAACGAACAGGTGTTACAAGAGAATGACGATAAAACCCACCGGGGTCAAGCAGAAGGTGAAGGAAGGAGAGAATTAAGATGACCGCGGCCAAACCTGGGGGGGGGGACCGTTGGACGTGGAACAAAATTAAAGAAGCAAGAGGGTGTGCTCAAAGGAAACGGGAAAGATTAGTTCTTTGTAAAGGGTGGAAGTAGTGCAGTTAAAGAAATTCCGGACTAGTTCTCTGTGCCGGAGCTTGAAGTGGAGCCGTAAGAGACAGACCCATGAGTTCCGCCAGCAGATGGGGGAAATCCAAGCTAGGGGGGATTAACACGGTCATCGGACCAGATGCGTGCCTTGGGTGAGGGGTCCAGGGAAATTCTGTCACAGGCGATACGAAGTTTCCTATGACCAAGGATAAGGCAAGGGGGGGCAGAACACGGTATCGCAGAAAAAAAAAAAAGAGGGTTGGAAAACTCCAACGGGGGTAAGTACGGGGAGGGAGCACGGAGGGGGGAGTATCGGCAAGAAGAATTGGGTATAAGTTTGGAGGAGGAGAAAAAAACGCTCACTCTGCCCGACGTGGGGAAAAGAATGTTGTACGTAAGTGTATGGGCTTCTTCGCCAGAGCTCTACAAACAAAGGGGGGAAGTAGGAGATTTGTTGGAGCTCACTAAACAGGGGAAATTTGCGACCCAAACAGGAGGAGTCTGGGGGCCCGGAAAAAAAATAATACTGAAAACAAGTAGGAACTGGTAGAAGGAAGTAAGGGGGGGGGGGTCCAATCATCGGCGGGAAAAGGAAACCATTGAAAAAATCCTAGGGGGGAGGGGAAGAGTGCGGTGGGATTGAGAAAGGGAAAGCAAAAAAAGGACCGAAGGGGGAAACTCAAGAAATGATCATTAAGGCAATTTGAACAATAAGAAAAGGTCAAAGGATAAGCAGCGGTTGAAGATGCGGGCTCTCCGTATATCTTGGGGGACGGGAAAAGTCCGGGGAAAGCGAGAAGGGGAATACAAGATCGATTCACTCAAGACAGCAGAAAACGGAATGATTCCCCGCAATCCGGCGAACGTGAGGGGAGGGGGGAAGAAGCATTCTGGTCCACTCATTTCGAGGAGGGAGGAGTGTCCACGGGCAGGCAAGGTTAGCTAATAGAGGAAGGATACGGCGGCCGAGAAGACGCGAACGCTCTCGTGCTACACAGAAAAGGTCACAGACTCATAGACGGGGTAACTGAATTAACGAAAGGGGGGTGCCAGGGAGGGAAGTACAAATGCATCGGGAAGCACAAGTGGAGTTCTCGGGAGGATACGGGAAAAATTATAAAAGTGTGTGTACACTAACTGGGGTCTGGGACAAGTCCCGAGCGGTAGGAGGGGAAATCGGAGGGGAAGAAGCTCCCAATTTGTGGGATCACCCGTCACGACTTAAAATGGAGAGGTCATGATATTCTGCAGGTATGGAAGAGTATTATCGATTAGGTTCATCCTTGAAAAAAACGCGGCGACTTGAAAAATAAAAACCGCTGGCAGTCGACTGACTCGGTGAGAAAGGAGGGGAAAGATAATGACACCGAAGGGTCTTGCAAGTAAACATTGCGAGATTTGAACTTCGGTAACGTTGGGGGAAAGGAGGCAAAAAAAAGATTGGGGGGGGGAAAAGAGGACGCATCATCGTATTATCAAAAAGGGAGGGGGTGAAGTAAAAGTGACATCGTGCCGGAGAAGTAGCTCACGGAAAAGAGGTAAAAACTTGAGGTTTCCAGAAGGAAACGACCAGACACTCCTTCCTTGCAAACGAGAAGGAAAAGAAAGAACAGTGATAGTCTCGGGGGAGGAAAAAAAAAGAAGAGGAAGTGGTTGTCATTTGCAAAGAGTTTCCACGCCAGGCCGGTCCCCAAATTGCCAATGATATGCGTCGGGTGGACGGAGAATGTTAACAACTTTCCAGGTGGACCAACGAAGGCGAATAAGGACTAAAGGCGAATAGTTTCCGGGGGATATAGAGTAAACATAATGGGGGTACGGCTCACCTAAACTGGGGGAAAAGAACCAGAAAGAGCGAAACGAGGACTGGAAGGGGCGGGCGGTATTTCTAATGGTTGAAGGGGTGGGGAGTCCATTTGTACGGAAAAAATTCTCCCAACACAAGTGGGTCTCTGAAGAGAATGGGAAAAGGATGAGGATAGTCTTTCAAGATGAAAGGCACCCCCAGGACGGGATAGACAAATTCTGGTTGTATGAATGAGGGAAAAGGCCCCCGTTGATAGGGGTAGTCGACGATCCGGCTGAAGGGACATACGCCTGAAAAGCTGGGAAATGGGTGGGGGCTGTCCAGGGAAGAGGCAGAGTGTAATGAGGGTATGGTGCTGGCGCGGAATGGGTAGGGTAATCTATCTGGAAAAAATCTTTAAGGGGAAGAATGGTCGAGGAAAAATCCGAATAGTTGGAGTTGGCTTTCAGAAGAAAAGACGCAGGGGACCATCGATTCTATGCCGAGGCAAGGAGACGGTCAGACAACTTTAGTATTTGAAAAATGAAAGGGACAAAGGGGGGGGAGACCCGTAAGTTGTAAGTCCGCTCGGAACGAGGTACCTACTAACCTCACAACAAAACGGAGGGAAAGGAAGTTCGCAGCGAAAGTGAGTTCGGTTGACAGGAATGTTGGTTAAATGCCTACGTGAAGGCTTCGATAGCGAAAATGCCTTGTCGTGCTGAGGAGGGTTTATTCATGAAAGAAGGGAGTAGATGGGGAGGGACTCAGAACTTTTGGGGCGGACGTGCGCAGGTAATTACAGAAGGAAAAATGGACCGCTCTCCAGAACCTAAATGCTAAGGGATTAAGATTTCCTCTCAAGAACATGGAAAGTCAAAAAAGAGGGGAAGTACGCTAGTTTAGGGTGAAATTAGTCTGTGGTGCCCATCCGATCGGCGGGAAAATCAACCGGATCTTTGGTGTAAAATACACCAGTATAAAGGGTACAGGAAAAAATTGGGCAAAGCACTTGCACTCGACAAAAGGAGGAAACGAAGTTTCCGTAGGGAGTTCTTGTTCAACAGCTCAAGTGGGGTTTCAACATAAAAAAACCTCCACCATTGGGGTCCAAAACCCCGTCCAAAAGGAAGAAACGAAACACTACAGAACTGCACCTGTTGAAGCACGAGGGGGATCTTTGGAAACCTGAAAAGCATTAGTACCGGAACCCTACTTTCTAAATACGATCTCGGAAACTTTGGGCATCTTTCGTGGAAAAATGGCCGAGTGGGACGCGGAAATGAATTTACAACTTACTTTGGTCCAACCTGCAGCCTGCTGGCTGTCAGCAGTACCTGGTACGGTGATGGACCTCCCCTTCTGGCCCAACAAAAGCCTCACCAGATTAGGTTTACAAGGCCCCCTACTAAGAAGAGCCATCTTTTGGTCTAACTGCCTCTGGTGAGAAGGCTGGTGTCGGATGAGGTTAGATCCAAAACACCTACTTGAAACGCGGGGGACACGTTACGTAGGGGAAAAAGGGGTAAACGTAACTTGCACTGAGATTAAATAGCGATCCCTTGGTGACAATCGGGGGTGAATCTATTTACATTCAAAGGGGAACTTTTCTCGCCAGAAGGAAATAAATAATCGGAAGTAGCATTTGGAGTCCCCGTCAAACAGAAGGATGGGGGGCTTCTAAAAACTGTTCGGCTGCTGGAAGTTCAAGCAAAGGGGGTCTACTTAACAACGTCCGAAAAATGTAATCAACTTGATCCGCGATAAGGAGAAGTTAATAGTTGGGATGTGAAAATAGAATGGCTCTGTGGGAAACTCAGTAATGAAGCAAACTCACTCTGGGACGTTTACGTAAACCCGGGGGCTTGTCCAATACTTAAGGTTCACCAACAAGAGGAAATGGGGGCTAACCGATGAAAAGGGAAGGGAACAAAAAAGGGTCAAAAAGTCTTGACTGAGTGGATTCTTCTGCCGCTGGGAAGGGGGAAGGGTGAACTTAACGGCCAGGAAGATGAGAAATTGCGCAACTCAAAGGGTCATCGCCGGCGCAAGCCTAGACTAAAGCAGGCAGGAGGGCCAATTTCAAAAGGAAATGTACACACTTCATGTATAGAAAAAAGAGGGAGCAGAAGAAAAAAAGCATTGGGAATTAAAGATCTTCCTCTCTCGAAAGTTCCAGGGGGCTTTGCTGGGGGAAAATAACACGTTTATGATGTGACATGTGACTCGAATATTTGGGGAAAAAGAAACTTATTCAGGGCGGGGATTGTCGATTTACAGCCCGGAGAGCTCCCAGCAAAGAGCCCTTATTCAGTTAATACGTGATTCAGTGGTAAAAGCAAGAATATTCTGATCGTGAGGCATCGAGCTTCGAATAACAGCAAAAAGGCACAACTGGTTCATAGACTAAAGAAGGAAAAGGAGGGTCTCGGCTTCTGGGGGTGAGAGAAAAGAACGCGCGAGTATGGTTGCCGTATAAGCGGAGATCAGGCCCATGGAGAAGAGGGGTGTGGTCTTAATTGTCCAGTAGTTGTATTCTTCTAAGAATAAGGAATCAAAACAACAACAACTGAGTGAGTGGAGAATAGGAGGGGGGTCTAAACAAAAGGTGACTCAAAAAAGGAGGGGGCACCCACGGCTGTCTCAGTAACTCACCAGGGAAATACACTGGGCTTAACAATGAAGACATTCTCTCGCGTCATGGCTAATCACACGAAAGCCATAACCCTTCCTAAATCAAAAAGGGAAAAGATAAAGTGGCGGGTTGGCCGAGGTCGCATGCCTCGTTCATGTCCAGAAGAAGTTCTTTTACTTTCAGTCTGGGGAAAGCAGGAAAAGGTAAAGAAGAAGCGGGGGAGGGGACGCCTCCTGATTTTTGCGGATAAAAGGAAGGAACATTTGGGGTAACCATTCGACCGCAACAAATCCGTAGGAAATACAAGAAATTACTGGGGGAGGGGGACCCTTCAACGTTCAAGAGGGAGGCTGAAGCTGCGTTCTTCTAATATTTCTTCAGGGGGGGGGGCGGGGTTTTCTTCCATGTAGAAATTTTGAGATATTCCTCGGTAAAGCAGAGATCCTCTGAAGGGTGGAAAAGAAAAAATAACCTGTGTCTAATTTCACTCTCTGCTCTTAAGATACTTGGTGTGAACCTCTCCACTGGATTAACTATTATCACTCATGGAGTTTCCTTCGCTCATTCCTCCCCTACTACCGGAAAACAAATTGGGTCGGCTGATTCTAGGGGAACCTTTTCTCAGGGTCAAACAAAAAAGGTACGGGGTTCCCTTTACCAGGGGGGTATAAGCGAGTAGTTCGGACGCGCAATATCAAAGGACTCTTCACAGGTACGACGAATATTCCATGGGGGGGGGAGGGAGGGCTCCCTGGGGTAGGAAGGGAAACTGGGGACGTTTTCCTCACGTAAGGGCCTCGAAGAAAGGCTCCTCCCCTACAAAACGCTTTCTGCAAGAGTCGACTGGAAAAGACCTGTTAGGCCTTTCGTGGGGGAAGAAGCGTAAAAAGGGTGGCAGGTCTGAAAAAGGGGTTTTGTTGGCATAATGGGGGGGATTCATCCCGAGATCCCCGAATACCCTTACGTCCGGAGAGGGACCGGGGGGGCTCAGTTAGCTCATCGTAGTAGGTTGGGGGGTCACAGTGGTTCAAAAAAAGAAGCCAAACCCTCTTGAATTGTACAGATCAAGAGCTTGCTCTCCACGATGGCGTGAGGCCCTTACTTAGGAAAAAACCTTAGAACGGGTTTTGAGGGGAGAGGCAGGGGGTCCCTCAACTTGGACACGGGGGAGAAATCTGAAGCAAAGCCGACACGGACCGTTAAAAAGAAAAATCCACTGAATGGTGGACCAATCAAACGAAAAGGATTTAACAAAGGGACAAGCACACAAAAAAACTATCCATAAATGGATGTGAAGAAAAAAGAACCCGCCTGAGGGGATTCGTGTAAATAAATCGCCACTCTACGAACCGGGACATTACCGTTTAGGTCTCCTGTTTCAGTGGAAGCCCATGGGTGGGGAGTGTTATAATTAAGGTTCCAAAACAACAATTTTTTAGGGGGGGGGGAAACACGCCTCACAACCCTTAGGAAAAGAAAGACTTCAGTGAAAAGGACCCCAGTCTCCTATAATATGATAAGTGGAGTGACGATTAACAAAGATCCAAAACCGTGGGCTTGGGGGCCGAGTAAAAGAAGAAGGCGGTATCCCCAAACTCCGAAAAGTCTGAGTGGGGGGGGGGAAGGAAGTAAGTGGCTTTATCCTGCGAAGGGGAGGAAAAAGTAGCGATTTTTATGTTGAATTGGGGTATATTCTTAATCATGTGAAGACAGGGGAATCGTTAGGTTGACCAATTTCTAGGACGACATGAATGAAATGTTGAAAAAGAACCATCTATCGAAGAGTGTTGCCGATTCGCTATCGATCTTCAAAAAAGTGGGAAGGGAACAAAGGAAGCAAAGGCCTCATGGTGGGGAAAGAGGGAGGTCAAAGGAAAGATAGCTAAAAACCCAACAGTAGGGGGGAGTTCGAAAAACCTGGGTTCTGACGGGGAGGGGTCATCTCTTTGGGGGAAGGTCCACTAAAAAGTTTACTAGGGCAGCAGATAAACTCGGAAGGGGCGGCGAAATGGGGGGACTGATTCTTCTGCGAAAGGGTAGATGTAGGGACGAACCTGTGGGGGTACAACGGTATGGTCCAAGTGCAACCTGAGGCCGAGAACTACCTCGGACGGAGAATTCACCGTCACACGCCGTCAGGATGACCAGTACAAAACTGAAAACCTCGATTTCCGCTAGGAGTGGGGGGGTGAATGACACTCGTATCAAAACAGAAAATAAAAAAGTGTTTTACATAGCCATACCAGAAGGGAAAAAAAAAAAAAAAAATATAGACGCCTGGGTGGAAGTGATGAAACGTTAACAAGAGCTTGTGCAGCTCACGATAACGCCGGGGTGGTGAAACTCGGACTGGAAGCCAAACGTTTGGTGCTCCAACCGGGGGAAACATTAGAAACGTAACACTTAACATAAACAAAGTTTTTCATTCTAAGAAAGTGGGCGCGCGTTAAAGTGGCACTACAGTGAGGTGAGGCAGTAATGACTCGACTCGGAAAGGGTTAAAAAAAGACGTTCTGTCCAAACATCCTTGGGGAGAGAAGGTTTAAGGTACCAGTTTTCAGCCAAAGATGGGCATGTAGAATGTTCTAAACGTTTGGGACATAGGAAACTTCTTACGCAAAAAAAAATAAGTAAGGTTTTAAGAGGCCTTGCCTACGAGATCAGGTTTAAGGAGGACGAGTGGACAAGGGCAGTTGCAGGTTTAAGGTGAGTTGAGTGACAACTACGTGACGGTGGGGAAACTACTTGCTAGGAAAACCAGTTAAGAGAAAAGTTACGTAATGGCAAATTCCCTGGGAATCCATTAAATAAAAGTTAAAACACAAACTCGCGGGTTCCAGAGGACAAAAAAACCCAAACGCGACCTCTTCTCAATATCGAAAAAGGAAGAGAACCTAATCCATGGAGGTGATACTCCTCGAAGCGCCGGGCTAGAAAGGGCACTGTTTAGGTCTGCGAAACGCCCTGTCTATACGGACCGACTAGACCAACTTCAACTTGGAACTAATAGACGGTAATATCCATTACTAGTAGGGGGGATGAGGGTAGGGTGATACCGGCGGGACTCTCGTATGAGACACAGAAGAAGCATTTACCGGTACTAAGCCACTTCCTGAAAGGGGGTGGTCTCACCTGAGGCACGCTGTCAAAGAGAAATCAAAAGTAACAAATTGTAAGTTCCTGGGGTATACTTTTCACACCAGGATCCGGGCTTGCCTTCATGAGAGAATCTTTCTGTCAGAGGAGAAAAAAACTAAAAAGCCGGATTGAAAGACAGTCTGCACTCCGGAGAAAAAGTTAGGTTCCTGCGTTGAGTAGTTCCGAGGGGGGAAGAATAAAATTGTACAAGTGCAAAAGAATGGCTCAGGAAAGAAATAAAGAATCGGGATGGGGTAAGAGGCACCTTTTCACAGTTGGGGTTTGACGCAAGTGGAGTGAGTAGGTAAAGTTCTCTAATATGAAAAGTCAAGGTCTAGTTAGTATTTCCCAAGGAGTCGATACAATCGTCCAGCGCTGTCTTCCTGGAAGTCCTGGGGAAATTCTTGGAAAAAGAAAAGCACAACTTTGGAGGCAACCAAAGGGGGCACATCGCTTCTCAGACGAAGCCACTCTTTTTCATATCTAAGGAAAGGAGTCTGAAGGAATTCTTCTCGCGTCGGAGGATATAAGGGCGAGCTGGAAAAGGGAATACCGTGTTGAAAGAACTTCGGCCCCCGCGCAACGAAGGTGCAAAAACCCAAATGTTTTGTAGGTAATGGCCCGGTGAAAGTAAAAATCTCGCCCTCAAAAACGGGAGGAGGCAAAGATAGGGGAGTTGCAAAAAAAGACCTTACGCCCAAGGGAACACTTCCGGGCCCGCTGCGCCCGAAAGTTACTTAAACCTTCTACGCGGGAAGAGGGCAAGATACCATCGACGCCGGAGACGAAAAAAGCGACGGGAAGATAAACAAGAATTTCGGGCGCCAAGGGGCTCAAGCTCGTTGAGTATAAAAACGCGAAAATGGGGATTCGGGGAGGAAGAAAAAGCATCACCTGAAATGAAGCGATCTACGGGCACTCTCCAGTTTTCTGAGATTCCTACTGAGAAAAATTGAGTGGAATCTGGGATAAACACTCAGACGTCTAGGGGCGACCAAGGAAAATACAATTAAAAAAAACAGGGATAGGGGAGAAAACTACTATCGAATTTGGGTTTATGAAGCAATCATGGCGTAGGGGCGTTGTCAATTTCTCAAGGCAAATGGGAAAGCGGCCTCGAAAATGATTAGTCGAAAAGAACCAGTGCGGCGAACGAACAGGCTATCATTCCATGGTCAAATGTACTACATCTTAACTGAAGGGAAACTCATCATCACTAACATGGTGCCAGGCTTTATCAACATGGCCAGGATGTATCCAATGGGGTTCCGTTCTCGGTCCAAGGTGACACATACCACACTGTTGGGGGGGACAAAGTATTTTGTCCCCGGTAAGAAAGGATATTTCGTCAATGGCATAAGGGAGAATGGTCACCCCATTTTGGGAGAACGGTAAATACAGAAGTCAATTCTAATAACCTGGAATTAGTGTGAGAAAAGGGGGGTTAATGGATCTAATTTTAGGGGGAATGGGAGAACCTTTAGAAGGTAAAGAAAAAAAAAATTTCCATCGCAACGAAAACAGATGCCAGACCGACGGCGGTTTCCGACGGGAGGAAAATAATTATATGAAGGTAGGGCTTCGTATTGAGTGATCTTCCGTTTGAGGAGAGACCACTCGGTTGTGGGAACCGGAGGGGAGCACATCGGGACCCGGGGGGAATTGCCTGACGGTGACATCGTGAACGTGCCGCTATCAAGGAGCCACGTCTTCCTAACGCAAGGTAAGAAAACACAATCGACAAATCAAGAGAACGGTGCAGTTCTTCTAGAAACTCATGATCCGATATGGGAAAAATGCTAAAGGGCTCGAGGAGTGGGCGTTTAATGTTGGGTCAATTGGAGGGAAATGGTAATGGACAATAACAAGACTCGTGGGGCTTCAATCCGGGTTAAAGGAACATAGACTGTTTCACAATCCGAAAAATGCTAAAATAATACAGGGGAAAACAATCGAGTCCAAACTGGAAAGGAGGAAACTCACCGATGTGTTCCAAACTTCGCACTGGGCGAGCGAAAAAAGAGGAAAAGCGAGTTGTGAAAAAAAGTAAGATATGGTGTCAAAAAGGAGACAAGGGGGGTTGGGCTTTCGGGGGCAAGGAGTTGAAAAAAGCTTCGAAATGTGTGTTGCAAGCACGCCCCGTACCCTGCCGGGATCGACAACCGAGCATCTCCTGGCACCCCCGGCGCGAAGAAACTCATTCTGACTTAATGGGGGGGGGATTTGGACTGACAAAACCCTCATGGAAGGAATGGGGGGTCCTACTCACTATCTGAGGACCAAACTTCTTAAGAGAGGTGAAATTACCCTTTGTGGGGGAGGCCAGATGGCTGTAACTGGGGACTGAACGGGGCTAAAATTTCTTTGCGGCTTCTAATATATTCCAAGGAGAGGGGGGACTAGGGGGAAAGGTATTACCAAGTGATGATTTAAAAGAGGCCAGCCTCTACTAGTGAAGGAGGACGGAAGAAAAATACTCAGGGGACTCAAGCAAGAGCACGCCAGGATTTGCCGGTATGAAAATCAAATCCTCAAAGTCGGGAAACGTTGACGACTTTAACAAATACAACCGAGATCCGGAGTTGAAAATCAAGCATTTCGAAAGTTCGGTCACATCAAGCTAAAACACTTATTATTTATTAAGGAATATAGGAAGGTTGCCCTCTGTTGGTAATGACGTAGAGTTAGGTCTATTCCTTTGGGGGAATCAAGAATTTGTTGGGGGGGGGCCGCGCGAAAGTGAGCAAAGAAGCCAGCACTGTAAGTTCTAGCTGATTTCCGGGGCATGAAAGTGGCTTCCTGCGGGGGACGGGGGGAAGAAAGTACATCAACGCTTACGGTGGTGGGAAAAGCGGGATCCCGGCCGAAAGAAGGTCCTTCGCGCACAAAGGATCGATGAGTTTCCAGTCGGCCGCAGAGACTGTATGGAACGTACCAAGAGGCTGAAGGAGTGTGGGAATGTGGACAAGACTGATGCAGCAATAGAAAATCCATGTTTTACAATCGAATCAACAAAAGTTTGGGGGTAAAGTATGCATCAGGTGAACGACTGCATGACTGGAGGGGGCATGGGGTACAACATATAACACGGGGGGGAAAATCCGGAAAAAATCCACCCATAACACATGTACAAAGGTAAAAAAACGAACACTTTAAAAATCGAAAGGTGCCCTCGTGTGTCGCTCTTTCCCGAAAAAGCTACTCTAAAAAAAAGCTGGGGCCGCCATGCAGTTGTTGCTATATCACATGAAAAGTCGTGAATAATAGGGTTTTCCGACAGGAGGGGGGGGACAGAATTGAAGGTAAACATTGACGGATTCGAAGGCTTAAAATGGAGAAACACGAAAAATGTGAGTAAATCGGCCCTCTCAAAACAGTCGTACGAGAGGCATATATGTGCTACATGGGAGATAACGACCTGCACGTAAAAAGGCAAGTTTTGGCTCCGGAGGAGGACTCTTACGACAAAAAAACGTGCCGGAGACGTGAGACTTCTGATCAAGAAAGGTCACGATGACAAAAGGAAGTCCTTTGAAGTGGTATTGCCTAACAGCAAAATCCTCAAATTTGCAAAAAAAACAGGCGTTTTGCAGGGGGCGAAAATACCGGGACGACGTCCACGAAGAGCAAGGAAGGAATGGGATAATAGAGTGTTGCGAACAACGAGACGGCAAAGGGGAGAAAATGCCGCTGTTCAGAGCAGAACTGCTGTCTATACGGTAGAAAAAAAAAAATATCCAGAAGCAGAAAAATGTGGATAAGAAATCCTGAATCCAGGAAAATGCAGCGAAGTTATGGATTAACCCTCGAATAAGGAACTAAAATCTCGCGTCTGAAAACTAACTATCAAAACAATGTTTCCCACGAAAGGTCCTCAGGTTTTCAGTATCACCGTGGGGCTAAGGAGAATAGTAACAGGGTTAAAAGAAACCTATTCCTGAGGATAGGACAGCAAGGCAATCCAATTGCGGTGAAATGATGGGTCATTCACCTTACTGATGAACTGTAACGGAGGCAAAGCTCTCGAACCATTCAAGAAAAAGGTGAAGCAGTGCGGCCTTCGGCCAAGAAACCTGTCTCGTCACATGGTCAGGGAGGGGAAAATTCCCCCTAGCCAAGTGGGAAATAATAAAAAAAGGAGGTTGGCATCAGAAAAAAGGAACTTTCTCGCGAAAGGGCCCTGAAAGGGGGCCCAGCCCGTAATGTAGATAAAAGTTAAGGTCCTAGGAAAGGTGGGCATCAATGAGTTCTCGCGCGGGGCGACTATGAAAAATCTATAGGAGGACATTCATAAGAACTACGCATACTGTTGATATCCGTTGACTGCAAGGGGCACTTACTACAGGCTTCACTTATCTTAAATATAGCCAATTCAGCAAACATCAGACGCCAATAAACGACCACAAAAGGGGGGGAGATCTCCCCCTTATTGTACCAGTCCGTGTGTTCTTCTCGCGTAAAAGGGGGGGGGAGAAGTAAAGACGCGCTAGAGGGGTAACAGGAAATGTACCTTACGCTGGCCAACAGGGGAAATACGTGGTCCTTTGGGGGGGGTCGTTAGTTAGTTTTAAAAGTCTTCTTTATTAGGCACCAA
>Ga0179593_1720396_pt1 | contig 13764 bp, 23 predicted proteins | sample CZODoug2_1_08_16_FD_185931 | JGI IMG/M metagenome (GOLD analysis project Ga0179593, IMG submission 185931) | Vadose zone soil fungal communities from Angelo Coast Range Reserve, California, USA - CZODoug2_1_08_16fungal (PacBio error correction) | ecosystem: Environmental > Terrestrial > Soil >...
GGAAGGCCGTAGAAACGGTGCCTACAGATGCCGCCATAAGGGAAGCGAAAATGCGAAGAAACAGGTGGCCGATGCACAAAAGGGAGGGAAGGGTTGAAAAAAAAAAGGGGAAGGGGGACCAAAGGCGTGAGGGGGTAAGGGTCTAACGTGTGAGGGGGAGACTCAAGATGAAAAATCGGAAAAAAAAAATCAGGGGGGTACGATTGAGTTAGTCACGCCCTTGGGAAAAAAAAAAAAAAAAAAACAGCAATGAGAAGGGGAAAGTGGGGGGGGGGCCGCCCGAGCGGGAAATGTACACGTTGTTGCAAGGGGCTGGCAGGAAGTACAAAAAAATCCCTTTCCTGGGGAAACCGGGGGAAGACGCACTGCCTATGGTCCGGCAAAAGACAGGAGCATCGAGGGGGGCAAAAAGGGGAAACGGAAAAAACGGCCGTGTGTCCAAACATAAAGGAAAAAAAAAATAAAAAAAGAATGTCTGTCAACCAAGGAAAAAAAAAGAGACACCAGGGCCAAAAAAACCAAAACTGGGGTTCGACCTGCAAAAAAAAAAAGAAAACAAAAAAAAAGCCCGCCGGAAGAAAGAGGGGGACGCGGGGGGGGGAAAAAACGGGGGGGGGACGAACCGCCGAATGGAAAAAAAGGGAGCCACGTAAGGGAAAGCTGCTGAAGGGGAGGGGAAAAAAAAAAAAAAAAGGGGACGAAACCGTGAAAAGCGGCGAGTCAGAACAAGAGGGGAGGGAGGGGAAGGAAGGAAAGGAAAGGACACCCTGTTTTGCGGGGAAAACACGTGAAAAATAAAAAAGGGGGGGGGGAAACTCACCAAAAGCTGCTACATCAAAGACCCGTTGGCGGCCCCGGGTGGTCAGGGGGGGGGAAAGGGGTGCAGAGGAAAAGAAGGCTATTGGGAAAACGATGGGAAAGGGGTGGGACGAATCCCGGACCCCTGCGGGACAGTGTGGAAAAATGTGTCAATTGCACAAAAAGCACATCTTCCTGCGAACGACTGGGAACAACGAAAAAACGCTTATTCTTGAAGAAAGGGAAAAAAAAAAGAGCCGGACGTGGCTTTCTACTAATCGTTAACTAAAAGGGGGGAGCAGAATGAGATGGTCAAAGAAAAGAGAACTCAGCAAGGGGGGGGGGACACCGAAGTCGGGGAAGTAAAAAACCTTTAACCGCCCGATGCAAACGGAGGGGAACGAACACTTGGAAAAGGGGGGGGGGGGGTCTCTTTTCCGGGGGCCGATCAAATAGCAAGTCCCTTTCCGCGAGACGCGTGGCAGGGGGGAAGGGAAAGTTTCCAGGAAAAAAGACAAAGTCGGGGCGTTCCCGAAGAGGTCCTGATTGGACAAGGTGTTGGAGTGTGGAGACGTCCGGCAAAAACAACAATAGGAAAGACAGGAAAGGGGAGACCTTGTCCGTGGGGGGGGGAAAAGAAGGGCAGGACCTGCCAAGGTACAAGTCAGAAAGATGCAAAAAAAAACAGGTCCTTTTAACAAACGAGGAAAAGAGGGGGAAAGGCTGTAGAAAGAAAAGAGGGGAACAGGCTATTTATCCTTCGGCCGTAAAAAAATTATTAGCGCCAAGAAAAAAGACGGGGTTTCCCCGGGAAAGCTGGAGGAAAAGGAAACGTTAACTTTGAATCGTGTGCTATTTTTAAAAAGGGCGCAACGACCATTGAAAGGGGGATTGTGACAAAAGGGGGGGGGACAGGGCTAAACACATGGAAGTGCCCTCGACAACCAAAAAAGCTTTTCAAAAAAAAAAAAATTCCCCCAGGGTTCGACTGGGAAAAGGAAAATTCCGTGAAACATTGCCCCGTGAGACCACTAAGGGGGGGGGAGGGGGGACCCGTATTCGGGACGCTGGGGGTCAAAATAATTGGGCACCAGAAACGGCAACATGAGAAAAAGGGGAAGAAGTTAGTTGCAACAAGGAGCATCCCCCCCACTCCGGGAAACGCCATCTCCTAAAGCTTCCGTCTGCAGGAAAAAAAGAAAAGTCAAGAGGGGCATAAAAGAAACGGAGTGGGTTTCACCACAGCACGGGGAAAGGGGGACCAAAAAAAAAACAGGTCAAACTCGGCCCGCCCCCCATCTTGTCCCGCCGAGTGACAGGTACATGGGGGATAACTCCCACAGCAAAGAAGAAAGGCCTATGGGGTGTCTTTCTACCCTCCTGACAAAGGCGCTCAGTGTGGCGGCCAGACAAAAAAGAAAACAACCCCGGCCGAAAAAGCTTCGACAAAAAGGGAAAAATCGGGGTGTCCGAAGGAAAGCCAACTGAGTGAAAACCGTATGGGGGGGGAAGAAAGGCATAGGGGCGAAAGGGTTCACGATCGCATACTTGAAAAGAAAGCAGGAGGAAAAAGGGATATTAAACTTTCTACCCTTGGGGTGGTGAGGGGGGGGGGGCCTCTTACCGGAAAAAACCTCATAGGGAATTACATCAACTTTCGGGAAAAACAGGTTGTTACCAGGTTCCATAAAAGTGGGTTCGAAAAAAGAGGCCAGTCTTGGGGAACTTCGGGGGGCCGGCCTCAATTGGGGGGGGGTTCGGATGAAAAGGGGGGGGAAAAAAAAATGCGACTAATAGATTTACAAAAAAAGCTCCTCAGGGCTCTAAGGGGGGAAAGTTGAATCCAAAAACTCTACAAATCGAAAAAAAAAACAGAAAAGGGGGAAGTTTTCTCTCAGAAAGAGGGGTGAGCTGGAAGAAATGTACAAAAGAAAGGGTGCCGTGTGCTTTACAAGGAAAAGCTGGGAAAAAAAAAAACGATGCGTTGTGACTGACTTATCTCCGTCGAGAAAAGGGTTGTCTTTCCGGGACAAAGCCTGGCCGGTGAATCTGACTCATCAAGGGTCGAGGGGAAAGAGTGTCTGACCATCGATCGAATCTGCCTAAATCAAAACGGGCCCATTCCGGTGGCCCGGGATTAAAGGGAAAAAGTGGAAGGGGGCCGACAAAAAAATCGAAAAACAGCCTTATCCCATGGAAAAGAGATCAGGGGAACTGTTTTTGAAAGGGGAAAGGGTAGTAGTTTCCAGTGTTTACACTATACCATAAAAGAAGGGGCTCCTTTCGGGGGGGGGTGTGGAGGGGGGAATGAACCAATGGCCATCAAACTCCTCGGGTGAGAAAGAGGGGTGACGGTAAAACTTCAGGCCCGAAAATGTCAGAGTGAAGAGTCGAAAAACCTGCTCCGGAAAGGGGGGGGGCGCAGGAAGGGGGTCACGGGATCTCTTCAGAGGGACAAAGAGGGTCCTTTAAGAGGGCTCAGGGGACGAAGTGAAGGCCTTGGGGGGGCAACTGTTTGCAGAAGGGAGGGAATAAAGGAGGGAGGGGAAACAGCGGGTTAGTTAGGTAACACATGACACGCCGACCTTTTGGGAAAAAATCCCAAATGAACACGGTTCAACGAATCCGGGCAAACCGCGACCAGCCAAACGAAGAGGGTGGGGGGACCACATTGGAAAAAAGAGCAAGAGGTGAGGAAAAAAAAAGAAGGGTCACGGTCAAAGGGGAAGGGGGGGAGTGTGGGGACGCAGCCGGTTGACTGGGGTGTCTGTGAAAGAGGGAAAAACGAGCTCCAAGGCGCTGGTGGGGGGAGGGGAGGGAACGGGGCTCGGGGGGACACGAAGATTCCCAAACGTCCGGGGACAAACCAAGGGGGGGGGGACGTGGATTTTCGCCAAAGAAAAAAGAACACTCGGTGGGTACCCCCAAAGAGGGCAGGGGCTGCGTGCTATTCGCAAGGGGGAGGGTAAAAAAGATCCGAAGGAAAAGAAAACCAAAAAAGGGAAAGGCCATCAGGCCCACTCCTGGGGGAAGGGGGAAGGTGGCTCAACTGGACCCCTGGCTGAGAAAATATGAGAAAACCCAACAAAAAGGAGGGGGAGTAGGAAAAGAAAGGAAAGAGAAAAACACCCGCCCGTGAGGGCTATTTGCGCCGACCTGCAACAGCGTTGGGGGAAGAGAACTGTTTGAAAAGCGGCGGAGGAAAAAGAGCAGAAAACAAAATTCAACCTCATCAAAAGGAGGGTCCAACCGATGGGAGAAAGAAAAAGGCAACCATCCCCTAAAAGGGGGGGGGGGAACCGAACGGGAGGAGAATGAGGTGCCACACGGTACCGTCACCAACCTCGAAAAAAAAACCATCTAAAGAAAAACCTTTCATCTAAAGAAGGGGGAAAAATAACTCAGTAGAAAAGTAACAAAAAAAACCAAGCAGAACTAACGCCCACTAACTCCATCACCACCGTCGTAAAAATGAACATGGTGAAGAGGGAAAAAAGGGGGAAAAAACTTGATTTCTTCTATGGAAAAAAAGAAAACCTTTGCGGGAAAGAGTTGAAAAAACGTGTCGTCGTTTTCCACGCGAAGGAAACATGTGACGAAAAGACACGCCACCCAAAACGTCCCAGAAGGATTTCGAAAAAAAAGTTCTAAACCTGGCTCGGAAACGGCAAAGATTCCACGGAAAAAAAAAAAAACCTCCACAAGAAAATCGAGAAGCGCGCCAAAACTAAAAAAAGAAGCTCCCTAAAAGTGATACCGTCGGACGCACAGTACTGGGGCGGACTTCACATCTTAGGGGAAAGACCCCCTGAGAAACGTCACCCATCCACCTCCGGAGGGAAGGGACGGGTCATGCACAAGAAACCGCCCCTCCTCAAAGTACTTTATAAAATCCAAAGAATAAAAGAACACATCCCCCCGCGGCCTGACAGGTTGAAAAAGTCCTCTGTCGAAGAAACCTAAAAAGAAAAAAAGGGGCCGACTCCCCACCTTCGAAGGCATAAAGGGGAGCATCAGCTATCGAGAACGAAGAAAAAAAAGCGACCACAACAATATTCCAGAATGGGTCAGCTGGCCATGTAAAAGGGGGCCCGGAACAGAACGACCTTAAGGCAGGGAGAAAGGGAAACCAGGGTCAAACGTGTGAGAAGGGCACCGTCGAAAAGAAAACCTCGAGATCTAGAAAGGAAGGGAGGAGGGTGGGGCAGAGATGTAGAGTACTCTCATAGGGAAAAAAGAAAACGCTCCATGTCAAAAAAAAAAAGGAAGGAGGTCGGCAGGGGAAAAGGAGAATCGAAAAAAATTGCCAGCAAAAAAAGAAGGTCCACGGAAAGGGGGGGCATTTTCGCAAAGGCCCTGGGGAAAAAAAAGAAGCAGAACTCCACTGGTTTTAAAGGCCGCACGCAAAAAAAAGGTCGTTACCAGAGGAAAAAAAAAAGGCCAACCGACCCCGGGGGGGTTAGATCAGGGGGGGGGGGAGAAGGTTAGGGAATGGTGGGACGATCGTGACAGACGAAAAAACCGTGCTTCATAAAGAAAATGTCGAAAAGGAAAAAACATAGTAACCCAGACCGTTAAGCCTTTTTGTGCAGGGGGCGAAAAAGAAAAAGGGAAAATCATCGGGAGAAAGAAAAAAAAGGAAGAAAGGCTGAAACTGTAGGGGGGGATCGCCGAACAAAAAGGAACGAAGGGGACGGCGGACAGGACAGGAGACGCTTTTGTAAAAAAAGGGGGGGGAAGGGTACGACGGGGCAAAAGGAACAACGCCAGGGGTGACTTCGGGGGGACTTCGGTTGGAAAAAAAAAGATGTCTCTGAGGGAGAGTGTAATGACAGGGGAAAGGAAAAGGAACCAAACCTCAAAACTACTCATTGAGAAAAAAGGGGCCTGGAAGGGGGGGGGTCCCTAATGAGGAAAGGTGCGAAGAGGAGAAGAGAGGGGTCGACAACTTCAGAACTTGTGAAAACTCTATTCGGGTTCAGGGGAAAAGACGCAGAAAAAAAAAAAAGCAGGGGGGGGGGAAAAAAGGGGGGGGGTTTTGTGTGGGAAGAAGGAAGGGGGGGGGGGGAAACTGGTCCCAAATGGGGAGAAGGGAAAAAAAAAAAACAAAAAAAGAGAAAACGTCTACTTCATCACCGGAAGGTACTTTTAAAGACCACCGATTGCAAGGGAAGGGCAGCAAAGCAAGCAGAGGGGTGCAGGTACCGATCAGTGCTCACTGAGAAGACGGGAAGCAGCGGGAGGTGCGAGGAGCGTCACGATTCTCCCGGGCAAACGGGGACGGGGGGGGTGGCCGAAAAAGACCCCTGGGAAAGGAGACTGTTGGGGGGAACCGCGGTGCCCTGAAGAAAAAAAACGGCCGAAAAAAACTGACGACTGGGGGGGGGGGCCGCCGGAGGAATAAAACACTGAACACGAAACCCTTGTACATCAGTACCAAGGAAACGCCCAGAAAAAGGGGGGCGAAAACGGCTTCTACAGAAAAAAAAAAGTTTTAGCGAAGGGGGGAAAAACGGGCATGGCGGGAGGGGGCACCGACCGCCGAAGTACAAAAAAGTGGTGAGCCACCCTGGCCATAAGGAAAGGAAGCACCCCAAGGGGGAGTGGAGGAGGGGTAAAAACCAAACCTTGAAAGTAGGTTTGGATGCCACACGAAAAAAGGGAAATCCCATCAAGGAAGCCCACGGGAAGAGTCTTAGAAGACGCAAATCTCCAGACTCCGGCAGGGGGGAGGGATCAATTCATGAAAAAAAAGCGCCCCTGGGGGGAGGGGGAACGTTCAGCAGGAAGGATGATTGGCCTGCAGACAAACCACCGAACATTTCTGCCGGGGAAGACGGAAAAGAATGTCAAGGCCTTCATTGTCCCTGAAAGGGAAGAAGGCTTCATGAACAAGGGCCCACAACCTCCTTGTTTGAGAAGGGAATAGGGGGGAAAAAGGAAAAAGGAATTCGTTCCAAAAGAGAAGGTACGGGGGGCCAAACTTTTCGTCATTCCTACGGCGAAAAAAACAAGAAGAAGCTTTTTCGAAGGGAAAAAAAAAAAAAGGGGGTTTTCAGAAAGAAACAAGCGACCCCATGGAAAATTCCGCCCTAGGCATCCTTCCCCCTGTGAGGGAAAAAAAGCCAGCAAAAAAAAAACGGAGAACTCTTTGCCGGAAAGAGGGGGAAAGGCCAGGTCGAAAAAGACACAAGGGGTACCCTGCAATGCTCTTTTTTTTTACCTTGGCAGACGACGGGGGTAGGGGGGGAAAAAAAAAAGGGTTTGGACAACTGGCAAGGGGCCGGCACAGGGGGGGGGGGAAAGGGGGAGCACCGAATCGAGACCTTCCTACAAGGAAGGGAGGGCGTGACAGGGGGGGGGAAGGAAAATCTTACCGGCACGGATTGGTGGAAAAAATTCCTGGCAGGGGAAAAGAAAAGGGGAAAAAAGTAGTCCAGTAAGGCTCGATAGCACAACTTGGGGGAAAAAGAAGACGGTTGCAAAGCAGGGAAAGTACCAATCTTGTACTAAAAAGGATTGAAGAAGGAAGGAGTTCATCAGATAAGACTCCAGTGCCGACCATCCCCCTAAGGGGGGAGGGGAAAAGCCAGGAAAAAAAAACCCTCATCTCAAAAAAAGCTCCACAAATGGAGGGGAAAAAAAGGAATCATAGTGGAGGGCATTGCGCAACCTCGGACGCGCAAAGAGAAAACACAAAAACGGAGTGATTATTAAAAAGAAAGCGCGTCAAAGAGGGGGGGAAAAAAAGATGCCGACAGTTCGCTCAGAATGAAATTGGGGGGGGATGAAAGGGGGGGAAAAAGGCGAGGCGGAAAAGGAGGAATGGCTGGTCAGAAAAAGGGTCGAGGTATGGGGGGAAACGACTACGGGGGCTGTCTACTCAGAAGAAAAGAAGCAAATCTGGCCCAGGGAAAAAGATCCCCTGGGGAGGATCTTGTAGGCAAGGGAAAAAGGAGGGGGGAGGTCTCAATGAGCAAACCCTATCGTCAAGTGGGGGGGGTCCCGAAAAAAAAAAAAAAAAAAGGGTATGAATGCTACTGAAGTGAGGGAGGGGCTGGCCAGAAAGAATGAACAACCCCCGCAACCCGGAAAAAGGGAAAAAAAAGTTTGGGAAAAGAGTAACGAGGGAAGAACCGGAAAATTGGTCGGAGGGAAAAAGAGAGGAAAGATCAATCGAAGGGAACGGGACTTCAAAACAAACTCCGTGGGTCCAAACATGACGAAAACTTAAAGAAAAGGAAAGAAAAAAGGCCAAGAACGGGGAAAAAAAACCTAGCTGGGTCAGAAAACTGCAAAAGAAAAGAAAACCACCCTGCAAAGGGTCTTACGCGTCAGGCGGGGGAAGGTAGATGGGGAAAAAGGGCCGATGAAAAAAAGGCGTCCACGTATTACATGGGAAAAAAATGGGGAGAAGGGCAGGGAAACCAGTCCTGCGGCAAAAACGAATCTCAAAAGGGGGAAAAATTCTCCGGGGCCCTTCAAATGGGGGAACACGTACTCTGGGGAAGGAACAACAAAAGAGCAGATAAGGGTCTAATGAAAAGGTCGGCAAACCTCTTGTGGGGGGGGGGGGGAATAACTGCCCGTGGCCGTCCAATGGTGGCCAGGCACTCTTTTTGCCTTCGTTGAGAGAAAGACCGGCTCAGGGGGGGGGAAAGGGCTGTTGTGCAAAGTCTTCCCACGGAGGTGGGGAGACGGTGGGGGGGTATGTTAACACTAACCTTTTGCTGACTTCTCTTGAATTATTGAGGAGGGGAACAAGCCGGAGTCGAGAAAAGGGGGGGGAAGAGCCCGGGAAGACGGGGAGGCAGCTCGAAACGAGGTGAGAGGGTTCCCGGGGAAGAAAACGAAAGCAACCGGTGGGGGGGGGGGGGGGGGGAAGGGGGAAGTTGGGGATGATGACCTCCGCAAGCAAACCGGCGTTCCCCGAAAAGGGGAAAAGGGTTTACTTCAGGACAGGGGGGGAAACCGACGCCCACTGAAAAAAAAGCTTAAACGGGCGGCAAGGGGTCGCTTTTTGAAAAGGCGACAACAAAAGAAAAAACCCCACGGTCCCGGGAGGTCACCAAAGGGCAGGGGGGGGGGTGGAAAAAAGGTGCCGTTCAGTTTGATGGAAACCGGAAAAAAAAAACAAATAAGGGAAAAAAAAAGGGGACAAAAACTGGGACCCTTTGGTGAAAGGGGAAAGCGGAAAAGTCCCCTCCGGAAATTCCAGAAGTAGGCAGAAAAGAACAGTCCCGTTGTACAGGGGGGGGAAGCTCGTTAGCGAGGAAAGGACCTCGGCCCGATCCTGAAAATCGGGCGGAATTAGGCCCCGGGAAAAAAAAATCGTAACGTGTCAACCTCCGCCCAGGGCGGCGTGTCCGGCAGGGGAAGGTAACTTTTTAATAGATATTTATCGGGAAAAAAAAAACCGAACATTTTGCACGGTGATTCCTTCAAGACTAAACCTCCAGTGGCCTTGAAAAAAGCCAAGAAGGGGGAAGGGGGTGTTCCAAAGGCCGGCTTTGTACGAAAAAACAGGAAAATATAAAAATCGTTTCACATTGGGGGGGGGGGAAACGAATTGAGACGATTCGGGAAAAAACGTTATGGAAAGGGGTTCGGGGAAGTCGGGGGGGGGAGGCCGCCTGTGAGGGGCACCAAGACGGACATTAAAAAATGCCGTCAGGGGGGGGGGGAGGGGGGAAAAAAAGCCGCCCGGAATCTGTAAAGGGAAAAGGGGGGGGAGCCTCAAACGGAATACCTCCAAACAAACCACGAAAAAGGGACCTTGACGGAAGGGAAGACAGATGGAAGGAAAGAAAAAAAACCTGATAAAATAAAAAACTTCCTTTGTGGGGAACCAGAAACTTCCGAAAGACTTCCTAAGAAGGGCTCAAAGGCGCCCTCACCATACTGGGAAAAAAAAAAAAACTTCCCCCGGGAGAGTTAAAACTTCTATTAGGAAGGCGTGTCCCCCCGAGGGAGGCGGGGGAGACCCGCTGATGCAAAGCGAGAAGGTGGCGGACAACAAGGCCCTCCAGGGGGTGGGACTAGCCTCCTCGTGGGGGAAAAAGACTAGGATCCCACCGGCAACTCCCTTGAGCATCAGAAGTCTCCTTGGAAGGCGAAAAAACCGTGCAAAAGCGTCAAGGAGAAAAAAAAAAAAGTCCCACGAAAAGTTTTTAGAAAAGGGGGGGACCGGCAGGGGAAAAAACCTGACCTCATCTGGGCGTCTTTCCAAAGGGGGGGGGGGGAGGGTTCGTAGGGAAGGAGAAGGGCAAGGGAAGGGGGTTCAGAAAATTCCATTTCGGAGGAGGGGTTGGGAAAACAGCCAATGGGGGGGGGCTATTGCGAGGGTCAAGTTCTCCTCGCATCAGGGGGAAGGGGAACATGTGAGGGGGAGAAAAAGCCCGGGCCCAGAAGGAAATTTTTCCACAGAAAAGAGAGAAAACCCACACCAACAAGCATGCATGTTGTGACGGGGGAAAATCCGCAAAAGGGAAAACGTCGGGACTGTGAAGGGGGGAGAAACTTTTGGGGAAAAAAACTTCACAGAATAGCTTGGAAAGGAAACGGAATCTGGGGGGAGGGATCCACCGAGTTCCCGGGCACATCTTGGGGGGGCCGACGAGAAAAAATGGGAATCTGGACCTATCAAGGGGGGGTGTGGTCCTAGGGGGGGGAGGGGAGTGGTCAACGAACCCCCTCGAAAGAAGAAAAAAATCTTTCCAGGGGCCTTCCGGTCCGTGGGAAGGGGAATCCACGGAAAGGGGGCAGAAAGGGGGGGGTATGCGGACACATAAAAAAAAAGCGTAGGACTGTAACCAAAGCTGTGTTGAGGGGGGGTCGAGAAAAAGCTAGGTGAGTTTGCGACTAACACGGAAAACAAACCGCCCGTTGCGAGGAGGGGTGGGGGGCGGTTAAGTCCCGCAAAGACGGGGGGACTTGGTGAAACGTTCTCGCATAAGAAAAGGGGGCAAGGAAAAGGGGGTGCATCTTTAAAAGGGAGGGGTGTGAATTCATAAATGAGACTTTTATTGTCAGAAGGGGAGGTGCAACCAGGGAGCTCTGCACTTTTCGAACCGACAGGGTTGATTTTGCGAGTTGAACCGGAAAGCATCCTGGGGAAGGGGTGTGTTGCAAGGAAACGTGACCGGGGAACGACGGGGGGGCGCGAAGGAAAAAGGGCGGCGTGGCAAGGATGTAGGGGAGGGGTAAAAGAAGGGGGGGGCCGCGTTCTAGGGGGGGAAAACCGAAAGACCCAGGTTCAAACACGAAGTCAAAAAAGAAAAAAGAGCACCGGTCGCGGGGGGGGCCCAGCTGGACTCGGAAAAAAAAAGGAAAGAAGGAGGGACCGCTTCAATGTCAAATGGTGATGGGCAGGGGCAGGAGGCCTGTGGGGGACAGGGTGGGTTTTCAGGGAAAACTATCAAAGGGATGGCACCGAAAAGTGTTCGCTGGGGTTGCGGGGAAGGTCAAGGGGGGGGAAGAATCCGACCGGGAAGGGGGGGGACACACAACATTGTAGTTGATGTTTGGAGAAAAAAAAAAGAGAAAAACGAACGTTTGACCCGAGGAGGCGGCCTTGCCCTGGGGCAAAAAAAAAAGTCGAGGAGAGGGGGGCATGGCTTCAGCCACGGCAAAAAAAAAGGAACAGTAAGTCAAAGTGTACCCACGCACTGGTTGCAGGACGGGGCCGAAAAAGCCGAATCTCCGCACCCAGGGAAAAAGGGGGACAAAGCTCGACTCCTCAGAGGGAGAAAACAACAACCTTAGTGGGGGGAGATAGATGAAAAAAGAAACGGGCGGCGGATTTTGCAACCAGTTCCGAAGCGTGGGAAAAAATGACCGAACTTGTGGGGGAGGCGTCACGCCCCCGACGCTAAAGTCCCGCCAGCCTCTAAAAGGGGGGGGGGGGTGGAAAAAAGGGTGGCCCGGAAGGGGGAACTGCCAGAACATCACACAAAGGGGGTGGTGGGGGCCCCGGACGGTCGGACTTCTCGTGGGAAAAGAAAAACGGAAAAGAAAAACAGCTACCGAGGACCCAGCTCGTAAAAAAGGAAGATCAAGAAAACCGCAACCGGAAACCAACCGACTCGAAAAGAACTCCCATCACACTCGTACCTTTACATAAAAAAAAGGTCCCGGAAAGAAAGGCTTGGAAGGGGGTCGAGGGACAAGCGTGGACCCCCCGCTAACGGGAGGGGGGGGGGTCACAAAGTGACCGATGCGGGGAAAGGGTCGGCGGGAACGCCGAACGGCGCAGGGACATGTACGCCACGGAAAAGCAGCGTCTTCGCGGGAAAGGTCCAAAAGGGGGAGGGAGGGGGCACCACACGAGAAGATTCACGCCAAACGAACTAACCAGCCAAAACTTCCCTCCTCTAGAAAGTGCCAGGGAGACTGAAAAAAACCGTGCGCCAAGCAAACGGCTTCCGGCCGCCCAACTTCGGGGAAAGGAGGAAAGCTGGCAGGGGAAAGCAATGGCTCGGGGAAAAAAATCCTCAACACCCACCAAGGGTCCACCAGGCGTTGGATGGAAAAAGGGGGGGTCAGAAACAAAAAACACACCGCCCCCGCGCCACGGTGGGGAAAAAACGCCCCGAAAAGAAAACCCACAAAAAACCAACAGCGGCCACATGGGTCCAAGGAAACCAAGATTCTCGAAGGTAAGCCCATAAAACGCTCGGCAAAAAAGGGACGTCCCTCACAAGAGGACGGGACAGGAAAAAGATGAAAGCATCCAGATTCCCTAGGAGAAGAAAAAAGGACTCAAAGAAAAAAACCACACGGATATTCAAAGAAAAAGATTGTTGCACACAGAGGGGGGAAGACGAGGGTATCGCCGCTATCCGTAAAAAAAAGGAGGGGGGGCAAAGGGGAAATGTTGGGAAAGGGTAGCCACCGGACTACGAAAAAAGGGTGTCAACCACTCGAGGATCGAGCAAAAGAGAGTTTTGGGGGGGGGTCTGGGAGGGGAGAGAAAAAAACTCGAAAATAGAGACCTCCCTGTAGGGGGAGGGATAAAAAAACACCATGTCCAGAGATGGGCATCGAATTAAAGAGGCATCGGAAAAATTTGCGAAAAAACCAAAAAAGTTCCCAAAAAGGGGAGTCGCACAAAACCACGAATGCCCTGGGCAAACGAACCGAAAAAAAACGTTTAAAAGCGACGCTTCCGGTCGGAAAGAGGGTGCACCGAGGAAGAAAACGACCCCGGGAAGGGGGGGTCCGTGGGCGGCGCGGGAGGAAACGGGTGGTAGTGAGCCAAACGGAGGGGCAGAGGGGGGAAGGAGGGCTTCCAGAAAAAGGGGGTCAGTAGAAAGAGAGCTCGTTGAGCCGATTTGCTGCCAGGGCTGGGGGGAAAAGGGGGAAAAATACACCCGAATCGCAGCTGGTGTCAAGAAGAGGAAGAAAAAAAAAAACCTCGTACGACTCGGCCAAGTATTGGGATCAGCAGAATGCCCGGAAAGGGAAAAAAGGGAACAGTCTGGGGAAAGTTGGGACAAGGGGGGGAACCTTGGGGGGTCTACGTGGGCTTTGTAAAAGGGACGGGGGGAGGGAAAAGTCGGGGGAGCTTGTTTTACAGAAGACCGCGGATGGCGGGCGGAATTTTCTGCCTGAACGGGGGGGGAGAAAGGAAGTCGCGGGGGGAAAAAAAAAAAATAACGACGGCATGGGTCATTGGGGAAGGGTCGGTGGGGGGCCCCGAAATACAGCGTCAAGGGGGAGAATCGTCGTAAAAGGAATAGACCAACGGAAAAATTTGGAAAGATGCGGTGGAAATTCGAAAAGTACCCGGAAGGTAAAGAGGAAAGGTGGGCTTGGAACATGGCCATGGGGGGGGGGGGTAGGAGAAAAAACAGCATCCCTTTAATTTGTCGGGAAAAGACTACATCGAAAAAAAGAAAGTCACATTTTAAAAGCTAAGAGGGAAAAACAAAGGCGGCCGGGACCTAGGAGGGGAGAAATGGCAAC
>Ga0179593_1363594_pt1 | contig 13763 bp, 22 predicted proteins | sample CZODoug2_1_08_16_FD_185931 | JGI IMG/M metagenome (GOLD analysis project Ga0179593, IMG submission 185931) | Vadose zone soil fungal communities from Angelo Coast Range Reserve, California, USA - CZODoug2_1_08_16fungal (PacBio error correction) | ecosystem: Environmental > Terrestrial > Soil >...
TAGGGCTGAACTGGAAGAAAAGGATGAAAAAGCGAGCCAAGTGCACTCACAGCGGAGCTAGTGTCACGCGGAATCGGGCGGCGGACGACCATAACTTCTGCAGAGCGTGAATGGGAGGTACTGTTTCGGGAAGAGCTGGTGGAAGCCTGAACATCATAAGCGCGGCGCAGATCGATGCGAAAGAGGATCGGACATTCGGTGTTGTGGGAGGATAGCTGAATGAAAAGGCTGGGTATATAAATGGTGGGGCGGGGGGGGGCGCGCGGGGGTGAGCTCATGAAAGTTGGCAGAGTGGGGGGGGGAAGGAAAAAGGAACGGAACGCCAGGGCTCTCCTCAGGGTGTGACGCAAAAATCAGCCAGGGAGGGTTTAAAAAGGAACGCCAAAGAAAGGACTTTGCAAATAACTGTGGCGGACGAAGAACGGGGGTATTCTGCAGGGAGCAAGAAAACATCCGACAAGAGTCTTCGTAAAGTCGCCAAAAGAGGGGGTGAGGATAAACGGGTTAAGTAGAGGGGTAAGACCTACTGAGATTGGTCCTGATCATCTATGGGTGGTCAAAAAAGTTCGATAGGAACGAAAAGTCCAATAACGGTCAAAGGGGGAAGATTGTACTTCTGGGCGACAGTTGAAAGGCCAAACTGGCCGGAAGGAAAGAAGGGAGCACGAAGATGTCAATCGCAAATGAGGTTGGGGGAATGGAAACAAATAAGAAATGTTTCCTTCGGCAAAAGATACCAAAGGAGGAACTTACAGACGTCAACGAGGACACGATAGAGGGGAATAGATGTGGACCGTCTACTAGGTTTGAGGAGGGAAAGAATAGGAAGCCAACTTAGGTCCTACAATTCCCAATTCATGGATGCTCTTTGCGCAACTTGTCGGGGGGGGAACGCTGGAGGGGGAAAAAGGTAAGCGAGACTCAGGATAAAAGCACCAAGGTAATGCTTGGCCAGTCCACTTGGAAGGGGGACGGCATGAATGGGGGAAGAGAAAAACCAGTTTCTAAAGAACACTAGCCTAGTCAGTTAAATTTAGTCGGGGAAAGGAAGTCCGATCGGTGCAGGGAAGGTGTCAAGCGGGAAGATGAGTCTTAGAAACTGAAGGCCCAGAAAAAGGTGAAAGGATTCAATGGCGTCACGGGTGGCATTGTTAACAACTAATAAGCAGCTTATGAAAGAAGTTTGGAGAAGACGTCGGGAGAAGGTAGTTGGTCTTGGAACTCGAGGTGCGCCACGGGTCAAGTAACAGAACCTCCTCAGATGATGATAAAGGAAAAGCAAGACCGAACCTTAAATGGCAGGTTTGGAACGAGCGTGGGAAATTGCACCCAATAAAGAAAAGTGGTTAATGAGATGGACGAGGGAGCGCCGTTCACAGTAATCAACTAATGGAGGGATCAGAAAGAAAAAAAAAAACCGGGAACAGAGAGGAAGAAGAAGGGGAGTGCCGTAACTTGGGACGACGCTCATATGCCAACCACTATTATTGGATGGTGGGACACTATGATGTTCACCCTAGGGAACTTGAAGGGGCCGCCGAAAGGGATTTTCTTCCTAGTAAGGAGGGGGAAGGCGGAGGAGGTGGCCGCTAACCTCGGAGTACCAGTCACGCTCGGGAGACCTCACATCCGGGAAAAAAGCCCAGAAAAGAAAGGGAGGCCGAGGTTGGGAAAAAAGGGGGAACCCGGAACGCCATAAGGAAGCGTCTTTTTAAGGGCCTTAACCGGTCTTCGCGGGGAAACAGATGGAAGGACAATAGGGGGAACGAAGAAACGACGGGGGTGAAGAGACGTAAAAAGATCAGACCTAAGAATGGGGGAAAAAAACTAGGGGACGTGTTGTTGGATCGGGGAACTCCCCTGGGTTTGTGGGGGGGAACGCAAGTAGATGCGATGGGAGGGGTAAACACCACGGGGCAATTCAACAATCTCAAAGAGGGGGGTCCAAACATTGAATCAAGGAGAAGGAGAAAGGTCAGGCTGAGTTGTCCCCCGCGGGGAGTTTTTACAAACGGGTTGTTGCAACAAAATAGTCCAGCTCCAGGTGTGTTCCAAAGCTTAAACCCTAAAATGGGAGACAATTCCTGGAAAAGAGCCTTCAGGAAAACCGGATAACGGACGAAAAAATGACCATTCACGAAACGTGTTAAACGGGTAGAATCTAACCGCTGCAAAACCCCGGTGGAAGAATGGGGGAACACCTCTCGCGGTCCTCGTTGTGGGAAGCATAACACTTTGAGGGGGCACGGGAAGGGGAAAGCAAAAAAGGTTGCTGACAAAACATTCGTGGGCTACATTGGCCAGGGAATTGCAAGGGGGGAAAAAGGGACGAATCAAGGGGGACTGCCGGACAAAAGAGGACACGTCAAAAACCCTGGAAAACAATCAACTTTTTGCCTGACTGGGGGGGACGTAATTTCCCGATTAGTCCCCCCCAAGGGGGATGTTGAAAAAAAATCCATGTCTACAAGTTTTAACAAACAAAAAGCAGGAACGAAAGTGGGGGAAATCCACTTGTTCCTACAGATCGGAAACTTGCACCGTTGACAGCAACCACCAGAGCAAACTCCCTCCAAGGTTAAAAAAAAACAGGAGCGAGGGTCAAGTAGGGATGGGAAAGCCCGGGGGGGAAAGACAACTCCTCCTCCCAATTTGGTCTGAGAAAAGCCACGGGGAGGAAAAAACTCCCAGGGCACGGAAGCTAGTGGATCAAAGACTGGGGGGAGAGGGTGGTTACCCCGAAATCCGAATCCACTGTCAGGGAAAAAAATTAGAGACGCTGAGTTGGTAGCGTGGAAGCGGGGAAACTTTTTTTCAAGCCCCAACTGTGGGCAACAAGAAATGTCTTATTCCTCGGAAGGGGCACAACGGCCAAAAAAAAGAAAAAGCCCGAAAGGGGGGGGATCCCTCCCTGGAGTCCGCACCACAAAAAAAAGGCGTTTTTGGATCCTGAAGTTTTGTTTGGTGCGCATCCGATCCGAGCAAGAAATACACCGATGCTAGTCAGGCCACAGGGGGCCAGGAGTATAACAACAGATTTCCTCGGAAGTGAACCTGAAAACGCGGGAACTGCCGAAAAAGGGTGGAGTTGGTCTTCCCGAATGCAGGGCCCCCTATTTCCCGGAAAAAATAAAACCTACTCTTGGGGGGTTAAAGTAAACTGATGACGCGGACCAGGGGGTTTCAAAAAAAAAGAGAATTTTTTTTTCCAATCAGGCAAAGCCTGAAAAACCAAAGTGGCCGCAATTGTCCAACGAAAGGGCCCTTGTAAGGGAACTTTTGTCCCTCGAAAAAAACAACACCAAAAGGGGGGGAAAGGGGTGATTGGAAAGGAAAAAAAAGTGAGCAAGACCACATACCAAAACTTTTCGTTGTACACAATGCGGAAACAAGATTTGCATAAAGCCCTGTCAATTGGGAAAGGGGAAAAGTGCAACAAGGGGTTTTTTTTCACGCGATGAAAGTTTTGTTAAATCACAAAAAGAGAGTAGGGTTTGACGCGGGGAAAAAAGATTGACAAGCGGGGAAAAAACGCACATCACTGAGGGCGGCAAGAGGAAAGGAGGGGGTTAATTGGAGGGGGACTAATAGATTGTGGATCTCCCAATCCTGCCCCCAAACGGGGCCATACCTTACATTCTTTGGGGGAGCCTTGTTGCGGCCGGGAAAATTCGTGCTCACACATAAGGAAGGGAAAGTAGTTTTGGGGGGGGGGGCAGATCAAGAAGTCCACTTGTGATCGCGCCCAGAGGTGTTGACGTTTGGTGTCCCTCAGTTTTAGAGAAAAAGCAAGCGTGGGGGGGGAACCAAAGGTGTGGACTGAAAAAAAAAGGGAATCTGTTTCTTAAACCCGGCCTTTTGAAAGGAATCCTCGGTAATAAACCAAATGGACTGAACCGAAAGAAGGGAAAAATGCAGAACAAAGGAGACCCTTCCAACCTGGATCAAGCATACCCCAAGGGGAAAAGAACAAACTGCGTTGGAACGTCGGGGGGACCCGACCGCCCCCGCACTAGTCTGAAGGGCCACAGGGAAAAGGGGTAGAAAAAAAAGCGAGGCCCGCCCTTTTGTTTCCTGGGAAAAATCAAGGGGCGGCCTTGGGATTTTGCCAGGAGAAAAAAAGAGGGTAGAAAAACAAGACACTAAAAGGGACTATGGGAAGGGCCCGGGCACCCCTAAAGCGTTTGTGAGAGGTTGTTGGCATGCCAAAAATCAGAAAAAAAAAAAACGGGAAAGATCGTACCTTCCCATGACCCACCCAAAAAGAGAGAACGTTGAAAGATGAACAGTGGACCGTGGTGGAAACCGTGGTCGGAGAAAAAATTGGGACAGGGGGGAGAAAAAAGAAAAAAACCTTACAAAAATAAGAAACACAACGAATCTCACGGGAGAACGGGTTGTACAAGCTAGGCAACAAGGTTTTTAAGAAACCAGAAGGGCAAAAAAATGGCCAAACTAAAATGTAGCAATGCAGGAAACCGACTGAAAGAACTCTAAGCGGAGTAAATAGGGACTGGTGAAAGGGGGTAAAGGACCAGTATGGAAGAAAAAAAAGGTAAATTCCTCCATCTTTGGTTTGGGCCGGACCGACCGCCCTGGGGAAGAGGAGAAGGGGAAAAATAAAGGGGGTGGTTGGAATAATAACAAGGTTGACCATGACTTACACCCTTTGGGAAAAACCCCCCCAGGGGATATGCTAAAGGGGAGAAAAGGGAGTGGAAACTCGGTGGAGGGGTGAAGCAAAGGAAAAGAAGTAGAACGTAACAGGTTGCCACCAAGCTTTAAGAGGACAGTTCCCCAACGGCTGTGGGAATTTAGAAACTCGGACCTCCATGGGGAAGGAAAATGCCAAACAAGGTTCCTTGGGCTTTACGAAAAGAATCAAAAAGGAAAGGGGGAGTTGACAACCCGGGGGAACTGTTCTGACCAGGAAGATCGAAAAGGGTCAAGCCGCTGGGCAAAAGGTAAAACGTGGTTCAATAGGTTTCCCTTTGGAGAACTCAGGAGGCTGGGGGAAATGGAAAAATGTACAACCCTTAGTCCATAAAATATCTTAGGCCAATTTGGGGAAGGGCAAAGGGTTTTGTTTAAGTTCATTTGTTGTTAACAAAAAGAAAAAGGGAAAGGAGGGGCGGAATAAAGGGTTCCCAAAAAAAGGAAGGAAGAAGAGGCAGGAAAAAGTGTTAAAACGTGTTACGGGCAAAGAAACCAGCAAAAAGGAAAAAAACCATATGAAAGGGAAGAAATTTAGAAAAAAAGAAAACAAAAAAAACCCCCCGTGTCGGGGAAACCTGCCGGAAGGCAAGGAATGGTGGGAAAAACGTGAAGTTGCACCCCATAAATTAAATGTTGGTGTGGGAAATGGGTCCCAAGAAAAGTAAGGGGAAAGTGCATAATTGGAAGGCCAAAAAAAAGGGAGGCTACTCAGAGCAACAACCAAAACACCGAATAAAAAAGAAAAAAAGTACCTCAAAACTTGGGAGGTTGGGCCTTACGGACACCCTGACGCAGGTATTCCATAAAAGGCACGTTATTTTGGTGGGGGGGGGGGAAAAAAAGAGCAAGATGTAAAATTTTTTTTTAAAAAATCCTGCCTTAAAAAACAGGGCAGGGAATAAACAAAAACTGCCCCGAAATTGGTTGGGCTTTTGGTTAGATGATGAACGAGGGTAAGGTGTGTTGTTTTAAAGGGGGAGGGAGGGAAGGGACGTCAGTTTTGACAACCAGCCCCAGACTCCTCGGGCACCGCAAAAAGGTTAATTGAGGGACGAAAGTAGCTCGAAAATAGTTTGTTGTTTTTGAAAAAAAGAGGGGACCCCGACGAAAAAAAAAAAGCCCGAGAGGAACGTTTTTTTGAAGGGCTGTGCCCACGGGCCCCCGTGAAGCGGGAATGAGCATTGAATTCCAGTACCCGCCCCCTCTTGACGGAGAAAAATTTTTGCGAAGCGGAAAGAGGGAAGCAACCGCCCACCTTGGCCAAAATAACTCCTCTGGTTGAAAGGAAGGAAAAAGGGGGGGGGGGGTTTAACGCCGATTTTTTTCGACGAAAAGAAGGATGGCAAAAAGAATTCTGTGGCAAAAGGAGCGGAGATCGACTAAACCTTAACTGGCCCCCGGAAAGAAATCACGATTGCAAGACAAGGGGGGGTGCAAAAAGAGGACCCAGAAAGACGGGGTTCCGCAGAAAAAAAGGGGGATTAGAAACGTCTGTTGATCAGATCAATAGAAACCTTTTCAGGGGCAACACATATTGGACGGGGGCACGTTTAAAAGAAACGCCTTCCGGGGAAGGTAATTGGGTACTAGCGCCAGGGGAGGGTTAATGTCCAGCAAAGGGAGCAAATTTTGGAGGGCCACTGGAGGGGGGTCACAATAAAAAAAGGTACCAGGGGAGGGGGAAAAACACATGGACTTTTCGAAGCTGGCTGGTAATCCGTGTCAAGTTTCATAATCCATTTCTCAAAACCCAGACAAGAAACTGGACCAAGAAACTCCCAGACTGTTTATCCCCTATGGGGGGGGGGGTAAAGGGGTTAGAAAGGGAAGGTAACGTTTAAACTGTGGCCAACAGACAAAAAATCAGAACACGTGACCACCCCTTTTAAAAAGACGGCAATGAAAAAAAGCGAATTAAACCACAAAAGCGTTTTTCGGCAGAGAGTGGGCAACAGCCGCAAAAACCAGGGGGGGGCCCCCTTAAAAAAACGAGAAATGACCGTGGGGTGGGCAAAGGGGGACCCCATGTCTTACAAGAAAAAAAAGAAGGAGGGACGATGGGAAGGGGAAGGGGGGGAGGAAAGCATCCCCAAAATTTTTTCCTTTAAAACCCGTTTTTATGCCTTGGATAAAGGGGGGAATGGGAAAGCGGGCGTGGTTTTTCCGCAACTTAGCTTCGGTGGGCGGGTGGCCAAACCGGAAAATCCAAGAGGGGAAGAGAACCTCTTAGTTAAAAATAAACTTTTTTCATTGGGAAAAAGAGGGCGGGAAAAAGTTCAGGTATCTTTTCAACGGCGAAAGGGGGGGGGGGGGGAAAAACCAGCCAAACAGGACACTATGATAAAAAACATGAACTTTCCCTCACTTAGCGACAACAAAAAAAAGAAGGGCAAAGGGGGGGTCACTGGGGGAGAAGAGATCTCCAAAAACAAACCTAAAAGAACCCCCCCGAATGCGAGGGGGAACCTTCCCAAAAAAAAAGAATTGGATGTAGGGGCAACAGGAATTTTTTACATTCAACTTACAGAAGAAGAAAAATTGAAAAGAGGGGGTCCCGGAAGGAGACCCGTACGAAAAATCTGTGGCGGTGGAGGAAAAAGGGATCTTGGGGGGCCCCGTTGGACAGCAAAACAACAAGTGAATTGTGCAGAGCAGGCTGTTAAACATTACGTTCCAAGAAAAATTGGATTGCTAAGGGGTAGAGAAGCACACAAAAAAAAAAAAGGGGGGGGGAGTCAAAAAGAAGAAGACAAAAGCCAGGGACAAATGAGGACTGGCTTCAGCATGCTAAAAACAATTTTCACGGGGGAGTGCGTGGGGGGGGGGGGTCCCCAGAGAAGGTAAAGAAAAAAGAAGGAAAAACATATTCTCGGGACTCTCAGTGAGGAAAAAGCAGGGAAAAAGAAGGGAACCAGAAAGGGGTAAGGTTGCAATGGTTTAACCAAAAGCCTTGGGGGATCTGACCTCTAAAAAAAAACGGTGCCCAAAGAAAAGAAGGCAAAGAAGGGGTGAAAGACCGCCTTCTCAGGAGAAAAAAGTTCAATGACAAAATTAAGAAAAGGGGAAAAAAAGGCGGGTGGGGGCGAAGAGTCTTTAATCGGCAAGGTTGGGTCAATTCTGCGAAAAAAAAAGTGGACAGGGGTTTGTGGGGCAAACACGAGCTTGGGGAAAGCCTATTTCACATTTTTAACTAAGTGGGGGGGGAGGAAAAAAAGTTAAGAGGGAAACACAACCAAAAAAAACTGTCCCTTCGGGAATAAAAAGGGAATTTGGCAAACCAAAGGGGCAAAAAAAATAGGTCCCCAGGTGGTTTAGGGGAAAACAGGAGGCTTGAACCATTAAGGAAAGCTCTGTGGTGGGGAGGGAGGGGGGGAAAATGCGGAATGAAAAACACCCCCAATAACTAACATGGGTTCGAGGAGGAAAAATTTTTTCCCACAAAAATCTAATTGGCTTGGGGGGGGGGGCTTAAAAGTTTGTCAGGCCCCTTTCCAGAGGAGAAAAAGAAACGGGTGGAAGGGGCGACAGCAGAGACTGAGTAAATTGGGAATCGTAGAAACGCACAGGGTTGTTTTGAACAACATCAAACCGGGGGGGAAGAGGTCAGGGGAAAAAAGGGGGGTCCAGAATGATGGGACCAGTGACGTAAGGGGCAAACAAAAAAATGGAGGAATAAAAAAAAAGGACACAAATGAAACGGAAAAAAACCAAAGTAAGCACTAAAATCAAGGGGGAAAAAGAATCAAAGGAAGGGGGGAAATTAACTCAACAGGGCCACCAAATTTTAAATCGACGAAAATAAGGAGAAGCAGGGGAAGGAAAAGGGGTAAACAAAGGTGGTTGATCCTGGGCCCAAGGAAAGAGAATAAAAGGGGAAAAGAAGAGTTTTGGAAAAAAAAAATCCCCGCCACGGTTGAAACGAAGGACGACGTGGAAAATGAAGTTGGAATAGTGGACCCGGGGTGAGGCTACGACAGTGCCCCACGGAAGGGAGAATGCCTAGGTTGGCAAAAAGGGGTGGGACTTTTAAATCAGTACGGGGGGAGGAGAGGGGGTAGCAGCCTCCCTTCCCAGGGGGGGAAAAGGTTTGCACCAAGAGATCTTGTGCCAATTCACCAGGGCTTGGTTGAAAGGGGGGAGAAATTCAAAGGGGAGGGGGAAATAAAAAAAAAATGAAGCAAAGAAACACGGAGGAAAAGTGAAGTTTGAAAAAAAAAAAGTCGAAGAGTCCAAAGCAACCCAAAACAGGGGGGGAGTTTGGGGATGGGGAGGGAACATATAGCTGGAAAAAGGTGAACCCGAAAATGAACCCCAGGGAAAACGATCGATAGTCAAGGGGAGGGTTGTAAGCAACCCAAGGGGTGGGTGAAAGCAAGTGAAAAAAAACGAATGGGACATTTGAAAAAAAAAGTGGAACGGGGAGGGGGGGGGGGAGATAAAAGGTGGGACTCTGAGTTAAGCGCAAAGCCAATAAAAGAGTAAGGCCAACTAAGGGAGGAAAAAGGGAGAGACAAAACGTCCCACCTAGACCCCTTAAAGAAAAAAGGCATTTTGGAAAATGCAGATGAGTGTTGAAAAACCAGTTAATAGTTGGGAAAGGGGGTGGGGACCGAAAGGCTAGCGTGAAAAAAACAGCAAAAAATAACGGCAAAAAAATAACAGGGATGAGCTCATCTCAACCCAAAAACAAACGTGGGACGTAGTGAAGAAGTTTTGAATAAAAGGGGAGTTGAAGTAACGTTTAAATGAGAAGCTTTGGCAAAAGCCCCCTTCCACGAAGCTCCTTGGACAACCGAGTGGTTTTAGGGAAAGAGACAAAGAAAAAAGGGGTTTCAAAAAAAAAAAAAAAAAACGAAAAAAAAAAAAAAAAAGGGGCACCAGAAAAAAAAAAAAAAGTAAAAAAGTCATTTTCCCAGGGAAAAGGGAACAAACAAAAACAGCAAGGGCAAAAAGGGGGGGGAAAAATGGAATAAAATAGGAAATTTAAAAATAAAAAAGAAAAGAAAAAAAAAAAAAAAAGAAGGAAAAAAAAACAAAAAAACAAATCACTAAAAAAAATAAAGAGTAAAAAATAAAAAGAACGGACAAGGTGGGAAAAAAAAATAAAAAACAAGAAAAAATTAAAAAACAAGAACGGAAAAAAAAAAAAGAAGAAGAAAGAGAGAAGAGGGAGGAAAAAAAAAAGTGATAGGAATAGGGAGGGAGGACGCGGAGCGGCGGGAAGAAGGGCCAACACAACGGCGCCGAAAACTAAAAGAAAAAAAGAAAAAAAACAAAAAAAAAAAAAGAAAAAAAAAAACAAAAAAAAAAAAAAGAAAGAAGAAAAACAAAAAATACCAAAAAAGTAAAGAGAAGATTTCAAGCGGCGCACCGATGTCCCTCCCCAATAGTTAGGCGTGATAAGCGGACGGGGGGGGGGAAAAAAGTCTTTCGACCCAAGGAGAGGGGGGTCCCAGGTTTTGGTTAAAGGGAGGGACCGTACGCTAACTTCCCCGGGAAGAGGTTTTTTTTTTGGGAGGGCAGTCAAAAAAGGGGAAAGGGGTTTAAGCTATAGCACCAAAGCCAGAAGTGTTGAAAAACTACCCAGTTTTAGAAAAACAAGGAAGGTCGAAAAAAGAAAAGCACCTTTTAAACCGCTTTATGGAAGAAGAAGGAAAAAGGGGGGGGGGAGTCAAATTAGCCCCCGTATGTTTCCGAAAAAAAGAAAAAAAGGGGAATGTCCCACAAAGAAGAATGGGGTGCAAAAAGGAGGAAAGAGGAGACCCTGCCCTGCAAAAAAGAAACCTAGTTTTTGCAAAAGACCACGGGGGACAGGGCCAAATAGACAACATAGGGGGGCAGCAGTAAGGAACCCCGCCCCCCTCAAAAGGGGGGACAAAAACCTTCTTTTAGAGAAGGGAAAGAAAACAAAGGGAAGGGGGAAGGGACGGGAGACTGGAGGGACTTTTAAAGGTGGTGCTAAATCGCAAACCAAAAACCCCTCGCCAAAGTTTCCCCTATTTCGTAATTGAATGGTAAGGTGCCAAGCGAGAGGAGGTCGGTTTCCCGCAAGGGAATCAAAATGTTGGGACACGTGTTTCAACGGAAAACAGAAAAAGGGGGGGACAGAAAATCCATTTTCTTTTGCTACGCCCGGAGAGAAGGGGAAAAGGGCCCTAAAACTCACCTTTCGCACAACAATTGGAACGGACCCGATCAGGGGTCTTATTAGGGAAAAGGGTCGGGTAACAAACTATAAAAAGAACATTCCTGCAAAAAACTACGGAAGAGCGGAAAAGGGGGCCCTTGGTTTAATCGATCACGAAGTAAGGCCCGAAAAAGGGTTTGCTTTCAAGAAAGAACCAAGACAAGGTTGCTCAGCCAAAAAAAGAAAAAGGGACACAAGGTGTGGGTGGCCGGGGGCCCCATTGTTCATAAGAAAGAGAAAGAGAGGGGGGCACGCCCGCCATCAACGAAGGATGGTTTCGGAAGGAAAAGGGGGGATTCAGGGCTGAGACGGGACACCGGACTGGGCTGCCCGGGCCGTAAAAGGGGGAAAAAAAAAATGAGGGTCAGAACAAGCCCTGAAGGTAGGGGTGACCTTGGGGAAAGGAAGGTGCAAAAATAGGGAAGGAACAATTGAATCGCTCGAGTTGGCACAAACGGAAAGCAAAACCCATGCCAAACCGTGCCGGACGAATTTCAACAAGGGCCGGAGTGTGAAGAATCAAAGAAAAACAAGGGGCCGGGGGGCAAATGGAAAAGATGGGGGGTAAAGCGAACGCCAGCAGCCGTTACCAGAGGCCGGTCCCTTTACCGGGAACAAGGAGGAAGAGCAAACGCTTTCCCCCATTTTCTAACATGATTCAGCAATCCAGAATTACGAAGAAAAAACAGGGGGAAGGATGGCCCGGAAAATGTCCTACAAGCCGATTAAACCGAGCACCTAAGGACTGGGGGGTGGAAAAAGGAGAGGGCAACCAACTTGCCCTTGAATGGGTTTCCCGCAAAGGGAGGAAAAAACGGGAGAAAACAAAATGTGTCCAAAGAAAGGCCCCCGTGGGGGGGTGGCTGCCGTAAATACCCCCCCACAAAGAGAAAACACAAAAACAGGGGGAGGGAAAGGAACATAAGGAAAGAGGATTAAGAAAAAAAGCTTGAGGGGGGGACATGAACAATACTTGTCATTACTGCGAAAAAATTGGGGGTCCAAAGGGGGGAAAGGGGGGGGATCGATTTGAAGGTTTTCCTCAACCACGATAGTTTCGCGAAAAATAGGGCGCAAAAAAAAGGGGAGCACAAGGAATCCGAAGGAAAAAGGAAATGGTTTTTTGTTCAGGTGACGGAATAAAAAAGGGTGGGATTGACCACTAAAGGGGCAAATTTTTCCCAGAAAACGAGCGGGAAGGGGGATCCGGCATAAGGCTAAGCAGGAGCAAAATGGGATCAATGGCCCCAATTAGGGGGTGGCCCACGGAATCAAGGGGAAGTTAAAGGGAGCAACAGGGGTGTGGGCGGTTGGTTTTGCAAGGAGAAGGGTGGTGGCTTAAGCAGGGGAATTTACCACACGAGTTTGGGAGGTAAAAGGAACAAAGGAAACGCGGGTAAGACAGCCTGAGTTTTGGTAATCCTCAGGGAAGGCCTAAACCGCACAGGGGCAAGCCCAACAAAGGCGGTGGAAAACTAACTCGTCACCAAAAAAATTTGTTTACAAAGAAAGACTGTGGCAGGGTCAGGGGGGAAAGAAGGAACTGAAAAGGTTATCTTGAGCCGTCACCCCTTAAGAAATACTTCCGGGAATAAGCAAAAGCTGAGGGGTAAGAACTGTTTAACCTCTTGGGAAGAAGGTGCAAACGAGTTGTTAACAAAGTACCCTGGCCGGAGGAGAAGGAAAAGGGGGGAAAGGAATGGGGACCTGGCGAAGCAGAGGTGATGGTGCACAAGACAGCACGGTGAAGCGGAAAAGAACCTAAAGTGAAATGAGTACTGGGATCGTGGAAAAATGTGGTACCCAATTGGAGGGCGAGGCAATGTGATTGAGGGGAAAGTCACGGGAATTCGACCAGCAGTTTCAAGCAAAAGAACCTTTGAAAATCCGAACAACGGAGGGTTTTGGTGGGTATTGGAAATCGGTTCCCGAAAAAAGTTTTCAAATGAAGGGGAGGGAAAACGATGAAAATCAGATGAGCCGTATAATTTACTGGAAACTGGGAGGGCCGGCCGAGAAAGAACGGAAGAAAACCATGGAGTGTGTAACCATCCGGGTGTGTCAGAGCTGGGTGAGAAACACAAGTGTTGAAGAGAACAAGTGAGGGACCGAATACTCCCTTGTGCCAAAGACCCTTCAAAAGGGGAGATGACTCAAGGGGGCCCCCGCAACAAGTGGGGTCCCATGGGGGAAACCGGAGGTGAAGAATAGGAGCTCCCGCTCATGGGGGGGGGAACAAAGAAAAAAAAAAATTATTCTTTTTCCCACTAAAAAGGGGCGTGTGGAGGGGTTCGAAAAAACGGCCGGAGGGAGAAAAAAAGGGGCTGGGCGACATAGAAAGAGGTCGTTAAAGGTAAGAGGGAGGGATAGTAATGACCTACTTTTCCACGCAAAAGGGAGAAAAAGAGAGGGGTGTTAAATGCAAGAATATTGGGAGATCCCCCCCAGAGAAGAAAAAAAGTAAACAATAAAACCTAATCTGGAGGAGGCCAAAGGGGATTTTTCCATTTCCCCGGGTTAGAAACAAATGTGTGTAACAAAATAAGAACAAACAAGAAAGTGAAAAGGCTAATGACTTTGTTTTGTGGGGAGAGGGGGAGTACCGAGGGAAAAGGAAAAGGGACTTAAACTCTAGTTTTTTTATCGCACTACCACTAAAGCAGGAAATAAACCAGGGAAGGAGAAGAAAGAAAAAGAAAAAGGAGGGCTGACCCACTTGAAAGCAAGGGAATGTTACATCAGCGGGGGAATTTGGTGTGCAAAAAAACAATAAAAAAAAAAGTTACTATTTGTTTTTGGGATTGTCCCGAAGGACGAAAGCTGTCGTCAGGAGAGAACATCCCAAAAAAAATTTAAGGCC
>Ga0179593_1396761_pt1 | contig 13763 bp, 14 predicted proteins | sample CZODoug2_1_08_16_FD_185931 | JGI IMG/M metagenome (GOLD analysis project Ga0179593, IMG submission 185931) | Vadose zone soil fungal communities from Angelo Coast Range Reserve, California, USA - CZODoug2_1_08_16fungal (PacBio error correction) | ecosystem: Environmental > Terrestrial > Soil >...
TGGGGGGTCGAGCGCCCTCGACGTTGGTATACTTGAGGACCGGGGCGGGTAATGGGGGGGGAAAAAACGCCAGTTTCACCTCGCGGACAACGCTGCAAACGCAAAACTCGGCAGCTCATTCCCACCAGGGTAACGATTCCTCGCGAATGGCTAAGTCGCAGCCGGGCGAATGAGGGCCCCTTAGGCTCGTCGCGCGGATTTTTGTTCAACCTTTATGGGTTTCGAGGGGTCGCTGGGGGGGGGGGAAGGAGGGAGGGGCGTTTGCGACCTCCCTACTCCCTACCCGGGATTGTGCGAACTCAACGGTATCGAGCCTGCTTGTAATTAGAGGGGCGTCGTGGGGTCCGCGCGGAGGGAAGGTCTGCTCCCTCAGCTCTACTTCTACCCTTGTTCAAAGCGCAATCTCGCCGTAGGTTGGCCTTTCTTTTTAACATAAAATAGTCGAAAATCGGGACTCTACTTCAAAGAACCCTGGTTATTTTCATCAAATCTCCCTGACATAAAACGGCGTTTAATCAAAAAAACACCACAAAATGGGGGTTTTACTGGGCTAACCATGAAAGAGGGATTCATGGAATCCCCTGACACACCAAAGTGCGGGCGACACTTCAGATAAAAAAGCAAAGCCAGAGAATAAAAAAGGCGTAAGCCAAGGGGAGGGGGGGGGGAGTCCAGCAATTGTCTGCAGTCATGTAACTAAATCTGTCTGCCCGGTGGTGGATTCTGGACACGTCACTTGCATGACTAAAATTTCTCAAGTACAAATTTCACGATTTAACCGAACTTGGAAGCAGTACCCCCACTTTACAAACCCTTGGGACTTGGCGCGGTCAGTTTTACCGTCCGACGTTTTTCAACTTACCTGAAAGGTAACACATGGCAAACTTCCCCATTACCGCGCAACTGCCACCCCAAGTCCCCCACGTCCTTGAGGATGGAAATTAATCCCTCGCCACGCTCATGGCTCCCCCCCCAGTTGTGCGCCCCCATGAAACAACATTGGGTTACACATCGGTACCCAGACCCACCTGGCTCCCCTCCTAGTGGAAAAAGTTTTCTAGATATTAATCAACAAACAAACTGGCAATTCGGGAAGTCTTGCCACCCAAGAAATTGCGTGCGGGGCGCGCCGGGCGTGTGTCCCCGTTTTCTCTCAAAAGAGGGGGTTAGGGCTATATTGAATCCGCCCCAAAAATGTTTCGGATCAAGTGTATTTCCCCTTCCTCTCCTGCGGTAGGGGGGGGACGGGGCAGCCAAATGGAGGCGCCACTAGGCTCCGTAACGTGTCGGGGGCGGTCGCCGACCCCTGCTCGCCCCCCCCGTAAATGCACCGGGATCTCGTAGACAAGGCCGAGGCAGGGGGGGAACGGTTGGCCCTTCCTCAAGAGGGCTACTCTGCGCACTGGAAAAGAACCCCCACACCCTCTAAAGGGTCTAAGCCTCTTTAGAGAACTGACCGTTCTACGCGATAGACTCGGCCATGGGCAAGGCGGAACAACTGTCGTGCCGTTTTTTTGCTTACCGGCACCTTCCCAGAGTGTAATAAGGCCATATTAATCTTTCCGTAGACCGGGAATCGCTTTCCTTGACCTCCTGCCCCCCTTCCCGTCAAAAGAACACATCAGGGAAACTGGCAAGGACGAGATCCTGGGTAAGTGTCTAGCGCTTTTTGACATTGAAAGGAATACATTCACACCCCAAGCAAAAAGTTCCACATTCGGAAACCAGTCGTGATGAACGTGCATATTGTTGTGGACGATCGCCCGGCTCGAGCTTTGGGGGTCAGCCGGTACTTCTAAAAGAACGGGGCGAGTGGTCAAGCCTTGCGTGGAACAGGTAACTACAAGAAACAGGGAAGTGAAATTTCAGGATAAGACGTGATGAAGTGGTACCTGCATTCTTCCACCCCGATTAAGTTACAAAAAAAATGTGTCGGTCTTCTCGTTTTTTTCACCATCAAAACGTTTTTTTCTTGAACTCCATCAAAACCTCTCAAAGCCCCAAAGGGGCGTTCCGCAGGTGAAATTTGTGGGGAAATCAAAGCTGCCTATCGACCTCTTGAGTATCCTTGGTCACTCCCTTTTTCGTATGATACTCGCGCTGCAGGAGGGGGGCATCGACAAAAAAAAAGAAGATCAGAAACCAAATGGTTTGTCCATTGTCAAGCCGAATAAAATCCTGCCAATCGGTTTACCTTGGTACATCTACGTTCGAGGGATCCCTCTCCTCTTGTCGTAACTCAAAGTCTCGCAGTCCCTATCTCTATCAACAAAAGGAAGTGGAAAGGGCGCGGTGCAGAACGGTTCGGAACTCCTTGGGGAGTCGACCGGCTAAACGGGTCTATTTATATACAAGCCGTTAAAAGGGGGCTTGATTTCAACCACTGTACCGCTTTTGAACTTCTGGCCTCACGCAAGTTATGATTTTTGGGGGGTGGTTCAGGGCCGACCGGGTTGGCTCTTTAAAACTAATCCGCGATCCGCTCATCTGACCTCTCCCCGTGGGATCAGTTCCGGAAAAAAATGGGGAAACGCCGACCTAACGCAGCCTGCGCAATAGAGCGGGGAGCAAAAAAAATTTTAGGTCCTCAACTCCCGGCTGACCGCCTGGGGGTGCCGCTGTCGCGAACTGGGCAACTACTCATTCCCCAAACTGTTGGGATAAAACACTCTCCCAAACACCGTTTTGTACTAAATCAGGGGCCAAACGTGAGTGTGGTATCGACAGAAAGGTCCATCAATGTAAAAGCGGTCATAATTCATTCCCCGGGGTTGTGGAAGAAGTGGAAAGGGAGTACCTCGTAGGACACCTCAGGAAAAGGAGCCAATACTTGCTTCATGAAAAAGCCGGGGGGTAAGAACGGAGATTAAAAAACAAGCTCTTGCGATCTATTTACGTTAACCGCCGTTGTTCTCTGAGGGAGTGATAGGTTCTTTGATCTTGCTGATTGGTCAGTGGGATTAAAAAAAGGGCCAGCTCCCTGTGACGCGAACTTATCTGACCACGGTGCACGCATTCACGACCTTTGATCCTGGGTCAGGTGTCTTTCTTTCAAATGGTTCCTCTGCACCTCAGGCAACAGGACGCTGCATCCTTTGGAAAAACACTGCTGCTGCTGGGTTGGTTGCTCTTACTACACCTTTTGCCCATCATTTGGGGGGACATCTTTTTCTACTAGACCCACTGTGACCTACACGGCTTCTTCCGGTGTTCCAGGGGCTCCTGGTGGCTCAGGAACGCGTTGAGGGCCCGCATGTCTGCAATGGAAAAACTGTGGCGGGCTCAAATTGAGGGCAAACCACTCTCGGGACCAGCGATGCTCAATGGGGGTGCCGAGGAAAAATTCACTTTTGGGTGTCGAGAGTCCAATGGTTGCGCAGGCGGTTTTCAGGGGGCTTTGGTCCAACGGACGGTCAAAAGTGTCTGGGCTGCTTTCGTTGAGATATTTGTGGTGGGTGAAACAAATTGAGAGGAAAATCAGATGGAAAAGTCTCTCCCCTAGTTAACCGTTCTGGTGGAAAATCTCCGGCTTACCCCTCCAAGGGATTCTGGATGTCAATTCTCCTGGTTTTGCATGTGGGGTGATTATTTAGCTCGCTGGGCAACAGAAGAGGGAGAGGCTTGTTTTGGTGGGGTCAGGGTACAAGGAAAAGAGGGCGGGGTGTGGGGGGACTTGCGATCAGACGTTGCCGGTGTCACGCCGGGAAAAAATTGCTCCATTAACCCTTACTGGGGTGTGTTGGGGTTTTAGTATAATTTTTTGCTAATGTTCCTAAATGTTGTCAATGTTATAATGTGTGGCCCTCCAATTGTCGGCAAAATTTGGCCCGAAAACTCACTTTAACACCACCACGGGGGGGAAATTGTCCCATGGTATCCCCCTTATTTCAAAAATCTTAACGGACGCTTTTATGGGTCCACGGTTTCCGTTCCAGAGAATGCCTTCTTGCGCTCTTGAGCTGCCTTTACTTCTAACTGCTCATCGCTCCCAAGTGCATTCCAGGGAAGAGGTTAATATGACATCCACAGAAGTGAATTTACAACGGACTGCTGCAGTCCTACGAGTGTGATTCAGTGTTATACTGGACCTCCCTCCAACCAGATGGGGTACTTTCTCGGGCTAGGGACCCTCCTACTGATCTGGTTTTTGGGATCTTCTCCGTGAGGGTGGGAGGTTTTCCTTTGTGAATCTTCAAAAGGGGTATCACGGGTAGAATTTCAACAAGGGGAAGGAAACTAAATAACACGGCAAACTGTCATCCTTTTCCCGAAGGGGATGCTACCTTTCTACGGTTGCTAAGAAGCCCAACCATACTTGATTCCTCCTGCACAAGATTGTGTGGGTTAGGGGTCTCTCTCAAAAAAAGTCGTCCCACGGCATTATCATATCTTTCTCACTTACCATATGGTTCCGCATGGACAAATGCACACATCAGCTGGATTGGGAGAGTTGTGGAATACGGGCTACATCCCCTCGACGACAGTTATTGGAAAGAGTTGACACAAAAAAAAAAAAGGATGGAACATCCCAGCGGGGTCACGTTATGCGAGGGGAATGGGGGGAGATTTTCTAACCTTACGGGACTCCGAGAAAAGACCTTCAACACAGAACGACTCTTGGAAAAAAGATGAGAGAAAGCCAGTGGGTATGCTCCCATCTTAGGAGAGAAGTTCGTATGGGAATATCATTCCCATCTGGGGACTGGCAAGTGGAACCAAAAGAGAGGTATGAAAGAAGAGGGGACCGATCATTTCTTCAAACGCACATTAACAAGGGGCCAGGGACAGAAATCTTCGGGAAACCGCTGTCTCTTGTAGAGCAAAAAGCCAAAACTTCAAAAAAAAAACAACAAACCCCCCTGGGTCTGTGGCCAAGGTATCACGCTGTTTGATTTGATCATAATACAGGAGAGGTTTGCACTTACGCTGCGCCCTCCCTTTACTGCAGGGAGGGTGAGAAGAGACCGGCAGGTAATCATTCCAAACTGGCAAAGATGGCAAAGAACCAACAATTACAAGCCCCCCTACTGGGTAGATGGAGACATCTCAACCGTTCTCTATTCAAGAGAAGGGGTTGGAAGGTTTCTGGGCGGAACCACGTAGAAGAGACCACGTATACATCACCTTAACAAAGCTGGGGGACAGAAAGGGGTGAAAAAAAATCAGAAAAAAACTTCTTCCTGAGATGAAACTGTCGGAAGTCAGAGTTAATCCGGTTTGCATTTGTCCTGTTGGGGGGGAACAGGAAAGATCAGCTCCAAAGATAAATGATCACGCTCCTTTGTGGAAGAAATTTGGAGCCGACGAGCAAAAATCAGGGGCTGCTCCTCACCACGGGGGGGGGGATTTCTAAAACTTCCTGATTCATGACGAAAAGAAACCAAAAGGGTAAGTTCGCAATCAGCTCTCCAAACTACTGACACGCGCCGAAAAAAAAAAAAAAAAAAAGTCTAGTTGAAAATACCCAGGGGGTTGAGTAATCGCACTCGTGGGAGCTCATTGGGGTGTCGCTGTCTTTTATGGGGACTCAACGGGGGGCTTCTTGTGGTTACTCCCTGTAAGAGAGAAACAGTTAACTGAACCGTACCGGCATTCACGATTTGTAATCCCAAAATGCACTTTTTCAAACCGCCGGGTCCAGGTGAGGTCGAAGGGGGCTCCTGAAAAAAAGGGGAATTACCACGTAGAGAAAAATAAAAACATTTATACCGTCCACCATGAAGCCTGCCAACAAAAAATCCCAATTAAGGGTTTTTCCAGAGCAAGGAGAAACGAACCGAACAGCATGTGAGGGGACAAACTTTCATTGATCAACGACACAACCAAACAAAACATATCAGACGGGAGGTGTACATGAGGGGGCAGAGAATAAAGATCACAACTAAAAGAAACGGCATGACTCGCTGAAAACTTTTCGGACCTCAGAGAGGATCTGAACAGTTGCCATACAACGAGAGGGTGACATGTTGAAAAGGGGTCCGGGAGTTATATTGGTGAACATGATAGATAAAAAAAGCTTCTCAAAAAGAGCCATAGACATAGGAACACAAAGCGCAGTGAAACGACCGGGAGCAAAAAATAGTTGTAGTCCTACAACAAATTATAAAAACCCCGTCCAGACGGCCCGGGCCTATCGGGGAACAGGAAAATGAGTCCGAAATCATTCCAGAAAGGGGGAATGGAAGTACACGGGGTATGTCAACGGCGGGGTACCAAAGGGTTGGTTGGCAAGTAACAAATACACCTTTTTGCACCAGTGTTAACAGCAAACAACATACGCATAGTTTGTGACCCATTGACATGCCGTAATAATTCCAGGCAACCAAAAGCCTATCACTCTAAAACAAGCAGCCCCGCCATAAACTTATTAAAAATGTGAAGAAGGGAGCAATTGTGTGGCATGGGGGAATGAAGCATGGTAAGAAAAAAATGGAAAAGGGTCCTCCCAAATCCACTTCATCACCAACACTAAATAGGAACAGAGATGAGGAAAAAAGGTGTCAAAAATCCCGGGGCGATCCAGGGTTCATTTTTTTGTGGACGGTCTCCATAAGTGACGCCGCCTTGAGGCCGATCAAGCTCGAGAAAATACTAGGTGGGGGAAAACATAAGCTTCTAGTGAGACCTTTCAATCAGGGAGGGAAAAAAAAAAAGGGGGAATTTCAGAGACAAGGAGTGGAAAACCATGGGGAAAACATCATGGAGGTCAGGCCTAACCCCTAAACCGTTTGGGGGGTCCACCCGATGACCAAGAGGGATTCGCGTGTTTTTTTTTCATCCCCGGGGGGGAAAGAGTGGACATCTCTCAGAAAGAGCCATGGCTGGGCCTCAAGGGGGAGAGGAAGAAAAGGGAATTGGTTCTAAATTGTAAATCGATCGCGAATAAGCGACAGAGGGCTAGAAAGGAGTGGGGTGGTAAGATCCCGTGAGAATTATTTCCGCTTCGCTGATGAGGATTTTTGCCCCGATGGCCCGCCCAAAAAAGAGAGTCAAAAAATGCAAAACCTGAATAAAATCCTGAAAAGGTGTTTAAAATGTGGAAGGCAAGTACAAATACTTGCCAAGTTCGCGGGAAATTTGTCACGATCAAACGAGGGGAATCCGCGAAAAAAAGGGGTCAGTCCTGACGAATCTCGCTAAACCACAACCAATTCTTGAGAAAGAGAGAGATGCGTGTCGCAAATGGTACTTTCAATTCAGATATTCTATTGAGAATTCCGATGCCGGGGAAAAAGGGGGGAGCTTTGCCTTGGGGAGGCAATGCCCCTCGTGGTTGCACAGCTTTTATGGAGATTGGCCGAGTTCCTGTTGGGGTATTAAACTTTGTCGGGGGGAACCGCCCAGAAGGAGAAATCTCCTCGAACACGTGTGAGAACACAAAGCATTCTCGCACGAGCGGAGAGATAGGGATAGAGGGAAACCTAAGGTTTCGGCCGATCAAAGGTCGGAGGAGTAGGGGAGGGGAGAGTTCAAAAGAAAAAGGAAAAGCTTTGGCAAAAAAGAAAAAAAAAAAAGCGCATCCTCACGATTTGGGTAAAAAAGAGGGGGGAAAAAAAAAGTGAGGTTGGCAAAAGGACAGACAGCTTTTTTGACCAGACTGTAATAAACGGGGGAAAGAACTGGCAAGTTGTTGGAGGGAAAAAGGAATTTGTACTGTCTCCGCCCTTCTGCACCGAGGGGCCCAGGATTAGACGAAAAAAGGGTAACCGCGGAACCGGGCGAGAGTCCCAAAAGCGCCCGAAATCGATTTCATTTCTAAGAAGGACGGTTTCAGGAAGGCGGAATAATGGGGGAGTTGATCGGAGGAGGGGAAGTTGGGACGCTTCCAAGGGTCCAAGAAAAGGGTCGAGAAACAGTGACATTCTCAAACCAAAAAATCCACGCACGGTTTCCGGTGCTGGGATTTGGCTTGACTGGGGGCTCGGGAAGTTTCTGCCGCACGGGGGGAAAGAGCGTGCGACGGTTTTGAACAAAAAACTCAGGTTATCTCTGCCAAAAACCAAAAAAGAAAGGAAAAAAAACCCCCGGCAGAGGGGCAGGTGAGGCAACAATGGGGCACAACGGACCGGGTGATTCATCAGGGCTCGGGCATTAAAGTTCTGGGAAACTTAATGGCTTGAAGGAATTTGTACATTGCCTAACTATTGAAACTTCTGGGGGATACTGTTGGGGTGAATAGGGGGGGGAAATGGTTTTTGGCGGCCTGATCAAGGGGGGGGCTTCTTTCGTTTTCAAAGTGTGTCTCTTTGGTTGCCATAAGGATATGTGGAAAGGAAGACGGTTCTTTTGAGGGAAAAGGGGGTCAGGGGCGATCAATGGGGGGGTAAAAACCTTATGACTAAAGACGGAAGGGGGGAAAAAGTAAAAACTCTCTTTGACGTTCGGCCCGGGGCAAAATCTCGAGCGACGAAAAACAAAAAATGCACTGAAGGCGAGGAAGATGGTGGAGGGGGGGTGGGGGGTGATGAGGGATCTGCAATCTGTGAAAAAAAAAAACGCAGTCGGCTAAGGAGGGTTTTGGGGGGGGGGACTTCTCAAGGCTGATGTGAAACCTCGTGTTGGACTTAGGTTCGGAGAACCGTGCGTTGTAGAAAAGATGCCGGGGGGAGCTGGCTCCCCTGCATTGGGGGAAGTGGGGGGGGCGAAGAATGGGTGTCAAGTCTCACATTTTGGGAAGGTAAGAATTGGAAAAGAAAAATGAGTGACGGAAAGTTCCCTTCGAAATCAAAAAAGGGGAAACGGCCCGTGGGAATTTGATCCATGGTGTTGAAACAAACAAAACTTAAGGCGGGAGTATTGACGTAAGACGTCTATCTGACTACGGTTGATGGAAGGAAAAATCCCGCCCGGAACAAGTGGAAGATCAAAAAGAGCGCCTGTCCACCCGGGCGACATGTGAATTCCTCATCACACCGGGGGAGGGACAAAAAATTGAAACAAGCGATAACTTGGGGGGGGCCGGGAAGGCCCTTTGGAAGAAGAGAATTTAACTACAGGAAAAAATTTTTTTTCGTTAAGCAATTGGGAGGAAGGTGGGGTAGCAAGCTGACAATCAATTGTGGGATTACCTCCGGGTTGGGGGGGATAGGGGTACGGGGCGACATCAAAAAAGGGGGCGGCACAAAGGTATAGCAGGATAGACTTGCCCGAAGTTTTCATCCAAGACATTGCAAAAAAAACCTTCAGGAAAACTAATTGGCAATTGGTCCTCGTAGAGAAGTCGAAGGCTACGGATCGTGCTTGTAGTGGGACAGCGGGAAAAGATGGAACCTCGTTGGCCGTTAAGGTAAAACAAGTACGGGTCTGGGAAGTATTCTCCAAAACGGGACTCCGAAATAATCAAAGCCTTCAAACCCAACAAGCTCGCCATTAGCAAAGGATAAGGAGAAGTGCCGGGGGAGATTTCCCTCGCTCTTCTGACTTTCCTGGGGTATGGTGAATGATCGGTAACCTCGTGTTTTCGGATACGTTTTGCTGCCGAGGTAAAGAAGGGCGCAGGACGATTGCTACACCAAGAATACTTAACGGCAAAAGTACTCCTCTATCTTACTCTGAGCATGGATTACTGGAAAATCAAACATCTAGACAAAAAAAAGGTGAATGAATAGGGGGGGATTTCTCTACATAACGATTCGTTTGAAAAGATAGAGGAGTCCCGGGAAAGTTAAGTCATTTTTTTCACGGCAGATTCGGGTAGAGGGCGGCCACGGAGAAAAAACTAGGGCCCCGGGGATGACTCCACTCCCAACCCTGCCGGAAAAATCTCATGGTATCCTCGGCACCTTCCGGGTCGCAAGTCATGCTTGGAGCATTCGCCTCTTTCGGTGTTCTTCTTTGAGGGCAGGGGAGGGATCCACGGGGAACAAAAGAAAAGATAACACCCAGATGCCAAAACCGGAACACACCTGGTCCATCGGTTTCACAACTCATCCAAAAGTCAGAGAGGGGCGGCGATAGAACTCCAAACAATGAAAAGCCCGACGGTGTTTAGGTTGTAAATTTGTCCATGGGAAACTCTTTCCCTGCGCTGCAATATACAGGGGACCTCTAAAATTGTGCCCCGCAGTGTCTGACCCGAAGATACAAACAAAGCGTCATGCAGTAATCCCCCTGATTTTGGGAGCTTGTATAACCCTGGGAAGGCTCTTCTGTGACACGAACCTAAACACCCAAAATTGCCCTGGACGGCAAAAAATCCGCGAGCTCCAATTTTTACCCCCATTCACTACCACCCTCTCTCTTGGGTTACATCCAACGGCGTGTGTGAGGAATACTCATCTGTTGTCCTTCGGAAGGGGTTGAAGTGCGCTTTCTTTTGGCTATCGAACTGTGACATGGCTTGTCATGTCTTCCCTAACTTTCAAGAAGATAGAACTGAGTCAAGTAAAAAGACATGATTTACGGGGGAAACCCTGGTTTTCAAAAAACGGCGGGTCAGGGGAAATGTCAGGGGACTCAACGTGGGGTCCTTACAGAAAGGGGGATGTACCTAAGATTCCAACAGTGAGACATTCCAACTGACAGTATTAAACAAAAAGGAAACATTCAGGGAATTCTCCCTCGGCTAGGAAAAAACACCTGCCATTCTTACTAGGGGAAAAGAGGCAAAACCACTCGGGTTACTACATTTTTGATACATCAAAGCAAGCACGATCCTAAGGAGGTGAAGTCTTGAATCTAGGTCAACCCCAAATGCAGCTGACTCAGCGAGGAGAAAGCTTTGAGGTTTAACTTCAGGAGAACATTTTAATTGCCGAATTCAGAAAGGTGAAAAGAAGGGCACAAAAAAAAAAAAAATGCGATGAGTCAGGATCAAAAGGGTTACAAATTATCAACGGAATATCTTCTCACAAAGAAACTCACTATTAAAGAAAATATCAAGGGAGGGGAAACCCAAAGTAAAACAACGGGGACTCCGCGCCAAATCATTTGAGAAGGCCGAAAAGAAAGAGCAAAGACCGGAAGCGGGAATGGAACGATATTCGCGCTCCTTGAGGAAGACAGGAACCTAGGGTTCAGGCCATTCACGGAAATGAAAAACGAGGGGCCAGTGTTGGTGTCAGTCAAACCTTCAAACTGCCCCAGCGGGGAATCAAAATCAAAAACCGCGCAGAGTTTTGGGAAAAGCTGAAAGGCGAGAGGGGGAACGGAAGGGTCCACCAAGGCCAGCCACAAAGCAGCACAGGCCGACCAGTCTAAAAGTAGGGGTCTTCTTCGTTTGGGAACGAAAGGGGGGTTAGAGAAGTTGGAGAATGGAAATTGTTGTAATCCCCCAAAGACCAATTCATAAACATACCCAAAGACAAAGTCCCTGCGAGTGAAACATTCGGGGAGGGAGACCCCCATCCAATCCGAGAGGGCCAATTGTGTTGGAGGATCTCCTGAAAGACTCTCGTTGTTCCAAGGACGCGGGGACTCGAATAAATACCTACTTCACGCTTGGAAGCCTTAGAAAGGGGGAGAACTTACAGAGTGGTAAGAAGGAAACCCTGGCCATTGGGTAAAAGGAAAGACCGAGGGTAAGGATTTCACCAATCTTGAGGACCCCAAAAAAATAACCCGGGGGGGGAGTCAAAGAGGTATTACAAAAACCTCGGAAGGACGCTTGGGGGGTAAACCCCTCTTTAGTTATGTTTCCCGAAAAGATCCAGAGAAGAGACACGGAGGGAATCCGGGGTGATATGAATAACACTTCGGGGTGTTGAGACGGAAGAATGCGTAACTAGAACCACTCCAGGATTCGGACTAAGGAGGTGTGTTTAAGCTCCCGGGGGTGGGGAGAGGGGAAAAATTGCCATAGGCACGCTGATTCACGGTGCAACGCGAATTGGTCAAAATACCAAGCAAGGACAGTCGGGGATCCGGGACGTCGAAGAGAAAAAAAAGGCCTGAAAAAGATTTTAAAAGGCCAGGGCAAACATAAGAGAGTTACGTTAGAGTGAGTCTAACTATATGACGATACCAGTAACTGTGAAGAACAAGAAGCTCGCAAAAAAAACAACTTGATAGAAAAGGATAGCAAGGTAGGGCTTACTATTCAGGCCTAAAAGAAGGGGTTTCAGATGAATTCAGAAAGAACGGTAAAAACCGTAACGAATTTCTGCTTTCAAGATTGTGGGAAGTCAAGGTGTGAGTACCTGTGGCAGATGTACACTTGTTACAAAGGTGGTGGGGGGGGGGGGAAAAAGGCTTTTAGGATTAACTTCCAAGCCCCGACCTCACTAAGTGCAAAGACTCACCGTGGAAAATAGGCAAGCGGGGGGGAGAAAGAATCTGCGCGTAGAGAGAAGCTACAGGAGAAAAAAAAACCAGTTTTCTTCCTCTCCAGAGGGAATTTTCCGTCATTTATGTCCTTTTCCCTCTAAACGAGGGTGATCAACCCCAACTAGAACATCCCCGAGTGTGGGTGGAAGTTAACTCCACACTGGTAGGTTTGGGATTCCGTAACCAATAGGGGGGGGTTAAAAATCCTGTAACCCTGTTCAGCCTGGCAGTTTTGAACTGAAATATTTTCCTGGCGCCACAACCGGAGCAGGTCTGGAACCCCCCACACCCGCGGGCGCGGTTGGATTCTTTCGACTCCTACGGGAGGGAAAAAAGAGGTAAACCGTTCTCTAAAATACCCAAAACACTCGAATCGATTTCTTCCTACTCCTGTGGGAAGGGCTGCTTTCCTAATGTGGGGAGTTGATCAGGGGGATGGCTGGGGAGTCTTCCTCCATCCATAGACAAGGGCGCGAGGGAACTGGCCAAAGGCCCAAAATCGAGGCGGTTCAAGGGGAAGGAGGAGTGGCTTCTTGGAGTGCTCTTGGCCGTGAGGTACCGAGCGGGGAAATGGATCGGCAAAAGCCAGGAGCTGCTTGGGTTGATTCCGGGCTGAAACGCTTTTGGAAGTTTGAATAGGAAACAAACTGGGTAACGACGGGGTTTGGTACGCCCTGACGCCTTGGATCATTTAGGGAACTGGGGAATTCAACTTTAAATTGAGGGGGCGCCAATTTTGGGGCACTAAGGCCATAAGTGCCCTCTGGCGAGGGGGGGTTTGGATCGACGTTGTTTTCGTCCAAGAAAAGAAAAAGGATTTGCGTCGTGGTGGGGTTCTTTGGTTCGCGGGGTTTCAAAAAAGGGATCTTGGGTTCCTCTTTGTCAGTTGAGAAGAGGTTTATAGGCAGAGAAGGCCCTGAGGAACGATCCAATTCAGGGGTGAACTGGCTCACACTCAACTCGGGGGGGGGGTTTCAAAAGTGTGAAATATAACGGCTACTGACCCACAACGCTGGGCTTTGACAAGGGCAAGTGCATGCATTTAAGTTGGGGGTTGAATTAATGATATCAAACTATGTGAAACAAAAAAAAAGTACGTCCTATAGTTTGTGTCTTTCTCAAGGAAACTGAGGGGGAAAAAAATCGGGTGATCGGTTCCGCGAACAGGTGGCAGTTGGGCGATATCTTGCATCTGTCAAAAAAAAAAACTGACCCTGGAGTGGGGAAAGGTGGGGGGGGAGCCGGGGAAGTTTTTCCTACAGCAAAAGGTTGGACTCTCAAAAAAAGGAAACCCCGGCGAAAAAAAGGGGACTTCGAACAAGGGAAAAACCCACCAATGGGGTGGAAAATTGATCCCAGTTAGGGGTGGTAAAAAATCGTGAAATCATGCTTTTTTACAGCAATGGCATATCTGAAAAGGGGTTATGAATTCAACAAAAAACTTCAGTAACCAAGGGAAGAGATAAAGAACTAGGGAACAATAAAGAATACCCCTCATC
>Ga0179593_1732844_pt1 | contig 13763 bp, 19 predicted proteins | sample CZODoug2_1_08_16_FD_185931 | JGI IMG/M metagenome (GOLD analysis project Ga0179593, IMG submission 185931) | Vadose zone soil fungal communities from Angelo Coast Range Reserve, California, USA - CZODoug2_1_08_16fungal (PacBio error correction) | ecosystem: Environmental > Terrestrial > Soil >...
AGGGAAGAGGGCTGTTCGATTGTCGCCTATCGTCAAGATATGGATTAAGAAAAAGGGAAAGGGAAGCACGAGTGAGGGGGAAGGGAGAAGGAAATAACCCTCTCCTCGTCTTGTGCCCTCTCACAATATATTCACTAGGGAAAAAAAAAAAAAAAAAAGGAGTCCCAAAGAAGAAAAGGGACTTGGGCCACGACTCCTTATCGCTGACGCCGACAAGGCTAGGGGGAAAAAAGGAAAGGAAAAGAAAGAGGTAGGAAGGGCACGGGGAAAAGGAGATCTCCCGGTCGTCAATCCTAAACGTCGTACAGCGCTCCTCCGTAAGAGGGAAGGGGGGAGGGGGGAAAAGGGAGGATTATAGGAAAGGAGGAGAGGGGGAGAAATAAAGACCAGGCAGTTCGCTTTTCCGCAAAACGCTCATCCACTCTTAATTTGTCTCTGAAAACCGGTGGCGAAAAAATAAGAAAAAGAAAGAGAAAAAGGACGAGGAGAAGAAGGACTTCGGCGCAATATTCATTTTTTCCTCCACCTCAAAAAACTGTAAGGCGTCCAAACGCTAACGTGGGAAGAAGGAAGAAAGAGGAAAATCCGAAGAAAAGGAAGGGAAACTTTATGTTTCGTTTTCTTTATACTCTTAATTGACCTTCCAATGCGTTGGAGGGGGAAAGAGAAAAAAAAAAAGGGAAAAAGGGAGGACCATATAAGAAAAAAAAAAGGGGAAGAATGAGGGCCCCAGAGGCCGTGCAGTACGGTTTACATACTCATGCCTTATCGAGCAATCGTATGTTCATAGCGGGATCTCCTAGAAAAAAAAAAGGAGGGGAGAGAGACGATCATGGAGGGAAAGAGGGGGGGCACGCATTATAACGTTGCGGTCTACGACGAAACTCTAATCTTTTTCCTTTTCAGTAGAGGGGGGAAAGGGGGAAACGATCGTGGGAAAAAAAAAGGAGGGAAAAGAAGGCGAAAACGCACGAAATTGGAATGTCAGATTTCTATTCTACATCAACTAAGGACGAAAAAGGGGGAAGGGGGGGGACGAAGGAGAAAAGGGACGAGTGTTTGACCGCTCAGGAGGACCACTTAGTTTTGGACGCCTTTAACCGGGGGGGGGGAAAAAGGGGGGAGGAGGGAAAGCTGACGAGGGGGGGAGAGGCTTGGCTCAGTTGAGCCACCTCGGTTTTCAGAATACAAATTAAGGATGGGGAGGAATGGTGGGGGGGGGAGGCATGGAAGAGAAGAAGTAAGAAGGGAGTAAACGTCCACTAAAATTTTCCTCCCAATCCCATTCAAAGGACGAAAAGGAGGGAAGAGGAGGGAACATCGAGAGGGAAAAAAAAGAGAGGTGGTTGACTTTGGCTCTCGTTGCCGTTGGCAACTACGAAGGGTAAAAAAGGGTTGGACAGGGGGGGAAGAGGAGAAGCGGCCTAACATTTAGTTAATATATTGTGTTATCTTGCCCAAGAACGGAAGGGAGGAAAGGGGGGGGGAACAAAGGAAGGGGGAGGGGGGAAATGGAAAAGCAGACCGCGAATCCATATCTTGAAGAGAGGGAAAAGTCGAGGAGGAGGAGAGAGGGGAAGCGCGTTAGCTTGCGTTGCCTTTATTAGCCGAACTGTGGGAGAAAAAGGGGATTAGAAAGGAGGCGCATTTATCTTCTCCTGCCGACACAGAGGGGCGAGGGGGGGGGGGAAGCGCGGCCTATGTTACCGGCGGATCTTGAAGTGCAAGGGAGAGGGGGAAAAATTAGGGGGGGGGGAAAAAAAAGGGAAGCCTTAAACTTCTCTTTCCCACCCCATAAAAGACAAGAAAAAAGAGCAAACGGGGGAAGGGGGGAGGAGAAAAAAGGAAGCTGTCACCCGCGAAAACCCAGAAGAAGTGACATCTTATCTTCCTCTCCCCCTCAAGGATCGAAGAGAGAGGAAAAGGGGAAAGAGGGGAAAGAAACATGAACAGTTTCCTTTTCTTGTTTGGGAGGGGTTAGAAAAGGGGGAAAGCAGAGGGGAAAGAGGAGAAGCCTTCACCGGAGCGACGCCATCTTTCCAATTACCACCATAGCCAACCGCGACACGAAAGGGGGGAAAAGGAGGAGGGGGGGGGAGGGGGCAGCGATCCACTCAATCCCTTGCAGCGATAAGAGAGAAAAAAAAAAGGGTACACAGAAGAGAGGGGAAAAAGGGGCGCGTTTTACAGTTCACGTCTTTATCTTCCATCCTTTCGAGGTGGTGACGCAAATAAGAGGGGGGAAGATCTGTCAAGGAGGGGAGGAGAAAAAAAGAGACATCTTTCTCTCACGTCCCCCTGGTTGTGACCAAAAAGAGGGGAGGAAAAAGGGACTTTACGGATGGCTGACTCGCCTCTTCGCCGCCACTCCGCCTCAGATTGCGAAAAAAGGGAAAAAAAAAGAAAAAAACACCAGAAAAGGGGAGGGGGGAAAAGGGATGAGCGACGAAGCGTACCCTTTTCACTGTCACCTCATACTTTAAGGCCGGTCGAAGTGGACAAAAGAAAAGGGGAAAAAAGAAGCAGTGAGGAAAAGGGGAGGAAAGATAAAACTGAGCTTCTTTTTGCTTCCCTTCCATCCGGCATCTCCAGGTATGGGTGGAAGGGAAGGGGGGTGCGGGAAAGGGGGGGAAGGGTAGGGCATCATCCGCGGCTACCCCGGGTTTTTAACCATCTTACTTTTGTTTCCGCACCGCGAGCGGAAGAGGGGGGGGAGGAAAATGTGGAAACCCCCCCGCTCTACCTCTTCTATCACCATCGTAAAGAAACGTGAAAAAGGAAGGGGGGGTCCGCGGGAAAAGGGAAAAGATTCGCGGGGTTGATAATTAATTGCTCTACCTGCTCCGACGGACCGGATAGGGGAAGGAGGAAGAAACCGCAAAAAAAAAGGGACAGGCTGGACTCAACGGCCGTGTACCTTTAAACTCTCGCACACGTGCTGGGCAAGGGGGGGAGGGGGGGGAAGAGATGTTAAAAAAAAGAAAGAAAAAGGAACGCGACGCCATCCCTCTCTTCCTCTGTCCAACAGGGTGGGTGGGAAAAAAAAAGCTGGGGCGCTGGTTGGCTCTTTTTTTCCTTGTAAAGATGGCCGTAGATAAAGGGGAGGGGCGGAAAAAGGGAGAGGAATGCGATGAAAAAAGGTATAAAAACTCAAAAACAAGAAAAGAACTGTGGGAAGGGGAGAATTGAGGAAGGAGGATTTCAGTTTTTTGTCTGCTTCGGGGGGAGAGAGAAAGGGGGGAATGGGACGATTAGGGGGGAAAGAAAGAGTCGTCCGCCTGCCACTCTACTTCCCTCCTGTTGGGTTCGCCGTGATGAGGGGAGAAAAAGGATTCAAAGAAAAAAAGGGAGGGAGGGGGGCGGTCGCCGGAATCCTTTTCTTCAGCAATGCCGTACACGCCAAAAAAAATAGCCCGGAGGGGAAGGTCCAAAAAAGACGGACGGCGCAGATAACTGGCGCCGTGCCCTACCTCCACCGCCAGGGAAGGAAAGTTGTGTTTACTGCCAAAGTAGAGAATAAAGAGAACTCTAGAAAAAAAAAAGAGAACCGACGCTCTATCATCTTGCTGTTCGATGGGAGGGAGAAAGGGAATGAAGAGGGGGTGACCATTCCCGTACGGTTCCGCGGCACGAGGGAGGGGGGGGGGGAAAAAGAGAAAAAAAGGATGGTTTCCCTCTCACCAATATATTCACTAGGGGCTTCAAAAAAAAAGGAAAGAGATATTGCACCTCTTACTTGGAAACTGAAAGAAAGGGGGAAAGTCCGGAGGGAAAAAAAGAGCCTGGTGATCTTCTCTCTCTTCTCATATTCACGTTTTTGGGATTTGCCACGGCGAATGAGGGAGAGAGGAATAAAAAAGGAGAGATCGAAGTTTCGTCCGCTTTTCATTTTGATTTGGGAGGAAAAGGGGGGAAGGGTATAATAGGAGGGGGGGGGGGGGGGAGCCAGAAGACAGGCAGTTCGCTTTCCGCAAACGCGCAGCCACTAGGAAATGGGGGGGGGGGAGAGGGGCCGAAAACAAACGACCGTTCATGCGCCGGAAAAGAGCGAGAAGAGCGGGGAAGCAAGGGAAACAAAAGAAGGAGAGTAAAAAAGCGTCCCTTAGAACCGTCCATCGTGTACTCGTTTAGCACCTCACGAATTTCGTGGGAAGGGAAAGGAATAAAAGAAGGAGGGGGGGGGGAAAGGGAAGAAAAAAAGGAGGAAGAAAGGAAGTAGGGCTCATATTTTTTCCATCCATTTCGGCGGCCCACGATCGGGAGAGGTAGGGGGGAAGGAAAAAAAAAAAAAAAAAAAAAAAAAAAAAAAAAGACAAAAGCTTTATCTTTTTCTTCTTCTCCCTCACTTTATAATTCGTGCCCCCCCGCGGCCGTGCAGTAGGTGTACATCTAAGAAAAAGGGGGGAAGATCGGAAAAAAAAGGGAAAGGGGAAGGGTGAAGGGAAACATACTGCACGGCCTCGTGTGCCACGCATTATAACTTTGCGGGCACGACGAAACGAGAAGCCTGGTGGACTTGGAGGGAGGGGGGATCGGGAGAGAAAGAGAAAGAAAAGGAGGGGGCAATAAGAGGAGACAGTCAACGAAGCATACAATTTTTTTAACGGATTTTTTGTTCCAACACGGGACAGGAAAAAGAAAAAAAAAAAAAAACTGAAGGGAAAAGGGGGAGGGGGAAGGGGGGGGGGACGCCTTTTACCCCGTTTTTGAGGTGGAGGACACTAATGATCTTGCGCCGAAGTACGGCTTACGATGGGAGAGGAATCGAGGAGGAAGGGGAAAAAAGGGGGGGAAAGGGGAAAAAAAAAGGAAGAGTTGGCTGCTCGTTTTGCGAAAGCGAACTTCTGGTTTGAATGCGACCAAAAAGGCGGGGAAGAGGAAAAGGACTAAAATTTTCCTCCCAAATCCCCTGCAAAGTACGAAGACGGAGGAGCGCTTTACCGACGTTTCAGAGGGAAAGAAAGGGAGAAATCAGGAAAAAAGAAAAAGGAGAGGGGGGACGGGGGGGAATCGCCTTGTCGTCGTCCAGCGATACGGAGTCCGTGGCCCAAGTAAAGCGGTGCCAAGATCCGTGTGTGAAGGGGTTAAAGGGGAGAGAAGAAAAAAAAAAGAAGGGGGAGCGGGGGGAACCAGACTATTATCATTAGTTATGTTAAATTATGACCCTTTTCCCGAGAAAAAGTTCCGGGAAGAAAAAGAAGGGGGGGGAAAAAAAGAAAAAGAGGGAAAAGAAAATTGATCGCTCGTTCGTTTCTCTTGCATGTTTGTGCAGTTGATCGCTGGAGAGGGAAGAAAAGAAAGGGGGGGGGGAGTAGAGGGAGGGGGAAAAGGGGGGAAAGAGGGGGGAGAGGTGTCTCCCTTTTGTTTTCTTCTTTTTCTTTCTTCCTGGCCGGCGGGCAGGGGGAGAGGGGGGAAAAGCCAAAAAGGAGGAAGAGAAAGCGGGGCGGGCCTTTCTCCTCTCGCCTGGTGACCGGGAGAGGGGAGAAACTCTTGGAGGGGAAAAAAAGAAGAGAAAGCAACAATTAATAATTTTTTTCCACGTGACCCGGAAGCTTCGCCGTTTACAAAAGAAGACACTTGGGGGGGGGGGGGGGGACAGAGAAAAGGAGGGGGGAAGGAAAAATCTACTCGTTACCTCTCTTTCAAAGCTTAGTTGAAAAAAAAAAAGAAGAAAAGGGGGGGGGAACCCTGGGAGCGTAAGAGAAAGAAAAGAAAAAAACTGAATCCGCGTCAAACCTCTTTTATCTCCGTTCCTCTACTTCAACTACTGGCAGCAAGCAGATAACATGAAAAAGGGAAGGGGAAGGGGGGTTGAGGGGGGAGAAGGGGTAAGAAGGAAAAAAAAAGGAAAAAAAAAGAAAAAGGACAAGCTACTACCCCTATTCATCTTCTTCTCCCTCTTCTAAGCCTTCTCACCGGGAGCGAAGAAGAGAGGGGGAACAAAAGAGAAGCAAGGAGAAAAAAAGGGGGGGGAAGGGGGGGGAAGAAAGGAGGGCTGTCTTCTCCTATCACTTCATCATTGCTCGATAAAAAGGAGATTGGGGGAGGGAAGGGATAGGAAGGAGAAGGAAAAGAAAGGAGGGTGGAGGGAAAGCTGACGTTGTAGCTCCAGCCTGCGAGGTGGTGACAGAACAGAAAATAAGGGGGACGAAAAAAAAAGACGGGGAAAGGAAAGAAAGGGGAAAGAAGGGAATGAGAAAACAGAAAAGCTGGAGGAAAAGAAAGGGAAAGGGTGGAAAAGGAAAAAAAAAAAGAAAAAAGGGAAATGAGTCACGTTTTCTTTAGCGATGGTTACTCGCCGAGTCGCGCCACTCCGCATCAGATTGAAGAGAAAAAAAGGGAAAAAAGAAAGGAAAAGAGGAGGGAAAGGAAGGCTTGTTAACCGTGTATCCTCTGATGATTCCTACGAATCGTACACGGTGACTGGAAGAAAGGAAGCTAGTGGGGGGAAGGGAAAAAAGAAGGGGGAAGGGAAGAAGAGAGAAAAAAAAAAAAAGAAAGGAGAGGAAAAGAGAGATATAAAACTTTATCTTCTTTTTGCTTCACTTCAGCCGTCCCATCTCAAAGGGGGGGGGGGAGGGGGTGTCAAGGAGGGGGGGGGGGGGGGGGGGGAGTAAAGGAGAAAAGGGGGGAAGAAAGAGAAGGAGGATAAAAGGGGACAAGGCCGTACTTTTTTTCCTTCACTCTCGCTGACGCCGGGTGATGAGCCGAAACAGGGCAGGGCTTATGGGGGGGGGGGGGAGGGGAGGCTGAGGAGGGAGCGAAAAAAAAAAAAAAAAAAAAAAAAAAGGGAAGGAGAGAAGAACAACAGGTGGTAAGTGCGACTATCTTTTTTCACAACCCATTTACTTTGAGAGCCGATTCGGGGTGGGGAGAGGGAGCTACCCGAAGGGAAAAAGGGGGGAACCGGAGGAAAGGAAAAAAGGGGGGGGGAGAAAACCTCTCCATTCCTGGAGCTCAACGTCCGTGACCTGGAAGAGGAAAAAAATTCGGGGGGAAAGGGAAACGAAAGAAGGGGGGAGGGGGGGAAGGGAATAGAAATGCGTCCATTCTTTCGTTATCTCTACTCCATCCCTCTCTTCCTCGGTCAACAGGGAAGGGGGGGGGTGGAAAAAAAAAGGGGAAGGGAAAAGGGGGAAAGGGGAAGAGGAGGGAGGCGCCCGTGAAGTCTTCTCCCTCTGTCGACTCCTCTTCCTCCTTTGTAGATCCTGTGGGCGGAGAGTGAGAAAGAGGAGAAAAAAACTTTAGGGAAAAGAAGGAGAGGAAACAAGAAAAGAAAAAAAGGGGAGGGAGGGAAAGAGAGCGGACTTAGATCCCACTAGTGTCTCTTTACTTTCATTTTTTCTTTCTTCTGTGCTCTTAGCTACGAGGAAAGAGAAAAAGGGGGGGGAGGAGAAAAATGAAGGAGGGGGGGGGGGGGGGAAAAGGAAGGAAAGAGGAGGAAAAGGGGGGTTCTCCGTGTCGGTAGGGCACCGTTTCTATGTCTTTATTCACCGTGACTGGGGGGGGAGGAAGTTTAAAGGGGGGGCAGGGGGAGAAAAAGGGGGGAGGGAGGGAGAAGGAGAAGGGTCGTCACATCCTTACACGCAAACACTCTCCTTTCTTTTCACTTCAAGACCGCTGGGAAAAGGAAGGGGGGAATGAAAAAGAGGGACAGAAAGAAAAAAAAAAAAAAAGAGAGGGGAAGGAAGGCCCTACCGCACCCGTCCTCCCCCCTTTATCCACCTCTATCACGTACGGGACATATTTGGGGTGGGGGGGGGAGGGAAAAAAGGATAAGAGGAAGAGATGAACGGAGAGAGGGGGGAGAAAAAAAAAGGAAGAAAAACTCGAACGCCTTCTATCAATCTTGCTTGTTTCGATTGTGAAAGAAAGGGAGGAAGAGATTAAGATGAGAAAAGGGGAAGGAAAAAAAGGGGGGATAACTTCCCCTAACTCCTTCTCCTCGTCTGGTGCCCGCTCAAAAGAGGAGATGTGAAAGGGAGGAGGAAGGAAGAAAGGAAAAAAAAAAAAAAAGAAAGGAGGGAAGGGGGGCACACTGACTCCTTATCGCTTACGCCGACAAAGGCGAGGGCCAACGCCCGACGCAAAGGAAAGAAGGGGGATCTGGAAAAAGGGAAGAAAAGCGACGGTGGGGGGGAAGGGGGAAAAGGGAGGAAAGAAAAAAAGAAAAGGGCTGTCAATCGCTCCTCCGTCTTCGTCCTTTGCATTGGGATGGGGGGGAAAAGGGGGAAGAGGGGGGAGGAGGAAAAGGGGGGGGACGACCATCACGACCAGGCAGTTTCGCTTTCCTCCAACGCGCAGCCACTCCTTAATTTTGTCCTCTGAAACAAAGGGGGGAGAAAAAAAAGCCTCCTCAAGGGAGAGGAGGGGGGTGAAAAAGAAGGAAGGGGGAAGGAGAAGAATTCGGCGCAAGATTCATTATTTTCCTCACCTCAAAAACGTAAAGGCGTCCAAACCTAACGTGGAAGAAGGGAAGAAAACAGAAGGGGAGAAAAAAGGGGGACAGAAGAGGGGAAAAAAAGGGGGGAAAAAAATCCGGTACAACTGTATGCTTTTTTTATGTCGACTCTTAATTGCACCTTCAATTGTAGGGGGGGGGGAGGGGAAAAAGGGGCGTCAAAAGGGGGGGGCAAAAAGAAGGGGGGGAAAAAAAGGAAAAAAAAAGGGACAAGAAGAGGGCGTTTCGTCGTCGCCCGCAACGTTATAATTCTTGCCCCCCGCGGCGTGCAGTAGTGTAATACAGAAGGAAAGGGAAATATAGGGAGGGGGGAGGGGGAGAGAGAGAAAAAAAAAAAAGAGGAAGAAAGGGGGGGAGGGGGGTACACCTACTGCCGGCCTCTTTGTTCACTCATTATAACTTTGTCGGGCGAACGACGAAAAAAAAAAAAAGGGAGGGGGGTCCTTGGAGGAAAAGGGGGGGGGGGGTAAACAAAGAGGAAGGAAGGGGGGGGGAAAACACAGGGGGGGGGAACCGGCGCAACTCAACTAAATTGGAAGGTCAATTAGAGTCCTACATCAACGAAAGAAGAAAGGGGAATATTTGGAAAAGGGTGAAAGAAAGAGGGGAAAAAAGGTCTAAGGGACGATTGTTTTACTCTCATGAGGACACGTTAGGTTTGGAACGCCTTACCGTTGGGGGGGGGGGGAAAGGGGGAAGATGAATCAGGAAAAGAAGGAAAGGCGGAAAGGGGGGAGGGGAAGAAAGAGGGGGGAAAAAGGGGAAGAAAAAAACCCGAGACGATTTTTTTTGGATTCTGTTTGGGCTCATTTTTATCCCCCTGTTTCAGAGACAAAAGGAAGAGGAGTGTCTGGGGGGAGGGGAAAAAGGAAAAAGGGGGGAGGGTAGGAAAGGGGATTAACCAGCGGGAATCCTAGATAATCATCCAGTCTTCAACGTCCACTTAAAATTTGAAGAAAAGAAAATTCAAAGAGAAGGAGGAGGCGCGGGAAAAAAGGAAAAAAGGAAGGGAGAAGAAAATCTGCCGTGTCAACTCCCCAACTTTACTATTTATTTACTAGAGCGACGATCACCAGAGGGAAGGGGGAAGGGCTCGAAAAAGGGGAAATAAGGGGAGAGGCACGATAGGATCAGTTTCCCACTTAGCGTTTCCCAAGAGCGCTTTTGGGGAGAGGGGGGGAGGCTGGGAGATAGGGAAAGAGGAAGAGGGGAAGGGGGAAGAAGAGGAGAATTAGTTAGTTTAATTCTTAACATTTTCTCGCACAAAGCACGCGTGGACAGAGGGGGGGGGGAACTGGAAGGGGGAGGGGGGGGAGGAGGGAAAGCATAGGCGACAATCGAACATTCCATATTTATCTATTCGTTCGTGGCGAGGAGGGGCAGGAAGGGGGGGAGGCGGGATCGAGAAGAAAAAGGGGAGGGGAAGGGGAGAGACTTTTGCAGTCCACCCAACATCTGTTCCCTTACGTTATCGAGTGGATAACTTGGGGGGGAGGGAGGGGGGGGGGGAGGTGAAAAAAAGAAGGGGAGATGCGCCGGCGACCCTCTCTTATTTCTCGCTTCTCTAGCGTCGTTCAGGAAGAAGGGGAGAAGAAGGGGGGAAATGGAGGGGGAGGGAAAAAAAAGGGGGGGGAAGGGGAAGGCATGCTGAGACCAAGTATCCTTCTAAACCTCAAAATGAACTGAATTTTGAAACGGAAAAAAGGCAGGGAAATTCAGAAGGGAATAAGCTAGAAGGGGAATCAACGTTTCTCCTATCACTTAATAACACCTTTTAATTAGAGGGGGGGGGGGGGGGGAGGAAGGAAGAGGAAAAGGGAAGTCCCGACACCCCTGGAGATTTACAATCGTAGCTCCTAGCACCGACGCCTCGACAAACTGAAGAAAAAAAGGAAAAAGAAAAAAGGTCGGGAAAAAGAGGAAAAAAAAGAAAAAAAGGGGGGGGGGGGGAGGGGAATTTCTCCTTGTCAATCTCATTCCTATCCTCAGCGCCGCCTCAGAGATGGGAAAAAAAAAAAAAAAGTAAGGAAGAAGAAAAAAAAAAAAAGGAAAAGAAGGGAAGGAAAGGGGGCGAGCCATCTGTACAATTACCAACATATCCAACCTCTCCGCCATTAATGTAGAAAAAGGGGGGGGGGGTGTTGGGAGAAAGGGGGAAAAAAAAAAAAGAGGGGGAGGAAAGGGGGAGAAAGGAAGGGGGGAGGGGAGGAGAGATACTAAACTCTTTTATTTCAATCCGGTCTCTAACAGCTCAGGAAAGGAATTGGTCGTGGAAAAAGAGGGAGAGGAGGGGGGAGGGAAGAAAAGAAGGGCGAGGTGTTTACTCAACCTCAATCTTTTTTTACTCCAACGAGGGGTGAAAGAGTGAGGAAGAAAAGAAGGAAAGGGAAAAAGGAATTATCAAACCCCGCGACATCGTTTGCTCTCAACGTCCCCTTTTTTGTGAAAAGGGGAAGAGGGGAGAAAGGAAAAAACCCCGGGGGGGTGAGGGGGGGGGGAGGAGGAAGGAAAAAAAAGAAAAAGGGAGAAAGGGGGAATCGCCGATTCGCGCCACTCCTCCCTCATATTTCTAATTCAAACTGAAAGAAAATGAAAGGTAGGGAGGAAGGGGAAGGAGAGCGGTGACGGGAAACAAGTACTTCCTTTTTAACCTGGTAGCCGCGGGAGGAGGACGGAATAGGGGAACGGGAAAAGGAGAAAAGAAAGGAGGAAAAAATACCTGGAGTGCGGCTGACAGTGAAGCACAAGAAGCTCCATTTTTATCTCCCCCTCTAAAAAAAAAAAAAGAGGGAAGAGAAAGGGAAGGATTCGGGGGAGGGAAAGAAAAAAAGAAAAAAGGAAGAAAAAGGAAAGAGGGCTTGTCCAGTCACGTGTACGATTCTTCTGCATCATCCTCGGCTACCCGTTAACAAGCCGTACGGGGGGAAAGGAAGGGGGGAGGAAACGGGGGGGGGGAGGAAAAAAAAGGGGGGGGGGGGGGGGGGGGGGGGGCGTTGAATTATCAATCTGAGGCTGAGTGGCGCGACGAGGAGAGGAAAGGAAAAGCATGCATGACCTCGGTCTCGTCCGCTCCGCAACAAAGTGGTAAGGGAGAAGAAGAGGGAAAGGAAGGGAGGAAAAAGGGGGGAAAGGAAGGAAAAGGGAAGAAAAGAAATTCTACGGACCACCTGGGCGTGGAGTCCCCAAGATTGATGGGGAAAAAAAAGAAAAAACAGGAAGGAAGGGGGAGAGCACCGATGCTGGGCAACGATTGCCCTAATCAAAAAAAGGGCCCCAAAAAAAAAAAAGAAAAAAAAAAAAAAAAAAAAAAAAAAAAACGGAACTGGACTGAGCTGTTTCTATCCCTTCTGACCTACCATAGTTCGTAGCTCGTAGCGAGAAGAAGGGAGGGGATCAGAAGAAAAAGAGAGGAAAGGGAAAAAAAAACCCGTTTCGAACTTACTGGCTGGCGCTTTGGCTCTGTTGGTCCCTTGTACAGATGGCGTCAGGGGGGGAGAAAAGGGGGAGGGAGAACCAAAGGGGAGGGGGAAGCGGGGGAAAGGGAGGGAGGGGGGAGAGGAAGGAAGAAAGGAGAAAAACGCAAAAACAAGAAAATTAACTTTTTTCATTTATCGCTGCTGCCAGTTGAAGTCGGAGGGGGAGGAGAAGAATTCTGAGGGGGAAGGGGTGGGGGGAGGGAGAGGAAAAAAAAAGGGAAGGGGGGGGGGGGGACAACTAGCTTCCATCGCTGTCCCGCTTCGTCTCCTGCCAATCGACTTCAAAGGGGGAGAAAGGGGGAAGACACCGGGGGGAGGGGGGACGGGGGGAAAAAAAGAGGGAAGGGGGAGGACCTTCAAAATTCGTTTCATTTTTGCGGTCGCCGTCCTTGGTCGTGAAGAAAAGGACAAAAAATAAAGGGAAAAAGGAAAAAAAAGCCGGCGGCGGCATGAACGACGCGAGGACGCGCGCACTACGGCGGGTCGGCAGGGGAAGAGAGGGAAAGACCTAAAAAAAGAAAAAGAGGGGGGGGGGGGGGGGGTTTATACTGCCAAGTAGAATACTCCAGGAAAGGGGGGAGAAAGATCAAGAAACCAGGAGGGGAAAAAAGGGAAAAAAAGGGAGAAAGAGGTCTTTTCGATTTTCGCCTAGCGTCAATTATGGATGAGAGGGAAACCAAGGGAACAGGGAAAAAGGAGGGGAAAGGAAGAAAGGGGAATACTTCCCTACCTTCCGTCTCCTCGTCTGTGCCCGCTCACCAAGGAGAAAAAAGTTAAGGGGAGGGGGGAGGGAAAAAGAAGGGAAAAGGAAAAGGGGAAAAGTGGCCACTGACTCCTTCTCTCTTACTCCTACACATTCGAGGGCCAACGGCCGAGCGCCAAAGGGGAAAAAAGAAAAGCGGGAGGGGGGGGAGGAGAGAAGGGGGAAAGGGGAAGGGGGAGATCCCGGGTCGTTCATCCGAAACTTCCGTTACGCTCTCTCCGTCCTTCGTCCTTTGCTTGGGAGTGGGGGGGGGAAAGGGGGGGGTAAGGGAAAGGGAGTGACGAGAGAAAGGAGGGGGAAAGAGAAAGGAGGAGAGGGGGGAAAAGAAACGCGCATCCCCTCCTTAATTTTTGTCTCTGAAAACCGGGTGTCTCAACCTGAGCCAAGCCTCATCCAAAAATCGAGGAGGGGGGGAAAAAAAAACAAGAAAAAAAGGGACGATGCGCCGGAAAAGATATAACTAATCTGTAATCCTGTCCTTCTTCGCAATATTCATTAGTTTCCTCCAAAGAAAAAGGGAAAGAAAAAAGAAAAAAGGGGGGGAAAAAAAAAGAGGAAAGGGAAAGGGGTACAGCGTGTACTCGTTTTCTCACCTCACGAATTTCGTTGTCCGGGGGGGAAGGGGGGGAATCCGTGAGGGAGGCGGTAGGGGAGGGAAAAGGGGGGGAGGGGGAAAGGGGAGGGAGAAAGGCCGTTTAGGGCGTCAGATTTTTTCCATTCCCCCCCCCCATTCGGCGGCCCACAAGAGGGGGGAGGGGGGGGAACAGAAGAGGGGAAAGGGAAAAAGAAAGGAGATGCGTGCCCCGCGTCCGTGCTTAGGTGTAAAAGAAGAGAAAGGAGGAGAAAAGAGCTTGGGGAGAGGGGAATCTCTAGAAAAAGGGGGAAAGAAGGAAGGAGGGAGGGGGAGGGAAGGGTATGTACACCTACTGGCACGTCCTCTTTTTGCCCTCATATAAACTTTGCGGTCGTACGACGAAACGCTAAGATGGGGGGAAGGGAGGAGGACCATAAAGAAGGAGGGAAAGAGAAAAGAAAGAAAGGGGGGGGGCTCCTTCTCACCAAA
>Ga0179593_1333922_pt1 | contig 13762 bp, 16 predicted proteins | sample CZODoug2_1_08_16_FD_185931 | JGI IMG/M metagenome (GOLD analysis project Ga0179593, IMG submission 185931) | Vadose zone soil fungal communities from Angelo Coast Range Reserve, California, USA - CZODoug2_1_08_16fungal (PacBio error correction) | ecosystem: Environmental > Terrestrial > Soil >...
TATTAAGGAAACATGAAAATCGCCTGGACCGCGAAGAGACCAGGACGCCCCACAGAGCCGAATGTTAGTTGAAGTGGAAATCCACTTTGTGGGGGGGAAGTGAGGTTGTTGAAAAATTGGGGAAATATAGGCAGAATAGGGCCGGGGGGGGAGGCAAAGGAAGAATCGAAGGAGTGAACAAAAAGTAAAAGGAGGCAGTCTGGCGATAAGGGCTTAAAAAAAAAAGGCAAGAGGCAAAAGGGAACAGAACTATTAACGTAAGGAAAAGGGCAGACTTCTAATCTGGAAACGTTTTGTTGGTGGGGGGAACTACTCTAAACAGAAACCTTCCATCTTAAGGGAAAGAGAAAAGAAGGCCGATAGAAGGTGGCGAAGAGAAGCCTCTTCTACAAAGACTGGAAGGCACGGCAGGGAATCACTTCCAAAAAGGGGGGGGGGGGAGTTGCCAGGGAAAGGACTAAGGACCGGACTTTTTACAAGGGAAGTAGAGAAATAAAAAAAGAGGAGCTATTGACAGTGGAGACGAACTTAAGGAAAGGGGAGCTGAGCTTAACCAAATCTTAGGACGAAAACCAGAGGGCAGAGAAAAACGGTCCGAAAAGGAAAGAGAAATGAGTTTAATTCAGAAGGGAAAAGAATCTATACACTAACGGTGGGACCAAAGGGAGTGACAGAGGTCCCAGGTTAATCCCATTTGAAAAAGTGGGGAAGGACGTACCAGGGTAGGAAGGGAAAGGTCTGGGGGCGACTGGAAGTTGAACTTCCAAGTACTCTAGAGGGTTCCTACCAACCGTAGGTAGAAAGAAGGAGTTATGGAAACGGAAAGGACGAAAAAGATGCTCCGGTTGAGGATGAAAGAAGGAGAAAAAAGTCTTGGGTCAAGCTGAGTTAGAGAGAAAGATGTGCTTGGAAAAAAGAGAAGAGGAAGAAGGGGGGAAGCGCTAATACTATCAGTGTGGGGGGAAAAGGAAAATACCACTGGGTCCAACCTTCTAGGGGGGAGAAAGGGAAAGGGAAATCAGGAAAGGGCGACTGAGGAAGTGGGAAAAAAAACATCAAGGGTAGAATTTCCAAAAAAAAGGAAGGGAGAAAAGTGAGTCTCCAAAACGTCGTCGGTGAATGAGAACATTTTCAGTCCAAAGTCAAGGAGAAAAAGAATCAGGAGTACCATCAAAAAAGGGAGGGCGTGGAAGAAGGGAAGGAGGACGAAAAAAAGCACAAACCCACCGCGGAAATAATGTCCCAATTCAAATAACCACCGTCAGCAAAAAAAAAGGAGTCAGGAAGGAGTCAAAAGGAGGAAGAGGACGAGACTATTTGCCACGTCCTGGTCGTTACAGGAGAGTCAAACTTAAAGAAGAAGAGCGGGAATGTTGGGTCAGCAGTAGGTCTCACAGGCATCACCGATTTGAAAGTACAAAAGGAGAAAAAGGAAAAAAAAGGATGGACAGTGCTTCCACTGGGGGGGCAAAGGGAAGGAACAACACTTTTCCACAGGAAAGAAAGGGGGGTTTTGAGAGGAGGGGATCTGAAGAGAAAACAAAAAAAAAAGGGACGGGGAACTACGAAAGGTCTTAAAAAATCACGAAAGGAGAGGAAGAGGAAGAGTCAGCCGTACTCAGTGACTACTTGGGGGAGCTTGAATTGAGGGAGAAAGGGAAAGGTGTACAAGGGAAAAATATTCAACACCAACACAGCCAGGCCTTCTGTCGGGATCAGGAGAGGAGGGACAACAAACAAAAAAAAGAGGACTGGAAAGAGTCTTCTAGGGGAAAGAGGTAGTATAAAGAGGGAAAAGAAAAAAATTGGAGGTTAGTTACCCGATGGGAGGGGAAAAAAAAGACGGAAGAAGGCACTAAGAAGAAGAGAAAGGGGGGGGGAACGGGGGGGGTACAGGTCCCTCCATCACAAAAACATGGATAATGAGAGAAGAGTTACTCGGTCACAAGAAGGGAAAATGGAGGATCTTCCTCGATCAAGTCTTTGGGGATTGCTCGGAGAGAACCTTACCGTCCCTCCGGTTGACGCCATTTGAAACCAAGGGTAAGGAGAGAACAAAAACGAAGGGACTGGCCTCATGCATGAGGTGAGGGGGAGATAAAAAATAAGAGTTGCGGGATTCGAAAAAAAACCAGTCATTGCAAAGAGTGTTTCTGGACTTCAGAAAGGGAGTTGAGCACGGAGGGCATGAAGGGAAAGAAAAAACTGGGAGACAGCTTTTGAGAAAAAACCGGGGAGGGAAGGGGAAGATGTGGAACCTCAGGAACGCAGGGGAAGAAAAAAGAGAAAAACTTTAAAAAAAAAAGGAAGTCCCTCCTCTCAAGGAAAGAGTCAGTGTCCTCAAAACAACAGAATTGCTTCATCTGGTGACAAGGAAATTCACAGCAGGAGGGGGAGAAGACCAGGAAAGAAAACAGTGGGGTAAACAACGGGGAAGTGTGAAAAAATACCTCAAAGTGCCTGAAAGGAAGAAGAAAACAGTTAGAGACTCATCCACGGAAATAACACCCCTAATCAAAAGTGGGGGGTGGAAAAAGTCACTCCTACTCGTGGAAGGGGAACTTGAAATGAAAAAAAAAAGGAGGGCAAAGACAACCATCTCGCAGGAAAACTTGAAGTCGGCTCAAAACTTGTTTTTTTTGGGATTCAGGCCGCGGGGGACAAGAGCACCGAGGGCCGAGGAGGAAGGCGTGAAAAAAAAAAAAAAGTCCAGTCACGAGGGAAAAAGTCATTCAAGAGCACTCTAGAAAAAAAAAAAAAAAGGAGAAGGGGAAAAAGAGGAAAAAGGATGGAAATGAGAGAATCACACGAAAAGGGGGAAAAATAAGAAGATCTCGGAAGGCAAGGACGGTGCAGGAGAGAAAGGGACTGAGACCAAAACACAACTTGAAACAAGAAAAGAACCAATCTGTCTGGAGGGGGTGAGAAAAAGCCGTCCGACTCATCAAAAACACGGCCTCAGAATTTGTTAAATCAGAGACGGAGGTGGGGTCAAATTTTCATGATGGCTCCGAGGGGGGGGGAAAAAAAATGATTATAAAGGACAACTAACTGGGGGGCAAACTAAGAAAAAAACAGTGAAAATTAGACCCAAGATCCTATCATTAAATCTTAAGAAAATGACCACAATGGGAAAAGGGATACTAAATAGTCTTCGCCACACGCGAACCCCAAACCCCCAAAGGGAAGGAATCTGGGGTAGGAAATCGGAAAAATAAGTGAATTATGAGAAAAGTATCCTGTCCTCTATAAGAAATCGTGGGGGATGGGGTTAAAATAAGTTAAAAATAAAACAATTTCCTACCCAAAAACGTGGAAAAAAAAAAAGACAAATGTATATCATCAACAAAGGTCTGCAGGTAAAAAGGAAAAAAAAGTTGCCTGGGGGGGCCTAAGCCCGAAAAAAAAGGTGAATAAGACGGAAACCAACGGGCCCCTTCAGACTTAAGCAGAGATGGACGGCACAAATGGGGATGGGTCGGGGGAACCAATGAAGAAGGGTGAAGGTCAAGAGAAAAAGTAGGAAGCGAAAATTGAGAGAAAATAAAGAAAATAATAAAGCTGAGAAGGAAGTATCAAGGGGACAGCATCAAACCTTTCTAAAAAGAAGAACAGATGGGCGGAGAAATTGCGTTGTGGGAAAAAGACCATTAAACTCAAAGCAAATAGATCCCAAAAAAAAGTATAGAGAATGATAAAGAAAGGACAGGAGCCAATGACTAATGAGGAAATAAGGAAGGGTAGACACGAGGCCCCCTTTATACTATCTACGGGGAAGGGGAAAAAGAAACGGAAAACCCGTCTTTCTCTAGGAAAAAAAACGGCCGAACTCCTTTTTCAAATGCACCCTTTCCAACCTAAGAAAGAACGGCAAAAAGAGTCACTAGTCGGATGGGGCTGCAGAACAGGCAGCGGAAGAGGTGATGGGAATCAAGACGGAGGTCGAAAAACGGAGCTCGTTAGAGAAGGGCAAGGAGAAAAAAAAAAAATGAGAGACCATGTCAAAAAGGAAAGGCCATCCTGAAAGGAATAAAAGGAAGAGGAAAGCAATGACTGAGAATAAATCAACTTTATCAGGGGAACAGACATGCTACAGCAAAGCCAATATGATATAGAAAATTTAAGGCATCAAAAAGGGGAAAAAGCAAGACTAATGACTAAGAGTGGCAAAAGGTTTTCAAATACTCCGGTAAGATTCAAAGTTTATACCTTGGACTACTGCAAGATTTATTTGCGCACAGGTTTTTTGCAATGAACCGGGCAATCAAAGATAAAACCGCCAGAGGGCTGTGTCTATACGAGGGCTTCTAAATAGGAAACGGACATCCCTTGGGCAGGGGGGAGAGAAAAAGGAAGGAGCCAGGCTCAGCATAAAAAGGAAAAAAAAGTAACGAAAGAAGCAGGGCGAGAAAGAATTTTTCCCCAAAAGGACGTCCGAGAAAAATTCTACCTACCACCTGGGCAGGGGGGGGGAAAGACTACCATAAAAGAATTACCAGTAAAAGGAAAAGAGAATGACGCAAAAACAAAAAACGGGAGCGCGCTTCATGTTTACAAAGATCTTAAAAAGAAAAAACGTCGAAAAAAAGCCTACGCCAAGCAAAACCATGCCAAAAAACGTAAAAGAAACGCCTAAGAAGAACGATAAATCACTCAGCAAAAAAGGCACAACGGAGACGAAGGACGACGGGTACGTCCATCACGGCTAAGAGAAGGGGGGGGGATGAAAGACGGAGAAAAAAGAGAAGAGGAGGTAGGGTCGCGTCAAAGTCAGCACATAAACGAGCTGGAAGAAGGCGACGTACCGCCCCTCACGGGGAACAAGGAAGGGAAGTACGAAACAAGTACCGAAGGGGGGGGGGGGAAAAAAAAAAAAAAGAATCTGTGCTGATGGCATCGGAGAAACTCAAAGGTACTTTTGGGGGATTCAAGGTCGGAAAAGTGGGTCAACACTCATCACAAAGGTAGGAAAGAAGGAGACCGACAAGATAAAAATTTACTCAGGTCCTTCTAGAAACGACAGATTCACTATGCCAAGTCTATTTCATCTAACAAAACGGGTGAAAAAGAGCAAAACGAGATGGGGGGAGGTCAAACTGAACCAAAAGGGCGGGAACGGAAAGTGATCACCCCGACAAAACGTTGGCTGTTTAAATACTGGAAAAATCAACAGAGTATAGCTGCCACGGGGAAAGAATCGCCTTTAATGGAAGATGAGGTGGTGAAGAACGGGTCAGAAAGGTAGTCAAAAAACACCAACACCGCAATGTTCTGAATGAGACTCTCATTATCGGAATTCGGATAAACGCAGGGCGACATGAGTCTTTGTGATTAGCATAAACTTCTCCAAAACAAAAAAAAAAAAACGTGAAGATAACGAGCCAAGAAGTCACTTCCGGTTCACAGCCGGCTCCTCCTAAGGACGGCGGGACAACAGTCGGATCTACGGACCAGAAGAGCCACGCACCCCTCCGAGAATACACTGGCTGACCCCTTTCACGAAATCGGCGACTTTGGCGCAGACTTCTTCGGGGGGGGAGGAGGAGGGACCAGAGCGCGCGAATTCAATCGCTCTGAAAGACACCACAACATTAGTGATTAAGGGGAGATTATGAATTAAATTCGAGGGATAGGCCCCGAACCGACGACGACTGAAGGGGAAAACACATAAGCATTAAAAAAACGATTTTTCTTGAAGTGGTATCCATTTGTGTTCTCGGGAAAAAAAAAGTTTTTGTCTTTATAAAGAACGAAGAGCATCGCCTTTTTCTCAGGGAGGAGGCGGAAAAAGCCGAACTGGGACAAAAAAGTACATCCCCACGAAAGGGAGTCTCTGACCCTTTAGAGGGGGGTCCGCCCGATTCAGTAAACAAACGGAATCTAAACGGTCAAGAAAGATCCGGCAAACGGAGAAGTCATTGTGGGTTGTTTTGAAAAAAGGAAAAAAACGAAAGGGCCACCTTAGCTGCTTCAGTATTCAGACGGGGGAAGGCGCGGGGGTAACTAATGGAAAGCGTCGTGCCGTAATTGAAAAAAAGTAGGTTGGAAATTCCGGAAACATAATAAGGTGCGTTGACCACTCCATTAAAAACTGCACTCTGGACAGGGATGCCATAGAGGCAGCATATGCTTAGCTCTCCATTCTTGACGTTTTTATCGGTCAGTGAACGGACGGACGGCGGAGGACACGGCGAAGAAAACGGTTCAACGAAAGGAAAAATCACGTCTTGAAGGAAGAGAAATCTCATTAAGAGTTAACAAACAAAGGCATCTGTCCCTTGGAAGGAAAAAAAGGGAAACAAAAAGGTCTGTACGTCTGGAACCCTTAATCGTCTTTCATGGCGAGGGTGAACCTCAACTAAAATAAAGATGTATACTATGTGAATCCCGATTTAAACTATTTTAAAGGGGACCTTCCGTAGACATTATGACTTGATTAATCATCTAATGGTTAACAAGAAAAGGGGAGGAGAAGGGATTGTACTAGAGAGGGGGAACGGTAGCAAAACGCGACAGAAAACAAAATCTGGTGAAAGACCGGTCTATACCCAGGCAGGGCCGTCCTATTCGTTGAAAATGGGAACGAGTAAATGGGGTTATAAATTAACCACATCGTTTGAAATGAAAATAGGACTGTAAACAACAAAAACGTCACGTCTAAACAAAGACTGGTAGGAATTAAAGAAAAAAATGTTCAGTCTTCAAAAAAAAAAGAGGGAGCGACACATCCTTCTTATCAAAGGCAAAGGTATGTAGTTTGTAAACGAAAGGAAGAGAGAAAGACAAAATAAGCAAAGAGATTCAGGAATAGGCAAGATGGAAGCAAAATGAGAAAGAGAAGGTACAACAATGAAATAATAAATGACAAGACTCTATTCCGAGGGGAATTGAATGGGTCTTAACTTCATGATTTGAATTAGCGACTTGTGAAGAAAAGTGCGATCGAGAATTGAAGGGGAGCAGATTGGGAGGCGAAGACCCGAGCGAATACATTTGAGCAAAAAAAAAGGATAAACGCAAGAAAAAGGAAAGAACGGACCGGGTCAGGTGGGGGAAATGATCGACAGGGGGGGGGGGCGCTTGACTTTCGAGTAACGCGAAGCGAAACTGTTCTAAACCGTAAAGGAGGGAAGAAGGACATCTAAAAAGGAGATATTTCGCTAAAAAAAGAGACGGAGAAAGAGTGTTGGTAGAGGCCAAAAACTTTCTTGAGCCGGTTTGCGGGAAAAAGGAAACAGAGTAAAACGGACTAGGAGATAAAGACTCAGGAGGCGGGAAAAAAAGAAAAACTATATGGAGAGGGACCCCTCGGGGAGAATGACACGGAAATTAAAAAAACAGTGCATAAGTGGCTTAACAAAGACTGCGTGATCCTTCTTACCGGGCAACAAAGACGCAGTGGATCAGATGGGAAAAAAAGAAAGGTCATGGTGGAAACATGGGGGCACGAAATCACCATAGCTCCTTCCTAAATCAGGATCTCACCGGCCGACACTGCATTCGTCGAACTTGCCGAGGAACGGGGATGCAGACTGAAAGGTCAAGGGAACTTCAGGGGCAGAACAAGGAAGGACGCTAAAAAAAAAAAAAGGGGACGGGATCGACCAAGAAGACGCAAAAGAGGAAAAAGGCCGCCCTGCAGGGGAGGGGGGAGTGGATCGAAACTCAGTCTTTTTGGGGAGGAGGAGAAAAGAAGATGGAACGAGTCTGCTACTAAGGGTCGTTCCGGAAAAAGAGGGCAAAGGACTTTGAAAAAAGGGGGAGGGGGGAAAGAAATCTCAGACTACAACAGACTTCCTTTCTATCGAATACTGGCACACAAGCCACACCCCCCACTCCTTTCTTGATTACACCGGGACACCTCCGATCAGCGAATCCAGTCCCCCGCTACGCAGAGCGAAAGTGGTTAACTCAAAAAATTGATGAGGAAAAGGACAAATAATCATTCTAGTCGCTGGATCATCAGACTGCGGAAGTGACCCCGCTGTGGCAGGATCCTTCACCTCTCAAGAAAGGAAAGAAAACTTAGGAGAACCCAAAGCCGAACCCCACTCAACAGAGGTGAAAAAAGGTGGCGCGCAAAGCGTTTGGGAGTGAAGACGCCGGAGGGGGGCGTGCGTTAACAACACCAATAGCAAAAAAAAGCTGATCTGCCTCCTTTGTGGGGAATTGAAGGAAGAGGATACTACTCAAGCCAAAAAAATCTCTGCTGAGAAAATGAAGACGGGGGAATGAAAGGGGGAGCACCTGGAAAAAAAAAAAAAGATAAAAACAAAAAACAACCAGAGGAGGAGAAAAGAAAATATTCTTAAAAATATCAGAAAAAAAAATGGAAAATGCACCCAAGGTAAGAAAGAGACTCCTGCCAAAAGAAAGAGATAAGATCAAATACCAACTCAAAAGATAAGATCGGAGAGTGGTGGGGGAGAAATAAACACCTCTGTCCCTGACATAAGAAACAACGACAACTATTAAGAGAAAATTTTAAAACAAATCGTGAAGGGGGGGTTTGTAGGACAAGGTTCTTCACGTAAAGATAGTGTAGTGGAAAGAAGTCTGTTGGTGAAAAAGAAAAACTAATTTGTCACGCGCGGAAGATTTTATTGATCAAAGAGACCTGAATTAAAGCAGTAAAAGAATGAACAAAAAGAGGAGTCCAAAAAAGTAAAGAGCACTGAAAGGAGGAGAATGGGGCGAAGGGACTCTTAAACTAAAAGCACGTGGGAATATAATATCTCCAGGGGCGGTCTCTAGAATCTGTGAGGAAAAACAGCCGTAGAAGGTAAAACCATCGGCCCCGACTTGCAAACATGAAAAATACAAAGAACTGGAGAAAAAGGGAAAGGGAGGGGTGCGAGAAAGGGGGGGGCAACAAGACCTGAGAAACTAAACAAAAATGGAAGCGACAGCAGCTATGAGGGGACGGGTTGGTAAATAAAAAAAAGGAAAAACAAGGTTAAGGGCAAGCAAAAGCCTGTCAAAAAAAAGAAAAGAGCAAGAATCAACGCGATATATTAAGTCTCCTAAAAAAGGGAACACAAGCAGAAAGGTGAGAGCCTATGATCTGCATTAGAAGTGGTGGCGGTCCAGAAAAAATCAAAAGGCATAGAGACAAGAAAAAAGAAGGTCACAGAATAAAAACAGACAATAAGAATGACGAATGCGGGTCTCCTAAGGAGAGAAAGATGGCCCCCTCGAACTAACGACAGACGGACTATTGTTCAAACGAAGCAGTCCTGGGGAAGAAAAAAGAAGAAGGAGAAGGGTCCTGAACGTCATGGGTCGAATTCACCCTTTCAAGAACAAACGTCGTCCATAAAGCAGAGCACAAAGGAGAAAGGTGAGCGTAAAAAAGTCGCGTATTTACTTATCAGTTGGCGTGAGCAGCACTGTCGGTCAAAAACTCGGAAACATCAGCGTAACCGAGCCCGCAGCAGAAAACAACAGCGAAAGGGGGAGAAGGACAGGACAAGCGGGGGGTGGCGAAACGAGAAGAAGACGGTGAAAAATCCTGCTTAAGCTCTCTATCAGGGTAAAAAAACCCAATCAGGAAAAACAACGCCCCAAAAATCTCTAAGAAAGATATACGTAAGGTAAGCGATTCACAGTTAAGGAGATAAATAAAACTAGAAAAGAAAGTATCGATAAATCTTTGGGTCTCCCTTTACACTTCCATAAGAAAAGTGGTCCAGACCTTTTTTGAGACCAGGGTCATCTTCCTGACCAAAAAACGGGGGGGTTGGCAGAATCAGGTCCAGTACCTCTCTTCAAAGGAAAGACAGAAAGGGTTCTGTGTACTGAGGTAAGATGAAAAATCTCAAAGGGACCAAGGTAGAATTACTACAAGGGGGGGAGACTAAAGGGGAAATACTTGAAACAGAATCAATGTATAACCGGGCTGGGGGGGGGAAGGAGAAAAAGGCGTAAAGGACGAAAAAATTAAGTGAATACCAGTCAGCCGAAAAAAACAGTTTCAAAAAAAAAGAAGAAGCTAAAATATCGGAGGAAAAGCGGAATACAAACAGGACTAAAACAGCGCAAGCACCTTCGTCTCCGAGAGTAAAACAAACTTATCCGAAGGGCATAAAAGGGACGAAAAAGGATCGGAAGGAAGACCGGCCCTCACGAGTATCCATAGTATAACAATCGTCAGAGTCGTTCTTCCAAGTGAAAAAGGACGGGAAGGGACCTCTCTTTGGGGGAAAGGCGAACGAATAAGGAAAAGACAAACAACAACTCTTCAAAGGACGCTTCCCCAGCCTGGTTAAAAGTATCGTATAAAAGGCAAAGGAGGAGAATTTAAGATTTTTATAATTCCCGGGTCTTACCAGTCGAAGTAAAGTATGGGTCGAAGAGCATAACTAAAAATCAAAAGAAAAAACCAGTTTCCAAATTGTCCTTCAAAGGGGGACGCCAGAGTCTCTGAATAAGATGCGGCATAGGTCAACCTGCACATTGGAAGTCAAGGGGACAGGAGAACGAGAACACGGGATAGTTCAACGGAAGTGATCACCTCAAACGAACCCGTGCCTTTGGTTAAAAGAGAAGGAAGAAAAACCTACTACGAAGGAAAAAGAAAAGAAACGAAATCGACCTTCTCAACTTAAAGCAAAATGCAGGTTCCTTCGGAGAAGGGGGTCCAAAAAATCAACAACGCTTTGTCAGGGAGGATAAAGAAGGGATTCTCGAAAAAACCGCGGGCGAATCAGTCTCGGCAAGGAGACTTCCAAAGAAACCAAACGGGCAAAAAGGAAGAGGAAAGAGACGGACTCTTTTCACTGAAAATGAAACGGAGAAAAGCTGCACACGAGAAGGGAGGATGCCACGCTAGTCGAAAAAAAATAAAATCCAAGTTCATTCCGCCACCTCGAAAAAAAAACTGATCCACTTCAGAAGAAAAAATAAGGAGACTTGGACCGGTTCCTGGGGGTCGAGTCTTGGAAAAAAAAGAAAAGATCAGCTGCATTCCCAATGCGCAATATGACGATCAAAAAAAGAAACACTTTGAGAAAAAGAGAAGAAAAAAAATTGACGAAGGGGGGGGGGGGTGGGGGGGTACTCGGAAAGACAAGAAACTGCAGGAATTAAAAAAAAGTTAACGCACCATGGAGATTGAACAAAAAGGGGGTTACGAAGTCTGGTGTGTGCGTTTCGTATAGCGGGAAAACCGAGCAATCTCTTTTGACCCGCGCCTCCCACCAAGGAGAAGAAAGTCAGCCTGACTGCCGTCGTCTGACCGGGCGGGAGAATTGCGTAAATCTGCAAGCTAAAGACGAGTCGTAGGGTCCGAGAGATCCTGAAACGAGCGGTCTACAATCAGTTTGGGGGGGGGGGGGACGACGCTAACTGCCACAAATACCATCTTCTCATTAAGTAAAGAGGGGGGTCGGGGGGGAACGAGGGACAGCGAGTCGGCGCCGGTCACCATTGGAAAAAAGGAAAGGAGGTTTGGGTCACTTAGAAAAAAAAAACAGGAAATCAGTGAACGCAGGAGAAAAGACTGACTCAAATGTTGAAAAATTGATGCTCATAAGGGCAGAATCTAATGTCTTCCGAGAGGGACATGCTTACGTGGGGCCTCGGCATTAAGGTCTGATAAAACTGTCTCAAACTCTTTCTAGAAAAATTGTCCGAAAGGAAGATAAAAGGATGGGAGTCGATAGAAAATAATCAATACTCGGTACCCAAGGCGGAAAAAAACAGGTCAACAGGTTGGAAGAGGGGTCAAGGGATGGATTAAGGGAAGTCTCCTAATCTCTTGGTCCCTGGAGACTTTTGACGGGAAAAAGAATCTATATTTCCTCCTTAGGATCACAAAGAAAATGAAGTCAAGGAGCACTTGTAGAAAAGGGAATCACACTTGATCAGACAGGAATGTTCAAAAAGCCTAGGTGACCGGACGAAGTTTCTTTTGGAAAAGGGAGAAGCTGTTTCGAAAACGTTGATCTCGGGAAGATCTGGTAGAGCGCAAAACTAAAAGAACGGGAAGGGAACCAGCCACGAAAATCACCTGTAAGAGGTAAATGGGGAAAGGGTGGAAGGGGGGAACGTGAAACACATCAGGATAAAGGGATATACGTAGTTCCCACCAGGGTAGGAAAAAGCGTCTTCTTCAAAAAAATGGTCTTCCTGAACTCCGGAGCGAAATCCTTGAGTAAAAAAATCAAATGATGCTTGCATACAGGAAGAAACCAAAGAAACACGAGAACAAAAAAAAGGCCGCTAAAAAGGGACCCGGCCAGAAACCAAAACTGGGAAAAGATCTTCATTCTTCAGATAAAATCGGGGAATAGAGATTCCGATTGACAACCCGCCCCACCGCCACAACAAAAAAAAAGAAAAAAAAAAAAGTTCCTTTGGCAGGCGTACGGATAAGTTCAAGCATTCAAGGAAATTAGGTCTCTATTGGAGGGGAGAAGAGTAGGGGTCGAAATTAACCAGTAATCTATAAACAACGGAAGAAGATGACAAAAAAGAGAGATAATGAGTGATGGCCAAACAAATGCAAAAAGTTCGCGTGGGGAAAAGACAAGCATCAGCAGTGTTTGGACGCTTCCTTTAGCGGAGAAGAAGGTTCGACCTACATGCACTGAATCACAATAAACTCATAAAGGTAAAAGTCCGAGGACCAAAGCATACTCCTGGACGACGGGGGGGTTAAACGAAGGGAAAAAAGGGAGGGAAGAACGTTTTGGATCGGGCCAGTCGAAAAAGGGGGCAGAAAGACGGCGTAGATCAAAGGGGAGTCGGCGACGCGGCCACATAACGAAGGAGAGCCCCAGAAAAGAAAAGGAAGATAACGAGGAAAAATTCGTAGGTTGTTCACTTGAACCTAAGGCGGGCCCTGAGAAAGGACTCTTCTTATCTATAAGGGAGGTACGTGGCCGCCAATGGGCCAAAAAAAAAATAAGGAAGCACTGCGGATAAGCACGGCCTGACCTAAAACGGAGAAAAGGAAGGCAGGACAGAAAGAGTAGGAGCTTGCGAAAGGAGTCGACCTTAAAAGGGACTCAGTTTCAAGGGGAAAAAAGAGATACCTGTTCTGGATACGAGACCACTCCCGACTCAAAGAGAGGGAGGCCAAACAGGGCAGGGTTCGTTCCGAAAAAAAAAAAACACTCGTCCGGGGGGGAGTGGCGGCCAAACGAAAAAAAGTCATTCGTAAGCAGGGGGGGCGACATCTACAGGGTCGTTCGTCAAAAAAAGAAACCCGCCAGGACGGTGTAGAGGGAAACACCTTGGAAATCAAAATTCTAAAACGAATAACGGGAAGACTCATACTGAAAGCCCCAAAATGAGAAAAAAAGAAGGACCTTTTCCGAGCCTAGGGGGCGCCTCCTCCTCTCAAAGGGAGGCAAAAAACTCATAACCTTCACCGGCTCAGAGGGAAAAAAAGCGTCAAATGAAACTTCAGAAAAAAAAGGGCTAAGAAAGCAGGAAACGCGGTGACCAAAAAAGGCTTGTGGGGAGATAACAAAGAGCCCCTCTTAATACCACTTCTGAGACATCAAACAACGGAAACTGAACCCCCCTCCAACAGGGGGGAAAAACCAAATTAGAGAAAGCAGGGGGGATGCAAAACCTGCACGCAAAAAACGGAGGAATGGTGCAGAACCATCAACCCACAAAAAAAAAAAAAAAAGAGAGGAGCGCGCCGGTTGTGGTCATTCTGGCAAAAAAATAAAAAGAGACTGGCAGATGAAGGAGAGAGAATCGTGGCATTTCCAAAAAAAAGGAAACGTGAAAGATATGAAGACAAATA
>Ga0179593_1336663_pt1 | contig 13762 bp, 7 predicted proteins | sample CZODoug2_1_08_16_FD_185931 | JGI IMG/M metagenome (GOLD analysis project Ga0179593, IMG submission 185931) | Vadose zone soil fungal communities from Angelo Coast Range Reserve, California, USA - CZODoug2_1_08_16fungal (PacBio error correction) | ecosystem: Environmental > Terrestrial > Soil >...
AAAGACGGTATAGGATTGGAGAGTTTTCGCGCCAGAGGAGGGCTCACTTAATAACTACAAGAGGTGCAGGGATTTCCTATCTGAAAGCCAATCTTAGAAAAAGGACAATAAAAGTTCGCTAGAAAGAGCAAGTAAACGGGGGCTCAGTCCGCAGGAGGCTCATGGCTTTTACTCTTTACATAGGACGGGAAAGGATGTCTCGGAATCACATGGAGGGTCGGATGCAACAATTGGAGAGGTTCATCTGCCGATAATAGCGGCAAGCGCGCAAATCCGTTAGCGTCGAAAATGAAAAGAATATAAGACCAGAATACGCGTCGAGCCCGGACTTAAATTAGTAAAGATATCTAGAGAAAAAAGACCGCTGACGGTTAAAACTACCAATCAATACGTACGATCAAGACACGTGAGAACATCAGCTCGGGTGCCGGGACAAAGGGGAGAGCGCGCAGACCTCCCGCTCGTCTATGGGCAAAGATGTCAGCGCGATTACCTGGGGAAATTCATCCTATCGAGAGCGCTCTGATGACTAATTCCCGGACGTCAACAGGGTATGAAGGGAACAAAAGTCCCGAAACAAGGGTTGTAAGAAAAAAAGATCGGGCAAAAAAAAAAAAAATCAAAGCTGTTCCCTCGGGAGGGTCAATCAACTAGGCCGCTGGGGGTCAGATTTACTGAGGGGAGAAGCTGCAAGAAAGAAAGCTATTGGTTATTTCTTTATAACCAACAAACTCGCCTATTACGATGAACATCGATGAGAGTTCCTATAAAGAACCCTAAAAAGGTGAAAGAACAGAGGGAACGGACACAGGGGACGCTCGGTACACACGATCGATCGAAAGGGACTCGAAAATCTTGAAGAAGCCGACTCTGCTCATTATCCATCTCTCCACTCAAAAACGGAGGGGGGGGGGAAGGATACAGGCCTTCTTAAAAAAGGGGGGAAATAAACGAAAATCAGAGGGATAGGGCCGCCAGCCAGAAGGAGATTGGGCATCTCTTTATTTCCGAAGGGATCGGGGCCAAAGGAAGGACGGACGGAGTGTTATCCGGAAGATCAAAGAAAAGTCCATAGCAGTGTCGCGCTGCCGCAAGCATATAGCTCCAGCTCGGGACGACAGCAGGGAAAAACCATCGAGACAAAAGAGGAAAGGCGGGGGGATGGAAAAATTTGTGTTGAATTTGTTTGAAGGGCCCATAAAAGAGGAAGATGCGGACGTATCGTGAACTGGGGTAGAGCAGAAACAGAAAAAACGAGGAGACAGCGTCCGTAGCAAAAAAAAAGGTGTCCAAAAAGTAAGAGAAAAACGCGCAAGGGACAGTAGACAAAAAAAAAATACAGCGCAAATGAAAAGGAGGGGGAAGGAAGGAAGCGGGCGCCAATTTGGTGTGTGAGACAAGCTGGGGGGAGGTCCATCACGAGGGTAGGGAATTCAGGAAACCTGGTAGTGAAAACGAAGCGGGGCAATGAAAGTAATCGGAGAAAGTTCGAGCAGGGGGAAGGCTACGATGTCATGGCGGAGGAGCTCTGCCAAGAGTATGCTCTAAGGTAAGATGTGGAGGCTGCCTGGAAGTGTAAGCCGTACAGAAACAGTGGGAGCAAGACCGCTCGCAAAGAGGGATCCGAGAAGCCGCTGTACGAGTAAAAACGCAGCGAGCCGCAGGGAAAAGAAACGGAGGGAGCGAGTCTAGGCCGCGCGGGACGCACCGGGGTTGATTACTAGTGTAAACCTCTGCGAAAATAGAGGGGAGATATTCATCGATCGGCGGAAGAGACTTGGGCCGTACGGGAAAAGTAAAAGCGCAGAAACGGTCTTCTTCCAGGGAGTGTTGAAACAAGGGAAAAAAAATCAAAACGCTTCAGAAAGGAAGAAACCGATTGGGGAATATTAAACTCAGAAGGTTCCAAGGGGCTAGGCGCATAACGTACAGATGCCAACCGCATTAGTCAGTCTAGGCGGGAAAAATGGAAAAAGAATAGGCGTTATGGCGATTGTGGGAAAAGGGAGGGCTAGAAAGGAAGGGGAGGGTCGGCCCGCTTCAATTGCCCAGCACCAGGATCAGTTGAACTATGGAAAGAAAGAGAGGGGCAGAACCAACGAGCTCTTTGGGGGGGAGGATAAGTTCCATCAAAGGGGAAGGGGAGGGACGCGAGTGGAATCCTCTCGGGACAGCCCTCGCTATGGGGTGATCGCACAGTCCTAAAGCTGTTGAAGTCGGGGGGGGGAGGGAGAACAGTCTCAGGGGATATCAAATTTTCGCCCAACCTAAGGCCTTCCATCGAAAGGGAAAGGAAGCGTGACAGAAAGGAATCTCTGAGAGGAAGACGCGCAATCAAGATATGTAGGGACATTCTCAACGGCTGGACAAAAGGAGGAGAGGGGGGGGGAGAGCCCATCTTTCAGGGTGGGGAACTCTAAATCCTAGCAAGGGCAATATGTTGGAAGGGTGCCGATCGATATCGACGAAAACCTGCGAGAGTGCCAACGGGTTGGCAGGTGAACGGGATGCGTTGGGGGTACAAGGGCCAGGAGAAACAAAGTGAAGCATCAAAGTGCAATGGGGGGGGAGGCGATCGCTGCACGGTGCAGCCGCCAAAAATCTAAACGAAAGGGTGGAAGGAATTGGGGTACGGGTGATAAAAAAAAGCCAGGGAACTCTCCTCCAGAGGCAGGGGGGACCCAGCGAGGAAAAAATTAAATCCCTGCAAGCTAAGAGGACCTGAGAAAAACAAGGAGAGGACCGAGCAGGGGTGGGGCCAGGGAGCCTGGGGGGGAGGATTTGAAGGTCAGAAGTTCCAGTGAGGAAGAGGGGGGGGTAGCTATGCAACTTTTTCAAAGTGTCAAACTAAGGACTAGGGCGATTGCGATGGTTTTCATATTTTACTGTTGGTGATTTAGGTATAGAGAGCCGACAGAATTCAACATCTGGAGGATACAGTATGCTGACAGATGGTGGAGGAGACAACGGGCGTGAGGGGGCCTTCTTAGACGATGCACAATGCAGCAAGGATAGATGAGATTGGCGAGTAATCGCTCTCACAAACAATTAAAAAAAGTTGACCACGCAACTAAAAAAGATTATTGCGACAAAACGGCATCGCAATCGGAGAAGAAGAATCGAATTCTCCTGGAGGAAAAAAAATATATCGACGAGGGAAACATGATTAAAGACAAGCTTCGGAGGCACTAACTAGACCAGCCATCGCCAAACGAAAGAGAGGTAAAGGACCCGCCTGCCCCAAGGTGCCGAAATGTGCGAGAATTGATGCTCTCAAAGATCAAAAGGCTCATCGTTCAATAGCGGGATGCCAGGGGGGAGAGGAAAGAGGAGGGGAAACATACGGGTTGCTGTTAAGGAAACCTCTGGGTGTAGAAAGAGTAATCGATAAAAAAAGGAACTCTGGATGGATACCAAGGCCCAACGAAAGCTTAGGGAAAAGGTTGCAAGTAGGCCTCGCGAATCGCCCCGTCACGGGAACGGATTCATCTCGGGGGACGCTGTGGGCGCTAGCATATCCTATGAAAGTGGAACCAAGCAGGTTAGGGAAGCCCTAGGTGGAGAAAATGGCATATCAAGGCGCGATCCGGTCGTCTTAACCTAAGAAAGGTCACTGTCGGATCGATAACAAGCTCTATCATGGTATAGTGGAGAATGAGGAGGGGAAGGACCACTCGTGGGGAGGAATGTTCTATAAGGGGGCGGTATCGATTGCGAGGAGGTACGACTCAGACTGCTGGAAAAAAAGAACTGCAGCTTTAACCCGGAATGGACTCGGGAATGTGGAGAAAAAAATCGGTACTATCTGCAAAAGCGACTGGGGACACCAATAATTGTGAAAAACTCGTGTATGTCTTTTTGACACAGAGGTAATCAAGGGCCAAATTTGCCGATACTCAACGATCGGAGAAGAAAGGAGGAAATCCTGACTTATACTACAAAAAGGCGAGTGGGGAATGCTTCAAAATGTACATCTTTCCTGCAGGTCAAGGCCGGCGAGACGGGGAGGTCGCAATTGAGCCGGTCAAGGAACAAGTCCATGTGAGTCATCGGCTAGGAATAAAAGGATCTCGACAAAAGAAAGTCACAATAAATAAAAATGCTTCAAACAGAAAGAAAGGTCTAAACTGCAACGCATGCCGTGGGAATCTTGACGGATTGCAAACTCAATGACGAAAGGGCGAATTCATTAGGGGGGAAGGAGGGAGTGAAAACGGTCTTTCTGGGGGGGGAAATGGGGGGCTCCAGCACCACGATGGGGTACTTCTAAAAAGTAATTATGGTGGAGCGCCGGCGAATTGTCACCGTCACGTAATATCAAAAGCCGAGTGCAACAAAAACAAAACACACCCCGAAAACTCGAATAAAGGGGGGGCGACTATGTACGAATCGACACGGTGCGCGCGAGGGTTCGCGATAAGGCGAGAAGCAGGAGGAATAAAGGGGAGAGGACTAAAGTGTAATGAGGCGAGGGATTTCTCGTAGAACTTGGGGCGATAGTGCGATTTCAAAATCAGATACATTAAGCGGTAAAAACAATCTCGACAACATATCACTCAGGAGGGACGGAAGGGAGGAGAAGTAATCCTAATGGATGATCGGGAATTGCGTAGTCGATCAGATAGTAACCTCGCCGTCCCTCAAGGTTCACGCCAAATAAGATACAAAGACAAACTGTATAACGATTTCGGTCGTCGTAGCGCGCGAATTCTCACGTCCAACCAGACGGAAGCTATGCGACACGGAATGCCCCGCACCTAAGATTACTTGACAAGAAAAAAGGAGGGGAGGGAGAGAACTTCTACGACAATTCAGGAGACGTTGCAGGGAGGAAGAAAGACCAGCACAAGGTGTAGCACGTCCGCATGGTCGGCGTATTGCCCCGTAGGGGGCAAGCCCAGGCGTTTGTTAAACAGGGGAGGTGGCTGCTCCTCGGGAAAGATCCTCTGAGGTCGGCTCTACAAGAAATCGGTCAACACGTCGAGGTCCCAGCGAGGCGAGAGTCCGGGATTAGCCTTTCCGACTCTTTGCCTCAACAAAAGGGAAAAAATAAGGAAGAAAGTAACCGTTCTCGGCTTACCGAAACCTTAGGGCCGAAATTTGAAACATAATAATACTCGCGCCCGAATCCATCTCCGGAAACACAACTTTATTAATGATAGAGAGTGGTAACGGCAGAGGAGGCAGGAGGAAAAGTCTCATCAATGCGAAGATCGAGGTGGGGGTTCCGCCAGCAAAAAGACGGTGATTACGAGTGGGTTTAGATGGGGAATTCCTTATCAAGTTCATCAATCCGGAAGTCTCTCTGAGAGATAGGGGGAAGAGCCGAACGAGGGGTGTTCGGCGCCATATCTGGAGGCGACAGAGAAGCGACCCCGAAAAAAAAGGGAGGAACCAACGTAAAAGTGAAAATTGGGGGCCGAGGGGACATACGAAGAAGATGCGGACGAAGGGGGGGGGGGTCGTCCAAAGGGGGAGGAAGAGGGGATGGTCAAAACAAATACGGGGCGTTGATTCGTAGAAGGAGCTCGCCGATCGGATGGGAAGGGCCCAGTCTTCGAAAAAAAGGGGGGACGAGGAATTAGGGTGGGGGGGTGAAAGGATGCGAAATCCCGCAAAAGTTTAAAGGTCGGTTCCCATCAAGGGGGGTCTGGAGCATATAAATTGGTTGGGGGAGGGAACCTGCTAAGCTGGTCTCAATGGGGGTCTAGGAAGGCTATCTGTGGGGAAGAGGTCGGCAGTAAAAAAAGTCATGGCGGAGGATCGAAAAAGTCCTCTTATTCGAAATTTTAGGAAGGGAGGAGAGGAAAAAGAGAGGTGGAGGAGTCAAATGACGGGGGTAAATTCCGTTGAGGGGAAGCAGTCACATACGAAAGGAACCTCGCAGACAAAACAGGAAACTCAATCTTATCAAGTGCAAGGGATTAAGGAGGAAGAGGATAGCTAAATCGAAAAGTACGCATAGGGAGGAGGTCATCGAGGAATATAGAGGGAATATATCAAAAATTGCGGAAAGAAAAGCAGTCGAAGTCGCTTCTCGAGAACCTCAACTGCCAGGTTTTTGGCCGGGAGCAATGCCAAAATAAGCACAACGCCGAGCGCAAGTAAAAAAATCCACTACTTATTTTCTCTATGATCAAGAGATTGAGAAAGAAAGTAAAGAGACTACAGGGGAGGTTGTTGGGACAGGGAGTTGATGGGAGAGCAGCTCGAGGAATGCGACGTTGGGCCCGCGCTCGCTGAATCCAAGAAAAGGCGGGGCACCGCTGGCTCCCAACCTTTAAACTGAACATCAGATTGTGGGGAATGAAGCCAGTGTCCGTGGATTCCTCAAAAAACGACTGACACCTGCGGAAGAAAGAGAAGGACCGGGGAGGCTAGAGTCAGTTAGGCTCGCATGTCTGGGGGGGGTGATCACAGGCAAAAGCACAAGAGGCGGGAATTACGGTGTCGGGGGGCGAAAAACGGAGCGGTGAGATCGGTTGTGCCGGATCCGAAATTGTCTCCCTTGTCAAAAAGTCCTTCATGTGGCTCAAAAAAACAAGGGATGAGGGGAAGAAGCACCGATAGAAGGGGTTATATATTACATAATCCAATCGCTAATATTTCTAAATATTCAGCACGGGAGAAACAAGGAAAAAGGGGAATGTACTGCTGTCGCATCCTCTTGGTGGATAGCTCTGACCGCGCACGGCTGAACGGTGGGAAGTGTGCCCGTATAGGGTCACGAACACCTCTAAGGCCCCTAGCCAGAAAAGAGGAGTTGAGTGTGAACCAGTGGGTAATCGGGTCACTTGCAACTTAAAGATGCCGAGCGGCAAACACAAGCGCGAGTGAAGCGCTCCGGGTCATTATATTAGACAAAAAAAGAGGGACGAAGCTGGGCGGGGGCAAATTCCCTAAGAAAAGTCGATGACCTCGGACTCCCTCTGATGGACCATCCGGGAGGGGAAAAGGACAAATCAACCTTCCTCATCTTGAAGAGACTGCCAGAAAAAAGGAGAGGAAGAAATCAGACTACTTTTGGGGCCGGTGGAAGAGAAGCAATTCGTGAAATTCATTGGAAAGGGATAGATCGGGGGCAAGGCAGGTACAATTATGAATCAGGGGTTGCGTGGAAGGTGGGGACATAGGGGTTGGGGGTGTTCGCGGTCATAATACGACGGGGGAAGGTCGCCGACAGCTTGAGGGGTATACCTCAAGGGTTGCGCAAAGGAGGGTGAGAGAAAACACCACCCCTGGAGACTACACCGCACACATAAACGCAATGCGCAGATAATCTGGGACCGCGTGATCAACAACTCGCGAAACAACGGATATGTTGTCCTCATAAAGGAGGAAGGAGTCAACCGTTCGATCGGTCTAAGGGGGGGGGAGGAAAATCTAGTCCGCTTGGTACCATAGACGCCTCGTTACAGCTGTTCAGGCGAGTCAAGTCTTCGCTTCTACATCCAAGCAAAGAACATGAAAAAACACCCGGCGCGCCAAGGGAGCTCGAGAGGATTCATTACCGGCCTTGCCCACGGTTGAAGAGCGGATCCCTTATGGAGGGACTTCTTGTAGGGAGGTAAGATAAACCGGCGACCGAAACAATCTAGGGGAGAGTAGCAGCCTGGGAGGTTTAATCTTCTTCTTCTGTTCAAACAGGGGACTTGCAAATCAGGGCCCGAGAGAGCGCGAGTTGGATCTATCCATAGAGATGGGAAAGAAATGGGGTACCAACAGGAGGGAGAACAGGCTAATTCCATGGGGCGCTCCAAAGCATGGCGTCGTCCCTCTCCAATTCAAGCGGTAAATCGAGACGATGGTTTGAGGAGAGGGGGAAATCGTGGGAGGAGGGGTGGCACCCCTCCAGGAAAAGGGGAAAATCAACACGCATTTTCTTCATATCATCGAGGCGGCCGGTGTGGAGACGATATCGTAAACACCGAAAATCTCTTAGAGGAGATGGAAAGCAAAAAGATAGGAGGGGAGAGCAAATTAGACCGAAAAATTCGGGGTTCAGCGTTGGTGATCGCTCAGAGTAGATTGCGGGCGGCTACAGGAATATATTAGGATGAAGCCCAGAAGAAATAGGCGCCCCTTGAGGGGGCTCAGGGACATGCAGAAAATCGGGACATATCGAGGACTATCAAAGAAAACTTCTCGCCACAAAGCAGGAGGGGCACGGTGCATAAAACGCGCTTCACCTGGAGAGAATAAATATAGGGAGAGGCCTACACGGAAGTATCTTTGAGAGGACAAGTACCGGGGGGGTTGAAAGGAAAGACCAAGACAATGAGGTCAAATTAGCGGTTCGGGAAGTGGCACGAGCGATACTGAAAGACAAATGGGGGGGGGGGGGGAGCCAGGGAACAGCGATGCGCGTCTCTATCTATAAATCGAAGCAAAAAAAAGGGATCTCGAAAAACGTCCATAGGGAGGAAGTCTAACTCCTGGCATACTTAGTTACTCAAGCCCAGAAAGGGGCGAATCGGGTGGCAAAATCAATGTGAAGTGGATAGGAGGGGAGGGGGGAAAGAGGGGGGGAGGGGTGGCGTAGGTGAAGCAACCTATCAAAACAAGGAGGGCTCATAAAACAAAATTATGGTTAGCAGAAGGCCGAAATGTCACCCGTCACGTAAGAACAAATAATATTAGACTGACGAAAGGAAAGGACTGAAAAGATGTAAATACCAAAGGGCGCGGAGGAGAGATCGTTAACTAACGCCTGATCTGGTCCTTAGGGAGGGTACGAGGGAGATCGTAAGGTTCAAAGACTGAGCACTGGGGGCTAGGCGGCTGCTCCAAGGAAGGGGCAAAAGGGTCATCTGCCGCACGACAAAAGGGGGGCCAGTCGAAAAAACCGGAGAGAAGTAAGCGAAAAGGCATCTCCCATGCATGGGGATCAACTGCTCTCCTCAATCTAAGAACCAACGGGCCTCCCCGCTTCGCAGTTCAAAGGACACAATGCGGTTGAAGACGATCAATGACTGTTCTTTTCCACGCATAGCAAAAGAGGGGAGCGGGAGAATCAACTTCCACTCCACAATCGGAATTCGGACCCGGAGATAATCCAGGCTCGAAAGAAACCGTCAATCCGAGAGGAATATCGCTCCGGCTACGACCTAAGGCAAAAACCTTCTCCTAGTGGCCGAGGTAGAAAACTACCAGTACAAAGGGGGGAAAGAGAGAGTTCCCAATCAAGGTGCCCGCGGATGGCAGAGACGTCTGGGCTTCTTTATGCGTGGAGGCTGCTGACGAGTCGTATCCTGCTTTATCTTAGGGCTAAGAGGGGGGGGGGACAGAGAGGGTGAGGACTAATCATTAGGAAAGGGACGATGAGATAACGATAACACGACCGGCAAAGGCCTCACTGGGACCACATAAACAGAAAAAATCCGACACCCGCGAACTTAAGAGTAAAAAAGATAAGAGACCTAATGGGAAAAGGTTCTAGACTAAGACTGGCATGATCATAGATCAAAGAAAAAAAAACAACGTAGAGGAGAAAAAAATGAGATGGGAATCATCGGGCGAGTCAAGAAAGGGCACTATGTTTCTCCAAAGTGGTCATGACGTGAAGGGGACGCAACAGCGTCCGTGGCAAAAGTGCAGGAGGAGTATTTCCCGATTTGCTTCTCTGATGGCCGGCCCAGGGGCAAGTGGTCATAACATCCGGGACGTCTAATCGAACTTAGGTTAGGTGTTCGCGGGATGGGGAAGTACAATAATCTAAAAGAGAATCAAAAGACCTCGCAAGAGAGAAAAAGAAAAAGGGCGAGAATCTGTGTGCACAATCAGACGGGACCAAGATCGGGATGCGGAAGATCGGGGGATGTACTTAAATTGTAGGAACCCGGACAGAGGGTGAATAGTCGGGAACAGATCCTCGGCCGAGACTGAGGGAAGGGGTAACCAGTAATGACTTAGCCATGGAATGCATCTCCGGGTCGCAATAGATTTAGGGTGGGGGGTTATCCACCGATCGAGGGTGGGGAGGGGGGAAAGACCTATCATGGGGGGTTCAAAAGATTGATCGGAAAACCTCATGTGTATGACCCTTAAATAGGGGCAGGCGGATGTTATAGAGCTGATCGACTGGAAGACAGGACTGGGAAAAAATCTGAAAATGGGGAGAGTAGGAGAGAATGGAAGATTTTAGCGGAGGACCTCAAATATGGGGGGAGAGGCGGTTACCTCCAAGGGTAAAAAGTGGGGTGATAAAGAAAAAGAAAGAGAATACTGAACTGAGGAAAGATGAAATCAATAAGGCAGACGATTCCGTATTCTCGAGAAACCATCTGCGAAGCAAAATGGTGTAATGGACGTACACAACTGGGTCGGCGAAGAGTAATAGAGAGGGAAAAAAGGGAGGGAAGCAGTCTGGGAGTATCTTTCCTTGGTGACTGAAAATTCGCCGGGGAAGATGAAAATATTAGGTATGGGTGGAAGTCCAAAGACTTGGTGGAACCTTTAAATAACAAAAACGAAAGAGGATCAAAAGCAAAGGGAAAGGTGAATGGCTAGACAAATTCGGAGTCCTTCTTGGGCTATAACAGAGGGCCAACCATTCTTATGTTAGAAGAGGGGGGAGTATGTAGAGAAGGGGATTGGGAATTGGGGAGGCAGATTAAAAATCGGAGGGACGAGATTAGTCGGCCAAGGTACAATTGCGCAACCCAGTCTTCTAAAGAGGTTCGGGAAGAAAGGGGGAGGGGATGTTCAAAACCAAGACGAGTTTGTGGGAGCAGCTTCGATTCATGGAAACGGTTGGCTCAGAGGAATTTGGACCCGGGTTACTCGGGGTCGGCGTCAAAGGGACCTACCGCAATTTTTTTCATGGTGGGTAAAGACTTAAGCAGGTGATAAAGTTGAACGAGGGAAAACTCTGACGTGAGGAAAAAAATGTTTTCCGCGAGAGAAGATGCAAGCAGGACTCAAGAGATTGATAGAGGGGTACAACATGAGATGAAATAATCGTCACAAGCTTGAAAGCGAAGGGGGTTATTTGGGGCCCACCCCTTACATGGTGCACGTGTGAGGAGAAAATTCGAAAGGGGGGGAAATCGAAAAGGGTATTTTGAGGTGACCCTAGCGATATCGACGAAACCACTTCCTAAAAAAAAGACGATATAGGGACCGAAACCCTCGGGAGGTTGAGTACGTGAATCGGTTGTGATACGAAGATCCCGGAACGGGCCGATCGTCCAAAAATAATCTAAAGCTCTCCCTTTCAATTGGATGCGAAAATCATAAAAATGGGGCTGAGAAGCTATGTCAAGATAAGATTTTCGCCTGGGGGGGAAGGTGGTGATCCTCCTCGGGGTATTAAATAAGAAGGAGGCATCTTCACGGGTCGGGTCAAAAGCGGTAATAATATTTAATGCTGTGAAGAAAAGCAGCTCATGTCTGGAGAGGAAAACTCAGAACGTTAAGGGCGGGGAGATTGGAGACAATTTTAGGGGGGTGTCGACGTTTTATAGAAGGGAAGTCGTCTCTAAACTTTTCGGGAAGGGGGGTAAACTGAAGACGAGCACAAGCAGGGGAAGCGCGGTGGAGGGATGGGGGCGGCGGGGGTCCTCGTGGGGTGCTAAAGCGGGTGTGGGTGGAATGGCCAACGGGAAGGGGTCGCCGACGCGGGCTTTATACAGGAAGGGGGTTCGGATCAACCCGGGATAAGACTCGTAAAGCCGTTAATAAAATTCGGACGGGGTTGGCGCAAAGTAGACTATTTCGTCAAAGAGCGCTCGAACAACAACAACATTTGAGAAAAGCGAGAGGAGGGAACATCCTCTCCATATTACGGGGGCCAGGCCATAAGCAGAGGGGAGAAGCCGGCGAAGAGAATTCAAAGCCGGGGTCTCTCTTAACCTCTTTATTCAAAGGCAGAGCAAGGCCCGGAGAGGAGAGGAAACAAGCGAAAAATAGTAACAACAGCCGCAAGAGGGACCCCGCGCTTACGCTACTGGGTTTAAACCTAGGCTATCCCTGAGGCGGGGAAACTTCGAAAATAAAAGTATCGGTTGCAAGAGAAACAAAACACTGTAATAAAAACGGAACCTATCAAGGGGGCTGGGAAGGAGCTTCTTTATAAGAGAGGGCTTCCAGGGATGGACAATCTATGGTCAGGGAGCGAGTAACTGCTGGATGTCCCACCGGGACAACAAGGCGAAACGCTTGATCACTCTTGGGTCGTGCATTCTCAGAGAGGCACATAGCACAGTGAAACGGGGACTGCTGAAAAGGGCGAGCGCTGGGAAATCTTTCGAGAATTGGTAAAAGCACCAGAAATTTCACCTCAAGAATACTGGGGAATAAGACTTCGACGCGTGTTGGGTCTGCAAGGTCAAGAACCGGCTCGATCAGAAGGGAAGAGCGACGGCAAGAAGAAAATTTCTCCATCGCCAGGGAACTGCGAGAATGGGACGAAAGTCGGGTCGTGGGTACGACTCAATGACTTCTATGAGAAAAAGCAAGATTGAGGGGAGAACTTCGCGGGAAGGGGGAGGACTATATTCATCAGGGTGAAGTTACGCCCACAAATGGGAACAATCTATTATTTGTATAAACCGGGAAGAGGGGCACTGAATAGAGATCACAAAAAAGGAAACAAATAATAGCGAACAGCAGGAAGCGGCTACGAAAAAGCCGGCATCATTTTCCAAACTCCTTAGTGAGCAGGTGTGAGGAAAGGAAAAGGCCGGAAGAGAGAGGCAATGTGGAAGGGCCGACGTTCAGCTAGTGAACTACTGGCTAAAAGTCGCCATTACCAAACGAAGAAATTCTCGAAAAAAAAACAGAGCCCAGTAAAAAAAACGGAAAGGGCAATGACGTGGACGTATGTATAACCTGGACCTGAAATAGGGCGAAATCAATTCGGGGGGGGGGGGATGCTGACGGGGAGCGTGGGATTTGAAGGGCATCCTGAAGTCTAAAGAAAGAATTATGGGGTAACTGGCGAAAGGTGAAGAATTCCAACGAAAGAATAGAAAGTGTCTAATATTTCACGACGGGACTCGATGCAAGCCTACTGGGTATTAAAGGGGGGAAGAGATGGGTCCGCAGGAGGGGAAAATCAGCCTGGAGTAGGGCGATCGTGGGTCCGAGTACCAGGAGGGGGCGCGGGCTTTCTCGGAGCATTGTTTCAATAAAGGTAATTCATATGCCTAGGAAAATATGGCGGCTTCAAACTCCAAAAAGAAAATTCGTAGAATAAGAGGGTTGGCGAGGTCAAGCCATGAAATAGGACGTACTAATGATAGGGGATTGATCATCTGAACCTCCGGAATATGCCTTTTAACAACAAGAAAATGACGGGGAAAAAGAAGATCAATACCTCTGGGAGGGAAAAATCAACATGAGAGGTATACGGAAAAAGGCGTGAGCGCACGCCACGGGAAATCATCCATACAGCAGAAATTTCTAACTTAGATAGGCTGACTGACACGTCATCCGAGAGGGAGAGGCCTCCGTGCTAAAAAATCCTTGATTTAAAAATCTTCGTACAGCTTTTGAAATCAAGAGCTCACAAAATCGACACTCAGGGGGGGCTCTTATGACATCACTACCAAGGGTCTAGATTTGTTTACGAGAGTCGGCGTAGGCTAAGGCAAGCAGCGAAAAAGGTAGTGCTCCTACGTCAGATCGAGCAGACTTTAGCAGATTATTACCAAGCAAGGAAGGAGACAATGGGAAGAACATCTGGAATAAACGCTAGGGGAAGTCTCTTGCGGAGAAAATACTATGATATCAACTTAATAATCTAGCCGCCCGATGATAA
>Ga0179593_1491065_pt1 | contig 13762 bp, 10 predicted proteins | sample CZODoug2_1_08_16_FD_185931 | JGI IMG/M metagenome (GOLD analysis project Ga0179593, IMG submission 185931) | Vadose zone soil fungal communities from Angelo Coast Range Reserve, California, USA - CZODoug2_1_08_16fungal (PacBio error correction) | ecosystem: Environmental > Terrestrial > Soil >...
GCGGGTAGAATAGAAGAGAAAAGAGGGGAAGCCTCCCCGGGGGAAGGCAACCAAGAACGGTTCGCGGAGGCTACGCTTTGGGTCCGGGAGAACCCGACAAAACGCCGCGCGGGATCCGATTTTCAAAAAACGACTTCAAGCCTTGGTTAAGCCACCAAGACGAAACATAGCCAGTGGGCGCGGCTGTGGTGGCACTTGTGGACCAACAATCCGGTCCCGCCCAAAGAAACTATATAAGACCTGGAAGGAGAAGAAGAAAGATACCTCGCACAGAAATTGGCGACCGTGCGCACAATCCCAAATCTCTTAGAGTGTAGTGGAGGCAACGTCGCAACGTCACGCCTGTCGTGCCGATGCGCGCGCACAAAAAACCTCTCTGGATGGCAGTCGCAAAAGAGGGCGCGACTGCCAGGGTCCTACATCAGGGCTCGGTAACAATGGAGAAAACCGTGTTTCTGAAATAATTCGTTCACTACCCACTGACCAGCCACCTCAAAGCGAAAAAAAACTGTCTCATGGGGAAAAAGAAACCAGCGTCTGAAGGTCAAGGGGCTCAGCGAAAGGACGAGGGGACTACCAATTTCCATCTTTTCTAAGCTCTCGTTCTTGCGAATCGTCCGCCTGTATTTAAAACCGGTTGAAAAGAAAGTAAAAACCGGGATGAAACGAAAATAAGACTAGACAGCTGACAAACCCCCGACAAAAGAGTGCCATGCCTCCATGCGGGAATCCCACGCGTTCGCCTAAATTAAAGGGTAAATTTCAACGTGGTGATGAAGTCTACAAGCTGGCGCTGGGGAAAGAACGGCTCTCTGGCGTCTGAACGGCCGGACCGCGATCGACGGCCAAAGAGCTGGTTTCAATAACTGTCAGAGGAAAACCGCGCGGGATTCCGTTGACGAAACTGAAAAAAACGTAGGGGGCAGTGCCAAGCGAGGGGTGGCTGTCACTACTCGCAATCCAACAGTTACGAAAAAAAGAAATCACTATAACTCCATGAGGGGACGAAGAACTCTCGGCCTTAAAAAAGAGCCTGGGGGGGCAACGACAACGAAGTACCGTTTCTGGTACTGACCAGGGGGGTGGTCGTGAAGGGAGGGGGGAATACGCACGAGCAAACACCACAGCGTCAGCCACCATCGCTCACCACCTGCAGGCTTAAAAAAATGGCTTTTCTTAAGGGGGAAGAAGGAAAAAATCTGCAATATTGAAAACCAGCACTAGCACGAGCCGGACAGCAATAGGTTGGCTAATGTAAACTTATGAACGAATTTAAGGACCAAGAAAGAGGAAAAGGCACTGAAAGCAGCTGGTGTCGCAAGACGACTGGAAACTTTACATGCAATCTAGGCAACATGTTGGAAGGCCGTCAGGGTGGCCCGCATGAGGTTACCCGGATGAAGGCCGTGGAGGGAACATTTGGACGAATATTGAAGAGAGACCAGGAGGGAGGGGGGTGACCGGACTGAGAGACAGTTCGCTCGAAGAAAGAAAAGATTTGGGCCTGGCGGGAAGCCAACTCGTTGATCACTGAGGGGACGGGGGGGTAAGATTCGAGGTGGAAAGAGGGTGGGAGAAACGACATTTTCAGTTCAATCTCAAAAAGGGCTTGTGAGCGCTCGAAAAAGCGACCAACAAGAAATTCCGTTGGAGCTACGAGCGCTACAAAAAAGAGGGGCAGAGGGATAACATCCCGAATCACGCCAGAAGGCAGAGGTCACAGGGATAGGGGTTGAGTCGCAGAAGATTCGAACTGACCCACAGCGCAATCGAAAAGACGCCTCGTTGAAAGCTGGCACGGTGGGACCGCTCGGTTGAAAAACTAGCTACATCCTGCGCTCAAAACGCATTCGCACGCAGGACGGCGCGCGCGAGCAGCGGGGCAGAAATGCACAGGGGCGACCGAAATGCAATGGTTCTCCGAAAGAAATCCCGACCAGACTGGGGGCGGCCTCTGGCCCTGCCGGAAAAAGAAAACAAGTGCCCACGGCTACAAAAACAAGTAACGGGGGAGACGATAACAAGGGCGACTGGGCGTGAAACATGAAGATGAGGATGTGCGAGAAGGGGGTGATAACAAAGCAAACGGCGTCTGCACAGAAAATGCGTCCACAAACGGCTTGGGGGGAGACCAATGTGTCAAGGACAGACCTAGCGGGATGACGCGTTTATCCTCCAGGAACCGACGGGGTCGGGGGGCGGGGGCTAAACGGAGCAGGCGCTTTCTATCAGAAAAAAAAACAAAGGAACGGAGGGAAAAAGGAGGAGAAAGACCGCGCTGCGGGTCAAGGGGAAAACTCTGCCCGCGATGCACCGGTAATATAAAGGTCCGGGCAGTTAACATTGGCAGAGGGAAAAAGTTCAAAGAGGGGTTAAGACGGTCGAAGGAACGACGCCGGTGTCGAAACAAGTAGGACAACAAGAAAGAAGAACTCCGGTTAAAAGGAGAAAGGGGGTAGTCAAAGCTCCAAAAGGTACGGTAGCCAAACTTGTCAAGACCCGCATGAGTCCACAAACCAGAACAAAAGTCAACATGAAATGGGTCTTTGTGAGCAGAAGTTTAATGGGCGGCCACGGACCCGCGGCTCGGCGCGCAAAAGCGGGCGAATGGCTCAGTATGAGCTGGGGAGAGTGTATCAAGGGGGGGTAACAAAACACACGCAGGGAAAAAGCTGCACGAGTGTGGAGTGTCCGAAAGAAAACTGAAGGAGAGACGTAAACCGAGAAAAAAAAAAAAAAAAAAAAAAAAAAAAAAAAAAAAAAAAATAAAAAACTGCAACGCGGCAAAAAGCGATGCGACGATGACATGCATTGGAGAAAGACGAAACGCCAAACGTCGAATTTCACGGGGCAAAAACGAATGGGGACGAAATATAAAAAAAACAAAAAAAAGAAAGAAAAAAGGCAGGCCTGGACAGCGAAAAACATCCCGCCAGCATCAGGGTCAAAAACACCCCCAAACCGAAACCATCGGGTGAATCAGACCTACTGACTGTGTCCAGAAGCCAGGAGGTCCGTCTTCACGCGCCACGGCCAGACATGGGAAGCAAACGAGGGGTCCAAACGGCGCCACGGTTGCGAAAGGCGGAAAAAAACCATTCGGCAAGGCGGGACACATGTAACGGCCCCAGCAGCATGCAGTACTCGTGGACGGCTTCGCATAAACGGGTAGCCGGGAGAAAAAGAAGGTGCAGTGGCCAAAGACGGGCTACCGCCAAAGCATCAGCGAAAAACCGATCGACTCGGCCAGTCCGCTGCACGCGCGTAGGGACCAGGAGGCAAATGGCAGGGATAGTTTGGCACCAGGATTACAGGATACCGAACCAGCATGGCACAGCCTGCTGACCAGCGCCGGTGCAGCGCCTGGTGCGCGATCGGGGACCAAGACCAGGCAGGAAACGACACCACCATGTCGTTGACAAAACAGGGAATAACAGCTGTTTTGAGGCACACCAGCCGAATCGCGCACAAGGAGAGAGTTCGCGTAAGCGCTTCCGGGTGGCCGTCAGGTGGGAAGTACTCTGCGACAGTAGCAGAAAACAAGGAAAACACACCAAAAAAGCATTAAGAAACAAGTGAGACCATACTCGGAAGCACCCAGGAGGGACAAACCTCCGCGGCCCGAAGCCAAAAAGACAAGCGAGCGAGCGCAAAAGGCAAAGGGAAAAACGAAGTCACTTCCAAAAAAGTTCACTATCACCGCCAAGATACGGGGTTCGAACAGGAGCTAGCAACCCGATGGTCAGCCCGTTACGAGAATGTGGGCGTGGGCTCCAGCCATTTAATGGCCGGTAAAAACTTCTCCAATTTACAGGCGGAAAGGGGAGCCGCGACGAGGCAACAGAATAAACAGAAAGAGGAAATGTGAGATAAGGTGTGCAGAGGCTGAAAAAAAATCGTGCAAAAATATGGAATGTGTCGATTCCTCCGGCACCTATCGATTGCAACAAGTACTGGGTTAGGTCGTGCTTACGGTATAGGGGACGAGAACGGGGTTGGAGGACTTTTTCATAATTACCCCTGTACCTGGGGCGGAACGTCGCGCAGACAGGGAAAATAAAGAAAAGCAAGGGTCGTAGGTGCACATCGTCCGGCTAAGCGTCTAAGCACTAGGACAAACAGGGAAAAAAGATTCCGGAAGGGGGACGACGGTCCAGAAAAAAACTGTATTTCTAGGGAGAGAAGGTAACCGAAGTCTCGTCGGCCTGGCCAGGTGCTGGCACAACAACGCCTGCGCCCAAGGCGCAGGGGGGGGAAACCAAAGGGGGATAGGGAAAGAGTCCGCGCGGGAGTACTCGTTATCTTGAGGGGTTAAAAAAAAAAAGGCAACAACCGCCGCGAACAGACTGACTTTTCCCCCTTGGCGGCGAAGGCCGATCGAACGCCATGCTCCGACTGTATAAAGCTGATAAACAAAAAAAAAATAAAGGAAGAGATAGGGATGGCTTAAAGGAGGGAAAGAGCCTTCCCCCGTCTGAAGCCGACCAAACAAAATAAAGAAGCTGTTCTCGGCAGCACTGGGTACAAAAGACCCGGGGGGAAAAGAAAGGGCGTCTTACCGCTTTCCAAACGGAAACTTGAAAAAGCCAACTCAACAAATGGGCAAAGGGTAACGGGTTACACTCCGGCCACAGGCCGACTACGCTGCGGGAAAAAAGAACCGAAAAAACGGAGAGACAAAAAAATTACTAAAAAGGAGAACAAAACGAAAGGAGAAGTATGTCGGTGCTCGGCTAACGCGTCGAGGGGCCCGAGGAAAAAAGCACCTACGCACCGACTTGGGAAGGAGAAAGGCTTGGGTGGTCTATACGAAAAAAGCCCAGAAGGAACTGCTGCAACAGCATGCTTTAGATCGGCCACATCAATATCAAAGCTGACCCCGAAGGAGTTGAAAATCTCTCGTCTCTCGCCAGGGAGGAAAAAAAAAAAAACAAAGGAAAAATGGTCAGAAGAAAACTACACGATCTAAGAAAAAGGTGCAAAGAATAAAGCTCTAATGTCGCTGCTCGAACAGTCCGCCGTCATGGACAACGAGACGCGTTATCCAAAAAGAACCAGATTTAAAAGGTAAGGCCACAATCTAGAACGTGAGGAAAATCAGCGAAATGGGCCAGGCTCACATCCTTCAGCCGCGCCGCCGCCGTGCGCCGTGAGAGAAAGGGGGGGGGTACAAAAGGCGTTCTACCCTCTTGAGATGTTCTCTCTCAAAGGTTTAGTTGGAGGATAACAGCCTCGGCGAGCCGAGCAGAACTCACGGTGTAAGAAAGCGATGAACTCGCGCTCCGGTTAGACCATGGGAAGAGATCAATAGGCTTTCTTTTGCTCGTTCAGAGCTCTCTGGTAGGGGGTCGAAGCAAAAGAGGAAAAAAAGTGTACGGCAACACGGAAGGCACATCTGCAAGATCGTCGCCGTCCTCCTGCTAGGATGGTTCAGGGACGTTGTGGGAGGGGAAAAACAGACAGGGTTTCAGGAAAACTGGGGGAGTAACTAAAACGGGGGGCCCAAACTGGGAAAATGCGGGCATAGGCGGCCGAAACCTAAAAAGCAGATTCATCACAAAGGGAGATGGAGGGGGTTCAACAACAAGCAGCGGGATACTTCTTTTTGGGCTTTGGAAAAATCGCTATCTGCTGTCGAACTTGAAGAACTAAGAAGGGCAGGAAAAGTGGTCCTAGGCTAGAGCTGGGGGAAAGGAGCAAGGGGATATCGAAAATGTAGAAAGAATCATTCCAACAACTTCTGGTCTTGAAACCGAGCGATGGGAATCCAAGAATGCAAAGAAAGAAAGGAAAAGCGGAGGGCACTGGTTAATTGCCGGAGGGGGCCCCGCCCACCCCCAAAAAAATAAGGACCGGAGGGAAGACACGGGACCCGGTGGAAAGAGGTTTTTTCCAAGAGAATTCGAAAAGGAATGACGGCTGGCGCGAGGGAAGGGGAAGACCTCAAGCTGATCTGCTCGGCACGGGAAAAACGAGGATGGACACAAGGGGGGGGGACGGAAAGAATTGGGGGTGTAAATTCTCAGGTTTGGCGATTTTTGCGAGACCATGTTCAACAGGCCGCGAGGGGGAGGGGGGGACGGCAGTGAACGACCAAAAAAATTCAAACGGCGACCAAGGAACCAGGGGAGTGGCTGTTCTAGCGTACAAAAGCCGCTTCATCGGAAAGCCGCTACCTAAAGAAGTCCGAGTTAAACTTTCCAGGGTGAGAGAAGGGAGGAAGACTAAAGAGACAAAGAAAACAAAAAATCGCATCGAATAAAAAAACCCGCCTGCTGCTTGCAGAGGGGTTCAAGGGGAAACACTAATCTAAAAGTCAGAAAGGAAAAGCTAAGGCAAAAACGGAAAGATGACACCCCGCAGAGGCTCGCTCCATAAGCCGGGTGAGCCTAAAAAAGTCCAAGAAGGGGACCAAGAAAAAGGACTTTGTCTCCCACCGAAGATGTTCCGGCAAGGAAAGTGTTCAGGAATGCTGCGTGCCGCGACCACTTGATACAAGCAAACTTATGACTGAAGAAAAAAGAAATTGGAGGAAAAGACCACGATGGCGCTGTTCCGCGGTAGACCGCTGCTGCTGTCCGATCCGGGAACTGCAAACTTCAAACCTCGCTTTCGTCAGACAAAAAGAAAATGAGGAAAGAATCGCCTGATGGTGGACACTGGGCCAATAAAGGAACAGGAAATACATGTATAATAGGAACGGGAGAGGGATCGGACTAAACAAAATCCAGCAGCGGTTCGGAATCAGATAATCAAAAAAGACCCAAAAGATGGGGGGTAAAAAATATATAGATCGGGAACGGGCAGGTGAGGAATGGGGAAAAACCGCAAAGTCGGGCGGAGACAGGACGTAAGAGGATTCGTAGTAATGTCCCATTTTATACCAGACCTTCGGCAACCGGTTTAAATTTCGAAAAAAATGCCGGTGGCGAGAAAAAGAGCTGGCCAGCTGCTCATTGCCACTCAGTGCCACAATGAGAAAGGGGGGTCCCAAAAAGGCAATTTTTCGAGGTATCCGCCGACAAGGGGTAGAATATGAAAGAAAAATAAGGGGCGGACAACGCAAAATGTCACAGAATAGTCAGGCGTGGGGAGAAGAAGTGAGCGGGAGTTGCATTTCGGCGAAACCTCTGGTCTAAAGGAAAGCCTGTAAAGTTACTGTTAGAAGGGGCTCCGTATATTAGGGGGAGAGGATTCCGGGGAAAAACATGAGCAGATCAAAACAAAAGAAAAAAAAACAAAACACCTGGGGGGGGCGAGGGGGGGGGGGGGCTCAGAGAACGAGCGATGCGACTTGTGGGAGGGAGAAGAGTCGGAGTAAGGTCCCAGAGAAACGGCGCAAAATACATGCGGGGAGGTATCGGAGTTATAGGAAAGAGATTCTTTGTATCTCGAACCCTCCACGCCAACATAGATGGCCGCTTTTAGAGATACTACGATGACCGGACCATGATACGCTGGACTTTAACTGGCGTGCTTCAAAAGCAGCAAAAAAACCGAAGCATAATTTCCCAAAAAAAAACAGCGCGACACAAGACCTATTTGGATGACGGTGCACAAAACCCAGGATCAAGATTGGAGAAGGTTCTCTCACCAGAAGAAAACTTCCCTCATCGGGATAAAAAGAGTTGAAAAAAAAATCTTGAGAAATGGAAGATCTTCGACAGAGGAAAGAAAGAAAAATGTCACCCCAACATTGCCGCCGCTGGGAAGTAAGCTAACTGGATAATTGTCTTCCGAGGAGACTAAAAAAATTGGGAAGGAATCGAAAGACTGGCGCAAAAAAGAAAAGCAAATCAGCACCCAGCAGCCACGCGATCGCGCGGAAAGAGACGGAAAAAGGCGGGAACCATTGAGGGAAACGACAAGAAAGATGGAACAGCTGGGGAAGGTTACTATGACAAATCAGGGGAAGCGACTAGGTTGGTGACCTCATCGCCTGGGCTGTCAAAAAACTCCTTAAAGGTGATCTCGAGAGGGGGGGGTCAAAAGCATGAGAAGAAAAAACAAGGGGGGCATTTAAAAAAGAAAGTAGAAAAAAAGAGTCAGGTTGTCGCTGACCAACCATTGACCTAACATCTGAGACAAATTCTACTAAGTCAGGAGAGAAAGGGGGAGGTCTATCCTCGGGGGTGGACGGAAGGTTGGGAAGGCTAGAACAGCAACAGCCGCCGAAAAGAAAAAAAAAAAAACGAATAATGTAAGCAGTTAAATAAAAGATGGTAATCTACATTGTGGAGGTTCAACCCATGAGGGGAATCTTCAAAAAAAGAGCCCGGCCTTAGGGAAAGAACCAAAAAAAAGATCCTATCGGAAAAAAAAACACAGTCAAACGTTGATAACGCCTGCCGAAAAAGGGCATAGCAAGCACAGGTCTGACTATAAATAAAATTGGGCGACATTAAAGAAGGTTTGCCATCCGAGAGGAAGGGGTCGGGCGGGAGAATCCATTTGGACGGGGGGGGAGGAAAAAAATCTTACCCAAGTGGACGGGGACTATTGCGAGCCCATAAAACGGAATACCCAATTAAAAAAAGTCCCTTGGAGAAAAAGGGGGAAGTCGAAATCTCGGGAGGAAAACAGCTGTCGACGAGCAAAAGGTTTGGTGTTATCCGGCTACCGTGGCAAATACCGGCTGGGAAAAGAGTGGAGTTAGAAAGGCTACTTTGAAGAAAAGTCTGCCTGTGCAAAAAAAGAGGACAAAGTCCATGACGGGTCAACCCCATGGCGTCGGGCCAGCAGTTCGAACGTATAAAGCTCTGAGTTATGGGCTGCATCAGCTAATCAGAGAGGGGGGGCTTGAAAGGAAAAAAAAGAAATTCAGGGTAAAGAGAACCCCCGCGGGCGATGATCGGAGAAGGACGTTTATCATCTGTCGGCCTGGCAGGATGAAAAAGGCGCATACAAAGCCTGCGCCAAAAGAGGGGAGTTGGGGTCGGAACAGAGAAGGAGGGGGGTCAAATGTCGGTCCCGCTCAGGTCAAATGATTTTTAAAGAACAAGGAACTGAATCAAAGAAAACTGGGAAAGGGGGGAGTTCCACCTCTGGATGAGGACAGAGAAGATCTATCGAAACATAAAAAAGAAACTCTCAACAACACAACTCTTAAGAAAAGATATGAGATAATAAAAAAAAGTCTCGCGACGGCCGTCTTCTTTCACAGAAACTCTAAAAGGGAAACAAAGGGAGAGGGGGGTCTCTGTCGGAAGAAGTGAAAAAACAAAAAGAACTCACGATTACTCAGCGCGACAATAATTAACCTACTTAAAAAAAAAAAAAAAAAAAAAATCAGCGCTCCTTTTAACTGGGCAATGAGGTTGCTGACAGGGGACCAACTCCTTCCCAGAAAGAAGAAAGGATACAGGCAAGGAGGGACGAGCCATCGAACTCCACTCCCGCGGTGGGAACGTGCTAACAACCGCCCGGCGGCATGGAGGATGCTCTTCTAAAAAGCAGGACTACTCACTTCTCGGACAGAGAATAAAAAAAAAAGAAAAAAAAGTGGGGGTGAAAAGGTCTAACGAGGGGGAAAAAAACAAAATGGCCTCACCGGCCCCAGGGCAAAAAATTACGAAGAAAGCGGAAACGGGTTTTAAAGCTGAACGGAGCCTAAACAAGGTACAAACGAGGTTCCAATCTCAGGAGAGGGCTGAAGGGAAAAACACCATCGCGTCGCAAGGGTCGCAGCCCGCAGCCTATCGACCACTTTGATCAAGGTATGGCAAGAGGTGGGATAGGGAGAGGAAGGAAAAGAGGGCCTCCCTGCCTTTCACGGGACGACGACGCGTAGCACCGCCCCGACTGGCTTGAAACTCCCTCATCTCGACCGTCTTACAAAAACCAAAATAGATGGAAAGGATCAAAAGGACTAGTCCAAAGAGGACCGGAAAAGGGAAAGAAGATTTCACCAGTTTGGGAGGAGAGCGTTCTACCCTAGGGCGCTGGGTTCCGCTAGCCGACTGGTCATTGGTGGAATAAGGCCGGTCAAAGGTCAGGACTACTGGAAAAAGCTAGGGGAAAAACTTTCACGGGGAAGAGAAGAAATTAGAAGACAAGGAAAAAGAGTGGTCTGGTGCTCGGGATCTCGCGCTGGTGTGTTCCTAAAGATTAAAGTGTCCAACCACCAAAAGTCCAAAAAAGGAAGGAAAAAAAGGAAAAAAAGAGGCTCAGAGGAAGAGGAGAAGGGCTCCTGAGCGAGGGGCCTGGTGGGGAAGCGAACAAAAAGGATTGTGCTTCTGTTCTGGTAAGTTTAGTGCCTTCAATGAGGGGGGGGCAAAAGATACGACTGCAGAAGGGGAAAAAAGAAGGAGCCACCAAGTGCTCTTGCTGGTCAAAAAAAAGAAGGCGGCTGGAAGCGTCCGGCTAAAGGAATCCATGTTCCAGAATCGAAAACGAGAGATGGTTCAGAATGGGGGAGACTCAAAACCAAAGGAAAGAAAAGGATTCGGCTTTTGCCCCGCTGGTGCATGGACCCAAATTTACCAAGTCGGCGATTTGCAATCATTCGGGAGGGAAAAAGGAGAGAAGGAAGAAAAGGGACGAATTGAAAGGGGAGAAAGGAAAACGGCGGAAGGGTTAATTCCCGGCGTGTACCTGTGCCGCAAATGACGCAGGGTTCAAAATACTCTCCCAAGGATGACCCTTTGGGGGGGGAACCTAGAAGAGAACATGAGAAGACTTCTGTTCTGAGGTTCAGCGGACGCGACCTCCGATCCTGGACTTCTGCAAGAAAACAAGTATCCAACTGGACTGGAACCCGGAATGGGGGGATTAGCGGGGTGGGTGAAAGAGAAGGGAAGGTTTTCGATGCTGGTGGAACAATTAAAAAAGCTGTTCATGGGGGCAAGATTCTACCACGAGAAAGGAAAGAAAAGGACGAAATTTTCTGGAGGAGAGAAGAGACAAGAAGAGTGGCATCGTCGCCCAGCCATTACCAAAAACCGAAAGAATGAGACGGGAATGAAGGGAGTTCTCGGTGGGGAAAAAAGTTACGCCTACTTCTGAGACACTCAGCCAACACAGAGCCTTAGGTGCAGCCGAGCCTTTCTTATTTGCCAAGGTTTCAGGGAAGGTGGGAAAAAAAGTCAAACCGAAAGGAAAAGAAAGAGCCTTCGAAAGAAGGGGAAGAAACTCCTAGACCGGTAGGACGAAATGCACGCGTCCGCCAACACGTCCCTGGTCGCCAGAAACCTAAGGGAAGAAGGAGAAAGGGTTTATTCAGCGAATGAGGGGGAGATAACAGGGCTCGACGAACCCGACAAAAGTGGGCTCTACTGAAAGGGAGAGGGGGTAACAGGGGGGAGTGAACATGCCGCTGAAAGGTCTATCAGGGGAAGCCAAGGACAACGATTTTGGGCGCAAAAAACAGGATGGAGGAAGTCGCCCAGATGGGGGGGAGGAGGAAATGTTCCATGCAAAAATGTGACGCGGTGAATTTTCTACGTGAGGCGCGTTTTCGTCGAACCAAAGGGAAGAAAGGGGTAATAGATAAAGAACAACAACAACGGATTATGAGGAAATAAAAGATGCAACACTGACTGGGGAGAAGAAAACAAGAAAAAACCTGCAGAAGAGAGTCAAAAGGATCTTGATGCATGTTAAAAAAGAGTCAGATAACCAGCCACAAAAGGGTCACAGTGAGAAAAAAAGAAAAGGTGCCTGGGGGGGGAGGACCAAAGGTAGAAAGAACATCTGCATTTTCCCCCGGCACAGCCCAGGTGGTAGCCTCGCCACCCTGTCAAAGGGGATCGTCCTGGGCGTATCAAGTGGTCAGGGCCAGAAGGAAAAAGGAAGGGAAAGACAGAAGAAAAAAAAGTATTCAGGGGGAGAAAGATGTATGCAAGGGAATGTCTCGCTGGCGTGTCTCGGGCAGAACCTGGAGGAAAAAAAGTGAAAGGAGATTAATCTCAGTCTGGAGAGGGGGAAACAATCGAAGAAAAAAAAGAAGGGAACCACTTCTATCTTGCACCGGTATCTATTGCGCTTGGGCGAGTATACTTCCTTCGAGACCTACCTAGGCAGAGAAGAGGAGTTAAAGAGAGAGGGCGACGATTAAACGCGGGAGGAAGAATCCAATCACTCAAACGAGAAAGGGGGAATCTTTTCCGGTCTCTTGGTCTAAGAAAAAAAACGAAAGCGCGGCATTGACATGGTGCAAATAGGGGAAAACCCGGAAAAAAAAATGCACCACCACAATACCAAGGGGGAATAAGGTGTTATCAGACGGAGAGGGGAAGGAACTCCAGAAGAAAGGGGTTCTGCAAAGACCGACGAAGCAAGGAAAAACACAGAGCATGGTCAGCAGGACAAAAAAGAGGAGAAGGTTCGATGAGTAAAAAAAGGTGAGTATGAGAAAAGAGACTTCATTCAAATGGAAGAAGAGGTGAAGGCGCGCTGAACGGCGCGGGCTCCATCGGGACTGAATCCAGAATTTAAAATGTGAATATCGAAGAATTTCAATCGAGACAGAAGAATGAAGAAAAACAAAAAAAAAAGTCTACGCTTCCAAACACGGGAGAGGCAACGGACGACCAGTTCGACAGCTTGTTACTCCACACATAAAGAGTTACGATTAAACCAATCAGGGACAGAAAAAGGGAGGGTGGAAAAAAAGCATAAGGGGGGGAAGAACGACGAGGGGGGCTCGACGGCTTGGTTCAAACAAATAAACACCGTGGAAACAGAGGGTAGGATTCAAAAGAAAAGTGTTGGAGATGAAAACCGAATAAGAGGGCTACCGAGAAAAGGAAAGATCTTTCTTCGCTAATCTGGAAAGAGAGAGGGGGTCTGTTCACTTGTGGTGGAGGATACTCGCGTAACAGCAAGCGCCTAGGGCACCAGCACGCTAGGAGAGCAGGAGGTTGAAAGGAAAGAGACTAAAGAAGAGGAATCCGGGCAACCATTAGAAAGGGAAAAAAGGGGAGAATAGCAAGGAAAAAGGAAGGTCATTCCAACCCAATACAAGCAGCAGAATCGTCACAACACGGGTATACGCCTGCCGTCCCCAACGTTATCACCTTAGCACTTGAGTCTGTAGACCGAGGAAAGCAAAATGTTGAAACTAAGATTCAGGGAGGAAGAAGGAGGGGGGGTGCTGCGTTGAGAAAAAAGGGGGACAGGGGAGGGAAAAACTTCTTCTCCAGTGAAATTCGTACGAGTCAGCGTAAATAGCCAAACTCCCTGAAAAAAGAGACCGGTAAAAAGTGGAGGCTATCGGGCAGAGGGAAGATACCAAAGGAAAGAGAAAGGTCGTTTTTTATATCAGCAAAAACCGACGATACGAGCTTTTGAGCGCGTGGCCACGGGTGATCTGCATTACTTAGCGTTGAAAAGGGGGGAGCCGTTTGGCAAAAGGAAAAAGGGGAATGTCCGGAAGGGAGAAAAAAAATCCTGGGAACGTTAGCCAAGGCAAGGAGGTGTCGACCGGCATCGCGAGGCGTCGAATCGTCCGAAGAGAAAAACAAGCCGTCACGGAGGTATAAAGGGGATAACAACCACTTTAGGGGGGAGGTGGAGGAGAATAGGGAAAAAGGGAAAAGAACTTCTTCTGGGCACATGAGGTCGTGCCGGCCACAAAACCTGCGCCCACGAGTCGTTTGGTCAAAAAATTATGAGTCGGTTAAGGATCCGGAAAAAGGAGAATATTGATCGTTTAGGTGGGGGGAAAGGGGGAACCTGAGGGAAGGAAAGAAAAAGAATCCATTTGGTTTCCTACAACAAGGGCTGCGGCCAGAGCCTGCAGGCGATCGAACAGGCCCGACTT
>Ga0179593_1508527_pt1 | contig 13762 bp, 14 predicted proteins | sample CZODoug2_1_08_16_FD_185931 | JGI IMG/M metagenome (GOLD analysis project Ga0179593, IMG submission 185931) | Vadose zone soil fungal communities from Angelo Coast Range Reserve, California, USA - CZODoug2_1_08_16fungal (PacBio error correction) | ecosystem: Environmental > Terrestrial > Soil >...
GGCGTGCAATGAGGGACCTATTGCAGGGCCACTGAAAGGGGAGAAGTATGCGCCACTTGCGTAGGAAAAAGCCAGAAATCGAACGACAGAGCGACTCAGCCATCGGGATTTTGGAGTATGCAGGTCAAGCAGCCCCATCCTGTGGGGGAGGCTGGGAAGGAAATGCGGCGCCCTTTGCTCGGTCAGTACCGACTAAGCTTTCCATATATCGGATTGGGGGGTCATGTAACTTCCTTTCGACGAACAGTGAGTTCGCGTCTCGTTTGAGGAAGAACTCGTGGAAGAGGAGAATTCATCGAAGGAGGACCACGGGCTTTTTTGTATTACAAAATGGAAAAGCTCCATTCAAATAAGGCCCCAGGTTAATTTCCCCTGAGGGGGAGGGGAGTTCTAAAAGGGGGGTTCGCAAGGAAAAGCTCGATTTATCTTGAAGTTACACAGCGCCGTCGAACTTATCGCGCAAGCCTGAAGAAGAATAGAGGGTGGGGGGGTGGTTGGGTGGGGGGGGGGGGTCTTAGCCCTTCAAGGAGGGGGGGAAACGAAGCAAAGGCTGAAAGAGCCTTAAATTGTGATTGGACTGCGGGGAGTCAACGACTACGACTGTACTATTTGTACCTGGGAGAGAGAAAGGTTGATTAGCAAGTTTCTGCTCACCTGGCCTTTGGTGACCGAGTCCTACTGATCGACATCCGGCCGAAAGTGGCGACACCGCGCCCGGGAAGCAGCAGGAGGGGGCGGACTACAAATAACAGGATTCGCTGGAGGAGGAGGGGTTAGGGGGACTAAAGGGCGCCATCCTCTACAGCACGAGGAAGGCGCGATCCCCACGGGGCTTCATCGAAAAAAAAAAAGGAACTCGGGGGGGGATTGAAAAGGAGCCAGGCGGTTAAAAGGAGGACATGGCCGAAGAAGCGGCAGATTCAGGCGCAGTGTAGTTATGCCTGATAACAAGGTCGGGGGACCGCTTTGAAAAAGATCAGGGATGAAGGGGGGGGGGCGGGACCCTTCCTAAGAGATGCGGGAAGAGGTCCCGGATTCACCGAGGCAGGTTTTGCGCCTGTAATGCGATGACGACGTTAGGGGAAAGGGGAGTCAACCTGGGCAATTCCTGGAAAAGGAAAACGATTTCGGCATTATCCTTAGGGCGAAATGGAAAGCTCAAGGGGTGGGGGCCGAAACAACACGGAGAGCTTTTGGCACATAGGTTTATTAAAGTGTTTCAGAGGGGAAAAGGAAGGGGTGAAACCGAATCGAAAAAAGTATGGGCCTTTAGCACTTGAATGTTGAACGTCGAAGAGAACACGAGGTCCCACTACACTAAGAACAGGTACGAGTCCAGCTCGGATAAAGGCTTGAGGGTAAGGCCGGTTGGTGGTAGTAACAAGGCTCGGCCCTTTGAAAGCAGGAAATGTCTATTGATGCCGTCCGGTAGGACACCATGCGCAACCACGTCCTTCCTCGAGATCCGCTTAGAAAAGCCGACCCGCAAGCTGTATGGAAAAAAGGAAGTTCTGCTTGAAGACTCGATTCGACGGAAGGAGCGTCGGAGAAAAGTTGTACACAGGCTCTGGAAAGAAAGAACGCAAAGGAACGCGACCGATTGAAACTCTGAGAAGGGAAACTTCAGGGAACACTTCTGTCAAGCCGCAATCACAAAGGGTAAGGAGGGGAGTCAATCAATCTGGAACGACGACGAAAGACTATGTTTGGAGGGAGATAGGGTGGACTCGGGATTCAGACACGTAATTACGGAGCCAGTCTTCATTGGGCCGACTCAAGATCGAGACAACAACAATTGTAAGGGGGGGAAGGGGAAAAGCGGAGGCGCGCCCGCCGCTTTGAGGACAGAAGGAAGAAGTTCGAATCAATTTTCAAATTATCCCAAAATGGGAAGTTCAGATCGCTCTGGACGGGGAACGCGCCTTCGAGAAAGTGGGGAAAGGAAACCTGAGCGAGGAAAAAGGTCCGAACTTCACAAGAAAGTCTCGCCGGCAGCTAAAGTCCTCGCTCGGAAAATGCAGATTGACCTGTGAAAGCATGCAACTAATATACAATTTAATAGACGGAGAGAGGGAAGATCCAAAGAATAAGGGGTGCTACCGCTCTTAGGAGGGGGGTCTCTTAGAATTCAAGGCGAGATGCGCGGAAGAGTGGTGCAGGGTTTAACTACCATGAAGGAAAGAGAGGGGGATCAAAAGGCGTCCTTAGCGTTAGACATTATTACACCCACAAGGAGAGCATCCGAGCCAGCCGAAAAAAAGCCTCTACGCATGACGACCCCTGGCTGAAGGAAGGGGGGGCCTGAGTTTCGCGTTCGGCGGCAGTCAAAAAGTCTTTCCTCACAGACAAGAAGGGTGAGGGGAATGGGCATCACAGAATACGAGGCAAAAATTGAAGAAAAATATCTGGTGCAAAGCTGCAATAAGGGGGAGGGGAAACACAACGTGGAAGAAGGAGGGCATTTGTGACATTTCCGACAAACTGGGGGGACTGGTCGACGACGTTCGTAAGTCGGCGGAAAGCATCGGTAGAATCAGTCTCAGAAGAACGTCGTCGGGGGAATCGCGCCCCAACCCAAGAAGAGGCGACCTTTTTGATAAGGACAAGGAAGAGAGAATGAAGGAAAGGCGAAAAACTTATAGTGATCGGCTCGAAACCTAATTGTCGAAGCTCTCAAATACCAAGAAAACCAGTGCGATGGGAAGGGAATGTAAGACTCTGAAAGCCTGGGGAGATGGGATCGAAAAAGAAATGGTCGATGAAGAAGTGGAGGTAATTCCTACTGAGCGAGTTAGATTGAATGGGATGCCTGAGTAGAAAGAAAAAAAGAAAAAAAAAATCCCGAAGCGACCTCTACAAAAGAGGATCCGAAAGAGTGCTGTCAGATGGCCGCGGAGTGGCGCCCCTGGGGGAAATTTTGCATCCTGGCCGAGGGGAAATAGAACATCCGGGACTCGACCTTTTGGGAGGGATCTCCAACAGAGGATTGCTAACGGGCAATCGGTCCTAAGTTCTTAGGGCGGGGGAAAACAAGCGTCTTCCCTACAACAAGGGGAATTTCTACTTGGGGGCGTCGTGACCCTCACTAAAGGGCATTGTGTCTAAAGAAACCTAATCTCGGAAAATAAGAGGGGAAAAGATCAGTGCTTCATGGGGGTATTCAAGCTCAAATCCCGGAGCCGTGCCTCTCATGAACTGTGGGGAATGTCCCTTCGAGGGAAAAGTCAGGCTATTTTTTCAGAAAAAAAAATCAGTTCCATCAAAGCCCAAAAAAAAAGAAGGGTTGGTCAGACGGGGAGCTGTTCTTAATAATAAAATCGCCACGATGAGAGGAATCACCGAGAAAAACCTACGCACGTTTTCAAATTCCGCAAAAACTACGAGCAAGGAGGACGGGTACGCCTTCACAAACGGACGAAAAAAAAATTCATAAAGTGACGGAAGGAATTAACCCAGGATCGCCGCTGGAATCAAAAAGAGGACCGAAAAGGAAGAAAAGGGAGTTCTGGGAGGAAAAGAAGACTCAAAAAACACTCGGAGATCAATAGCGAGGAGACTACGCCCTAAAATTTGCATTGGTGTAAGAAAGAAAAGACGCCTAATTGGGCTCTGGGGCCGGAACAGAGGCTAAAGAAGCACTCCTGGGGATGAAAAAACTAAACAAAACAAATTATGATATTAAAAATATATACAAGTAATTCGGGCGGCTTCTGGGGAGGGATGAACCTATCCCAACGGACTGGGTAGGGAAAAGAACTAAATGTCTGCTGCATCAGCAGAGATCTCCATTGTATAGACGAGGGTTAGTAGTTCTCTCGAATAACATCGCTTGGGGGTAAGGGCCGATGGGGGTGCTTCAAGCGAGCCGGGGGACGGCGGGGTCAGACCTACGAAAAAGATGAATTCCTCCTGTCTTTGTGGGATACCTCCGGATAAAGGAGGAGGGAGCCTGCAGGAACACGGTGCGCGTGTGGGTCCGGTAAAAAAAGGAAGAGATCGGGACGATGACGCATTACCATGCCAAGCGGAAGGACCAAAGTGTTGTTATGTAGGGCAAAAGGGGGTCAAATGGGACAACAGAATAGGGGGGAAAAGGAAGGACCCTCGATCGCGGCGTAGAACATGGACGCGGCCCCTGAAGTGAGCATTTAAGGCAAGCTCCTCTAACTTCACCCATAGACAGAAGAATGGGGCACCAGAAATTAGCGGAAAAGGAAGACCAGTTTTAGATTAGGCCCTCCCAAGGGTGAGACTCGGCAAGTGGAGGTAACCCTAATGACGGCACTAGGGAACCAGTGTCTACCATATCTTTTCGATCGCTCCACTTTGTTAGAGCCCTTGGTCGTTAGAGGGGAACCAAGGCCTTAATCGCCCATTTCAAAAACAAAGCACATAGCGCCGCGGCTCTCACTCTTGGGATAAGACGCCGGAAAAAAAAGGCAGAATCGGGAGATTCCAGGGGAATTCTTGGGCTGGCGGCGAAATGTACTCGAAAATCTCCATTGCGAAGAGATAACCGCAAGTGCTTCAAAAAGAAAAACCAGAAAGGAGTAAAATGAGAAAGCGGTACATATTAGGGGGCATTGTACCCAGACAAGCGGCGATGGTGCGTACTAAGTGAGGGGGTAATGCTACCATTTCAGGCGGACATGAAGGGGAGAGGAGAATCCGGGGGACAGCCTGAAGGGTAGGAGGATCATGTCGCGAGTCTACCACGAATATTAGGAATTGGCGACGATGACGATGACAGATGGTGTATTCGACCGAGAAAAAAGCCTTCTTTTCCGCAGGAGGGTGAAGGAGTCTAGCAGGGGGAAGGAAAGTACGGAGATGGGCAAAAAACGCTTTATTGGAGTTATCCAAGTGTTGTTTCCGAACAAAAGGCACGGGAATAGGGGTCTTAATTGGTGCAGCGGGAGGAAGGGGGGATTAAACCTACTGAATCAACGAAAGATGGTGCCGGGGGATGCCCTTGAGGTTCAACTCCTCGAAAAAACGACCCGTCGCAAAAGACACTTCCCGCACATTGACGGAGAGAAGAGCTCTTAAGAAAAGAATTTTTATGCAGAGACCTTGGGGGGGTAAATACCCCTTAGAAAAAAAGCGGTTACTCAATTAGCGAAAAAACGCTATTGGGGACTTTCCGCGAGGAAAGAATGACTCACAACTGCCTCGCCGGCGCAGATCCGCCTTTGGCAGAAGCACCGACAAAGAGGCGGGACGGGGCCAAACGGAATGTGCGGGCTAGTCTCTGGACTGGAACTAGGGACAAGGCAAGACGGTCAGGAGGGACAAAAGGAAGAAGCAGGCAAGCAGATTCTCGAGGGGGCTCATAAAGAGACCCTGCTGTCGAAGCCGCGAAAGGGTCATCGGGAAGGTGCTGGGGACTCTCAAGGCGCAGCATCGCTAACGATCAAAAAAGGTTTGGATTGATCATGGAATATTAGACTCGTGCAAGAACAGGCCGAATGTGGGATCATCATCTCGAAAAACAACAAAGAGGGAAAGAGGTGGAGGGAGGCGGAAGAACCTAAGTATCCAGGAAGAACTAGTCGCCCTGGGAACGATTATCACAAGAAATCCGGGAGAGAAAGCCGGCTTGACGAGGAGGGCAAGGCACCTTATCTCTGAAACATTTACCAAGGGAAGTGAGGCTTCTACAGCCAAGTGGGAGAGGGGCCGGGTGACTATATTTCCCGACTAACTTAATGCTTAGATTGAGGGGATCCACCAAGAAAGCCTTTACCGATACTGAAAAGAGGGGAGATCGGCCAGCCACCGAAACAATGAATGGTAAACAATGGAGTAGTCTGGGGGTCTGGAGGATCTGAGCAATTCTGATAGTGCCGAGTGGTGAGAATGGTGCACTCACAAGGACTGCAAGTCAAAGAATTCCCTTACTGCCGGCTCAAGGGTCAGGCTTCTCCTGGGGGGGAGATAAAAAACAAGATCACGATCAGAATGATGATGAAAAGCGGATCGCCACCCCGGGCGGGAAGTTCTTTTAGAAGTTTGTCGATGTCGAACAGGCCAATCAATGCATCAACAGGAAAAGACGGTGAAAAGGGTTGACTCAAAGTAAACGCGGCAATCAAACCCTCCCACAAAAATGAAAAAAAGAGCTTCAAAAGCTGGGGAAGGCAAGGGGGCGTCAACAACAACGTGTATACACGACAGCGTTTGCCATTCAGAGGGGAAGACTAGTCCGGTCGAGGCGCAAAAAAAAACTTAACGAAGGAGTCGACTAGTCAGAAGAAACCGGGATGTCGATCGTCATAGATAACGGAAGAGTCTAATGGAATTTTTAGGCCGAGAAGGAAAGAAGCGCCTGCGTGAAAAGAAAAACTGATCGTGATGAGAACCGCGGCGACTAGGGGGGGAAGAGAGAAACTCAAAAAAATAGACAATCAAAAAGGATGATGCCGGGTACACAAGTGTCTGGACCGGGGGCGGATTCCATGGTCATCCATGAAGGCCTGGTAGGATCAATAAAAACTGCGGGGGGGAATGAGGGGGCGGAAGGGGGGAGCTATTGGAAGTAATTTTCGACTTCGTCCCATAACAAGAACATAAAAGGAAAGTAAACGGCGGAAAGGAATACTCGGACGGAGAGAAGAAGAAGCTTTCCAAGCGGGGGCGCGGTCTGTCACGGTGGAGGAAATGACGAATCGGGAACGAACAAAGGGAGGGATCAGAACCACCGATCAGGCGAAGCACCCAGAGGGAGATGGGAAGGGAAGCTGGCGAATAAGCGGTGAGGTGAAAATCACCGGAATGCCCATAAAAAGGTAGGGTCAGAAGGGAAAATGTCTCTTTGATCAAGAAAAGGGGGGCCAAGAGAAATATTCGCTGGGCGATGGGGGCGGGCTACATGTTGAGGGGCGAGGTAAGCAAAAGGATAAGGTTCATAAAGGCGCAAAAACGGTGAGAGGGAAAATCGAGGATGTCCCCCTTATGGGCCTAGAGGGGTAGGTCAGAGGGGAAGTGTTACCTGAAAAAACCAATTTGGTCTCCTAGGGTATAAATTCGGCATCGGAAAACGATCCGCTTCGTTAACCGCGAACTAAAAGCAACGGGGGTGCCTGCAACTGCTAGACTTCCTTTATATGAGTCAATAAACACGAAGCCTTCCCGCGTAGACGGTCAATGCCCGGAAAACGGGCTCAGCCAGGGGGAATCCCAGAGGAGGGCAATAGCGAGGGGGGGGGAAGGAGATTCACTATTAGAAAACAAACACGGAGAGGTGAGGAGATCAGGAAATTACTCCTAACAGTGTGGGGGGTGGGGTCAAAGCGCTAGTGTTCAGAGGGTGTACCACTTCACTATAAGTATAAGAAAGTCAACATTGAATTAGGAAAACTTATTGAAGAGAAAAGAGAACCGGCGGGGACTGCGTCGCCGCAGAGTGTCAGGGGAACATGCACAGAAATTCTTCTATGGAGTAGAAAAAAGAAAATTCAGCGTCAGCTGCGAGAGCATAACATGACAAATCCGATGGGAATCTGGTTCATATCTAGCACTTGGAAAGGGGACCAGGAGGGGGAAAATTCCCAGAAAACGTGAGAGTCATAAAGTACGCGAGCAGAGAATATCAACCTAGAGGGGTGGGTGATGGAACATTAAGGGGAGGGCACGAGGGAAAGTCGCGGTCGGTAGGAAGAGATGTGTACAATGAATTACATCTAAGCTGCGGGAGAAAAAAAATCGGGGGTCGGAATTCATGTCCTCGAACGGCAAATATTCCGAGGGGGTCGAGGACGGCGTAAGAACAAGGGGGGGGGAGATCTCCTCGCACGATGGAGAGGGAAATGGACAAAAGATGAAGAGGAACTGGACTGAAAGTCCTAACGCATACGGGGGGAAAGAGAAGTAAATTCTGAGGAACTACCATTTCTCTGTGTCAAGGACCTGTTCTTGCCGCGGCAGGGAGGACTCCGGGGGGGACGGACCGAACTGCAGTATTGCCGTCAAAGCAGAGCAGAGTATTCGAAAAAATCACGGTGGACGTAACCTGTGCGGTTCTCTGTGGGGAAAAACCGAGACAGTAAGGAGAGAACCATGGCTCCATGCGAACCCTCTAAGGAGGAAGACATCTCTACAAGGGAGGTAGTGATCGAGTCAAGCGTCAAGCTGTTCTGGGATGGGCCGAAAAGGGGGAACGACCAGGGAACTCGCAATCAATTCTCTAAGAGAGCAACGAGGATGAACACAGGCCTTCGTTGAACGAAGGAAAAAACCCATGGGAGAACGAGCGGTCAGAAAAAAGGGAATGGTACCAAATTAGAGGAAAGGGTGAAACTCCTTGGAGTGGATGAGAGGAGGGACGAGGAGGACCAGTGGTTGCGACGCGGGTAGATACACTAGAAATTGGGAAAAAACCAATTGAAGAAAGCTTAATCGCTAAGGTAGAAAAAAAACGAAGAGGCCGTGGTCGATTACTAAAGACTGTAGGGGGTGACAGTCTAAACATCAATCTTCCGCCGATGATCAGGACAGGGCCTATCGGTCGATGTCAACGAAAAAGCATGGTGAAAAGGGGGGGGGTGTTGCCGAAAAAAGGCACTGGAATGGGGGAAACCAGGCGGAGGTTGAGATTATTGACCGGGGAAGAGGAGGTCACTACCTTGTAAAAAAGGCAGGGAATTTGGCCGTAGCGAAAGAGAAAAAGGACTTCCAACTAAGCCTCAAGGGGTCACGATAGGGGATTATAAAAGGATTGAGGATAGCGATCCTTGTAGGGTTGGTGTTTTGGATCTCCCAGAGGGCCTTTGACAACTTCACAGAAATTGGCTGGACGTAAGGGGATTGTACACTTAAAACACAAAGGGTCGCCCTCATCTCAGCCTGAAGGTGCAACCGGAACCCTCCATTGCGAGGGGTCAGGTCACCCGTGGAATGTCGGGATTGATAAAAAAGGATGACTTATTTCATTACGGGTCGGTCAGGGGGTCTTGGTAAAAAAACAGGGGAGGCCATTAAGAGAGATTACTCGAAGGTATGCACTAGCCTTCTTTCCCGTAAGACGCCAGGGGACAGGGTCAGACGTTCCAGGGGGCAAAGGAACTCAGAGGAGAGAAGCAAGCTAGAAAAAAAAGTATTTTCTTAAAGAGGTATCGGGGAGAGGGACTGGTCGCCTGGAAAAAAAGAGGACAATTGGGCGCGCAGATAGAGAGAACAAAGGTGGGGGAAGAAGAGAGAAGGCGACCTTCCTCCTTTATTCAGAACTGGCACGACTCCCGAAGTGAAAAGATTCCACTCCGCAGGGGTATGCTAGAGAGGGGAGTACCCGGAAAATGAAAGGAAGTGAGGCCCCTTCACGCTCTTACATTCGGCAAAGGGGGATGTCGACAGAAAATGCAAGGGACCGTCTATTAATAGAGGGTGCAGTAGCGAGGAATGATGAAGGATGCGGCGCATGTACCACAGGAACGAAACGAGAACCCGAGAATAAGACATCGAGGATGGAAAAAAAAGGAACGTGGTACGACCATGCGACGAAAGGGGGGAGGTGGCACGCGAGGAAATGCAATGTCAAAAGAGGACGTGGTGCCATTGGCGAAAGACGGCAAGTTCACATCTAAACGTCATGCGGCACTTCAGGTCAATGGCGCCACCCAAAAGGAAATCTCAGGCAACGAGTATAACAGGATGCCCGACCAGGCGGGGGGAAGGGGGAAGAATTCCAGAAGGGGGAAAAAGCGAGGGCCAAAACACAATGCATGCCAGCCAAGGCGGTACTTTCTCCGTCGGAGCATAGAAGAGAGTGCATGAATGAAACCTAAGATGTGCCAAAGAAAAGGGCCGGTTGAGGAAAAAAAAAGGAACCGGAAAAAAACGCTTGGTGCCAGGAGCCAGACCTTTCTACGGGAACAGTGCGTGGCGGCACCGGTCGACGGTAAGGAAATGGCAAACAAGGTCAAAAAGCTCAAGACAGGTAGTACTGGCTCCAACAACTGCCTCATCCGGGGGGGGGTGGCCTAGTAACGAAGAAGATCAAGGTATAGGCTGAACAATTATGAGGGGGCAGGGAAAACCGCGCTGAAAGGGGGTGGAAGCTCAACTCCATAACAGCAACAGATGCCTCTTATTGAAGGGTACTCGGCTAAAAAAAATGAAACGTGGGAATAGCATATCTGTCACAGAGAAGAAGGGGGTGAAGAATGAGGGGGAGGGGGGGAGAACTCGGGGGCAGAATGAGCGAGTTCATAAATGCTGCGCTTCGATCGACCACCACCCACTACAGTAAACGGGGGGGACCGCGAATAATTAAACGGTAGGAGTATCTAAGAAGATGGAGCGAACGCTAAGGCTGGGGCACGGCGGCAATGGGCGGCTATTCCTTAATCTTGGCATAGGACTCGAAAAAGGATGCAGAGCGCAAAATCAGGGAGGGAAATCAATAGGAAGTAAGGGGCTAGCGTCACTTCTTCTCCAGAAGACGTATCATCAACATGGGCGTCGGCCAAAGAAAAATTGCCTGTGCATATAGAGAAGACGAGGTGTCTTCATGGCGCAGGGGGAACGTCAACATCAAAAGCTGTGCCTGCGCAAAAAACATTTTCGAAGAGACTGAACAACCTTAGGGCATCGGGGCGAAGTAAAGTTTTCAAAGAAGCCCAAAAAACCCAAGCATTTTTCTCAAAGCGGGGTACTAGGGACTTCTAGAAATCTCTTAAGCAACGGGACCTCTACATAAAAAGTGTGAATGCTTCTAGACTTCCAAGAGGTACCCTAAAAAAAACCTGAACGATTCACGGTTACCGTAAGGTCCACAAGGGCGCAACTCGTCGTTCCTACGGGAAGGGGTGCACCAATCTGACGGGGGAAAATTTACCCGGGGGAGAGCACCACTCGAGGAAGTGATGAGATAGCGGGAGACGGCGAGCAATTTGGGGGTACAAAGCTAGGACTATTTGCTCTGGGAAAAAGTGGAACCTTCAACGAAAAACTCCGGGAGAACAGGAACAACAACAAATGATGAAAAAAGGAATGGAGATAAAAGGCGTCCTTTGCGAAACTATGAACTACAGACCCACTGAAGGGAGGGAGTAGGGCCCAATGGCAAGAAGTCAGCAAACATATCTAAGCGAAGAAAAGGGGTGATCAGGGAGGTGCATAGGGCCCGGGAACCTAGGGTAGGGGGCAAACAGGGTCTAGCCATTTTATAGGGTCTGACCGAGGACGGCAGCCTAGTCTTTGTTTAATGGGAAACCTTAGGTAGGAGCCGGGCAGGAACGGGGCGATTATTTCTGGGGGAGATGGTATGGAAAGAGAGAGTGGAAGGGGATGTCAGGGGACCGCGCGGGAAAACCAAGCTTGTTTTTGAGAGGTGGTTACTCAACTGCAAGAGGTCCCGGAAATCGATACGAGAGGAACATGTTTGCTCACCCGGGCCAATTGGGGGGATATAAGGGGACCCAGGTGAAGGGGGAAATGTCCTCACCAATCGAAAGGATATGTACGATAGAAAGGGACATTCGTACTTAACTAGCACTCCCAGGATACCACATTGGGATGTCCTCGCAGTGTATTCAACGCCGGACGCCGAGGCATATTGAAGGGTCCGGCCATAGCGCGGTGGGCGAGGAAGAAGAAGGTGTTCGTAGACGGGCGGTGAGTACGTAGAGCGCATCAAATTGCCGCCAAGCTACCAAAAGGAAAAGGAAGGAGGTCGCGCGCTGCTGTTAGGAGCGACGAAATTGACGCGGGGCTTCCTTCTTTCGGGGGCGAGGGGAAAACATCCTCGAACTCGCTCGTAAAGCTAGCCCCGAACAAGGTTGAAGAGGGGGAAAAGGCTAGTGATGAACATGGGGAGCCCAGAGCGGTCCAACGGCACATGGTCAACTGAATCATCAGTCATAGTGCTGGGGGGAAGAGTGATTTATTACCGTTAGAACCATGGGGCAGGGGGATCGGGGAATTCATGTTGGACGGATTGCCTCGGCTGAGTGCTTAAGAACATCCGGAGAAACCGAGGCCGGGTGGGAGGCCGGGGGGAGGGAAAGATGAAGACGTCGGGTATAACCGGGAGTAAAATCGAATTTCCGGGACGATTGTGCCGAAAACCGCGGTGCCGAAGTGCGAATGGTCAACGTTCTCATGTACGTTGTTGGGGACCGAAACCGGCACTGTCAAGAGGTGCACAAGGAGGTTTGACTAAAGAGGGATAGGAAGCCTCCTCCTTTCAAGACCGATGAAGGTAGACCACTTGGAATTGGCCAAGGGGAAGACAGGAAACACGAAAAAAAAAACTCCACAGAAAGGGGGAGGGGCGATCCTCTAAAGTATCATAGCTTATATGAGCTACTTTTGTGGCACCTGCGCGGCCCTTGGGACGAGGAGGAAGAGAGTTGTCCCGGGTAAACTGGTAGGCACCATAACGCCACCAGCCCGCATCTCAGTTCTCAGCCTACAAGCAATAGCTACTTGGGTGGGTCGGTCTGTACGATCGCATACGGAGTTCCTACGGGAGGGGCTGCGGTGTTCAAGGCTGTGAAAAAAGGAGACTCAGACACAGTAAACCGAAAAGCTAGCTGAACACCCTTATACACCAGGGGAAGAAAGAAGATGGGAAATGTTAAAGTGCCTTGCACTTCAAGCTCAGTCAACGAAGAGAGAAGCATAAGAGGCCCGGAAAGGGAGGAATGAAATTATAGACTCCTTCGTCATACATGCATTGGGGAGAAGGAACTCATAGAGATAACAAAAACAGGTGGAAGAGATAGGGGGCGTCCAATTCAAGGGATGAAGAAATGAAAGGTCCGAACCATAAGTTGAAACCGATGGCAAAAGGTCGTCTGCTCGCTCTGCTTTACTGAATTGACTTTCCGGAACTTCCTGCAGGTCCTTCTCTTCTTAGAAACAGCCTGTTCTCAGGGGAAGAAAGAAGGGTTCCTCTATGCGCTTCAGCTGGGTAACCTTAAATACTCTGACATGTAACCGAAGTCCCAGCGGAAGGAACATCCCGAACATTAAGGGGGTTTTAAAAACCCCGGGGGGGAACACTTCTCCGATTTCTGGGGGGGAGGAGGAGAAGTAAAGGAGCGAGACGTGCGCATTTTCAACGACAAAGGTACGCACTGCAAGTCCTGCGTCAAGTCCGCTGAAAATAAAATTTCGAGAAAAAACAAGAAAGTCGAACCTCAAGCCGGAGATCAAAGACTCAGGAAAGGCGGGAAGTGGGAGTGTTACGAATTGTTTGAGGTTAGACGGCATCCATTCCATAAAAGGTCGTGACATAAACGTCTGCGTCAGGAAAAGAATCCAATGAAAAAAGGAAGAAAACAGAGGGGCGATCTTGCTGGAACAACAAAATACCTGAGCCAGCGTTTCCTCCGGCCTTAAAAAAAAACCGAAAGTTCTTAGGGGAAAAAAGGATGTCGACTCGGTAATAAAGCAGTAAAAAAAGGGGGGGGAGGGCACAGCAGCTGCCGCATCGTGGGTCGAATGAGAGAGCAAAGAAAAAATGCAAAAACTGGATCGTGAGGGGAAAGAGGCGAACGAAAAAGGGGAGAAGCGCAGACATCAAGCAAACATCTGGCCTAGGGAGAGGTTGAAAGAAAAAGGTCTTCCGAGAGGGGACATTGGCATGGCCGAGATATGAAGTATTTGGCTGTAGCTCTAAAAAAAGGAGAGGGGTTCAGGGGGGGAATGTGCGGCGTCGAAACTCAACACCTGAATCGAAAAGAAAATACTTCGGGAACGGATAGAACTGCTCGACGAGGAGGGGGAGAATTCGGCAAGGGGTGGGGACGATCTAGAC
>Ga0179593_1648870_pt1 | contig 13762 bp, 15 predicted proteins | sample CZODoug2_1_08_16_FD_185931 | JGI IMG/M metagenome (GOLD analysis project Ga0179593, IMG submission 185931) | Vadose zone soil fungal communities from Angelo Coast Range Reserve, California, USA - CZODoug2_1_08_16fungal (PacBio error correction) | ecosystem: Environmental > Terrestrial > Soil >...
CGTTTGACCTCTCGCGTAAGGCAAGGAGGTCCACCAAGCGCGGGGTCAGAGACTATCAGCATGGGAAGGAAAAAATCGACGAGAGGAAGGTTAAGATGACTCGCTTGACGACAGAAAGATCGAAACATTATCAAAACGTTCTATAAAAAAAGTCTTTCATCCGGGGGGAAAAGTTCGCGAAGAATACGATCGTAAGAAAACAGTACGTATATGCCCAATGACGTCGGCCTATCTGCGGGACGACAAAAAAAAAAGAAAGAACGATTTCCGAAGAGGACAAGGGGGATTGCACTCCTAGCGAGAGCAGAAAGGGGAAGAAAAGCGACCTAACGATAAGAGAGAGAAAGACTCAAGAAAAAAATATAGGTGCTCATAGGAAGTGACCTGGGCGCGCGAAAGTAGAATTCAGTTGAAAAAAAAGGAGGAACTCTACATGATCGCGAGCATATATGAGAGACTACACGCCCGCTGACTCTTGTAGCAGAAGTTCTCGGACAAGTATATAAGTCGGCCCATTATGGCGATCGCCAGTCAACGGAAAAAAATGGCTCACGAAAAATCAATCTTGAGGAAAAGGTCTCCTTGGCGGGCGAGAAATGCGTTAACCTACTTTCATGAAGAACTCCCGGGTAAATCTGGCGAAACAGAAAAAAGCTAGGAGAGCGCCGTATCTCCGATCTAAGGTGTAGGTCTAAAAGTCTAATCTCGAGGAAGGAAGTGGAATAAGCTCTTCACGGAAGAAACTTAGGCTAACGGGCTTGGAAAAAAAAGTGAAAAAGGAACTTCGTGAAAAAGAATCTGGAGCAGGAAGGGGCTCGATCTCTACAGCGTATTACTAGCGATTAAGATCCTGAAAAGGGGAATTAGGTAAATAAATCCACAACACCTTCGCGAAACCCGGAACAGTATCGGCCGATCGCGAATTAACAAACATGTCAGGGAGAAGAGGAGAACCACCAAAATGAATCCGCCTATAAGAAGTAAGACTAATATAGAGTCTCAAACATAACTTCCTGTACGCGCCCCCATCCCTTGCAGGGAAAAGTCCACGGAGAATCTCAACTCGATGAGAGGGTTACGGAGAGATCTTTCCTAATATCTCTACCAGGGAGGAAAGGATACCATCTTTCTTCGTCGCCCTCGGGGTTCGGCGACTTTCGTCTCGCGGAAGATATGACTCCTGCAAAAAACGACGCGGGAGGGTTCCAAGCTGACGGAGAAAAAAGTAGTATCGCTCGCTAGGTCTCTTCGAAGTGAATAGAACCATTTTCGGGACTCGGGGGAAGGGGGGGGACTCCGTGCGAACTCTTCGAGGGGAAATAAACTTGTACGCGATGAGGGTAATACGCACCGAAGACTCCTGCGAAGCGGATGAGGAAAGTCTAGGGGGCAGGGGGGAACTCCTAACGAAAGAAGAAAATTTCGACCCAGAGGATTACCGTATTCATTGGGTTTGCGAGGGGAACAGAGGATCCTTAGAGAAAAAAAAAAGGATCGAAGAATATGAAACGGGGTCCTTCATAAAAAACTCGAAAAGGAGACAATTGGGGACGGCAGGTGCTGCAATGTAGGCGTTGCGTTCTGCAACACGTAGGTCATCAGCACTAGTCGTGCGAACTAATAGGTTGTCGATTACCTGGGAAAAACCTCCGATCTGACAGAGTCAGACGAACGCAACTCGAGATGCTCAACACGCAACACGGGGGGGGATATCAGAAAAAAAAAACTGGTTAAATTGCAAGCTAGGCTCGGGAGACAGGCCAAGAAGCTCGGAAAAGTTAATAATTTGGGCGCCGGGCGTTCTGACAACTTTCAAGAAAGAGTTAAAAAAAGCCTCGGGAAGAGGGCATAGCTTCATTACGCGGGAATCTAGAAAAAGCGAAGAAAATCCTAGAAGTAACCTCTGCCAAGGTTCTCGGTAAAGCCAACATTCAATCTCTCGAGGCAGGGATGCTCGGGGGCTGGAACTAAAGGGTATGTAAAGGAAGGAGGGACGTATCTTGTCGAAGGAGAGGAGGAAGCTCGCTTCATAAAGGACTCGACCCAAAAGAACTTCTGCCAACAAAAGCCATCCGACACCTACGGAAAGCCTCGTAGGAAGAAAAAAGGGGGCCCCTCTCAGATAGAGAAAAGTTGGTCAGTCCGGGGGAGGGCTTATCGCCAGGGGGTCTTAGGAAAGAAGGCCACAACTATACTGTCGAAATTCATTGCAGTCGGCTCGGCCAGATGTGGTAATAAGGAACCCGGGAAAGGAATCCATAAAAAGATAGCTCTAGTAAAGCGAGACTGAAATAAGAATATCTCCCTAAACGGGGGAAGAAAAAAAAAAACGCGGGGAAAGAAAAAATCCCGTGGACCGGGGGGAGACTTTTCATGAGGGCTGGGGGCGTCCTATCCTAAGGGTAGTCGGCATCAAAAATCGGGGGTTTCGAAAGAATGGGGACTCAGAGCGGGGTCGAAAGGATGGAAAGTCAGGAAGCGACACGAGGGCCTGTCATCGTTAAAACGTCGGTTCTGGGTTGATAGAAAGAAGAGACTACAGGGAGAAAAAAAGGAGAGGGAAAGAGGCTTCCTCAGTGCTCTGATTCGAAGAAGAGGATCGTAGGTCACCGCATGGGTGCGGCCGGGAAGGTTTAAGCTTTCCAGGGAAAAAAACTGAAGGGAAGTCTAGTCCCATCAAAAGAATCCTCGCGAGCAGGAAAAAAAGGTTTGATGCGGGGGACCGGAACAGTGCTTCGGCGCTCGAGAGAAGATTGGATGAAAGGGAAAAAAAAAAAGAGCAGCCAAAAGAGAGGAGGAGACTCTAGATGAAAGTAAAAGGAAAAGGAGGCCCACGAAAAAATTCCTCTCAAGATTGCCGAGCTGGAAGAACCGAGCATTGAAGGCTCTCGAGGGAAAAAGAGTTGGGTAGGAGAAAAAGGGAAAAAGCACTGGCGGGAGAAACGATTCTGTGAAAAATTTCCGAGTAATCGTCAATCTTCATCGAACCTGGCCGAGAATTACCAATTTTCCGAAAAAAAAAAAGAAGGACTAGACTCGGGGCGAGGAGGAGAAGGGGAAGGTCCCTACCTTCGTGGCCATTGAAAGCTCTTCCGGGCTGGTACGTGGAAGCTCCATCGCGTCAGAAATGGGGGCCGCCGCGCTACTGAAAAGGAGGCAGCTCGAAAATCTCTCTGAAAAAGCTGCGGAAACAAAAAGAAAAAAAGCCGAATCAGCAAGGCGGGGATCAACGAGACATCATCAAGAGAATTCCTGTGCGTAAGAAAAAGAAAAAATATTCTGCTAAAATGAGGACGCTGCCAAGAAATGACGATCCCGAAAATTCAGGATCACATAAAAGTCTCTCTCTGCGAACGGGACCGGATGGGAAAAGGACACTTCAAAACGAAAAAAAGACTTCATGAGATCATGAGGTTATTCTAGAAGTTCATCGGGGCCAGGTTTATCTGCCGCGAAATCAAGGCGCGAAACTCCTGAAAAAAAGAATCTCGCACAAAAAGAAAATCAGATGAAGGAACGAACGACTCCAGTTAAAAGCCTTTCGTTGGGAGAGAAAAAGATAACAAGGACTTACAAAGGAACTAGGAAAACTACGAAAACGACTACTGATACTTCAGGGAGTGTCTGTTGGAAAAGAGGAAGCCTGAGAAACTGATTGGAGCAAAGTCGCGTCTCTTTGAAATCCAGGAGGAAAAAAATCCTTCGAGAAGACATTCCGGCCCTTAGAGAAAAACCACACTACAAATAGACAAAGGGCAAAACATTAAGAGAAACATCTGGGATGGAAAGGTCGGCGGGCACGAGAATAGCAAAAAAAAATCGAAAAAGGTATCAGCTGGGTGAAAGAATCTGACCAGAGAGAGGTCTCTGACAATCCGCCCTGTTACACTAATTACAAAATCCGGAAAGAAACGATAATATGGGAGAGAAAAAAACGAAGAGAGAAGAATTCCATACAGGGCACTTTAAAAGACGAGAAAACGGCCCCGGAGAAGCTTCTTCATGTACGGAAAGTACGAAGGGACACAAAAAAAGGGAAAAAAAAAAAGAAAAAAAAGAAATATCGTTCGATGCCAGTGCCGAGAAAAAGCAATTCATACGAAAAATTCGCGACAGGAAGAATATGTGAAGAAACTCTGCCCAATAGGAAATTAAACTACTGGAAGGCTGAAGAGACACAAGAGGGCAATCTGGATCTACGAAGATAGCCTAGCGGGTTAACGTTCATCAGAAGGGGCAAAGGTAGTTCCTCAGAAAGCCATCAGGGCAAGAAAGAGGTTCAGCTCGCGACCGGACAGGACCGGTCATCTCCCTCAAAAATCTAGGAAAAAGATCACGAAGAAGCCTCACGAGAGACGAACGGGGAAAAAGGAAAAAAAAGTTTCCGGAGCAAAAAACTAAACGGAACTCATCTGGGAAGGGGGTCAGAATCGGGGGGGCTGCAAAGAGGGAGAAACTCGGGAACTTCGACATGTGAGGGAAAAAAAGCATCATAAACAAAGGGCAAACCGACTCTATAAACAGGAAAAAAAGCGGGCGTGAAAGAGCCTCTGGACCATTTCTCATCACAATAAGCTCGCTGACGAGCCGACTTTGATGCAAAGTCTACGTATTGGACAATCCCCTTCCTTACGTCAAGAAGAAATAGAGGAAAAGAGCTATAGGTTTAAAAAAAAAAAAGTATGATGACGAAGGGGAAATACAGTGGGAGGACGGCAAAGGGGTCAGGAAGAAAATCGCGAAGACTCTCATGCTTCCAGTCCTACCGGTCAGGGGGAAAAGGCTCCCATCTGAAAAAAGGGGTTCCGTCTGAGAGAACTTAATTAAAAAAGATAGGGGGAGGCACTTCAGCCGAAGATACAAGACAGATAAGAAAGGGCCACTTAAGAAAAGCAAACGCGCGCATCATAAAAACTCTGATTAGCTTGCCGGGATCCGGAGAGGAAGGGTATGTGACGACTATTGGGGAAAAAAGAAGTAGAGGTATCAGGTTCTTCCGCACGGACGTATACCTGAAAAAGGAAAGGTAAGGAAGAAGAAGGATAATAATCGGAAAAAAAAGTTCATAAGCAAAAAAATCCAAGGAAGTAGGGGAGTCCACCACTGTAGAGCCGACCCAAACGTCACGAGCCCGAAGGAGACCAAAGACCGCGTCTTACCGGAAGTGTTGGCAGGAAAAGAATCTATGGAGAGAGGAAAGGAATTCGTGCGATCAGAAAGTGAAAATGGCTCGGCCACATTCTCATGCAAAAAAGGAACGCGGCAAAAAGGGGGGGGGTCTTAGGGAGGGGGAAAAAAACTGAAATACGAACGCAATAATTCACTATTGAAAATTATGAAGGAAGGGAAAAAAGATGCTTGTCGAAAGTGGCCTGAACTCAGGCCCTCTAGTCGACCAGGAAGGAAACGCTCATCTCTCAAAAAAAAGGAGTTAGGAGGGGGAAATGCTCTTTACGGAAGTGTCTCCTGATATCGAGGGGAGGATTAGTCCAGTAGAATTCGCAGGAATAATTGTTCGCCGAAAGATACCGACATAATTTAAAGAAAAAAGAAAAGACCTACGAACTAGAAGGAGGGTCTGGGGATGAAAATTCATTACAAAAAGTCTAGGAGGGACGAAACCCAGGAGCCTCCCAAAAAAACCCTAAAAAAAATTCTTAGTGTAAGAGGAAAAAAAAAATTAAAGAGGGAAAGGTACAGTCGGATTTTTAGTGGAAACGGAAAAAAGTGCGAAGGGGATTGGTCGTCATTAACGCTCTACAGGAAAAAAAGCCGCGGTAGATTCTCCTGAGCTTGGTGACGCGTATCTACGCGCGATGAGACAAATGTTGTTAAAACGGTTCTCGACCCGATCGTTAGACGAAGAGACAACGGCAGAAGGAATCCTACCAATAGATGGGGGGGGACTCACGAAGAAATTAAGGAAGGAATCTCCTCGCAGAAAGATAGTGCCCGACGCTAAGGGTGGAGGGGAGGGACGGAAATCTAATCGCCAAGGGCTTCGGGGGAAATCTCCTTGCAAACTCTCAAGTAGAAGAAGTACTGGAATAGAGCCTATATTGAAGAGGTGAACCCTGGGAGGCCTGCAGAACCAGGGACTCTATCTTAGGAGAAATCTCCATAGGAAAAGAGATTCGTCTGGACATGACTTTGGAAAGGAGAAAGGTGGGTTCCTGTTACACTGAGCCGAGAGAATACTATCGAGAGATAAAGGGAAGTGATTAAGGCCGTCAAGGCAAGGTCCTAGGAGTCGAACCTGAAGGAAACTTAGAGGAGGTCTCGGGAGGGAAGTGTGGTTGTAACTGGCTACATGGGAGCCTATGTTACCAGAAAGAGATCTGAAAGTCTTGTCATCAGCGGGGAAGTGGGAAATTCTGCTGGAGAGAACCTGTAGGACGGGGGAGGAACCGCTGCTCGTCTAAAGAATTCTGAACTGCTAAGAACAATTACAAAGGTCACGCAGTTGGTGCGGACGGGGAAAAATGCCGCAAAAGGGGGGGAAAGCCAGGGGGGGAAGAAAAATCGGAGGCCGAGAGTGCCAGGACACCGCGCTCACGCGAAAGGGGGGGGAAGAAGAAGAAGATTGTTTTGACGGAAAAAACACGTTGCTCAGGCAGAGTACAAAAAAGAACAGAACTAACGGCTGTATGGGGGCGAAAAAAGCAGCAACACAAAGAAACTACTTACCGAGAAAAGGAACCCTTAAAGAAACACTTCGCAGTCATAGGGCGAGATTGCCGAGGGGGAGGATTTGAACACCAAATGAGTCGAAAAGCAGATGGGGCTAGGTGTAAAGAAAAAAGAAATGCGGGAAATTAGGAAGTAGGAATCCGACGCCTTCACAGCGGGAAAGGGACACTGGAGCGAAAAACTGGAATCAGGGTAGAAAAAAAACCTCCTGTAGATCAACTCTGGGGAAAAAGAGGTCAGAAACATGTTCCAGGAAGAAAAAGCAAAAGATCAAAAGGCTCTTAAGTCTTCGTTGGGGACCAGAAAAAGGAAGGGGACTGCGGAATCGAGGCTCCTAGGGGGAGTTTTACATGGAGGATCCTCTCAAGGCAAAATCGACTTGAAGCATCTTCGGCATGAGAAAAAAGAAAAGATCGAAGAAGAATCACTAGAAGAAAAGGGGGAATAGAAGGTCTTTCGCCATACTGGCAATCCTTCGCAGAACTCGGAAGGTTTCTAAAATCCCAGCGAGAGAAAGGAAATCGCGAGAATTTCGACATCGATGGCGCCGGCTCAGCGGAAAAAAAGAACGCGGCCGAAAAATTTTAGAATGTCGGCGTCGTCCGTGAAACGCGAGGCGGGGAGATTTTGAAGAGAACTCTCAGAGAACGGTCAACGAAGGCAGAAACGCAGAGACTCAAAAAAAGGGGAGAAAGATATTGCCGGGGAAAGTTTTGACAAGAGAAGGAAGAGCCACCGATAGGAAAAGGGGATTCCAGAGACTCCTATCATGAAAATCGAGAGGGTCGAGCGTTGAAGATGAAAAACAAATCCTTTTCTACAGACGCTAGCGAGAAACCAATAAAGAGATCCGCAGAAGAAAAAGGGCTTTCATGACGGAAAACCACTCCTGTAGCAAAAAAAGGAAAAGAACTGCCCAAAAGGCAGAAATCTTCCATCTGGAAGGATGATCGTCTAAAAAAAAAGAAAGATCAGCGGAAGATCCGGAAAAGAGGAAGAGGGATGCTCCTATCAGGAAAAGCCCTTGAAAGGACCAGCCGGCGACGAAGGAGAAAAGAAAAGAGGTTCAACGGTTTAAAAAAAAAGGCCATACAGGGAAAAAGGGAAGATACCCTTAACAGGCCAAAAAAAGGAAAGAGAGAATTCATTTATGAACGCGAACAGAGCAAGAAATGTTGAAAAAACGATGCCAGGGGAATGGGTACTCAGAAAAACTCGGGAGGCAGACGAAGAGAAAGCGCAAAAGGAGTTAGAGGAGCGGCAACCTCGCCAAAGATCTCGCAAGATTCAATGCTCGGGAGGGACCATTAAAAAAAAAGTCGTCACCGTGAGAAAGGAAAAGATCCTGAGAGGAGGGAAATGACGTTCCACCTAAGTAAAAAGCCTGGGAGTGCTTCGTCGTCAGAACATGGAACGAAGCTAGGTCAGAAGAAGCAGGCTGTCGGAAGGGACTCCCGCATCAAAAACTTGCGTTCGCAAAGAAGATGAGCGAGGACTCCGGAAAGAGCCAAAAAAGCATGCGATGCAGGAGAACTGAAGACCGGCACACCGGAAGGGGAAAAGGTCACAATGAGGGGAAAAACAGGGGGGTAGCGGGCGGAAGAATGAAGAATCGCAACGAGACTAGACAGAAGGGTCAGGATTCAGTAAACGTCGAAAGGTAGTCGCGGGAGGCTCCACTCAGCCCCAAGGAATCAACGAAGGGAACCTTAAACGATGATCGCCAAAGGGCTTTCCAACCAGGTGAAACAAGAAAAAGGCTCGATCAAGCCAACCCCCGGGCCAGCCGAACTATAAAGGAAAAAAAAAAGATGCCTAGAAGAGAGCACTTGAAGAAACGGCCTTAAAAAAAATCAATGCGCGAGAATAAGGGAAACTCCGACGCGTGAAAAACGTGCTGCCGCGCAAAGGAAACGATGGCGAAGGAAGATGAGAGCGCAAGATCGCGCCCAAAATGACATAGAAGGTTTTCACGGGGGAAAGACCAATGGACTACGAATAAAAAGAAAGGGGAAGAGTCGTTGGAAGGAAAGAAACTACAGAAAGACGACAGGGGTCGAATAGACCAGATGGTTCAATAACTACAAAAGGCGAAGTCTGGACCAAAACCCCCTATGAGATGGAAAAAAACGTGAATTGAGGGCGATTTTTCAAAGGGGAGAGTCGTGGGTACAATTTAGGCCGAAGAAAAACGGGTGTGTCGAAGAACTAACACTTTCCGCGATGAAAATCTATAAGAATCCGATAAGAAAAAAAGGAAGTCCCGCGGGAAAAGGTCTCTCCCAAAGAGAAGATGGGAACCCTAACGGCCGGACGCAATCAGATGGCAACAAGGAAAAATCATTACCTTATATTGGGATTTTAAAAAAGCAGAGGAGGTAGCCTGCAAGGAGCTGATCCAGAGGGTCGGCCGTCCGGCATAACTCGCTCATCATAGGGGAAAACGGAGACTGTCGGAGCAAGGGGCGGTGACATGTCCGACGCAGATGCACGATTTCGGGTCACCGATTAATGGCGGAAGGAACTCTTGGGGGGAAAAAAACAAAAATCGAGAAAAAAGCGGAAGTAGAAAGAGAAGAGACTCTCTCTCTGAAAAAAAGGAAGAGAGATAGCGTTGAGGAAAAGAACTGGGTCGGAGGCGAAGAAGGGAGAAAGCTAAAAAAAGGAAGAATTTGTGCGCGGAATAGGATTCTGGGGGAAAGGGGATCGGGGGGCAAAGGAAAACCTGAACTTAAGACGTCCTCTAAAATCGTTCAAAGTGCGCAAGCTCGGAAGAAACGCTCATAAGATCTGAGAGAGACGTCAATCACGAAAGAAAGAAGAATCTTCCGTTGTAAAGTAAAAAAAAAAAAAACAATGATCAAGAGGAGGGTCATAGGGGCCGAAGAGGGGCTGCTTTCGGTGGACAGCGAAAAGCGCTCTCAAGGTGCTGGGGGGGAGAGAAAACGTCTTAAGGGAGCTTCTACTCGCTGTACAGTTTGGGAAGGGGAAAGCCAGAAGCGGGGCGAAAAAAAGTCCGACGTAACACAACTCAGTCGACTGGGTCAGTCAATTTATGAAAAGGGGAGATCCGGAGAAGGTTCTCCGGAAACGTCCCGCCGAAGAAGGGGGGGGGGGGGATTCTACGGGCACCATATGTCTGAGAAAGGCGTCGTGCCAGAACAGTACTCAAGAAGAAAAGCGATCCGGGAAAGCAGAAGGAGATTAAAGAGGATTGGAAAAAAAGAAAATCCGTCCTAAAAAGAGATCTTCGGAGGATCAGAGGAAAATCGCCCTAGAAGACGTTGAGGGACTTGGGGCCTGTGGCTCTAGCAAAGGAAAAAAAAGGGTGAGGCTTGGATGACAACTCCGGCGGGGGTAATTTAAACAGAGACGTCATAAAGAAAATCAGAAGTTCGAGTGTCATGGGGGAAAAAGACATATCGCGAAGCTTTTTCACAAAAAAGCAATCATCATCGGGGGTTAAGAGAGATTTGAATTCTGAGAAAACAAGCGACTACCGGGAAAGGTCCTCGTCGGAACGAGGAAAACTCGAGAAAAATTCTTAGAGGAGGGAAAGAAGGAGAAGTTACGGGTCCCGGAAGTGCGGCCGGCAAAAGGTGTTTCAAGTCAAGCAGGAACTTACGTGAGGATTCGGAGGGACGGCTGAAAACGAGCATCATACGGGAACGACTCAGAGATGAAGGGTATACAAAGAAGACGATACAATGCCTCTGTTAGCTTGTAGGGAAGGGGATATTTATAGCGGGAACCAAAAGAAATCTACTTCGCGATGAAAAAAAAAGCGTAAGCTCTCTGGCCACAGAAAAGAAACTCAAGATGGGGTGGGGAAGGGAAAAGAATTGGGAAAGGTCACAGCTGGTAGGAGGTGCAAAGACCCAAAAGTTCTTCCTCCGAAGTCATAGGAAACAGCTTCGAAAAGTTCTTATAGAAGAATGCCGAAGAGCTCTGTAAACACTGGGGGTCTCAAAAAGCTCTTTCATCTTACGGCGCGGGAGACGCTTCGGCCGGTTTCATGGTAAGGGGTCTTCATCAAAAGAAAATGGGGGACGAGAACTCTCTCGGAAAGGTTCTTAAAGAAGCTCCTTCTCAGGGAGACGTCGCTGAAAACGAAAAAGGCTCGATCTTTCAATGCTCTCAAGAAGCGAAAGAGGATCCCGGACGAAAGAAGGCTTTATGAACGTCAGAAGATGGGAATTCCTTTAAGTCATGGGGGACTCAAACTCTTCTGGATGCGACGCGACAAAAGGGAAAATTGGTTCTATAGGATCGAAAATCGCTGGAGAACTCGCGAGGAAATCGACGAATAATGAAGGGATTCGAAGAGTAAAAAGGACGACGGCACCTAGAAGGAGGTGAAATTCTGAGGACTTCTGGAACTGTGCATAGGAGGAGTATGACTTGTGGAAGTCGAAGCGCAAGGGCGAAAAAAGGAACGGGCGCCGTTGACCGTCGAAGAAGGGAGCTCAAAAAAAGGAACCTATAAAGGGCAGAAACGTCTCCTCGTTGACGGCGCGCAAGGAAACGCGGCAGAATCCGTAATCGGAGGACAAAACACTACGAAGGGAGGATAATAGAGTGGCGCTCTTCAGATGGGGGAGGGGTAAGGAGCCAATCTTCTAAGAAAACTCGAGGTAAAAGGAAAAAAGGGGAATTCCCAAATTTAGAATTGCCTCCTGGCCAAGAAAAAAGAAAAGATCCAGAACTGGATCGCAGAAAGAACCAGTATTACGTGTTCCAGAAAAGGAGGATATCGTCGTGGAAGCAAGGTCTCAAAGTCGAAAAAGGGTACAGACAAGATCGGAAATCTAGTTGGAGCCTCGCACTCAAAGGGGATACATTAGCAAAAATGGGAAAAGAAACTATCTCACTTAAAGGGGGGGATTCTTGGTAAAAAAAATCAGGCCCGAAGCTTGACCAGGATCTAGTGAAAGGAGGATTCCTACATACGGCTTCCCCAGTTGGGAATGAATATCAAGAAGAATCTCTAATTGGTGACAGAGAGGGAGCACTGGAAGGGCTGAAGACCTGCAGAGAACTGTGAAAAAAGGGCCGGGAGGGGAAAAAAACTTTCTCGGCCAAAGCAAGAAGGGGATCTACCAAACATCTGTCTTAAGAGAATCAACAAAAACGTCAAAAAAAAAGGGAAAAAAATCTGCAATCTGAAGACGAAAAAGTAAAAACGCCTTTAATCCGAAAGAGGGAAAGGGGAAATTCATCTAGGGAGCCCGGGTGGGGGTCTGCAGAGCCATCAGTACAAAAAAAGTCAGCATCGAGAAAAAAAAGGAAAGACTAGCAACTTTTTCTGGTCGAAAAAACCAGAAAGGCTTCTAAAAAAGAGGGAGCTAGTGAGAGAGCATCTCCGCGGGGGGGATAAAGGGCTACGGGAACTTGCAAACCCCTCCCGGGGGTCAAATAGGGACTCCAGAAGTTAATACAGGAAAAAAACCGCGAACCAAGGAAATTGTGCTCTTCAGGATCAAGGGGTCTCAGGAGGGAAAAATAACACACCCAATCAGCCAAAACAGGAATACCAGTAAACTTTAGAGAAAGAACATAGGAAAAAGGTTCCTGAGACCAAGGGAATCGGGAGAAATCTCGCTGGAGCCAACAAAAGGGCCCAGACGAAAGATCCAAACGTAAAAAGATGCCTACGATGATCGAGGAAATAACCGGACAAGGGAAACCCCATCCCAAAGGAGTAATCGGGAAGGACATTCCCCAAGGCTGGGGAGTAGATCCTATGGCGATGAAGGGAAGATATTAATCATATCGGGGGGAATACGGGCGTCCAACGTCGACCGGAAAAACTTCTTCCGGAGAAAGAAAGACTTTCACTTCTAGAAAAAAAGAATTGATTAGAGAAAAAATTCCTGTAACGATCCGAAAAACGCGAATCAAAGCCAGGGGGAAACGGAAAAATCGGCGCGTGCGATGGAAAGCAAAGCCGGCGCCGGGAAAGAATTTATGGAAGGGAAGAAAAGGAGGGGTCGGTAGGGAAGGACGAAAGGGTTTTTTAGAAAATGCTTAGCCACGGATGAAAAGAACAAAGTGTCACGCGATGAAACGCAGGAAGCTATACGCACTCAGATAGGGCAGACGAGGAAGAAAAAATCGTGAGGGAAAAAAAGGAGAACCGAGACATGAAAAAAAGACCGAGCTGGGAGACTATGAAAGGAGGAACTTAATTCATTGGGGGCTTTTAAAAAAAGGAATAGGTGTGGAAGAGGGGGGATCAAGAGAGAGCAGACTGACTGCAAGAAAAAAACTCGGGACGAGGAAATTCAAAGCAGTGCGTGCCCAGTCTGCAAGTCAAGGAAAGAATTCGCGACCAAAGTGAGTCCTCATAGATGGGGAAGATTTGGACTGACCAAAGCTATCAACGCAATCCTAATTGAAAAAAACATCTGATCAGCAAACAAAAGAGGGAAAAGAGTATTCGCGGGGGTCGTTCGCCGTGAGTCTTTCCGGGCGGGAGGCCGATACAGCTAGAAAAAGGGGTAATTTTGGCGCCGAGAGAAGTGCTTCGCGAGAAATTTAAAGAAAAAGAAGGGGTACGGCCTAAAGAGGGGCTTCGTGGGGCCGAAGTCTGGAGTACAGAAGAAATCGAGGGGAATGCGCACTCCCCAAGCTCCTCTGTAAAGGTGTCACACAAAGGAAAAAATCCCGGCTAAAGAGGGAGAAAGTGCAGCGAGAGGAGGTCTTTTTCGGCCTCAGGGCTCCGGGCGAAGAAGAAAACGTGGATTCTCAACAGAAAAAAAGGACAAGGTCTCGCTTATCGGCTTCTACGCGCGAGAAGAGTTTTCAAAAACTGCCGAAGGAAAAAAGTCTCAAAAAGGGGCCGGAGACTTCCACGACAATTCCCTACGGCCAAGGGGAGGAAAAGACACGACCTTCGTCCGTGACCCTCTCATAGGAAAGGAAGAAGAAAAAAATTGGAATGGAGGACTGAGAGGGAAAGAAGGCTTCTTCGTCGAAAAGTCCTCAAGAATCAGTCAGTCGTCGGAAAAGGGCGGAGTAAGAGTAAAAAAAATCCCTGACGCCATGGTCGCGATCTTCGCTAGATCATCAA